>Ga0315273_10000927_pt1 | contig 32100 bp, 32 predicted proteins | sample YL17G02_0_MG_FD_205753 | JGI IMG/M metagenome (GOLD analysis project Ga0315273, IMG submission 205753) | Sediment microbial communities from Yellowstone Lake, YNP, Wyoming, USA - YL17G02_0 | ecosystem: Environmental > Aquatic > Freshwater > Lake > Sediment | place: USA: Wyoming | collected...
AGGGTTGCAATTATCATTTAATATGCAGGGGGTCAATTTTTAAAAGAAAAATATAGCTATTGATAATCAAATACTTATGAAGATCAATTACGAATCTAAATTATTAATCGGATAACAGTGTTAAACTATGAATAATCAAAAAGATAATTGGAATAACCAATATAAAAAACAAGATAGGAATCCTGTATATCCAACTGAATGGGTGATAAGAACGATAGCCGGCGGAAATTACCCAAATCTTAAGATGGATAAAAATCAATACAAAGGCAAAAAAATATTGGATATGTCGTGTGGAGATGGCAGGAACTTGCAGCTACTTATTAACCAGGGATTTGAGGTCCATGCTTCAGAGATATCGGAGAATATTGTAGAGCCATTAATTGATAAATTTCCTGAAGTCAGATTTTCTGTCGGGTATAATAATAGACAGCTTTTTGAAGATCATTTCTTTGACTATATTTTATCATGTGCTGCCTGTTATTATCTTGAACCAGGGGTGTCTTTTCAGGATAATCTCAATGAAATTTGTAGAATTTTAAAACCAGATGGAGTATTTATTTCCAATATCCCTGATTTGAAAAACAGTGTTGCCCGAGATGCAATTAGCACAAATATTAAAGGCGAGATAATAATCACAAAAGATCCACATAATCTTAGAAACGGATATCGCTGGCAAACAGCTGATTCTGAAAAGGATGTTAATGATTTATTTTCAACTCGCTTTAATAGTATTTCAATTGGGTCATTTTATGATAACTATTATGGTCTCATAATATCAGGATTTATGTTGGTTTGTCGTCATCCAATAAAGTAAATAAGAATATGTTTAAATGGAAGAAATTAGGTCTTGTTTTTTCAGCCAACGGACAATATGATTGGATGAATAGCTATACAACCCCTGCGGCGGCAATTGTTTTAGATTCATGCATTAGAGTTTTTATAACTACGCGATCAAAACTTGATAATAATGGCAATTTCATATCTTACTCTTCATTTATTGATGTTGATAAAACAAATCCCACCAAAGTAATATATGTTCATAACAAGTATATTATCGATCTAGGAGAACCTGGTGCCTTTGATGAGTATGGAATTATGGTAGCAAAACCCATAGTATTTGATGAAAAACTTTATCTGTACTATATGGGTTGGCAAAGACTTTCAGGAGAATCAATTCCCTATCAGGTAATGTTAGGGTTGGCCATAAGTAATGATAATGGCTTTACTTTTACCAAGATTTCAAAGGGACCCATTATTGGAATTGATTATTATGATCCATTTTCTATAGGAAATGTATCGGTTTTAATTGAGAATGGTTTGTGGAGAATGTGGTACACAACTTATACTAGATGGGCGATTGGAGGACAAAAACCAACTCCAGTTTATAATATTAAATATGCCTACTCTATAGATGGAATTTTTTGGACAAAATCAAATATGGTTGCAATTGATGAGGATGAATCTGGTGGTGTGGCTACTCCAATGGTAATTAAGCTTAATGGAATGTATCATATGTGGTTTGGCTTTAGGCCACCCTTTGACAAAAATGGTAAAATTTCCGGTTATAAAATTGGTTATGCATTTTCTAAAGATGGCATAAAATGGGTTAGAGACGATAACCAATCTGGAATTTATGTTTCTCAAACCGGCTGGGACTCTGAAATGGTTTGTTATCCACATATAATTGAAGTAGATGGTAGAATTCTTATGTTTTATAGCGGAAACCATTTTGGTCGTGATGGTTTTGGAGTCGCTGAATTAATAAACTAAGGCTGTTTTATGTCAAATTATTCTCCGAAAGTTTCAATCTGGTGTCCCTCATATAATCATGAAAAATATATTGCGCAAGCAATTGAGGGTTTTTTAATGCAAAAGGTAAATTTCCCTATAGAAATTATTATTCATGATGATGCTTCGACAGATAAGACAGCGCAAGTTATAAAAGAGTATGAAGTTAAATATCCTTATCTATTAAAATGCATATATCAATCTGAAAATCAGTTGTCAAAAGATGGAGGTTATTTAACTAAGACTTGTCTTCAAATTGCCAGTGGTAAATACATCGCTCTATGTGAAGGCGACGACTATTGGACCGACCCGCACAAACTACAGAAACAGGTGGATTTTTTGGAAAAGAATGAGGGCTTTGCCATTTGCTTTCACAACATGAAGATTATTTATGATGATAGCAGGGAAACGCATTATTCTAACCCACCTGATCAAAGAGAGTTAACTACTTTAGAAGACCTTGCCTGTGGCAATTATATCTACACGGCTTCCTGCGTTTTTCGTAACGGATTAATAAAAGAATTCCCCACTTGGTATAAAGATGCTCCTGTCGGTGATTATGTATTGCATATGTTGAATGCCCAATATGGGAAAATAAAGTATTTCGATGAAGTAATGGGCGTTTACCGGGTTCATAAAGACGGCATATGGGAAAATAATAATTTTATATTTAGGATTGAAAAATGGATTGAATTGTTAGAACTAATGAAAAATCATTTTACCACAGAAGTTAATGATATTCTCATTCAAACTCAAAGCAATCATTATTCAAACCTAATAAAGCATTATCAAAACAATTCAGAAAAGTGTAAGTATTATTCCAAACTTAAAATAGATAGTAATCCTTACTTAATTGTTGAATTGAATAAACAAATTGAAGATCTTCTAGAAAAAAATGCAATTTTGCTGAATTCAAATACTTATAAGGCTGGTGCTTTTTTATTGAAACCGTATTCAATTCTGAAAAGATTACTCAATGCCTAGGGTATCTGTAATAGTCCCTAATTACAATCATTCTAAATATCTTCATCAACGGTTGGATAGTATATTCAATCAAACTTACCAGGATTTTGAAGTCATTTTGTTGGACGATTGCAGTACAGATAATAGTGTGGAAATACTATCTGAATATGCAGCAAACTCAAAAGTCTCTCATTTTGTAGTTAATAAAAAAAACAGTGGTAGTACATTTAGGCAATGGGGAAAGGGAGTTGAATTAGCTAAAGGAGAATTTATCTGGATTGCGGAAAGCGATGACATGGCTGAACCTAATTTCTTAGAATCTGTTTTATCAGTATTTTTGAACTACCCAAATGTTGGTATAACTTATTCACAATCGCAAATTATTAATGAAAAAAATGACCTGGTTGATAGTTGGAGAAATCAAACAAGATCTTTTATAAATAATCCATGGGAAGCTGATTTTATTATGTATGGGAAAGATATTATTGAGAAATATTTAATTACTCAAAATATTATTCCAAATGCAAGCGCTGTTGTTTTTCGTAGAAATGATTATTTAAAATGTGGAGGTATAAATACACAAATGACAATTAATGGTGATTGGTATCTATGGATCAAAATGCTTCAAATTTGTGATTTGGCTTTTATAAATCAGGATTTAAATAGATGTAGGTTCCATTCTCAAAAAGGTAGTTCAAAAAATATAGAAAATTTCAATAATATCAAAGAATTTTATAAAATTATTCGTTTGATATTTTCAATAATTGATTTTAGTATAAATAAAAAAGAAGAAATTTTGCAAAATATTTTTAATGTCTGGAAAAACCAGGAAAGAAATCTAAACAAAAGAATCTTTTTTAAAATATTTCTTGAAGCAATTCAAATTGATCACCATTTAAGCCGGCGGTTTCTACGGTCTTAATTAGTACTTAGAGTCAATTTTTTTATTTCTTAACATTTTGGCAATTGAATATAAAAATCGGTAAAAGTATTATATTCTTCAGTTCCTGAATACAAAAGTTCAAATTCATTTAAAGTTTTAGAGTTCGTAAGTTTAATCTTTTATCTATATTCTAAGATAACTTGAAAGTTGCTGTTGTAATTCCTGTGTATAAATCAGAAATGGACAAGCATGAACGCATTTCATTTACACAGGTTTGTAAAGTATTAGGGAAATACCCTATAATCATAGCTTGTCCTGAAAGTTTGAAACTAAATGCGTATTATGAGATTAACTCAAAAATATTAGTGAAGAATTTTAATCCTGACTACTTTAAAAGTGTAGAAGGCTATAATCAGTTATTATTATCTAGTAATTTTTATAGCCAATTTAATAAGTATAAATACATTCTCCTATATCAACTCGATGCTTTTGTTTTCAGTGACGAATTGGAATTTTGGTGTGAGGCTGGTTACGATTATATAGGTGCTCCCTGGTTTGAAGGTTTCGGCGAAGCAACTGAAAAATCAATTATCATAGGAATTGGAAACGGCGGCTTCTCTTTGCGTAATATTAAAAACTCTTTAAAGATTTTAAAACAGCTGAAAACCATTGAAATATTAAATCAATATTCAAAATTTAGTACTAAAACAACTATTTTAAAATTTATTAGAATTTATTACGAATGGATTAAAAATAAAAATCAACTGGCAGAATGCATAAAACAATTTAATGAATATGAAGACCTGTTTTGGTCAGTAAAAATTCAGGAACAAATTGTAAATTTTAAAAGAAATAAAAACATACTATCAAAGATATACAGAAAATTCTTTCTACATGAATTTAGTCTTGGACCTGTAAATGAAGCCATAGAATTTTCCTTCGAAAACTTACCAAAAAAACTATTCAATTTAAACAACAATAAATTACCCTTCGGATGTCATGCCTGGTTTAAATATGATTATCAATTCTGGAAGCCATTTATAGATGAATTCGGTTATAACCTTCCATAAGAATACAATATTTTCTGAGTTTAACTTTTTTTACAAGGGTTACTATTCCGGAACTTTAATAGATTAGTATATATCACTCCATAACAACTATGATAAAAAATGATTCAAAACTTTCAATCATTACTATTAATTTAAATAATAAGGCTGGCTTAGAAAAAACAATTCAAAGTGTAATTAGTCAGACTTACACTGATTTCGAATATATTTTGATAGACGGAGGTTCTACTGATGGCAGTGTTGAGGTCATAAAAAGAAATGAAAATAAAATTGCGTACTGGGTATCAGAAAAGGACAAAGGAATTTATAATGCCATGAATAAAGGCATATTAAAAGCAACTGGTGAGTATTGTTTGTTTATAAATTCAGGAGATTTTTTCATAAAATCTACCATTTTAGAAGAAATGTCTGGTTACATAAATGGAGAAGACATACTTTACGGAAATGGTTTCTTTGAAGCAAAAAACAATACATTAGATAAACTTGAATGTCCTGTTAAATTAACCTTAGGATTTTTTACACTTTACTGCCTGTTACATCCGTGTACTTTGATAAAGAAGTCTCTCTTTGATAAATATGGATTATATAATGAGTCAAACAAGATTGTTTCGGACGGGGAATTTTTTATTAAAACAACCATTTTAAATAATGTGAAAACAAAACTTATACCTCTGGAAATAGCTATTGCTGAAGAAAACGGAATAAGCAGAAATATTGAATATAAAGCGATTCTGGATGATGAAAGAAAAAAGTTATTTAGTAATTTCTTCCCCGGCTATGTATTAGATTTGATGGATGATTATAAAGATCTTAAACTTGAAAATATGAATCTTTCATATGAGAATAATAAGCTGTTTTCTGAAATTAATGGTTATAAAAATAATATAATATTTCGGGCTATACTGAAAATTATGAGATTATTAAACCGCGTCATTCATACTTCTTGATTTTCTCATTTTTAAAATATTATTTTTTAATTTCTATTTCCCGGGTCCCTCGCGTTCAGTATTGTTTAGGAACGTCAAAAACTCACGATCTGAATGAACATAGACTTAAATTATGATTAATATATCAGATTCAAACTAAATGGTTAAAAAGTATCTCTCTTCTTACTATAGACATTTTCTAAATCTTTTGTTTCGTTTTCTTGATACCATCAAATTTGATTTTGATCGATTCAACAAGTACTATTTTGAATTTCTTATAAAACGGGGGAAACTGAATAACTCCTTAATTGAGAATAGGGAAAATTATTTTAAATCACTTTATTTTATTCAAAGTGTACCAGATAGGTATTCGACGAATATTGATCTATATAAGCAGAAGATAAATTTTCTGAATTATGAAGATTTAGGAAGATGGTTAAGCGGAAACTATAAAAATAATATCATTGACATTAGCAGATTCCTTTTTTTAAACCTATGTATTGATTATTTAATTGAAGAGAAATTATATGGTAATGTAGCTGAGATTGGAGTTTATAAAGGGAATTCAGCATTTTTACTTAGTAAATTTGCACAATTCCAGGATAAAACTTGTTACTTATTTGACACTTTTGAGGGATTTGATTCAAGAGATTTAATAGGGAAGGACGTAAATGTAACTAATGATACTTTTAGTGATACATCATTTGAAATGGTTAAAAAATTAATAGGAGAAAAAAACACGGTTTATGTAAAAGGGTACTTTCCGGAAAGCCTGAGTCAAATCGAAGAAATTGATGATTTAGTACTTGTTCATATTGATTGTGATTTAGAAAAATCAGTGTTTTCTGCTTTAAATTATTTTTATCCAAGAATTATAAAGGGAGGGTTCATTATAATGCATGATCATTCTAGTTTATACTGGCCTGGAGCACAAAAATCAATAGATGAATTTTTTAATGATAAACCTGAATTCATAATTCCCATTCCTGACAAATCCGGCACGTGTGCTATAAGGAAAGTTTAATATGAAATTATCAGAAATAGATAAAGAAGATTTATATGATTGTATTCACTAATGGATGTTTTGATATTCTTCACCGTGGACATATAGAATATCTTAAACAATCTAAATTACTTGGAAATTACCTGATCGTTGCCATAAACAGTGATGATTCTGTCAGAAGGCTAAAAGGAAAAGGAAGACCTGTAAATAATCAATGGGACAGAAAGTATTTTCTTGAAGAGCTCAGATGTGTTGACGAAGTAATTATTTTTGAAGAGGACACTCCTTACGATCTGATTAAAAAACTAGCTCCCGACATTATTACCAAGGGAGGTGATTATGCAGTAGAAGAGGTTGTGGGTCATAACCTGGCTAGAACAGTAATTATCCCTTTTGTTGAAGGGTATAGTACAACCAGTATCATTAAAAAAATTTGATTTTATATATTTATGGTTTCTTCAATCTTAATAACGGGAGGATGCGGATTTGTAGGGTCAAATCTTGCAATAAAGTTAAAAAATAAATACCCGACTATTAATATTATTGTTTTTGATAATTTAATGCGGAGAGGTTCTGACCTGAATATCTCTCGCCTTTTAGAGGCTGATATTGAGTTCATCCATGGTGATGTCAGAAATAAGGAAGATTTTGATAGGGTAGGAGAAGTTGAATTAATTATTGATGCTGCTGCTGAACCTTCTGTATTGGCCGGCATTAATGGAAGCACAGATTATCTTATCCATACAAATTTCAATGGGACTATTAATTGTTTAAATCATGCTGTTAAAAGCAATTCCGGTTTTATTTTCCTTTCCACCAGCAGGGTTTATTCAATTGATGAGCTCGAGAGAATTTCATTTTCAGAAAACAACACCCGTTTTGTAATAAATGAAAGTAATGTTTTCAATGGATTGACCAAAAAGGGAATTTCAGAATCATTCAGCACAAAAGGTTATAAGTCATTATATGGAGCTTCTAAATTTTGTTCGGAGAATTTTATTGAAGAATATGCCCGCACATTTGGTTTACAAACTATTATTAACCGTTGCGGAGTAATAGCCGGACCTTATCAGTATGGGAAAGTTGATCAGGGCGTTATGGTACTCTGGCTTGCAAAACATTTCTGGAAACAGAGGCTGGATTATATTGGTTACGGAGGGTCAGGGAAACAAGTCAGAGATGTTTTGCATATTGATGATTTGTTCAGGTTAATTGTTTATCAGATAAATAATCTATCTGTTCTGCAAGGCAGATTATTTAATGTGGGTGGCGGTTATGAAAATAATGTTTCATTGTTAGAGTTGACAGCCCTATGCGAAGAAACCACAGGGAATATAATTCAAATAGAAAGGATCAAAGAAACCCGGAAGGGAGACATTCCTTTGTATATTACAGATAATTCAAAAGTTACACTTGAAACAGGCTGGATGCCCGTAAAAGGTGTTAAAGAAGTTTTAAATGATATATTTAATTGGGTAATAGAGAATGAGAAAATAATTAAACCGATTTTATACTAACAAGAAATGAATATTGCATTAATTACAGGATCTGCAGGACTAATCGGAAGCGAGGCTGTAGAATTTTTTTCTGATAAATTTGATTTAATTGTAGGAATTGATAACAATATGCGGGCCTATTTTTTTGGTGAAGATGCTTCTACGGAATGGAATAATATTAGGTTAAAAGATAAAGTCAGCAATTATAAAAGTTATAATATTGATATCCGTGAGTACAATAACCTTGAAAAGCTATTTAAGGAATTTGGGAATGACATTAAGCTTGTTATTCACTCGGCAGCCCAACCCAGTCACGACTGGGCCGCAAAGGAGCCCTTGACAGATTTTACTGTAAATGCAAATGGCACTTTGAACATGCTGGAACTCAGCAGAATATATTGTTCAAAGGCAGTTTTCATTTATACCTCAACCAATAAAGTGTACGGTGATAACCCAAATTATCTTCCTTTGGTGGAGCTGGAGGAAAGATGGGAAATTGATGAAAAACACCCCTATTTTAAGTATGGCATAGATGAAAGTATGTCGATAGATCAAACCAAACACTCCCTTTTTGGCGCATCAAAAGTCGCTGCCGACGTCTTAGTACAAGAGTATGGTCGCTATTTCGGAATGAATACTGCCGTTTTCAGGGGCGGGTGCCTGACGGGCCCCCAGCATTCCGGAACTCAGCTTCATGGGTTTCTGTCGTACCTTATGAAATGTGCAATTACAGGCGATCATTACACTATTTTTGGCTACAAGGGGAAACAGGTACGCGACAACATTCATGCCTGGGACCTTGTAAATATGTTCTGGCATTATTATCAATACCCACGGTCAGGAGAGGTATATAATGCAGGAGGCAGCAGACACTCAAATTGTTCTATGATGGAAGCCATTAAGATGTGTGAGGGATTTACAGGAAAGAAAATGAATTATTCTTTTTCAAAAGAAAACAGGATCGGTGACCATATCTGGTATATCAGTGATGTGAATAAATTTAAACAGCATTATCCGGAGTGGTCTTATAAATTTAATTTGGACGACATTTTTTCTCAAATTTATATTAGTTTCAAAAATCGTATTTAAATGGATTATAACAAGATATATGAATATCGTTTCAAAGATGTTGACAAGCATAAAAAGATAATTGCCTGGAAAGAAATCTCCTGGTTTATTTATAATGAATTAAATCAACCTGAAAAAATTATTGATCCTGCCGCCGGAGAATGTGAATTTATAAATACAATCCCATGCTGGGAAAAATGGGCGGTTGATCTTAATAATGACTTTATTTCGAAATATGCGAATAATGATGTTAATGTAAAAATTGGAGATTCATTAAAAATGGATCTTCCAGCTGAATATTTTGACGCTGTTTTTATTTCCAATTTTTTAGAACATCTGAATTCTCAAGAAGAGATACATTTATTGTTGAAAAACATGTATAATTCATTGCGCGAAGGAGGAAGAATTGCTGTTATGGGTCCGAATTTTAAATATTGTCATAAAGATTATTTTGACTTTGCAGATCATAAAATGATACTTACTCATTTAAGTCTTCAGGAGCATATATATAGTGCAGGATTCTCCATTATTAAAGTAATACCCCAATTTTTGCCTGTTTCATTTAGAGGCAAATTGCCAATAAACAAATTTATAGTCAGAACATATCTCTCAATACCATTATTATGGAAATTGTTTGGTAAACAATTTCTGATAATTGCTGAAAAATAAACTCTTTCGTAGTATGCATGTTTTTGACGATATTCTATAATAAGTAAAATGAATTTACCTACCATTGAAAAATATAAAGAACTATTAAATTGGAATAATCTTTTTCTATTCTTCATCCTTTTATTGTTGCTTCCTAATCAGATAATAGGCTTACCGGGCACAGATTTAGATTCTTCATGGATGATTGCATTAAATTTAGCTGTAAGAAATGGATTAGTTTTTGGAAAAGATTTCATCTTCACATACGGACCTTTAGGATTTTTATCTACCCATAATGGTTTAGAAATACCTTATGGATATTTATGGATTTTTCTGTTTGATCTTAGTATTACAGGGACTATTTTATTTATTATAATTAGAATATTAAGAGAATTCAACGCTTTAATAGTGTATGGGATTATATTTATTGCCGTTTATCACCTGGTTTATGCACAAACGATATTCAGGATTTTAGTTATAGTCATTTTCTTTCTATTGCAAAACATTAAAAAATTTAATTTCTATTCCTTAACTCTGGCTGGCTTACTACTGGTTATTCAATTTTTTATTAAACCAAGTACTGCTCTTTATTTTATTGTAATATTTATAGTTGCAACATTCTATATCGCTATTTTTAAAAAGAATAAATGGGCGTGGGTCTATCCTTTTGGTTTAGTATTAATAATTTACCTTTTATCAAAATTACTAAGGGTTGATTTAACAGGCTATTTGACCTCTACCTTCGAATTGTCAAACGCCTATAGCGATACAATGAACCTGATAGCCTTTACCAAATTAAAAGTTGTCTTGTTTCTATTGTTTGCAGTATCCTTCGTCATAACTTTCTTTATCATTTCTTTATTAACAATTTATAAGGCAAAGAATCTGGATGTAATTGTGATATCAGCAATTATGATATTATGCTTTTATTTTTTGTTTAAGCAAAGTTATGTTCGTTTTGATGGTGGTCATCTTGCTGTTTTTTGGAGTACTGTACTTTCAATTGTATTTATTTATTTTTATCATACAAATCATTTAGCAGGGAGATTTTCAAATAAATTATACATTGTTATTTTCATTATATCTATTTCAGCATTTAGTTATTTAAGCAAATTTGTAGGTGGAATATATTCTTTTCCATTACCAATCGGCTATTTAAGTGAATTATTCTCCCCCAATTTCAAGAATGACTATATTAAATCGGCAAAAGAATTCACAAAATTACCTGATTCAACTCGGAACATTATTGGGAACAATTCAATAGATGTTATGCCTGTTGATATTACTTCATTATATTTCAACGGATTAAACTATAAACCAAGACCGGTTATCCAATCATACGTCGCAAGTTCAACTTCATTAAATGATATAAACTGCAATCATTATAAAAGCCCTGGTGCTGCAGAATTTATTTTATTTAATAATGGCTCTATAAATAATCGTTATCCTTTCTGGGACGAATCTTTGGTTAAGCAGGTTTTAATCTTTAAATATGAATCTCTTGATAGTTTATTTGCATGGAAAGAGAATTTTGATACATCATTCTTACTTAAAAAGAGAGAAATTCCATTAAAACATAACGAAAGGCTATTAACTGATACTTTAATTGAATTTAATAAAAAATATTACCTCCCAAAAACTGAAAACCTGATTTACCTAAGTGCTGAATTAGAATATAGTAATTGGGGAAAATTGCTAAAAATTCTTTACCAGCCACCCATTATTTTTATCAAATTATACTTTGAAGATGGGGGTACTGGTACATATCGGTTAATTGTACCGGAAATGCAACATGATGTGATCATAAATAAAAAATTGCTTACCAATTCTGATGCTTATCTGCTTTTCAAGTACCAGGGAAGAAAAAGTGAAAACATAACAAGCTTTATCATTCAACCTGAAAATGAAGCTTATAAATCAAGTTTTAGAATCAAATTAACGGAACATTCATATATTCCATGAAACTATCAATAGTAATACCTGCATATAATGAAGAGGGTTCTATTGCAGAAACTCTTTTGAACTTAGCACATGTATTGAAGAGAGAAAGTATTGCCCATGAAATACTTGTTGTTAATGACAATTCCAAAGATAATACTTTGCAGGTGTTGGAGAAGCAACAGCAGTCATTAGATACTCTGAGAATTCTAACAAACCCCGGGGCTAACGGATTTGGATATGCGGTTAGATACGGACTGGAAAGGATTGAGGGAGATTGTGTAGCAATAATGATGGCTGATTTGAGTGACGACCCTGAAGATTTGGTGAACTTTTATCGTAAAATGGTATCCGAAAAAGTAGATTGCGTTTTTGGTAGTCGATGGATCCAGGGAGGAAGCGCTATTGATTATCCTCAACCAAAGCGATTTATGAACAGGGTTTTTAATACTTTGGTACGTCTTACATTTCGGTTAAAGTATAACGATCTTACAAATGCTTTTAAACTATACAGGAAAGAAACTATTGCTGGATTAAAGCCCTTTCTTTCTCCTCACTTTAACTTAACACTGGAGTTGCCTCTGAAAGCTATAGTAAGAGGCTATACTTATACAATAATGCCAAATTCCTGGAGAAACAGAAAACAGGGAGAGTCGAAACTTACAATTAAGGAGATGGGTAGCAGATATTTTTTTATACTACTTTATTGCCTGATCGAGAAATATTTCAGCAGAGGGGACTTTAACAAGAAGCCTTTTTAATTTAATCAAATACATTGGTTATTAATAGGTTATCTATTTTATTCTTACCATATTTTCGAATTTCGGGATAGAATTGATTATTCAAAACCAGGTGTTTAAGCAAATCAAACATATATATTCGTTTTTCAGAGATGATTCTCAAATTCATTTAATAAAGAGCAAAGCATCCTATTTTATTAACTATTTAAAAATAACCTGCTTTTCATGGTTAAACAGGAAAAAGAAAATAGTTGTCATTAGCCTCATAGAACATATTGGAGATATTATTGCAAACGAACCGGTTTCACGGGAAATTAGAAAAAAATATCCAGAATCAATAATAATCTGGTTTGTCAGGAGGCCATATAAAGACCTATTAATATACAATCTAAATATAGATAAGGTTTTTACTGTATTTTGTTTGGCCACATGGATTCTTATATGTAAAAAAAAGATAAGATTCGAAGCAGTTTATGATCTTCATTTTAGTGGTCGTGCATGCAAAATATGCCATTTACCATTAAAGAAAGATAATGTTGATCATTCAATCAACGGAACAAACTATTTCAATTATGGTGGTTTGTTGAAAGCTGTCTGCCTTCATAATGGTATAGAGTTGAAGGAAACGGTACCGAAGATGTATATTCCATCCAGGGTTTTTTCACGAAGTAAACGGTTCTTTCCAGCTGAAAAATATATTGTCATTCATTGCGCATCAAATGAGGAAATTAAAGACTGGGATGATAAGAAGTGGGATCTCCTTGTTTACAAAATAATTAATGATTATAGATATCCTGTTGTTGAAATAGGATCCATCAGAAAAATCAGTGTAAAGTCGGATTATTATCACAATTTATGCGGTAAGTTGTCCATTCTCGAATCTGCGGTTCTTATAAAGAAAGCTGTATTGTTTATCGGTATTGACAGTGGGCCTGCTCATATGGCAAATGCTTTAGAGACTCCAGGAGTTATTTTACTTGGAGAATACTATTTTGGGATGAAAGATTACAATCCTTATAGCGGCAAATATGGTTCTTTGGAAAATTGCGGACTTGTGTATAGCAAGGATCTGGTTAAAAACATTCCTGTTGAAACTGTGTTAGAAAACGTTCACAGCCTGATAACAAAAAAATATGATTTGAGATGACCCTGGTATTTACACTCTGTTCAAATAATTATCTTGCACAGGCAATTACTCTCGGTGATTCTTTACTTTTATTTAATCCCGGGTATGTTTTCAAAATTGGATTAGTTGACAAAAAGAATGATGAAATAAATTATTCTTCAATACCATTTGAGATCATTGAGGTAGAAAAGATTCCGATTAAAAAATTTGAGGAAATGTTCAGGAGGTATAATATAACAGAACTGAACACAGCCGTCAAACCATTTTATTTTAAATATTTTCTTAATTCATTTCCGGGAGCTGTAAATATCATTTACCTAGATCCTGATATTCTCGTTTACAATAACTTTAAAGAACTGGAAAAGGCTTTGCATGAGTTTGAAATAGTTATTACACCACATTTTACTACTCCTATTAATGATGATAAATGGCAGGCTGAAAATGACTTTCTGAATTCAGGTCTTTACAATCTTGGTTTCTTAGCTCTTAAAAAGGGGGAAGAATCAGTAAAGCTTATAGAATGGTGGGCAGATCGACTGGAAACCAAAGCTCATATTGATTTTGCAAAAGGGATGTTTACCGATCAGCTCTGGATGAATTTTGCTCCTTTGTATTTCAATAATGTCCATATATTCAGGCATCCGGGCTACAACATGGCATACTGGAATCTACATGAGAGACATTTGGAGGATGGAGATAGAGTTCTAAAAGATGGTCTCTCATTTCTATTGGTCTTCTTTCATTTCAGCGGGTATAATCCATTAAATCCAGGATTATTGTCAGAATACCAGGACAGGTTTTCTTTTGAGAACAGAAACGATATTATTGAAAAATTCAAAGATTATTCGGGGAGTCTCTTCAAAAGCGGATATAATTCCTATAGCCAGGTCCCATGCTATTATGCCATTGAAAAAAAGAGAGTGGAACTTGAGGCATACCAATCCTATAAAAAAACCATTCCTTTTTATAAAAGATTAATTAGAGGTGTAATTCTCCGGTTCATTAAACTATTCAGGGTAAATATTGATTATTATACAACTTAGAATACCAAAATTGATGATTGGACTTTTGCTATTAATCCTGTGTACACCTACTTATAGACCATTTAATGATTAGAAAAATGGCAACAAATTTAACATCAGAGGGTTTAAAACTTACAATAATAACTATTAATTTAAACAATAAAGCTGGTTTAGAAAGAACTATTCAAAGTGTAATTAGTCAGACATATAAAGATTTTGAATATATTTTAATAGATGGTGGTTCATTAGATGGTAGTGTTGATATAATTAAAAAATATGAAAGAAACATTTTCTGCTGGATTTCAGAAAAAGACTTCGGAATTTATAATGCTCAGAATAAAGGCATTCAAAAATCTAATGGCGAGTATTGTTTGTTTATGAATTCAGGAGATATTTTTATAAAATCTACAATTTTAGCGGAAATGATAAGTTACATCGATGGTGAAGATATCCTTTATGGTAATGGTTTTTTTCAGATAAAAAAAGACAAATTAGATAAGTTTGAATGTCCGGATAGATTGACATTAGGATTTTTTACTCTATACTCACTAATACATCCGGCTACCTTAATTAAAAAAAGCCTTTTTGATAAATATGGCCTTTATAATGAATCAAACAAAATTGTTTCTGACTGGGAGTTTTTTATTAAAACAACTATACTGAATACTGTTATAACCAAATTAATCCCTTTAGAAATATCAATTGTTGAAGAAAATGGTATAAGCAGAAATGCTGAGAATATAACGATTTTGAGAGAGGAAAGAATAAAGGTATTTACTAATTTTTTTCCACATTATGTAATAGATCTAATGAATGATTATAAAGATATTTATCTTGAAAATATTAAACTTGTGGATAAAATTAAATTCTTTTCGGAAATAAATTCGTATAGGAAGAATATATTATTCAGGATTATACTGAAAATGATGAGAGTATTAAATCGCGATATTCACTGTTCTTGATTTTCTCATAATAAATATTCTTGTCTTAAAATTCAGCAGCACACTTGATACAATATTAGACACTTATTGCTTTTATTTCAAAAAAAATTAAAATTGGATGAATATGGTTCCTCCTAAACTAAGTAAACTTTAGGATATATTCCTTCATTATCTTAAATTTCCTGTATAAAATATTTATTCAGAGTAAGTTTTGATTTTCAACTTTGTTCTGTGATAGATATTGATGGGCTATGGTTCAAACACCACGGAATGAAATTTCTATCGGTACTTTTAGTTCAATAATAGGACTATTAATATTAATCCCTGATCAGTTTTAAAAATGTTAACTAATAAGAAAATCTTTATAACCGGAGGAGCCGGCTTTATAGCAAATATTCTCATTAAAAATTTAATCACGAATAATAAAATTACAGCTTATGATAACTTCCATCGCGATACCCTAACCAATAGTGATTGCGCGAATCATCCAAACCTTACCATCATTAAAGGAGATGTACTTGATAAAGCATCATTGAAAGAAGCTATGAAAGGGTCTGAAATAGTGGTGCATGCTGCAGGTATTGCAGGTATTGATACAGTAATTATTAATCCTGTAAGAACAATGCAAGTGAATATGATAGGTACTGCCAATGCACTTGAAGCAGCTTATGAAAATGGTGTAAAAGAGCGATTTATCGACTTTTCAACTTCTGAGATTTTTGGTTCAATGGCTTATAAATCGTCCGAAGAGAGTAATACCGTAGCCGGTTCTGCTGGTGAAGCAAGATGGGTGTATGCTGTTAGTAAACTTGCCGGAGAACACCTGACTCATGCTTACTTTAAACAATACCAGTTGCCCACTGTTACAGTAAGACCATTTAATGTTTACGGTCCGGGACAAACCGGTGAAGGGGCCATGCAGATTTTTATAAAGAGGGCTCTTAAAGATGAGGATATTTACATTAACGGAGATGGATCTCAAATAAGGGCATGGTGCTATGTGGACGATTTTGTAGACTGTCTTCTTCGATGTATTGATAATCCTAAAGCTATTGGTGAAAGTTTTAATTTGGGGAATGCAAGGGCAATAATAACCACACTTGGTTTGGCCCAAACTGTATGCAGAGTGTTGAACTCCAAATCAAGAATCCTCTTCAGGGACCAGCTTTCAGCTGATATTGAACTACGTATACCTTCGGTTGAAAAAACCGAAAGAATATTGGGGTTTAAAGCTAAAGTAGACCTTGATGAAGGTATCTTGAGAACAGCGGAGTTTTTAAAACTATTCTTTAATAATGGATAATAAAGCCTTAATTCCATTGATGATTCCTGATATCCGACAGGATGATATTGATGCAGTTGTTGAAGTTCTAAGGACGGGGATGCTTGTACAGGGGACCAAAGTAGAAGAGCTTGAAAAGAATTTCGCCAATTATATCGGTGTCCAAAATGCCATAGCAGTCTCTAACGGCACTGTTTCGTTGCATCTTGCGCTAATAGCTCTCGGTATAGGCAAAGGTGACGAAGTGATAGTCCCCGCCTTTTCTTACATAGCAACAGCCAATGTGGTGGAACTGGTTGGAGCAAAACCTGTGTTTGTTGATATTGAAATTGAAACCTTCAATATTAATGTGGAGCTCATTGAAAAAGCAATTACCCCTTTTACCAAAGCAATCATTCCTGTTCATGAATTCGGCTTAGCTTGCAATATTGAAGAAATCTGTTCAATTGCTAAAAAGTATGGACTTAAAGTGATCGAAGACTCAGCATGTGCTTTGGGGGCTACAGAAAATAATTGTTATACAGGTTCTTTCGGGGAAATAGGATCATTTTCATTTCACCCCCGCAAAGCTATAACCAGTGGCGAAGGGGGAATGCTTACAACAAACGATGATGAACTTGCTGGGAAATTGCGAGCTCTCAGGAACCATGGAATTCTGATCCAAAACGGAAAAGTTGAGTATATTCTGGCTGGATTCAATTATCGGATGACAGATTTTCAGGCGGCTCTACTAAACAGTCAATTTAAGCGGATTAATGAAATTCTTACTTGTAAGGAAAAATTGGCAAAGGCATATTTTAGTGAACTTCAGAATTGCCCGAAACTTCAACTTCCTGCCGTATCATTAAACAAGAAACACAGTTGGCAATCATTCCATGTTGTTTTAAATGAGGATATCGACAGGGATTTAATGATAGGAAAATTAAAGGAACAAGGCATAGGCACCAACCTTGGAGCCCAGTGCATACCTTTTCAAAAATTCTTTCAGAAAAAGTATAAATTGAATTGTAATGAATTATTTCCAAATTCAATGAGGGCATACAAGCAAGGTTTGGTTTTACCTTTATATACCATGATTGATTCGGGTACAGTCAAGTATATCAGCAATTTCTTAAAAGAAAACTTATAATATGAATAAATCTCATGGTGATGGCACGTTTTCGCCTGAACAATTCAAGAAGATAGGTAAAAATGTAATTCTTGAAAACGGGGTAATGGTATTTCATCCTGAAACAATTGAACTTGGCAATAATATTTATATAGGACATCAAACGATTCTAAAGGGATATTATAAAGGTGCATTCCTAATTGGTGATGGAACCTGGATCGGGCAACAATGTTTTTTTCATAGTGCTGGAAATATCCAGATCGGTAAAAATGTAGGTATCGGCCCGGGTGTCAAAATAATAACTTCAGCACATTTTGAAGAAGGGATTGAGATTCCTGTCATGCATAGCCATCTTGAATATAAAGGAGTGATTATTGAGGATGATGCAGATATCGGGACAGGCTCGATAATTCTACCCGGTATAACTATTGGTAAAGGGGCAATTGTTGGCGCAGGTGCAGTAGTTACTTCTGACGTTGCACCTTATGATGTTGTTGCTGGTGTGCCAGCAAGAAAAATCCGATCTCGATTGCAAATGGGTTGATATTTAATGGTTTTGTAGATTTTGTGATAATGAGGTTGAAGAGTGGTATAAAAATTTCATTTGGACTTTTACTAAGTATAGGACTGATAGTTTTTTTACTAGTAAAAATTGACATTGTATCTGTAAAAAAGTCATTAATTTCTTTCAATTATCTGACAATAATATTTCTTCTGATAGTTTTTATTCTTGGAATGCTTGTACGTACGTAAGGTAGCAAAAACTTATCAGTCAAATACAAAATATACCATTATGGTTCATTTTCAAAGCTTTGGCGATAGGCTATATGATGAATAATTTATTACCTGCAAAAGTCGGAGAACTTGCACGCATGGAATACATCAAACAGAAATAAGGAATTGGCAGGAGTTTTTTGATGGGCACCATTTTTATAGAGCGACTCATTGATTTAATGCTTGTTGTGATCATCTTTGCATTTTCTCTATTTTTCGCTCAATCACGGAGAACTGTTTTTCTACATAATACTTATATATTTTTATTAGTACTAATCCTTATAGGATTATCTTTCTTTCTTATGCTTCGACCACGCGTAATATAATACGTTTACTTTCTTTTTTACCTGTAAAAGTCAAATCGTATTTTGAAAAAATTATCAAGTCGTTTTCCGAATCCATCAATTTTACAACAAATCGTAACCTGCTTTTTTGGATTAGCTTGCATTCCTTACTCATTTGGGCTCTTACTTTATTATCCTCCTTCCTGATATTGTGGGGATTAGATATTTATCTGCAGTTTTTTGGCTATTTCTTTTTGGTCGCAGCCGGAGTATTAGGATTAATTATTCCTTCTACGTCCGGTAGTATAGGTGTATTCCATGCTGTTGCTACTGGGGCACTCGTACTCCTGGGAGTGGAGTCTGAAAAGGCATTGGCTTACGCAATCATCGCACATGCCTTTGATTTTTTCCATAATGTAATTATCGGTCTGGTTGTAATGGCATATGAAAGACTTTTATTTAAAACCCTTTCTTCAGCACAGGCCTCTGAGTAATCCACCTATTTTCAAAACAAAGAATAATGAAAACAATAAATATAATTGTACCCTGCTACAATGAAGAGAAAAATCTAGAACGTCTTCTCTTAAAATTGAATGAGGTACTTAAACTCCCCGGGTATAAATTTAATTATCTTTTTGTAGATGACGGTAGCACTGATGGTACTTTTGAGTACCTTAAAGAAAGATCCCGTTCTAAAAAGAATATAAGGGTATTGAGTTTATCAAGAAACTTTGGTAGTCATATTGGCATATCAGCAGGAATTGAAAATTCAACAGATGTGGATGCAATTATCCTTTTACCAGCCGATCTTCAGGAGCCTCCGGAATTGATTCCTGAATTATTAAAAAAATGGGAAGAGGGAAATGAGGTTGTCTGGACTATTCGCGAATCTCGTGCCCAATCTCCACTCAGTAAATTATTTTCGCTTGCTTTCTATAATATCTTTGTGGGTGGGTCCAATCTTCGGAACTATCCTAAAGAGGGTCCTTCAGCGTATTTTCTACTTGATAAAAAAGTAGTCAGGGAATGGAAAAAATTTGGTGAGTCTAACCGGATGATTATTGGTTTAATTGCCTGGATGGGATTCAGACAAACCAAATTATTTTATAAACAAAATGAAAGGTATTTAGGTAAATCATCCTGGGGTTTTATGAAACTGGTGAAGATTGCTATCGATTCTTTTGTGTCCTTTTCCTTTGCCCCAATCAGGTTCATTAGCTATATAGGTCTTTTGATTAGTTTTTTGAGCTTTCTTTATGCCACAATATTGATATTTAACAAAGTGTTTCTCGGAATCGGACCAACTGGATGGACTACAATTATGGTAGTGGTTCTTTTCTTAGGCGGGATTCAGCTAATCACACTTGGTATTCTGGGAGAATATATATGGAGAGGAGTGGATGAATCCAGGAGACGGCCATTATATCTGGTTTCTGAACGAATAAATTTTGAAGATTCTAAAGAAAAAATAAACTAAAAAAATTTAGTTCGACTATTACAAATTCAAATTCTTACTTTAATATTTTATTTTTATAATATTAACCCTGAAAAATTTAAACTGTAATAAATGAGCCTAAATTCAAAAATTATTCGGATTCTGATTTGGTTTACAGCTATTACGGCTTTCTCTTTTCTTACAATGGTAGAATTTTTTAATGGCTTGGCGTTGGATGACCTCAGTTTTGCAAATCATATAAAAGAAAATCCATTAGGTCACTACACTATGAATCTTTATTTTACAATTCAAGGCAGATTTTTACAACTGTTTTTAAATGAGATTCAAGTTAAAAGTTATTTGCTATTTGATAAGATGTGGCCCTTTTCTATTGTGTTATACATTATAAACATATTTCTAATTTCTAAATCTCTGGTTAATTTTTTTAAAATTAAGGTAATAGACAGTGTTTTATTTTCAATTATATTCTTTCAGCTTTATGTGTATTCCATGTTTAATATTTCTTCTTTCTTCTGGGTTTGTTCAAAGGGATATACTTTTTTTATGTGTTTGGGTCTTTTCGTCATATCTGATTTAATAAATAACAAGAAAGAATCGTTTCAAAATTATGCAATACTATTTGTTTCATGTGCCTTCTTAGGTTGTTCTTATGAAATTTATGCTCCAATAATTTTATTACCTATGGGATTAGTATTACTCTATAAATTTCATGGGTTTCAATATAATTTAAAGCAATTGATAAGTAATAATCGTAAGTTGATTTTTGCATTTATAGTAGGGACGTTATTTTTTGTATTGATGATAATTGCACCTGGTAATGTATCGAAACTTGATGGTTATAACGACTTTCGAAATTTGAACTTGATACAAATATTAAATACATCAGTCATTAACTGCACTCACCTGATAAAATTATTATCCTTCAAAGTTCATTATTTTATTCTGTTTATGGCAGTGTTGTATGTATTATTGACACAGAACAAATCAAATCTAAAACAGTTTGCTTTAATAAAAGGTTATATATTAAAAAGAATTTGTTTCTATTTATTCATCGCTGGAGGGTTAGGTTTTGTATCAGTCTTCTTGAATACTTATGCTATCGGCAAACGGATGGAAATGAGAGCATTCAATCACATTAATTTATTATTCTTCTTGTTTATTGCATATTCTTTATTTGAAATTTCTAAGAACTATGTTCCTAAAAAGGCATTATATTACTTATTCCCAATTTCTCTAATTTTTATTATTATGTTTAATATATATAACATCTTTTCAAACTATTCTGAGTTAAAAACTTATTCAAAGTCAAGCAATGAAAGATTCCAATATTTAGAAAGTCTGAAACTAGAAGGTAATAAAACTGCGATTCGGCTAAAAGAGTTAGATATTGCTGTTTATCACTCTGTAGATGATTTGTGGAGAATTATTTTACCAAAGTATAGCAAATCTATTCTTCTAATGCCTAATGAAGTATCTAAGGATTTGACTAATTCATATAATATAAATTTTAAAAAGTATTACAAACTTGATTTTGAAGTTTATACAACTTTATATTATGGTTGGTAAAATACCGAATATACTATGCCTCTGTAATTAAGATCGATAACATCTGCAATAAACGCCTTATAGGTCTAGTCCGCGTAAGTACTTATTTTCCCTTTCTTTAGAAGCTATCCATGCATTAATATATAGAAAATAAATGCGAATTTTATTTGATTATCAAGCTTTAGAATATCAGAAATTTGGAGGTATATCCAGATATTATGTTGAATTAATAAATAGGTTATCATTAAAATATAAAATAGAAATTGGAATAAAATTCTCGAATAATCAATATTTAAAAGAAAAACAAATTATTCCAATAAAACCATTTGTTGATATAAGGCAGGAATTTATAAAAGGATTTGAGTTTTATGGAAAGGGAAGAATTTTTAATTTATTAAAGTCTGTGTATCCTTCAAAATATTACGACTGTTATCAAACAAATCGAGAATGTTCCATTGGACTATTAAAGAGACAAGATTTTGAAGTATTTCACCCTACATATTTTGATGATTATTTTTTAGAATTTATAGGTAAAAAACCATTTGTTCTTACAATTCATGATATGACTCATGAAAAGTTTCCGGAATTCTTCCCTATCACTGATAAAACAGGGATGAAAAAGAAAAAATTAGCTCAAAAAGCATCTCATATTATATCTGTTTCTGAAAATACTAAAAAAGATATTATTAGTTTTTGGGGAATTGAAGAAGAAAAAATTACAGTAATATATCATAGTGTAAACTTAATTGAAAATAGCGATTATTCGCATATTTCTATTCCAAAAGATTATGTATTGTTTATTGGGGCAAGAAATGGTTATAAGAATTTTTTATTTTTTATTTATTCTATTGCTGGAATAATAATAAGTAATAATATTAGTTTGATTTGCACAGGAATCCCTTTTAGCAATGAAGAAATAGAATTATTTAAGAATTTAAATATCTCTGACAGAGTTTTTCATCACTATGCAAGTGATTCGGAAATGGTATATTTATATAAAAATGCTATTGCATTTATTTTCCCTTCTTTATATGAAGGTTTTGGGATTCCTATTTTAGAAGCCTTTGCTAATGATTGTCCTGTTATATTGTCAAACACGAGTTGTTTACCCGAAATTGCCGGAGATGCTGCATTGTATTTTGATCCTAAAGAATGCAACGAAATAAGAGCACAGGTAATTAGAATTACAAATGATCGGACATTGAGACGGGAGTTGATTGAAAAAGGCAGGGCCAGATTGGTTCATTTCTCCTGGGAGAAATTTATAACAAAACATGAAGATATATATAAAGCATTTTAGGAAAATAGAGTGATGAAGTTATCCATTATTAGAACAGATCTGAATAATTATCCTCAAGTTTAAAATAATGGGAAAAGCAATTTTGAAGTTCGCTGGTAGTCTAAAGATTGGGTTAAATTATTATTGAAAATAATTTAAAGTGTGAGAATTCTATTATCAACAAAATATTCATTAGATAAACCTATTGGAAGCAGTGTTATAGCATTGCGTCATGCCAGGATGTTAAGAGAGAAAGGACATACTGTAGCTATTTTTTGTCCGGAGGAGGATAACCAGCAAATAAACATCAATGGCACAGATGTTTTTTATTATGCATTTGATAGGCAGCAGAATTTTTTGTTTAATCGCTGTAATCGCCTAGGAAAGAGCAATATAAAAAGGAGTTTAACAGAATTTAACCCCGATTTATTATATGATGTTCATGGACCGACCTGGGCTATAGAAGAAGCTTCGAATTTTAATATTCCTGTTTTCTCAATGGTAGGGGATTACAATCATTTGTGTTTGTTAAATTTTTTAGTGACTCCCAAACTAATAAGATGCGATGGGCCATCAAGTTACACAAAATGTATTCGATGCATTAAATCTTCACAACCATTAAAGACCAGGATAACTTCTGTTTTTTTCAAGAGAAAATTTTTATCTTCCATAATAACTTTAATATTAGGTAATTCCCGGGCTAATCGATGGGATTATAGAAGCGCTGCTTTTGAAGCCTTTACAATAAATGAAACAATAAGAAACAAAGTAAAATATTATATTATTGGAGATAAACAAGCACAAACAATTTTTTCAAAATTTGTTGATCCGCAGAAATTTATTTTAAACCAACAATTTTTTCCATCTGAACTTCAGGAAAGAATAAACATGAACTTGAAGCGGAATAGCAATGATATGCTAATATTTGGTTATGTAGGGAGTTTAGACTCTTACAAAGGATTTTCAATTCTATTAAAAGCCTTTCTGGAGCTTGACAATTACATTAATATTGAATTGTGGGTAGTACATAAATTTGATGCTACAACAGGGAATATATTAAGTATAAGATCAAAAAAGGCGAAATTAAAGTTTTTGGTTAATAGTCATAAAATTAAGTGTTTAAATCCTCAAAATGATGAGAGCTTATTTGAAATAATGTCAAATTTTTCAATTGGTGTAATCCCTTCAATTGCATATGAAACTCCAAGTCAGGTTTTGATGGAATTAATCTCAAATAGTGTACCTGTAATTCGCTCTGAATCAGATGGCATGAATCATTTAATTCAAAATAAAATAAATGGGCTTACGTATCAGTACGATGATTATTTAGACCTCGCTGAAAAAATAAAATACGTAATTGATAATCCATCAGTTATATTGAGATGGAAAGAGAACCTTCCAATTCTAAGGACTCAAAATGATTATTACAAAACTCTTTCCCCTTATTTTGAATCAGACTCAATAGTAAATAAATAATTACTAATAATTCTGTTTTGCCTCCTGTATTGTACGTAATAATCCTTAATTGGAACCATAAAGAAGATTTAATCTTGACCATTGATTCCTTTTTAAATCAAGATTACTCTAATTTTAAAATAGTCGTTGCTGATAATGGATCAACTGATGGTAGTATCGAATATATAAAAATGGGTCATGCTGATGTTATCCTGATTGAGAATAGTGAAAATTTAGGATATGCTGCCGGCAACAACAGAGCAATTGAGTATGCCTTATCTCAGAACGCTGATTTTGTATTACTTGCCAATAATGATATTTTTCTTGATAATCCCAATCTGATTTCAAAAATTATGGATGAAATACAATCCTATGAAATTGGAAATATAGGTATTTATGGAATTCAGGAGAGAAACTATTATTTGCAAAATAAGGTAGAGAGTGAAGGATTACTTTTGTTTGATGACTTTTCAACACCAAAAATACAATTCAACATTATTAGAGTCCAAATTGCAGAAGATTTACCTTATCCTGCTAAATATGTTGATTTTGTGCCAGGCAGTTTTATCCTTATAAAAAGTGAGGTTTTCAAAAAATGCGGGTTATTGGATGAAGCATTTTTTATGTATCATGAGGAAGCTGAGTTTTGTTTCAGAGCATGGATCCATAATTTTAAGGTTGTAGTCAATCCATCGTTACAGTATTATCACAAAGTTGCACAATCTTCGGGTAACAGGAGTCCTTTTAGTATCTATTATCGTTTGAGAAATAATTATTACTTTTTATTCAAGCACAAAAGGGATATTAAACATTACAGGTTTTTTCTATTCTTATTAACCTATCGCAATTTGATTGGATTTTTAAAACTTACCATTTTATTATTCTTTAAAATCAATCGGAATAAAGATATCTGGAAGGCACAATTAATTGCTTATAAAGATGTTTTTATGGGAAATTATTTTAAACAAAATAAGGTTGACTAAATATGCGAAAAGTTAAAGAGTATATTAAAAAAATTGCTGCTGAAAATAGATTTCTTGCACCCATTTATTTTAATATAGCATTACCATATTTCACTGGAAAATTCAAGAAACAAATAAAGGAGAACCTTGTATTTGATCTTAACGATCCTGAGTCATTGAAATGGCGAAATCGCATTGAAGATGTAAAAGCATGTTCAGATAATCAGTATATAAAATGAAATGATAATGCAGGTAAAATAATTAATAATAGACTGATTATGCATAATGGCATAAAAGTTCATCCTTTGAGTTATTTTGGCAAATACATTCTTAAAATGTTAATTGATAATAAGGGTGTTCACGAACCGCAAGAGGAGAAGGCTTTTCAGGAGGTATTAAAAGAGATTCCTGAAAATGGGGTTATGTTGGAATGTGGTAGTTACTGGGCTTTTTATTCTTTATGGTTTAATAAAGCAATAAAAGGATCACAGAACTATATGGTGGAGCCTAATCCTATTTGTTTACAAAGCGGGAAATTAAATTTTCGAATAAACAAGGTTAGGGGCATATTTTATAACGGTTTTGTTGGTAAAACTTATGTAAAATCACCCATTCCTATTGTATCTGTTGATTATTTGGTTGAACAATATAATATCAACCATATTCATATTTTACATGCGGATATTCAAGGGTATGAATTAGAAATGCTTTTGGGTTGCGAAAAAACGATTAAAGTAAATAAAATCTCCTGGTTTTTTATTTCAACACATTCCGATGAACTTCATGAGCAATGTTCGAGTTTTTTGAAGAATAATCATTTCGATATTGTTGCAAGTGCTAATGGTTCGCAATCCTATTCAGTTGATGGTATTATTGTCGCAAAAGCGTCATTTGTTTCAAGACCTGAAAAAATATTCATTTCAGTAAAGAATACCGGATGAAAATAGTATTATTTCAGTTTTACTCTCCCAATGCAATGCCTGATTATGATGAAATAGGGATGTATTTGTCAAACTACGGACATGATACACTCGTTACGCATATGACAGGTGATAAACAATTAAAAATTACTAACAATGGAAGAGATTATTTTAGAAACATTTTTCCGTATAATATAGGGGGTAAGGTAAAGATTGCGTTTTTTCGTAGAAGAATTGTAAATATTGTCTTTATGTTTAAAATTCGGAAATGGATAAAGGAAGTAAACCCAGATGTATATATTTTAAATCCTGCGGAACTAATGTATCTATTTCTTTTACCATTATTCATGCCCCGCAATATCAAATTTATTCTTGATATCAGGCAATTAGGATTTTTTCCAGGAAATAACTTAGTAACAAAAATTAAGAATACAAGAGCAAAGTGGCGTTTTATTTTTCTCCAAAAATTTATTTTTGATCATACTTGTTTTGCATCTGAAGAAGCTGTTGAATTTATATTTGGTAAAATTGGAATAAAAAATGTTTCTGTTAAAAGGGTAGGGGTTAATCAAAAATTCTTTGATGTTGTAATTCCTCCCAAAAAGACAGATAATATTCTAAAACTCGTATATATAGGAAGTATTGCCCGTGTCCGGCAATTAGAATTTATAATTGATTCACTGAAGGAATTATCAAAAAAAACCAATCAATTTCATTTAACATTTGTAGGACCTTCGGTTGATAATTATTATTCTGAGTATATAGACTCTTTGGGATTATCAAACCTTATTTCAATTAGTGACCCTGTTCCATATATTAAGGTTCCCGAGATTTTGCATCAATACGATGTTGCAATTGCATATGTTCCTGATCATCCTGATTGGAAATATCAACCCACTTTAAAAATCCTTGAATATTCAGCTGCCGGGATTCCAATTATAGCTTCTGATAATATCCCCAACAGGAAAATAATCAAGGAAAATATTACAGGTTGTTTTTTTAAGACCAGAATCTCAAGTTTTAAAATAATTGTATTAAAACTAATAGAGGATAAAAAGTTATTAAATACTCTTACGCAAGAAGCAGCTTCAAATCGGGTTGGTTTAACATGGGAAGATTCCGCCGTTAATTATGAAAATCTAATATTATCATTATAAAAAATGAGACTTCATCCCACGATTCGGTACATTAAACATTTTTTGAATCCATCCTCCACATATTCTCAAAAAAATGAAGATTCTGTAATTAATATTTTATTTAATAAAGTTGAACGATTTATAGACATTGGTGCTAATAATGGTATTACCGGCTCAAATACTTTTATGTTTGCTTTAAAAGGAGCTAAAGGTTTATGTTTTGAACCCGTGAAAGAAATTTTTGATTATTTAAAGATATTGTATCTATTGAATGTAAAGGTGCAATGTATCAATGAAGGTATTTCTGATAAATACAATAAATTTGAAATCAGAGTTGATGGAGCGTTATCTGCTATATTGGAAACAGAAGATCCGGTAAATAAAACATGTTTAAAGGATTTCATAACTAAAGATACTAAAACGACAGAAATAAATGTAAAGCCTTTAACTTATTATCAGGAATTGTATCCTGAATTTTATAACATTGATCTATTGAGTATTGACGTTGAAGGTCATGAATTAAATGTTATAAAAGGTATAGATTTTAGTAAAACACAAATAAAAAGCATTATTTTGGAATCATTGGGTGGTCAAACAACTAATTACAATTCAATAGAAAAGATATTTATTAGTAATAAATTAATACCGGTTTTAACTAATCAATTGAATACTATTTTCATACATAAAGATTTAGTTGATTGGCCTATGATAAATGAAATCACTTTCCTTTATAAAGAATTTAAAGTTATAAAAACGTTGTGAAATCAAAATATCTTATTATTTGGAGCAAACAAGGTCAATTGGCAAATAGAATAATATATTTTGCACATATTATTGCTTTTGCGCATGAATATGGATTTAAAGTTGTTAATCTCACATTTTATGATTACTCAAAATATTTTAATGAATTAAATGATGATTTTTTATGTAGATATCCTAAAGCAGGATTTTCATTCCAACTACCTCTATTTTTTAGAAAAATTCTATATCGATTAGTTTTTATTGTAGGGACTAAACTTAGAAATTGGAATAGTAAATATTTATTATACTATGATTACCCAAACGAAGAGGAGTCTTTGTTATTAACAGATCCATCCTGCTTTGCATTGATTAAAAAGTCAAAAATTGTTTTATTAAAAGGCTGGCTGCTTCGGGATTTTGAATCATTAAATAAACACAAAGAAATTATTAAAAAATTCTTTTGTCCTGAACAGAGAATAAATGCGAAGATTGGGAATTTTATTTCAAATTTACGAAAGACAAATTCAATTATCGTTGGAATTCATATTAGAAGAGGAGACTACAAAGATTTCTTAGGAGGGAAGTATTACTATAGTTTTGATATTTATAAAAGAGTAATGAATAGATTGGTGGGATTAATGAATAGCAATATTACTTTCTTGATTTGTTCAAATGAATCAATAGATGATGATGTTTTTAGTGATTTTAGCTATGTTGTTGGTTTGGGTGAAGCTGTTGAAGATATATACAGTTTATCAGAATGCGATTACATTATAGGACCCCCTAGTACATTTTCTATTTGGGCTTCATTTTATGGGAATAAACCTTTATATCATATTAATGATGCTTCAAAGCTATTTCTTTTAAGTGATTTTTTTGTTGGCGAATGTTTAGAATAACAAATATTTAGCTTTATGATATTTTTGTTTAGTTTTAGTTGAAATGGGAAGAGAATCCATTTATTGGTTAATTGTTTTATCGACCTTTCTTTACAGTGTTTATAAAAATAGAAATAGTCTAACAAAATTTTTAATTATTATATGTTTTTACTCAGGACTTGCATCATTTTCTGGTAAGGCAATTGAAAATCCTTACAAAATTGTAGTAGTAATAATTTCGATGTACCTCTTACTTAAGAATAATGGGCTCGCTGGTTTGAAGAAGAGAGAAAGCTTATTATTATTTATTTTCATACTTTTTTCTTTTTCCTTTTTCTTTTCTGCTCTTGTTAATGAGGACTATTTTAATCTGGTATTTAGTCAATATGGTAAATATGTCACACCCATTTGCCTTTTCTTTGTATTTAAACACATTCAGACCAAAAATCCAGGCAATTTTATTATTTTAAAAGATCTCCTTTTTTCATTGCTAAGCATTCAGATTATACTATCTGCAATAAAACTTCTGACCCATGGCTTGCAGGAAAGTCCTGTGGGTTCTATATCATATATAGGAGGGGGGCCTGCTGCAATGCTGCCGGTTTTAGGTTTTATACTGATGTGGGTAGATAAACGAGGTGATATTAAGAGAAAAGATTGGCGTTATATTATTTTGCTTTTATTTATTGCTTTTGCCAGTTTAAAAAGAGCAATATGGTTTATCATGCCGTCTATTATTTTTATGTTTATATATTATGTGCCAGGGAAAGTGAAAGTCAGTAAACTGCTGTATTTTACCCCATTAATTCCGCTTATTTTTTATGTGGGAGTCAGACTCAGTCCTACATTAAACAAGGAAAGCAAAATTGGAGGTTCTTTTGATCTGCAATATGTTTTAGATTATACCCAAAATTATAATTTTGGTAAAACCTCAAAAACAAACGAGATTCAATTAGGAACCGGCAGAGGTGGCGCTACCTTTTTACTTTTAGGTAAATTATTTAACAGTCAATCTCTTTCCTTTGAAGATTATTGGGGCTATGGTTTAAAGGAAGTATATACAACTGATTATGATCAGTTTGATGATAAAAAATATGGGGTAAATAGTAAGGGGGCTGTAACAGGTATTTTTCAATCCTATATAGCTTCCGGTTATGTTGGTGTAATGTTAACCATAGTACTTATAATTTCAGTATTAGGGTTGATTATAGAACCACGAATTCGTATTTCTATTGCACTCATAATGTTCTGGGATTACTTGTTTTACAGCGGTCTGATTTTAAGGTCTCAACCTCTTTTCATCATGCTTTTTTTCATTATTCTTTATTCTAATCAGCAATTTAGAAATGCTGGTTTTAAAAACCCGCTTAATGGCCAAATCTATAAAGCCTAAATTGCTTTTTGTATATCCCAATCAATTCGGATATCTTACTGATACTTATAAGTATTGCGAACATCTTAAGGATAGTTATGATATAAATTATATATGCTTTGATCAAGGATTAGAACGTTTGGTTTTACCTAAGGTAAATGTGATTTATATACCTTACAATATAGGTAAAGTAAGACGTTTACTTCATTTCTACGGCTTCCTGATTCAACTGACCCGAAAAGAGAAGTTTGAAATATTATTTACAGTACGGTTTAAGTTTTGTTTTTTAATTAGCCTTTTTGCCAGAGCAAGGATAAAAATATTGGATTACAGATCGGGCGATTTAAGCGATAATATTTTTAAACGGAGTTTGAATAATATTCTAATGCGGTTCGATGCCCTGTTTTTTCGACATATTTCTGTTATTTCTGAAGGGCTGAGAGATATGTTACGGTTAAATAAAGACCAAACGCTTATTTTGCCTCTGGGTGCTGATGTTTTTTCTGACCAATCGCATTCATTTGATCGTTTAGATTTGCTCTATGTAGGTACATTAAGTTTAAGGAATATAGATCAAACCATAGAAGGGATTGCTTTATTTTTATCCAAAAACAAAGAGTTATCAAATTTATTTAGCTACACTATTATTGGTTTTGGAAACGAACAGGAAGAAGAAAAAATTAATACTTTGATAGAACAAACGGGATTGAATGATACCGTTCGATTTGCAGGTCGAAAGAAATATACTGATCTTTCTGCTTATTTTGATGACTGCAATATTGGTGTTTGTTATGTTCCCATAACACCATATTACGAATACCAGCCGGTAACTAAACTCTTTGAATATATGTTGTCAGGTATGCCTGTAATCGCTACAAATACTTATGAAAACAGATTGATAGTGAATGGAAACAATGGTGTTCTGATAAACGATTCACCTGAAGATTTTTGCAAAGGTCTGACAAGAATTTACAACCAAAGAAATTCATATAACTCTTCAGAGATCAGAAAATCAGTAGAGTCCTATACCTGGAAGAATATTGTGAGTACCAATCTGAAACCATATCTTCAAAAATTACTAAGTGATTATCAGCTATCAGAAACAGCCGCATATCGATTTTGAAGTACAACGATATTTATGAATAAATCCGAAAAAAGTTTGATTTTTTTTAACCACACGCATACCTATTTCCTGTTTTCGTCACTTTTATTCTGTATATTTTTATATTGCTGGAATACAATAAAATGCAAGTTAAAAATTTTGATTTTGGGTGTCCCGGAGCTATTTTTGCCTTATGT
>Ga0315273_10000928_pt1 | contig 32087 bp, 32 predicted proteins | sample YL17G02_0_MG_FD_205753 | JGI IMG/M metagenome (GOLD analysis project Ga0315273, IMG submission 205753) | Sediment microbial communities from Yellowstone Lake, YNP, Wyoming, USA - YL17G02_0 | ecosystem: Environmental > Aquatic > Freshwater > Lake > Sediment | place: USA: Wyoming | collected...
AGCACGGTCATTGAGGACGCCATGGCCATGAACCAGTTGATTGTCGCATCGCGCCTTGACGTTCATATCGAGCAGCTCAAAGGCTACCCGTTTTCCACTTACTTCGGTCCAAGTAGTCACGAGGACCTTGCGAAGACGATAGCACTTCTACTGGAGACTACGGCGGCTAGAGCCTCCTTTGATTACTCCTCTCGCGTATGGAGATTCGCACAGGGTTTTCTGTCGGTTGCCCGGAAATCTTCATCGAGTGCGTCCGACTTGGATCGTCCGACGTAAGCGATAATACAACCACGCCTTCCTCTTGCATATTGGGCGTGGCATCTTTGTCTGCATCAATCAAAGAATCCGAGGGTGGGAAGGCAGAGTTATGTCCAGCGAAGTTCGCAAAATGACTGAAGGACATCGAAAGCTCCAAGGTACTGGAGGGTGAAGCTCCAGGAGTATCGGCAGAGCGGTCTAAGCCGTTGGGAGTTAGATGGACGCAACCGAATCAAGAAATTCAGGCTGGGCTACTGATTTCGATGTATCGGCAAGCCTGGCGCATCCAAGGGATTGGTGGAGCTGAAGGTTTGCACGGCCGCAACACCAACAGTTCACTGGAGGTGAAGGTCGGCGGCAAGTATCGCGTCGCAGTCTCCGGCGGCTTCGATTGCCAGCTTCTGGGGGAGGTCCTGAAAGCTCGGGAGAACCTGGCGTGATCCTGGATTGGAACTGGCGAGGGGAATGGTTTTGTCGAATGATGTACATTTTCTAGGATTTGTGCCGACCGAAGATGTTCTGTTTTTATACAATAGATCCCTGTGCTTTGTATTTCCTTCGTTTTTCGGCCCTGACAACCTGCCCCCTCTTTAGGCGATGGCGATAGGTCGTCCTGTAGTCGCATCGAGAATACCGGGATCAGAAGCGCAGCTCGGAGACTTCGCCCTGTATTTCGATCCCACCAACACGGAACAACTTGTCAACGCGATTCTCGCGCTGCATACGAATAAAGACTCTCTCCGAGAAACGCTTATCGCTCGAGGGTACGATCGGGTTAAGGACAGAAGTCCCGTAGCCTATGCAAGAGGAATCATGAGGTTGTTGGACCGCCTGTCGGAAATCCGGATATGCTGGAGACCCGGGAAGTCCTCCAAGAACATGTAGGTAGGTGCGCCAGAATACGCGGGTTGTATTGAGTAGATCGAAAAAAACTATTATGCAATCGAGAGTTGTTAGCTTGCTTGAGCCGTCGCCTAGGCAGAAACGCAGATGACCGAGAGAATTAAAGTCTACTATGATTTTCGTCTTCCAGGAAGCGGCGATGCGGAGCCGGGGCTTTTCAGGACTTACTTCAAGTATTGCGGCGAAAGATTGTCCACACTCATTGAACCCATTTTCGATACAAGACGTTCCCCGAAAGAGGTTGCGCTCTGGGACCGGGCTCGAGTGAAGCTTTGCTCGTTTCGATATCGTTTGCCGTTCTCCTCCTGCCAAGGTGCAGGCAACGCGGCTGTTATGCATTTATTCTTGCGGTTCCCAGTTCGCCTCAATCGGCCATGGATTAGTGAATGCGAATGCATTGATCAATTTGGGGGATTTTACAGCCACGATGCTCGGCGTGAGCCCTACTTACGTAGTCTACGTGCGATGATGGAACGCGACGAACTTAGTCAAATGATTGTCCCCTCCCAGGCTTCAAAGAAGGGATTCGAGGCGCTAGGGCTGCCGATGGGCAAAGTGAAGGTGTTGTATCCTGGTCTGGGTTTCATAGGTGATAAGGTTCATCATGAGAGAGAGCGCGTGCGGCTGTTGTTCAACTTTGGATCTGGTTCACTTTTTTTCAGTAAGGGCGGAAGAGAAGTCTTGGATAGTTTCAGGATTCTGAGGAAGAAATTCCCCCGGATAGAACTGTTTGTTTGCGGGAGGGACAGCCAAACGAAGATGGGTTCTGTGGAAGGTATGACGTTTGTTGGGTACATCCCGCATGATGGCTATTTAAAGAACCTTCTACCTTCCGCAGACATTCTGGTGCATCCTACGCACATGGATACAATAGGGTTTGTGATTCTCGAAGCCATGGCAGCCGGGTTGCCTGTGGTTGCAACAAGGCATTATGCAATTCCGGAGATTGTTGAGAACGGTGTGAATGGGTACTTGGTAGATGACATAAAGAATGTGTGGTACGACTCAGGTTTTGTGCCAAAATTGAACTATCGACAGGAATACCATTCAACGGACAGGGTTTTCGCCACAGAGAATGAACACATGCGTGCGGTAGAGGGCTTGGTATTTCGCCTCGAGAAGCTTATCGAGGATCCGGAGTTGAGAAACAGAATCGGATGCGCGAATAGACAGAAAATTAGTGAAGGCCTGTTTTCTGTCGACAATAGAAATCGAGAACTTGTTTCAGTGTATCGCGAAGCTATTATGCCTTGAGGTTCGGAATATCGCAATTGTTGTTGATGCATGGCTACTTCTGGAAATAGCACTTAGAAATACTAAGGACTGATGATTGTGAATATCACCGAAAAGCAACTGCGGGACCTTATATATGAAGGAGTAATTAGGATAGGAAGAGGAATGGCTCCGTCGAGCTGGCGAACCGCCAAAGCCATTCTTCGTGTACTAGCACAATATCTGACTGAGGGGCTATGGCGCGGAAGGTCGGGATGGGATCATCTGCTCAAGAAATTATGGTATGACTATAAAGCTGAGCAAATGCTCTGGCTAGATACCGTCACGGGACGAAAACTGGGGACATGTCGCCAATCCACTCCTCGAACCGTTACGCTTTATTACAATTACTATCGTGAAAGAAACCTTTTTCGCAGGTTGGAAATTGACTACTGCCTAAGCAGGAATGTGGCGAATGCTGCAGTGTCTAGGCTTCTTGTCCTTAGCAAGGATCCCCCTCCCATATCAGATAACAAGATGGAGGCTGTGCCGACGTCGTCAGCCCGGCCGACGTTGGCACAGATTTTTCAAATAATCGGCGAACAATCAGGGAAAGATGATTATAATGTCGTAATCAATGCTGATTGTTTTCTCGCGACGGATGATCCCAACGCATTCGCTCAATTAGGACACGGGGTTGCTTGGTGCATTGGCAGGTACGAAATTCCTAGGATGAACCCTCTCCTCCCCTGGACAACTCGGAGGAGACCATTTTCACAGTTACGCGACGACTCTCAAGATTGCTGGATTATTCGCGGAAAGCCAGCCAGGGGAATGTGGCTGGATTTTAGCCTCGGCCTACCGGGGTGCGACAACCGGTTAGCTTATGAGCTTCATAAAGCCGGGTATGTCGTTGAAAATCCTATAGACCGAATTTCGGTATTTCATTTTCATTCCCAGACAGTACGCAGCTATACGGATGCACATCAGGTGCCGAAACCATATCTACTGGTCAAGGCACCATTGCACTGCCCCCCTAGATTTCATGTCCACCCATGAGAGATGCTACATGGGAAGCAGCGCAACTTCGCTGACGCGATGGCGGGGCGCGAGCGGAGACTAATAATCAGCTTGTCACATGGATGAGATAGACATGCGAGTTATCTACCATGCGGGGATCGACCTTTCAATGTTTGGAGGGGCGGTAACCCATACCTTGGAAAAAGCGAACGCTCTGGCCCGAAGGAAAGCACGCGCTGAGGTATGAGCGCTTACTGAAACGACACAAGAAACAGGCGCAAACGTGAGCATCGTCCATATAGAGCGGCCTGTGTTTGGGTGGAGACACCTTGACTATCTGCTCTACGAGCCGGCATCAGCCATGCGGTTGATTGTTCGAGCCAGGCGTTATTCTGTGTACCTTGTGCGGCAGCGGATCCATACGCTCATCTCTGTAGTTGCAGCTCGCGTTAGAGGGATTCCGGTATTCTATAAGGTGAATGACAATACTGTTGACCAGATGAAACTTGAAGGAAAGTTGAACTACCTGAAAAAAGCTCTACATATACTTCAACTATTTCTAGTCAGCTCGATTAGCCAATAGGGTCCTGGCATTCACTCAGGATATCAAAGATTACATGACAGCAAGATTCTTTGTAGCGTCTGCCAAGGTTGATGTAGTTCCAGTTGGTGCCAACCTTGAGATCTTTCATCCCATGGACCAGGGGCTTTGCAGAAAAGACCTCGGCTTGCAGGAAAAGGCGACATACTTCCTGAATGTAGGCACGTTTACTGCCTGGTCGGGGATAGACAGTATCATCGAGATAGTCGCAGAGCTGAAAGCTGTTCATCGGGACGTCTTCCTGTTGTGCGTGTGAGACGGCAAGCACAGGCTCGACTTGAGGCTCTTGCAAGGGCTCGGGGGGTTGACGACCGAGTCACATTCATCGGATCTGTGCCGTATGAACGGGTTCCTCTTTTCATCAGCGCAGCAGATCTCTGCTTCTGCGTGAAGTCCGAACACCTTCTAAAGACCTCACCAACTCGGCTATTTGAATACCTGAGTTGCGGAAAACCCGCTGTTGCGACGAAGGGATATCGAAAGAATGTCAATATCGAGTCCCTTGTTGTAGTTCCGATTGGCGCGAAAAGCCGTGCAGTCAATTTAATCAGCGCGCTTCTAAGCAACCGGACAAGAATGGAAGAGCTCGGGCAACTAGCGCGTGCCTACGCTAAGGAATCTGCAGGGTGGGAGATAGTGGCCGATAAGTTGATCGCCGAGTCTTGTTCCGCAGTGAATAGAAGGGGAAGACAGCCGACATGGTGAAGAGAATTGCTGTAGTGGGCACGGGCTACGTCGGGCTGATTATTGCTGTTGGATTGGCAGATTTCGGCAACAACGTAGTAGCTGCTGACGTCGACCGAGAGAAGATTCGCAGGCTGCAGAATGGGGAGGCTTGCATTCAACAACGATGTAGTTCGGGCGGTGGACCAGGCCGAGGTAGTATTCAACACTGTAGGGACGCCACCGCGGCCGGATGGAGACGTCGATCTATCCCAGATCTATGCAGTAATTGACTTGGTTGCGGAGGCACTAAAGTCCTATAAGGTCATCGTCACTATGTCAACCGTACCCGTTGGAACGAATCGGGCCATCGTAAAGAGACTGCGGGAGTCGGGTGTGAAAAGCGAATTTGATGTCGTTTCGAATCCGGAATTTTTGCGGGAAGGAAAGACGCTTCATGACTTTTTTCACCCCGATCGTATTGTAATTGGCTTTGAGAGTGAGCGTGCGCGGGCTATGATGAGCGAGATTTTCCGGCCGCTGTACCTTATTGAGAGGCCCTTCGTCTGGTGCGGGCTGGAAACCGCAGAACTGATTAAGTACGCCAGCAATGGCTTTCTGGCCACCAAAATCACCTACATCAACCAGATTGCCAACCTATGCGAGGCGGTGGGTGCCGACGTTCACACTGTTGCTAAAGCGATCGGCATGGATGGGAGGATCGACTCAAAGTTCCTGCACCCCGGGCCTGGCTTCGGCGGCAGTTGCCTGCCTAAAGATGCCTCCGCGTTGGTCAAGATGGGGGAGCGATACAGCGTCGAGATGAGCGTGATACGGGAGGTGTTGCGGGCTAACCGCGAACAACCGCTGCGCATCTCCTCGAAGCTAGAGCGAATGCTGGGAACGCTTCATGGTCGCACGATCGCGGTATTGGGGCTGGCCTACAAAGCTGATACGGACGACGCGCGCGATTCCCGGGCGATAGCTATTATAGAACACCTGGTATCCCGGGGCGGTCGAATTCAGGCTCACGATCCGAAAGCAATTGAAAACTTTTGGATGGTGTGTTCGGAAGGCGTGAGCTTCTTCGATAACGAGTTCGAGGCCCTCAAGGGCGCGGACGCAGTCGTGTTCTGCACGGAGTGGAACGAGTACCGAAACATCGATCTATCCCGGATGAAACATCTGATGCGGGGTCGAAATGTGGTAGACGCGTGAAACCTGCTGGACCCGGATGGGGTACGCGCCGCAGGTTTGCAGTACGTCGGCGTCGGCCGATAAGCTGATACGGTAGCGATCTGGCTAGTCAAGGAGGTTGACTGCAGTGAAAAAAGCACTGATTACCGGAATCACTGGCCAGGACGGCGCCTACCTGGCGGAGTTCCTGTTGGAGAAAGGCTACCAGGTGCATGGAATCAAGAGGCGGGCATCGTCGTTCAACACCGATAGGGTGGATCATCTGTATCAGGATCCACATGAAGAGGACCAGCGGTTTTTTCTTCACTACGGAGACCTGACCGACACCAGCAACCTGGTGAGAATCCTGCAGCAGGTGAAGCCCGATGAGATCTACAACCTGGGTGCCCAGAGTCATGTCCAGGTCTCCTTCGAAGTGCCGGAGTACACTGCCGAAACCGACGCCGTCGGCACCCTGCGGATCCTGGAAGCGATTCGCATCCTCGACATGGTGAAGAAGGTCCGCTTTTATCAGGCCTCCACCAGCGAGCTGTACGGCAAAGTCCAGGAAATCCCGCAAAAGGAAAGCACGCCTTTCTATCCCAGAAGTCCCTACGGGTGTGCCAAGCTCTACGCTTATTGGATCGTGGTGAACTATCGCGAATCCTACGGGTTGTATGCCTGCAACGGAATTCTGTTCAACCATGAGAGTCCACGTCGTGGCGAAACCTTCGTCACCCGGAAAATCACTCGGGCTGCGGCGCGCATCAAGCTGGGCTTTCAGGACCGGCTGTATCTGGGAAACCTGGATGCCCAGCGGGACTGGGGTTTTGCCGGGGACTACGTGGAGGCGATGTGGCTTATGCTTCAGCAGCATGCACCCGACGACTATGTAATCGCTACCGGGCAGGCCCATTCGGTTCGCGAGTTTGTCGAGCTGGCCTTCAGGGAAGTAGGTGTGGACATCGAGTGGAAGGGAAGGGGGACGCACGAGAAGGGGCATGATTCCAGGACCGGCAAGGTCCTGGTGGCGGTTGATCCGCGTTACTTCCGTCCGGCCGAGGTGGACCACCTCCTAGGCGATCCCAGCAAGGCAGAGACCCATCTGAAATGGAAGCCGAAGATGAGTCTCCCTGACTTGGTGAGACTCATGGTCCAAGCTGATTTGAGGGACACCGAACGGGAGCTGTATCTGAAGAATGGCGGCTTTGAGATCAGGAGTCGTCATGAATAAGGATGACGCGATCTACGTAGCGGGTAATCGGGGCCTCGTCGGATCCTCGATCCAGCGTCTGCTAAGGGAGCGGGGATTCCAGAATATACTGACCCGAATCCACGCCGAGCTCGATCTGACTCGCCAGGAACAGGTGGAACGCTTCTTCGAGGTGCATCGGCCGTCCTACGTGTTCCTCGCCGCGGCAAGAGTCGGCGGCATCGGAGCGAACTCGAGTTTTCCCGCGCAGTTCATATACGACAACCTGTCCATTGCGCTTAATGTCATCAACAGCGCCTGGCGTTTTGGTACACGTAAGCTGCTCAACCTGGGCTCTTCCTGCATTTACCCCAGACTGGCTCCTCAACCACTTAAGGAAGAGTACTTGCTGACCGGGCCGCTGGAGCCGACGAATGAGGCCTACGCGGTGGCGAAAATCTCTGCTATCAAGCTATGCCTGCACTACAACCGTCAGTACGGATCTGATTTCTTCTCCTTGATGCCTACAAACCTCTATGGGCCAAACGACAATTTCGACTTCGACAGTTCTCACGTTCTGCCTGCGCTGATCCGCAAACTGCACATCGCCAAGCTCCTGAGCAAGAGAGACTTCGAGGGGATTCGAAAGGATGTGTCGCGTTGGCGCCAGGATCCGGATCGGGGAGGGGAGTCTGACGGGGATATTGCAGAGAGACTAAAGGCAAATGGCATCTCTGCCGACCGGGTAACCCTTTGGGGTACGGGTACCCCGCTTCGGGAGTTTCTGCACGTGGACGATCTGGCAGAAGCCTGCCTTCTATCGATGGAGAGGCCGCGCAGCGCGGGGATTGGCGAGTTCATGAATGTAGGCGCAGGGAAAGACATCTCGATCGCAGAGCTTGCCCAGATGATTCGCGGGATTGTCGGTTACGGAGGTGAGGTTCTCTTCGACGCCACGAAACCCGATGGTACGCCGAGGAAACTACTGGATGTCTCGCGGATTTTCGAGCTTGGGTGGAGGCCGAGGACTGCCCTGAAGGAAGGCATCGCCAGAACCTATCAGTGGTATCTGGAAATCTACGGGAAACGGTAGTACAGGGGATAGCCGGTGAAGCAGCTGACTGACAGAAAAAAGCAGGCCATGAAGTTCATGGATGGCATCGCGGAGCGGCGAGACAGGTACATAAGGCTCAGTTCGACGTACTATAAGGACCTGATTCGGCTGCTTGCTCACTTCATACCTGAAGGAAGCGACATTCTGGAGATTGGATGCGGAACGGGACATCTGCTTGGCAGCCTCAAGCCCAGGAGGGGTGTGGGCATTGACATCTCATCCAAGATGCTGGCCATAGCGAGAAGCAAGTATAGCTATCTCACGTTTGTTCAGGACGACGTCGAAACAATGAGTCTGAACGAGAAATTCGACTATGTAATCATCTCTGACACGCTTGGATATCTAGAGGACATCCAGAAGGCGTTCAAGCAGGTGTGGAAGGTATGTCATGCCGACACGCGCCTTATCATTACGTACCACAACTTTCTGTGGCAGCCCCTCCTGTCCCTTGCCGAGCTTCTCCGGCTGAAAATGCCGCAAGTGCGCTTGAACTGGCTAAACAGAGAAGACATCGAGAATTTACTAGTATTGACCGGCTTTGAAGTTGTCAAACGCGGTAGGAGGCTTCTCCTGCCTTTTGTTGTACCTGTTCTTTCGTGGCTCTTCAATAAGTATATTTCTCAGCTGCCCCTGGTGAACAGGCTGTGCATTATCGGGTATATCGTGGCCCGCGCTTCTGAGATCAAACCGGAAGATAACGATCTATACAGCGTTAGCGTGGTCATCCCTGCGAGAAACGAGAAGGGTAATATCGAGGAAGCTGTCAAGCGCTGCCCACGAATGGGAAAACACACGGAGCTAATCTTCGTTGAAGGGCATTCCACGGACGGAACGCTCAATGAGATCAAAAGGGTATGCCGGAAGTATGCGGACCGGTACGACATAAAATATGCCGTCCAGCAGGGAAAGGGGAAGTTCGACGCCGTCAGGAAGGGTTTCGATATGGCTCAGGGTGACATCCTGATGATCCTGGATGCTGATCTGACAGTCCCTCCCGAAGAACTGCCCAAATTCTACAACGCCATTGCCAGTGGCAGAGGAGAGTTCATAAACGGCAGCAGGCTTGTCTACCCTCTGGAGAAGCAGTCGATGCGGACCCTGAACATGATGGGGAACAAATTTTTCTCGCTGGCTTTCACCTGGCTCCTCGGCCAACGGCTTAAGGACACGCTCTGCGGAACAAAAGTTCTATATCGAAGGAATTGGGAAAGGATCACCCAAAACAGGCGATATTTTGGAGACTTTGATCCCTTTGGTGATTTTGATCTCATCTTTGGCGCCTCGAAGCTGACCCTGAAGATTGTCGAAGTGCCGATTCGCTATCAAGCCAGGCAGTACGGAACGACCAACATCTCACGCTTCAAGCACGGTTGGTTGCTGCTAAAGATGGTTTTTTTCGCCATGAGCAAGATTAAATTCCTGTGAGGGTTCTCATGCTGTACAAGATTCTCCTCGGGTTGGGAATTCTCTCGAACGTTGCGGCCCAGCTTTTTCTGAAATCCACTATGCGGGGCTACGAAATTTTCAACAGAGAAGGGGGTTTTCTCAGGGGAGTACTCGGGATCACCGGAAGGCCCTTTTTCTGGGTATCGCTTGCCTTGTACGGTGCTGGGTTCCTGTTTTATACGGTCGCCTTATCCAAGCTCGAGTTGAGCAAAGCATATCCGGTCTCCAGCGCCGCCGCGATTGTGCTGATTGTCCTGACCTCGCTTTTATTCTTCAAGGAGAGTCTGGATCCTTTGAAGATCGCCGGCTTGGCACTCCTTATCTCGGGCATCTTCCTGGTTCTAAGATAGCTCAAAGGCTATTTTCTTGTATAGACGAGGAGCGAGTGCGCCCTGTTGCTGAATACCTTCAGCTGCCAGAACTGGGAGACGCCGTCGGGTTTCTGCACGGTGTTATCGTCCACGCGGACGACAACACACGCGGCGCCATTCTTTGAAGCGGTTTGCAGCGCGTCGTGGAAGGAAGCCAAGTCGCCGATGTGGAAATCCTTCAGAAGCTCATATTGCGGATGCCAGTTCAGCTTGTCAAAGTAGAAGTCAAGGTAGTAGAAAAAGTCTAGTCCGGCGAAGAGAATCAGAGCGGGATTGTGGTGGTCTCTCAGCCATGACAGTGCTTCGGGATAGGGGTAATAGTGCTCTGAGGTGTCGACAAGATAGTTGCCCCAGTATGGCTTCTTGGTTCCGTCAATGTTCACCGGTGACCTGGCGAGATTCGCCGCCAAGACGAGCGCGGTCAACGCCGGCAAGTACCATTTCTTTTTCGTGCCGATAAACTGGATGAAGACGGCTGAGCCTGCCAGCACGGATGGCAGAACGAATAGATTGAAGCGACTGTAACCGGCATACTCGATGGTATCGATCAAGTGAAACTGTGGAATGGAAACCACGGTAACCAGAAGAAAAAGAGCTTTGCGATACTGTCTGTTCCTGAAGAGCAGAACAATTCCCCCAATGAAGAGGAGATAGATCAGCCCAAATTGCTCGAGGTGAGACAGAAGAATCACGAATACAGCGCGCAGGTTCAGGAGGTTCGCGGGATTGAAATGGAATTGTCTGGGGTCACCGAGGTAGGTGCGAAAAAACAGGTAGATGGATACTGGAAGGAGCATGCATAGCGCCATGATTAGTTCGTCGCGAACCAATCGGATGAAGGATAAACGAGAGGATGACGTGCTCAGCCTGACGACGACTCGGCAGAAAACGAACGCTAGCAGGAAGACCACAGCGGTTTCCTTGATGAACCCGATGAGAATCAAGGCATACCAGGAAGGGTTTCTCTTCAAGTCCTGAAAGCCAAGGCCGAGGAGCAGGTCTATTTTGTTGCATACCAAGAACATAAGTACAACGGCGGGCATCTCTAAGTACAGGATCGAAGAATAGTAGAAGACTACTGGAATCGTGGCAACAGTGATGCCCAGTGCGAGGGCTACCACCGTACTTCGAGAATGAACACTTCTGGAGAATAGCCACGACAGAAGGACGGCGGAAAGATGGGGCACGATTCTGTAGAGAATCTCGTGGTGCAGCCCAGTAATCGGGCGAAGAAGGGTTGGAGCTAGCGCATGAAACCATCGCGAGAGAAATGGATACCGTAGAATGGCAACGAGCGGGGGAGGCTTGCGAAGGAGATAGACGGCGACACAGCCGGCAACGAGAATCGCGCAGGCGGCCAGCGCATACTTGGGTTTGCGCCATCCAATGAAGAGGAGGAGAAGAAGAACGACTATCGCTGTGGCCGACCACGCCAACGGAATCATTTGCGCGAGGGTCAGAGCGAACGCGATGTGCGAACTCTCATCTCCCCGCCATGGTATGGCAGAAGTGAGAGCCCGGAAATTCAGTACACTAAGGAACAACAGGAGCATCGCCGCCGATATCCACGCCCGGCGATCGACCTGCATTTGCACCTCATTGGAAGCCAGGCGAGTCCAGAGGAAGCCAAAGAGAATCGTGATTAGTAGGAAGATGATGTTCTCTACGTGTGATTCTACGACGAGCCAGTAGGGTGCGGCTATAAATGCCAGTACGAAAAAGGAAAACAGAGCCGTAGATACGAGGGTGCGAGGCAGGTATAAAGTGATGGAGGACTCAGAGACAGGGGGAGGCGAATCGGTAGTGTTCAATTCAGGCCTGGCCTCTGAGCAAGTCGTCGAGCGGCAGAGGCTCGAAGCGGATGCTGCTTCTCGAATTCGCCAGGGCGATCACGGAGTTGACTTCCGAGAAAGCCCGCTCCGCCTGTGACAAGAACCCGCTTCCGAGTCATGGTCGCTCTACGGGATCGCTACTCCTGCGAAAGACAAGCCGGTCGTAGCCGAAGAAATTCAGCACCACTGCGATCGCAATTCCGATGAGAGTGTTCAATCGGTAGTCCATACCAGCCCGCAGCAGAAAGTAGAAGACCACCTGCCTGACGGCGAAGGACAGCGCAGTGGTCAGATGGAACGACAGGAGCTTGCGGAGATAGGCGGCTCGCGATCGAAAGCGGTACCGCCAGGTGACACGGGCGTGGAGCAGAAACCCGACGATAATAGAGACTTCAATGCTGGCGGCATAGGCGATATTCTGGCCCAGGCTCGTGGTGAGCCGTAAGCCCTCGACCAGGGCCACGACCGAAGCGTACTGGGACAGCGCCACCAGAATGCCGTTAAGTCCGTACTTGACCAGTCGTGCCAGGGAGGTGGTGTTGTACAGAATGATACACCACAACGCCCTGAGGGCATCCTTCAGGCCGATCTTCTTGCCTTCTTCGTAGGTTCTGCCGTGATACGAGATGCCGACTTCGTAGATTGAAATCCTCTGCTGGCGGGCCAGCGTCGCCAGTTTGGCCGTGATCTCGGGTTCGACACCGAATCGCTTCTCCTCGATATCAAGAGCGCTGACGATTTCCTTTCGGAACACCTTGTAGCAGGTTTCCATGTCCGTCAAGTTAAGATCGGCGAAAGCGTTCGAGGTCATGGTCAGGACTCGGTTGGCCACGTAGTGCCAGAAGTATAGGACCCGGTGGGCTTCCCCTCCTACGAAGCGGGAACCATATACCACGTCGGCGTCTCCAGCAAGGATGGGAGCGATGAGCTTCGGGTATTCCCGCGGATCGTACTCCAGATCGGCGTCCTGGATGAGCACGATGTCACCCGTGCAGTTCTGGAATCCGGTTTTCAGGGCTGCTCCCTTGCCGCGGTTCTTGTCGTGGAACACAACCTTGACGCCGGGTAGCCGGAGCTCGTTCAGAACCGCCCGCGTGCCGTCCGTGGAGCAGTCGTCAACAACTACAATCTCCAGATCCACTCCGGCAGGTAGGGGTGCCTGGGACACTCGCTTGAGGATCTCGTTGATCGTTGCCTTCTCGTTGTAAACAGGAATTGTGACTGATAGCTTCATCGCTGCCTTCCTCTCCCGGATTGCGCTCGCGCGTCCTACAGGATTTTTTCGCCACCGGTCACTGTGCGGTGATCACTATCGCGTATCGCAGGGCGGCTGTCAATGGAGCGACGCAGCAGCCAAGTGCAGCCACAACCGGCCAGAACGCAGAAGAATGGCATCGCGGGATGGCGAAACCTGCTGTAGCTGTGAGGCCCGGCGGAAACGATAACGAAGTAGACTATAACAGCGGCGACGGCGATTCTCGCCCATACATTTGGACAACTTCTGCCCAGCAGGCCGAGCACAGCGAGCAGGTAGCAGGTGGCCAGGAGCGCGAAAAGGGCCAGTTGGGTCCAGAACACCAGAGGGCTATTCTTCAAGAGGCCCAGCACGACCGAAACGAGCCCTTGGTCTGCGAGCTTCCCCAGTATGCCGCCCGAAGCTGGGTAGAGTCCGAAGATCTTGAGGTAATCTACCGAACCAGGATCGAACAGGATGCGCACCACACCGTTCATGTGAACGGCGGCGTAGACTCCCGGATGCCTCAGGATCGTCTTGGCGCCTTCCTGCCCCATGAACGCGTAGCGCTGCGAATCACTCCATGAAAGCTGCTCCGGATGCTCTGCGAAATACAAATCGGGATCGGTATACCCCATTCGCCGTCTGACCTCGAGGTATGGGAGGCCTTCTACTTTCGCCCTCACCGATGCGGCCTGGTAGAAATACAGGTTGATGTCGGAAATCGCGGAGAAACCGCCATATCCCGTCTCGATCTTGTTTCGAAGCGGCCACACACCCACGAGTCCGACGGCGACAACCAGGAAAGCGACCACGTGGAGCAGGTACTTCAGCTTCTTGTAACGCACAAGCAGCACAGGGAGCAGGACCAGCGGGACGATGAACGGCAGGTAGTAGCTCACCGGCCGGACATAGACCGAACAGGAGAGCGATACGGCTGCTAGTAGCAGCGTGCTCAAGGCTTGTTGGCGTCTATAGTAGGTAGCGAGGAAGAAACAGAAAGAAACGATGAGCAAAGTGAAAAGCGTCTCGGTCAATATCAGAGTCGTGTACAAGATCGACAACGGTTCGAGGGAATACAGCAGAGCGGCCGCCGCAGCTGTTTTTTCATTTTTGAACACCAGCGCTGAAGTTCGATAAACAAGAAAGACCGTCAAGACGCTGAGGATCACCTGGAGCGTGATCGTCACGAGAACCGGCTTCCCCAACGCGATCCCCGGCAGCAGCAGCATGGGGTAGCCCGGCGTGCGGTCGATCTCCGGGCGATCGTCGTTGGCGAATCTTCCCGTGCGCAGCAGCTCCTCGGTTGGCCTGAGATAGCTCCCGGAGTCCGGATACAGGAATACACCGGCGTCCCCGACCGCGATTACCGAGGCAATAGGGACCAGCACCCTGAGAAGCAGGGCAATACCCAAGATTGTCAGTATTCTCCGTGCGCTTGGTGCCACTGTTTCTGGCCTGTGCTCCATATCATCTCATGGAGGCAAGAGGCCGTCAACATCCGGCCGGGGTGCCAAACAGGCATCTTGACCCCATTGATATTTCAGGTTGAAGTGGTATTATGTTCAACGATTGAACAATACCCTATTGCCCACAGACGCCTTGATGAAGCGCATATTGACAATATCAAGCAACGATCAGGGCATCTCCTGGGGTCCGGCAGTTCACTTTCTGGAGCTGTGGAATGCCTTTGCCGGCCGGTCTGACGGTCGTTACAGGATAATCGGCCTGGTACCGAGCTGGACGGGCCTGCCCAGCATCAAGCCGCCGGTATTCGAGCTGCTTCAGGTACGGGTGCCTAACGTCGGCATGCTACGCCAGGTTGTGTTCGACCTGGCTGCGGCCATCCGGATAGTGTTATCCCGAAATGCGCTAATCTATATTCGTCTTTCGTCCTTTCATCTTTTCGTTATAGCAGCGCTGGCGATTACCGGAAGACCCTTCTGTCTGGAGATGAACGGCATATCGTCCAGTGACTCCCAAAGCGCGGGCCGACCGGTGTGGTATAAACTCTGGACGCTCATGCAGGAACGGAGCCTTATCCGCAAAGCCTGCGTGGTGCTTGCCGTGAGTAAGTCGATTGCCGATTACGCCCTGGAAGTCGGAGCACGCGGGGTGCAAGTGGTTCCGAACAGCGTGAATCCGGATCTGTACCTGATCGGCCAGAAGCCTGTGATTGGATCTCGCGTACGGATAATCTATGTCGGCACCTTCACCTCCTGGGACGGATCGGAGCGAATCCCTGATCTGGCGCGCAGTTTTCCCCAAGTAGAGTTCGTCATGATCGGGGATGGCAGTCGGCGGCGGGTGATCGAAGGTCGCTCTCCGCCAAATGTAATCTATACCGGCGCGGTACCATACTTGGAATTAGGCAAACATTATGCGAAAGCCGATGCTGGCGTTGTGTTGTATGAGCGAGAGCGACACAGCAAGGTGGAACTCTCTTCATTGAAGGTGTTGGAATACTTGGCCGCTGGTCTACCGATTTTTTCGACAGATGTGCCTGGACAGGAATTCATCGCTACCCACGCAATCGGCAGGCTAGCCCGGGGTGACGACCTAACTCCTGATTTCAGACTTTTCCTGTCAGACCTGGTCCAGTATAAGCACAACGTAGAAGAATACAGGCGCACGATCGGGCAGCAATACAGCTGGGTTCACGCAGCACTCATTACGGAAAAGGCGATCAGTCAGTTCGTGTCGTAACCTGTTGATGAGCCGACCGGGAAAGGCAGCATGCTCATAAAGACGGTGCACGTGATCACGGGCCTCGATCGTGGCGGTGCGGAAGGGGTACTCTTCCGCCTGGTGGCCGGTTCGCGGACAATGGTCGAGCATACCGTAATCTCGATGACGGACGCGGGAGGCTATGGTTCAAGGCTTCGAGATATGGGTGTGCCGGTCTATGCGCTGGGCATGCGTCGCAGCCAAATGAGCCTTCGCGGCTTGGCGCGGCTGTACCGCATCCTTCACGAGACCGAACCGGACGTGGTCCAGACCTGGCTCTATCATGCGGACCTGGTGGGCGGCCTCGTGTCGCGTCTGGCTGGGATTCGGGCCATTTATTGGGGCCTTCGCAACCTGAACCTGGACCCCATCTCGACACCCTGGACGACTCGCCTGGTAGTGAAGACGAATGCTATTCTTTCGGCATGGGTTCCAAGGGGCATCGTGTGTTGTTCGCGGCAGGCCCAGGTGGTTCACCAGAAACTCGGTTACGCAGCGGCAAAGTTTCACCTGATTCCCAACGGTTATGACCTTTCGCTATTCCGCCCGGACCCAGAGGCGCGTGCTCACACCAGGCAATCCTGGGGCATTTCCGATGGTGAAGTCCTGATCGGGCTTGTTGCCCGCTGGGATGCTCAGAAAGACCACGCGAACCTATTGCGTGCACTGTCGAAATTGACATGCCGTTGTGTGCTGGTTGGTGACGGCATGGATGATCGCAACCTGGAGCTATTGAGTGTAATAGCGCGCCATCGTCTTGACTCCCGCCTCATTCTGGCCGGACCACGCGACGACATCCCGGCCGTGATGAATGCCCTCGATATCCATGTTCTTTCCTCCGTGTCCGAGGCATTTCCCAACGTCGTAGCTGAGGCGATGAGTTGCGGGACGCCCTGCGTCGCGACGGATGTGGGTGACTCCGCGCTGATCGTAGGGGAGACCGGCTGGATAGTTCCTCCTTCGCAGAGTGATGCCTTGGCTGGCGCGATCCAGAGCGCGCTGGAAGAGCGCCTCCGCACGCCTGATCGTTGGCAAGCCAGGAGAGGAGCCTGCCGTCGCCGCATTGGCGATAGGTTCAGCTTGGAACAGATGATTCAGGCGTATTTCTCGCTATGGAGTGATGCCGCCGGAAAGAGGGTAGCGTAATGTGCGGCATAGTGGGTATCCTGGCCCGCCGGCTTCCATCCAGAAACGTACTCGAACGCGCCTGCCATGCTCTGCGTCACCGTGGTCCCGACGACTCGGGTCTATGGATGGATGCGGAAGCGGGTGTCGCCCTGGGTCATCGGCGCCTGGCGATTATCGATGTTTCGCCGGCTGGAGCCCAACCGATGTCATCGGCGACCGGCCGTTGGGTAATCGCGCTGAACGGCGAGATCTACAACCATGTGAATCTCCGCAAAGAGCTGGAAACCACCGGGAAGGGACAGGCGTGGCGGGGGCATTCCGATACCGAAACCCTGCTTGCCTGCATAGAAGCCTGGGGCGTTGAAGCAACGCTGCAGGCCTCGGTCGGCATGTTTGCGTTTGCGGCGTGGGATCGACAGGCGCGCAGGCTGATTCTGGCGCGCGACCGGTTCGGTGAGAAGCCTTTGTACTACGGGCTAGGCGGCGGCGCGCTGCTGTTTGCCTCGGAACTCAAGGCGCTGCGCGTTTTCAAGGAGTTTTCCGGTGATATCGATCGCGAGGCCCTGGCGCTATACATGTACTACAATGCCGTGCCCGGTAGCCGCTGTATTTACGCCGGTTTTGCGAAGCTCAAGCCCGGAAGCTGGATTGAATTGGGTTTGGATGTCCCGGAGTCCGGCTCGCTGCCCCAAGCACGCGTCTATTGGTCCGCGTTCGACAGGGTGAAGGCCGGACTCGACTCTCCCCTGAGTTTTTCGTCGGATGAGGATGCGGTCGACCGGCTGGAGGCAGTCCTGCGTGAGTCAATAGCCGGGCAGATGATCGCGGATGTTCCCCTGGGAGCTTTGTTGTCAGGTGGAATCGATTCCTCGACGATCGTCGCCTTGATGCAGTCGCAGGCCTCCAAGCCGATCAGGACCTTCTCGATCGGTTTTCACGACGAGGCCTATAACGAGGCGCACTACGCCAAGGCGGTTGCAGCTCATCTCGGGACTGAGCATACCGAGCTGTATGTAACGCCGGCCGATGCGCTGGCGGTGATCCCGCGACTGCCCGCGATCTACGACGAGCCGTTCGCCGACTCCTCGCAGATTCCGACGTACCTGGTGTCTGCGCTCACGCGGCAGCATGTGACCGTGGCCTTGTCCGGAGATGGCGGCGATGAGGTGTTCGGCGGCTACAATCGTTACTTCCTGGCAACCTCCCTCTGGAGGCGGACCCGCAGGCTGCCTGTGGGTGCGCGGCGTTTTATCGCGTCCAGGATCAACGCTGTTTCGCCAGGGAATTGGGATCGCCTGTTCTCGACGCTGAATCCCGTATTGCCAAAGCGTTTCCGCTTATCGCTAGCCGGCGACAAGCTGCACAAGGGGGCAGCCGTGCTGGGTGCTCCGACGGGTGAGTCGCTGTACCGGCAATTGAACAGTCACTGGCAGTTCGACGAGGTGGTGGTTGGAATCGATGGGGATCTGAGCCGGGGGACCATGGGGTTGGACTTGCCGGACCTGACCGAGCAGATGATGGCGTTGGATGCGGTGAGCTATCTGCCCGATGATATCCTGGTCAAAGTAGATCGTGCCGCGATGGCGGTGAGCCTGGAAACCCGGGTTCCGTTTCTGGATCACCGGGTGTTTGAGTTCGCCTGGCGTTTGCCGCGAAATCTTAAAATACGGGGGGGGCAAGGCAAGTGGATCCTTCGTCAGGTGTTGGATCGCTATGTTCCCCGATCCCTGATCGAAAGGCCGAAAATGGGCTTTGGCGTGCCGATTTACGACTGGCTCAGGGGACCGCTTAAGGCCTGGGCGGAAGATCTGCTGGATGAATCGCTGCTTAGAGCTCAAGGTTATTTCAGGCCCGCTCCAATACGAAAAAAGTGGAACGAACATCTCTCCGGCCAGCGGAACTGGCAATACCATCTGTGGGATGTGCTGCTGTTTCAGGCCTGGCTGCAAGCCGAGGGGCGGTAAGACCCGCGGGGCACTTTCTGGGGGAGGCGTTGATGCGGACAGATAAACCACAAACAGTTCTGGTGACCGGTGCTGCAGGCTTTATCGGCTTCCACCTGAGCCGGCGCCTCCTCGACGACGGTCACAGGGTTTTCGGTGTCGACAACCTCAACGAATATTACGAAGTCGCCTTAAAACACGGCCGGTTGGCCTTGCTCACCCCGTATGAGGGATTTAAATTTAGCCGGCTCGACATTGCCAACCGACCGCTGCTGCAGGACTTGTTCGCGTCGCAAAGGTTCGACGTAGTCGTGAACCTGGCTGCCCAAGCGGGCGTGCGGTATTCGCTAGACAACCCTTATGCATATATCGAAAGCAACATCCAGGGGTTCATCAATATGCTGGAATGCTGTCGTCACAACGCTGTAGGCCACCTGGTCTACGCTTCATCCAGTTCGGTTTATGGCGCCAACACCAAGCTGCCGTTCTCGGAGACCGACAATGTCGATCGTCCGATCAGCATGTATGCGGCGACCAAGAAGGCCAATGAGCTGATGGCCCACACTTACTCGCACCTTTTTGGGTTGTCGACCACGGGGCTGCGCTTCTTCACCGTGTACGGTCCTTGGGGAAGGCCGGACATGGCCGCGTTCGTCTTCGCCCGCTGCCTAGTCGCAGGTCAGCCGATCCGAGTGTTCAATCACGGCAATATGATGCGCGACTTCACCTACATCGACGACATCATCGAGGGCGTCGTGCGCACGCTGGCGAAACCCGACGGCTACCAGCTCTTCAACATCGGCAACAACCAGCCGGTGCGGCTGCTGGATTTCATTGCGCTTCTCGAAGAGCTTCTGGGACGCAAGGCGGTCATGGACCTGCAGCCGATCCAGCCGGGGGATGTTCCTGCGACCTACGCTAATGTGGATGCGCTGGCGGCCGCGGTCGGCTTCGCGCCATCGACTGATTTGCGTACCGGTCTTGGTCGTTTTGTCTCCTGGTTCCGCGATTATTACCAGGTATGATACCTCCTCTCGTGCTGCTCGCCTCGAACACCGATTGGTCGATCGCCAATTTCCGTAGCGGGCTCGTCAGAAGCCTTCTATCCTCGGGATACCGGGTCGCCGCCATCGCCCCGGACTCCCGGCAGGGGATACAACTGCCCTGCGAGCTGATTCCAATTGCAATTGAGCGCAAGGCTGCCAGCCCCCTGAAGGATCTGGTGCTCTTGCTGCACCTTGCGAGGATATTCAAGACTCTGCGTCCCTTCGCCGTCTTGACCTATACGCCCAAGCTCAACGTGTTTGGGGTGATCGCTGCCCGGTGGTGTGGGGCGAGAGTGATCAGCAACGTCTCCGGGCTCGGTAGCGGGTTTCTGGGCGGCGGCCTTCTGACGCGGATCATGCACGGGCTGTATCGACTCGCCAACCGCAAGGCGGATGCGGTTTTTTTCCAAAACAGCGATGACTTGGCTTATTTTTCCACGCGGCGGCTGGTGGATCCGCAAAAGGCAGTGCTGGTACCCGGATCGGGAGTAGACTTAACAAGGTTCAAGCCCGCAGGCGATGAGCCCGGGAAGGGCTTCGTGTTTCTCCTGATCGCCCGTTTGCTTAGGGACAAGGGGGTCGTTGAGTTCGTGGAAGCGGCTCGCCTGGTGCACGGCAGGTACCCCAGCGCGAGGTTTCAAGTCCTCGGGCAGCTCGATCCAGGGAACCCCAGCGCGATCAGCGAACGCGAGCTGCGGTCCTGGGTCGATGAGGGCACGATCGAGCACCTGGGGTGGCGTGAAGACGTGCGGCCCTCGGTCGCTGCCGCGCATTGCGTGGTCCTGCCTTCCTACCGGGAAGGAACCCCCCGGACTCTGCTGGAGGCTGCTGCCATGGCCAGGCCGGTGATTGCCACCGACGTGCCGGGATGCCGGCAGGCCGTCGAGCACGATAGAACCGGATTTTTGTGTCGGGTTCGCGACTCTCAGGATCTGGCGGAGAAGATGCTCGCGATGGTCGGGCTGTCGGCTTCGCAGCGTCGTCGCATGGGTGCGGAAGGGCGCCGAAAGATGGAGCGTGAGTTCGACGAGACCCTGGTGATCACTCGGTACCTGGAGACTCTGCAGCGCTTCAGGTCTTGACTTACGGCAGGTCCTCACGGAGAAGGCTGCGGATTTCAGAGGATAGGAAGGCGCCCTCGCCCTTCCAGAGATCGACTTCTTTTCCGCTTATACCGAGCACCTGAGCGCTATTCTTGAGAAAGTGATCGATCAACGGCGCGGTATGGGCCATGTTCGTGGGAACCAGCCGCCAGCCGAACTCGACCAGCTTGTGCAGAGCCCGAACGCGCTCATCGGGTTGGCTGGTATGATTGTATGCAGCCAGCAGCCTTAGGTAGTGGACGTACAGCGCGTACTGCTCGATCCTGACCCGCACCTCCGGTGAGTCGGCGGCGTCCAGAGCTGCCGCGATATCCCTCGCCGCCGGATTGAGCAGCCAGTCAGAATACCCGCGGCGCCAGCGCGTGAAATACCGGCGCATCAACGGCGCCGCCCCTCCGAATCCCTTCTCCAGAAAATCCTCGAAAATCCCCTCAATGTCCGCGTCGGGGTCCCAGAGCAGGCGGCCCATGACGTAGTGGTACAGTCCCCACCCCCCCCAGTCGTTTCCCGACTCCACGTTCACGGCTTCAACGCCGTGTGCCCGCCAGGTTTGGACGTTGCGCTGCAGGCGTTCCAGCCGCCACACCGGGTGAGTCCAGTGCCAGGGCAGGATGCTGGCGTAATCCTGGATCCCCAAGTGGGTGGTCTTCTGCGCCCACGAGCGGATACGCCACCGCCAGGGTGCCGTGCCCAGTCGGGTGGCGAAGAAAACGATGACGTTGTCTCGGGCCTGGATCGTCGGCGGCCGGGAAGTGTCCAGGTAGGCGTACATGGCGACCATCTTGTCCCGGGTCGAGGGGTTCTCGGCCAGAGCTTCGGCCACGTGGTTGGCCAGGTCGAGCGCCGCGTCTGTGAAGAAGCGGTATTTTCTGTTCTCGGGACATCGCCAGGGACCTGCACCGTCGTTGGGGGATAGCGAAACCATCGTGTGCTCGGGATGCTGGCGAAAGTACTCCAAAGCGTAGCGCACCGCGCGTTCTCGAACGCCTTGGTTCCCCGTGCAGATCTGTCCGCAACGGACTCGAATACCCATGAACTGCGGGAAGTACTCGGGATGGGCGGCGAACAACTCCCTATCGTCCCGGGGAACGAAATTTTGGTAGGCATGCCCGATGCTGCCCTGCAGGGAGTACTCCAGGCGGTTACGCCGCATCCACAAGGTTAGATCATGATAGCAGCTGTCGGGGGAGAAGTAGTCATACCAGATGTCCCGCATCAGGAAATACGGTTGTTGATCCGTTTCTATGCCCCGGTCAAGAACCAGGGTCGGCGAGTTGGGCACAACTTCTCCCGCCTGGCCGGGAAACAGCCATCGGCAGCCCCACTGTTCGAGAAGCCAGTAGACGGCATGCTGCAGGCCGAGCTCGCTGCGCCCGCAAAGCCAGGCCTCGCCGTTCGATACCCGGACGATGAAGCCCTCCCGGTTGAGGGCGGCAAGCGCGTCCCTGTCCGGGACGGGATCCCCGTCCTCCTCGACACATAGATACAGGGAGTTGAACCCGGGATCGGAACGATGGCGGAGTTCCACGGCGGCACCGCTCATCCGCTGGATGTAGTGCCGTAGCTCTTCGATGGCCGGGGCGACCCGGCCGGAAGGCTCACGGGGGTACACAATCACCGCTTTCGGTGTTCCGTTCTCCGCGACAGGGATTTGCTGGGATTCCAAAATCTCCGCGGCAAGCAGCAGCGCAGTGACAATCCCTGCGCACAAGGCGAGTGATGGCTTACGCATCGTCGTCGCCCATTGCTACGGCCGGCGAGGCATAGCTGGACCTACACCCACCTTAATAACGCGACACTCGGATGCCTGGCTCGGAGTTATTGCATTTCGCCCGTCAAGAATGATCGGTCTTCGCATCACCCTAGAAGCCTTCGTCCAGTCGAGATTGAGGTATTGTTTATGTCTGGTCAGGATGCAGGCGCAATCTGCGTTTCGTAGGGCTTTGTAGACATCCATTTCGATCTGGACCAGCTCATTCGTTCTGACGAAAGGATCGTGAACAACTATATCGCTTATGCCCCTGGACCTTAGCGATCCAAGAAAAGGTATGGCCGGTGTATTCCTGGTGTCGTCGCTCTCCTCGAGAAAAGAGTACCCTAAAACGGCGACGCGGGCCGTGCTCAGCGACACTCCTTCCTCTTTGAGTACTGTTGCTGCCAGGTCTGCCATGTGCACGGGCATCGAATCGTTGAGGCTACGCGCACCGACGAGGATACGGGTCTCTACGGGGTGAAGGCCGTAGGTGTCGACCCCGTACTTGAGCAGCCAGGAGTCCTTGGGCAGGCAGTGGCCGCCCACCCCGGCCCCCGGCAGGTGCATGTTGCGCACGGGGTTGGCTCCCGGGTTGGAGGGGTCGTTCGGCAAGTTGTTGACCAATTTGCGCACTTCGTAGACGTCCACGCCCAGCGACTCGCAGATCAGGGCGATTTCGTTGGCGAAGGCGATATTTACGTCGCGGTAGGCGTTCTCTACGGTCTTGGAGACCTCCGCGGTCAGACAGTCGGTGGCAACCACAGGGGCCTTCACGATGTTGCGGTACAGTTCTGCCGCACGCTCGCCGCAGGCTGGGGTGAAACCTCCCACGATGCGGGGATAGTTGCGGATGTTGTGGAGCAGGCGTCCCAGCATGACCCGCTCGTAGCTGAAGGCCAGGTGAAAATCGACCCCGGCGCGCATCCCCGAGCTCTCTTCCAAAATGGGTTTGACCACGTTGACCGTGGTGCCCGGGGCGACCGTGCTTTCCACGCACACCAGGACCCCTTTGCGTAGTTGTCCGCCGATCTGCGTGGCGACCTCCTTCAAGGACTTGTAGCGCGGGACGTGGTCCGCCTCCACGGGTGTCTGCACGTCGATCAGGATGGCGTTGGACCTTGCCGCTTCAGCCATGTCGTCGGTGACCCGAAAAGATTTTTTTTCCAGAGCCACGCGGTAGATCAGCTCTGCGATCTCCGGCTCGGTTTCCGGGAAGGGGGAGCGTCCCTGGTTGAGCAGGTCGATCTTCCAGCCGCTGCGCTGGCTGCGCCTCTGGACACCCACCACCTGGAAGCCGGGAACGTCCGCGAAAAGCACGGCGGCCGGGATGCCGACATAGCCCATGCCGATGACCGCGACTCGGGTGCTATTCATGCCTCAGGCTTTCCGACCGCGACGGTCTTGTTGCACCGGACGCAGTGGTTTTTTTCGTCGAGCTTGTCCCCGCACTCGCAGACCCAACCCAGGCGTCGGGCCGGGTTGCCGACCACGACGGCGTAGTCCGGGACGTCCCTGGTCACCACGGCGCCCGAGCCAACCATGGCGAATCGGCCGACCGTCACACCGGGTAGGATCGTGGAGTTGGCGCCCAGTGAGGCGCCGGCGCGGATCAGGATGGGAGTCACCTCCCAATCGGCGGCGCTCTTCAGGCTGCCGTCGGGGTTGATGGCCCTTGGCCGCTTGTCGTTGGTGAAGCAGACGTGCGGCCCCACGAACACCCCATCCTCGATGGTGACGCCGTGGTACACGGAGACGTTGTTCTGGATTTTGACGTTTCTGCCAATCTTGACCCCGAAATCGATGTAAACACCCTTGGATACGATCGTTCCTTCTCCGATCTCCGCGTCCTCGCGGACCTGGACCCAGTTCCAGATCATGACCTTTTCCCCGATCTTCGCCTTGGGGTGAACCTGCGCCGTGGCTTGAATCATTGGACTTCGCTCCCTTCTTTTTTAAAGTGGACCACCTGGCCGCTTCGCCCCGAATCCAGTACCGCCTGCGAGTACTCCACGGCGAGCCTGCCGTAAAGGGGATCGTGGTCCCGGATCTCGCCCAGGATGAGCCGGCAGAAATACTCCAGCTCCTTGCGCAGGGGCTCTTCCCTTTTTATCGGGAACTTGATGACCTTGCCTTCGCTGACCCGACCCCAGATCACGTTCTGGTAGTAGTTGTCGCTGTAGTCGATCCCGACGTCGCCGTTCTCGTAGAACCAGACCTCCTGGTCGACCAGGTTGCCGACCAGAAGGCCCTTGTCGCCGTAAATGGAGATGTTGCGCTGCTTGCGGGGCGATATCCAGCTGAACTCGGAGCTGCCCAGCACCCCGGTCTCGGTCTTCAGCATGACCCGGGCGTAGATGTCCTGTTTGTGGGAGTCGGTCTGGATGTGGTGCGCGAACAGGTGCTCTAGGCGGCCGAATAAGTAGTTCACCAGGTCCAGGTCGTGCACCGCCAGGTCGATCACCACCCCATCCTTGCTGCCATACAGGCGCTTGGGGAACGGTCCGGAGCGGACGGTCTCGATGTAGAAGATCTTTCCTAGGAAGTTCTCGTCCAGAAACTGCTTGAGCTGGATGACCACTGGGTTGAAGCGCTCGATGTGGCCAGTAAGGACCCGCACCCCGGCTCCGGCGGCCTTGGCCAATATCGCCGCGCATTGCTCGCTGGAGGAGGCCAGGGGCTTCTCGATCAGGGTGTGCAGCTTCCGGCTGAGGCATTGCTCGGCAGCCTCCAGGTGCTCCGCCGTAGGAATAGCGATCACCACCCCATCCAGTTTTTCCTTGTTCGTCATCGCCTCGATATCCGTATAGACGGTGGGGACCAGGAAGCGGCGGGCGATCTTCTCCGCCGCCTCGCGGTTCGCGTCACATACGGCCGCCAGCCGCACGTTTTCCATTTCCGAGAGAACCCGCACGTGGTTGCTGCCCATGCGACCCACGCCGATCACAGCGAGCTTCACCTCGTTCATGGCTTCGCCTCCCGGAAGGCCGAGGCCACCGTCTTCACCTCCTCGCGGGTCAGGTAGGGATGCATGGGCAGGGAGAACACCTCCCGGCTGGCCCTGACCGACTCCGGAAGGCTCTCGTCCCGGATGCCCAGCCCGGAATACACCTCCTGCTGGTGGAGAGGCATGGGATAGTGGATGGCCGTCGGGATCCCGCGCTCCTTGAGCTTCTCGATCAGGCGGGTGCGTTGCGGGCTACGCACCGTGTATTGCGCCCAGCTCGAGCTGTTGCCCTTCTTTACCTGCGGGGTCGACACCAGCCCGGAGAGTCCGGCTTCGTACCAGGAGGCCACCTGCTGGCGTCGCTCCAGCTCTTCGGGGAAGTGCCGCAGCTTGACCTTGAGGATGGCGGCCTGCAGGGAGTCCAGCCGCCCGTTAATGCCCACCAGGCGGTGCCGGTAGGTGGCCGGCTGGCCGTGGTTGGCGAGCACGCGCAGGCGTTCGGCCAGCGCGTCGTCGCCCGTGAACAAAGCGCCGGCGTCCCCGTAGGCGCCCAGCGGCTTGGCGGGGTAGAAGGAGGTGGTGCTCAACTCGCAGAGTGCCCCGGATTTCCTGCCCTTGTACGTAGCCCCGAACGACTGGGCCGCGTCCTCGATTAAAAAGAGCTTCCGCCGGCGGGCGAGGTCTGCCAGCTCGTCGAAGTCGGCACATTGCCCGTACAGCGACACCGCGATCACCCCGCGGGTGCGCGGGCCGATCCTGGCCTCGACCTGGCGTGGGTCGAGGTTCAATGTGTCGGGCAGGACGTCCGCGAATACCGGTTTCCCGCCCAGAAGCGACACGACTTCGGCGGTGGCGAAGAAGGTGAAGTCCGGCACGATCACCTCGTCCCCGGGCGCGAGCTCCATGGCCATCATGGCGAGCAGTAGGGCATCGGTGCCCGAGGCGCAGCCGATGGCGTGCTTCACGCCCAGGTACCCGGCCAGCGCTTCCTCCAACTCCGTCACCGCGGGGCCCAGGATGTACCTGGAGGTGTCCAGCACCTTGTCGATTTCCGCTTTGATCTCCTCTTTGTAGGACTGGTACTGTCTCTGCAAATCGATGAACTGCATTCAGCCTCCCAGGAGCATTGAAAGGATCTTCAATTCGGGGTCATCCCATGGAACGCGGGCACCGATTTCGGCTGCGCGGTTACCCTCACCGCTCAGCGGAATTGTTCAATAGATGAACATTATAGCATAATCGGTGAAACTGGCAAGGGCGGAAGTCATTGTTTTCCCGGTTTCTCCCTGCGTTCCCGGTACCGCAAGGTAGCGACGCCCCAGCCGGCCAAGGCGGCGAGAAAGGGCATGAGCGGGACGCGGAAGCGGGCGTAGGCTTCTGGTCCGGCGCACACGACGAGGAAATAGATCACGACCACGAGGACCAGGACCAGGGTTGGACCACTAGTGTTCTGCAACAGCAGCGGGATCAATCCTCGGCCTGACGCCTGGTCCCAGTGCAGGAGGCTGGAACCTCTCTCCAACAGGCCAAGCTGAAGATCGATCGAGCTGCGCAGCGGGGCGAACAGCAGAGAAAGCGCGGCGCGCAGGCTGTTGGAGAGGTAGATCCAGGGGTGCTCCAGGATCACGCGTCTGCCAAGCTTTGCGCCGTGACGGCTGAACGCGACCGGATCCTCGTTATTCGAATCCGGGAGGTCGATTCCGCCTGTTCGCGGAGCAATTTGCCCGCGTCGGACAGCGATACGTGATGCACTGATCCCAACAACGAGAAGTACCCTGGGCAACAGATCGTGGTCGTGGCAATAGGCGAATATGCTTATCTTGTTCCCTGCGTTGAGACTGAGAATTACCTTTTCCTGAAGACCATCATACCAAGCAGAAAGGCCACCAAGGAGTTACTGATGAAGCTGACTAGGGGAGAGAAGGAGCTTCTAAAGTCGTATGAGAACGATGAGTGGGTTTCCACGAAACGTCTCGACACCGAGCGCAGACGGTTCAAGGAGTATGCCCGAAGTGCTCTCAAAAAAGATAAACGCGTGAATATCCGCATATCGGAACGAGACCTGGTAGAATTGCAGAGGAAGGCGGTTCACGAGGGGTTGCCTTATCAGACGCTCATCTCCAGCGTGCTGCACAAGTTCGTAAGTGGAAGATTGATCGACAGATCGGCGGACGCGTAGCCAACCGGCGTTTCAGCCCGCGCAGCCCCCGATCACGTCCGTAACGGCCTGGAAGTGTTGGCGGACCGGATCAGCCAAGGGCGGGATGCGGTCGGCGGCTGTGCTTAGGAAACGCGTTAGCGGGTGTGAACTGACCTATCACCTGCTGCTGGATTGAGGCAGTCCAGGGCTGCCACCCGATGGGCTTCGAGAGCTTGTTATTAGGCACGGTCAGCCGGCCAGGCGCTTGATCCTGCAGCACGGACACTGCGGAGCAAGCCCGAAGGAACGGGATTGACAAGTCCGCAACTGTCCGCAATACTCTGCTTGATTATGATCCAATCCGCACGGGATGGAGAGCCCCAAATGCAGAAGCTAATGACTTTGGGGGAGGTGGCCGACTATCTTCGTTTGAGCAAGGACACGGTCTACCGGATGGCCAGTGGCGGGAGGATGCCGGCCTCCAAGGTCGGCAATCAGTGGCGCTTCCGGAGGGACGATGTCGACATCTGGCTGGAGAAACACAAGAACGTGACGCGTGCCAAGGAATCCCATGGCGGGAAAGGGCGATAGCAGCCTCAGCCCCGGCGACGCGGTCGCGGGCCTGGAGGATTGAAGGTTGTTCAGCGGGCTCCTCAGCGACAGCGAGACACCGCAGCCAGAGGGCAGGCGCGAGGCATTCGAGGAAGGAGTAAATCGCGATGAGCCCGCCAGACCGACTGAAACACATTCTCAATGAATACCTCCAAGGGATCCGCGAAGTTCTAGGCCACGAACTCGACTCGCTCGTCCTGTATGGCTCGCAGGCACGCGGGGAAGCGACCGATGAATCCGACATTGATGTCTTGTGCATCATGAGAGGGCCGTTCGACTATGGAGAGCTGATTCTCAAGACGGGTGAGGTGTCCGCCGAGTTGAGCCTGAAACACGAGGTCGTCATTTCGACCGCCTTTGTGACGCGATCCGATTACGAGCGTCGCAACACGCCTTTCTTGATGAATGTGCGCCGCGAGGCGGTCCCCGTATGAGCGAGATCGAGGCTTTGTTGAAGAGAGCCGGCGACAGTCTGGCGGCTGCGCGAACGCTGCTGCGGGACAGCTTTCCCGATTATGCCGCCTCGCGCGCTTACTACGCCATGTTTTATGTGGCGGAAGCTCTGCTGGCTCACATGAGGCAGTCGTACAGCAGTCACTCGGCGGTTATCGCTGCCTTGGGCCGCGAGTACACCAAGACCAGCCGATTGGACCCGAAGTTTCACCGCTGGCTTATCTCTGCCCAGGATTTCAGAAACGTAGGAGACTATGGTGTGGAAGCGCACGTTTCCGATGAACAGGCCCGAATGCTCTGCGGCTGGGCCGAAGAGTTCCTCGGCGCCGCCGGGGCGTATCTGTCCGGCGGTGGAGGTGACGAACGATGAACGAAGCACTTGATAGGTCCCTGGCAAACCATTGTGACCCCTCACGAAGACATCCGCAAGGGACGTCTGGTCAACCGCTGGGCGGTGGTCCAGGGCGCAGCGGCGGAGGTCTACCTCGATCCCGATAAGTTTTTGCGCAATACTTACCTGCCTGACGACCGGATTGCCGACGGTTCTGAATCTTGCTGCTGCCTGTGGGAGACCTCGGTCGAGGACGAAGAATGGATTTTTCGACGATGAGCCGAGGATCGCGGCCAGGGAGGCAGTGACTGCAGGACTCGCCCAAGCCTACACTGATGGACGCCGATCCTCAGGCGTGCTGCTCCCGCCATTGCTTCAAACGACGATTGACTTTCCCCTGATGACCTGCCGAGTATCAAATCCTCCACACTGACATCTTCATCCAAAGAGGGCCAGTGAATGCCCACTCCTCCCCCAATAAGACGCCAAGTGGGTCGTTCTTCGGAAGTGCCGTATCGCAGTTCCGCGAGGGAGATGGACGACAGCCCGATGGCTCCGATCCGTTCCCGCCGAAATCGATCGAAGACGTGTTGTGGCCGCCGCTTGATCACATAGACACAAGTGTCCGTGTCCAGCAGGAATCTCATTGGCCGAGGGTTTCCCAGGACTGCTCCTCGGGGATCAGCACCACGGCGTTCCCTTCACAAGAGCTGCCACGGGAGGGCGAGCACCTTCTCGTGCAGTTGCAGCGGCCTCGGGCAGCGGCAGACGACGTAGCCTCGACGCGCGCGCTCCGGTTGTTCCTCGAGGAAGGTGAGTACGCCGCGGGCATCGCGGAGCGCGGGGTTTTCCGTCCATTTTGCCTCGACCGGTATCAGCTCCTGGTTCCGTTCGATGATGAAGTCGACTTCTGAACCCGATTTGGTTCGCAGATAGCTAAGCGTACCGTCCCCCAGGTATTGGAGTCGCTTCCAGAGCTCGATTCCGATCCATTGCTCGAACAGGGGACCCGGATTTGCCCTGACGATGGCGGTCGAAGGAGGGATTCCCGCGGCGGCGTTGCGGACGCCGAGATCGAAAAGGTAAAAGCGGGGAGTAGCGATAATACCTTTCCGCGGGCTGCGGGTGAAAGCAGGAATCCGAAAACCTACGAACATGTCTTCAAGAAGCTGGAAATAGTTTTTCACGGTTGGCTGCGAAATGCCCGTCTCCTGCGAGATAGAGGCATAGTTCAGCATGGAGCCCGACGATAGTGCGGCGAAACGGAGAAACTGTAAAAAGTCCCCCCAATTCCGGATGAGGGTTTCGCGCCGGATCTCTTCTTCCAGATGCAGGGCGGCATAGGCTCGCAGAATATCCGCGCGATCGCCTTGCCTGGCCGTGACCACGCCGGGGAGCGATCCATAAGCTAGTCGGTCTTCCAGCCTCCAGGAGGGGAAAGGTTTGTCTGGCTTTCCCTCTGGCCAGGGCATGTCGACGACGGCAGGAGGCTCCGGCACCTGGCTTCTTTCGACGGGTTGTTCGCATAGCATCAGAGGTAGAAGCCGGTGCAGGAAACTCCGGCCAGGAAGGAGGTTCGCCTCCGTCCTGCGCAGCTTGCGCGCGGAGCTCCCGCACAGCACGAAGCGCCACCTGGATTTGTCGGAATCATATAGACTCTGCACCGCGTCGAAAATCGAGGGTACGGCTTGTGCCTCGTCGACAAAAACCACCTGGGGCGCCCTGGTTCGGGGAAGGGCTCGGCACAGGGCGATGAGCTCTGCCGGCCGCGCGGCGTGCCTAGCCCGCTCCGCGGGATCGGCGAGATCGACGATGGTCGCGCCAGCGGGAAGCAGCGAACGGAGCAGCGTTGACTTGCCGCTTTGCCTGGCGCCGAACAGGATGTGAACGAAGGGGCTGCGGATTTTCTTTTCGAGCACGGGGGCGTACCAACGGTCCAAGACTTCTGATGGCATAAGTATCCTTTAGAATAGTAAGGAAAATATAAACGATTATTACTGATTAGTCGATACTCTTCCGCCTCGGGCGGCCCGGTGGGACTCCAGTTCTTCCAGCAGGCCGCTGAGGCTCACGAACTCAACCAGAACTGTCTGGAACCTGCGCGCGTACTTTCGCCGTACATCCTGGCAAACGACGAAATTCCTGCCTTCCGGGTATGCCCGCCGCAACGCGTTCAGGCTGGAGGGATCGAAAGCGGAGGCGGACCATTTCGCTTCAACGGCTGTCAAGTGCTTGGCCGGATGCTTCAGCACGAAGTCCACCTCATGCCCCGATTTGTCCCGCCAGTAGAAAATATTTCTTGTCTGCAGCTTTGCCTGTAGTTCGTTGAGAACGAAGTGCTCCCAGAGGAGGCCGAAGTCCTCCACTCGAGGCGCCGTCCAGCCCTTGTAGAAACAAACGAAACCGGTGTCGAAGGCGTATACCTTGGGAGCGGAAACTATCTCCGTGGGCCTGTGCGTGCTGAAAGGTCTGAGAAGGTGAAACGCGTAGGTAGCCTCCAGAACGCTTAAGTAGTTGCTGATTGTGGTCCGGCTGACTTCGCAGGGGTGGAAAAACGTGAAGCCTCGAACATGCCTCCGCTCTGGGCGAATAGCAACTCGGCGAAGCGCATAAAGGAGAATCGGCGTTCGAGCCGGAAGAGCTCCAGGATGTCCTTTGCCCAATAGGCGTCGAGCCACTCCTGGTATTTTCTTTCAGCGATCGATTTGGCCATGAAAAAAGGCGGCAATCCGCCGCGGACCAGGCGGTGCTCGAGGGAAGGCGCATTGAAGTAGCTCAGGTCCTCCGTTATCATCGGGGTTAGCCACAGTGCGTATTCCGCTGAAAAAAGCCACTGTTCCGAGAATAGAAAGCCACCTACCCACTCACCCAATCAGCTCCAACCC
>Ga0315273_10000929_pt1 | contig 32084 bp, 29 predicted proteins | sample YL17G02_0_MG_FD_205753 | JGI IMG/M metagenome (GOLD analysis project Ga0315273, IMG submission 205753) | Sediment microbial communities from Yellowstone Lake, YNP, Wyoming, USA - YL17G02_0 | ecosystem: Environmental > Aquatic > Freshwater > Lake > Sediment | place: USA: Wyoming | collected...
CAACCTCTTTTTCGTTGGTGTATGCTTCCATAATTGACAATACGTACGGCGAAAAAGGGGTTGCGTCCCCATTTTGCTATAGCAGCGCGTCCACCGGGGTGCTGGAAAGACCGACCGCCTGAGCCACGGGTTCGCAGGTTATCCGGCCCTTGTAAACGTTGACGCCCTGTTTGAGCGCAGCATCGCTTTGGATGGCAGCCTTGAAGCCCAGGCCGGCCAGGTACCGCGCGTATGGAAGGGTCACGTTGGTCAGGGCGAAGGTGGAAGTCCTCGGCACAGCGCCCGGCATGTTGGCCACACAGTAATGAACCACGCCGTCGACGTCGAATGTGGGTTGGCTGTGGGTGGTCGGGTGGGTTGTCTCGATGCAGCCGCCCTGGTCGACCGCCACATCGACGATCACGGAGCCTTTTTTCATATTCGAGACCATCCCGCGGGTCACGAGTTTCGGGGCTTCCGCGCCGAAAATCAGCACGGCGCCGACCAGCAGGTCCGCTTTGCTCACCGAGTCCTCGATATTAAAAGGATTCGACATGAGAGTTTCAATCTGTCCGAAAAAGATGTCGTCCAGGTAGCGCAGGCGATCCGCATCCAGATCGATGATGGTGACGCGGGCGCCCAGGCCGACCGCCATCTTCGCGGCGTTGGTCCCGACGATGCCGCCGCCGACGATCACGACATTCGCCGGCGGAACGCCGGGAACGCCGCCCAGCAGTTCGCCGCGCCCACCGTTTGGCTTCTGCAAATAATAGGCGCCGACCTGGATGGACATTCGTCCCGCGACTTCGCTCATCGGAATCAGCAGCGGCAGGGAGCCATTCGGCAGCCGGATGGTCTCATAAGCCACGCCGGTAACCTTCCGGTCGACCAGCAGCCGGGTCAACTCCGGGGCGGGCGCCAGATGCAGGTAAGTGAACAGGATCTGTCCTTCGCGCAGCAGCTGGTACTCGGGTCCGACCGGCTCTTTCACTTTGACGATCATTTCGGCCCTGGCAAAGACGTCCTCGGCTCTCGGCACGATTTCGCCCCCGGCAGCGTTGTACTCCTGGTCGTTGATGCCGCTTCCAACACCGGCTGTGGCCTGGACGAGAACCTTGTGCCCGTCCTTTACCAGAGCATGCACGCCTGCCGGAACCAGGCCCACGCGTGATTCGTTGTCTTTGATTTCCTTCGGCAGTCCAATAATCATAATTGCGTTCCTCCTCCGGCCGGGCCGAGAGAAAAGAAGACCTGAATAAACCAGCTAGACTTTATGCCTTTCGGCCCCTGAATTCAAACCTACAGTTGCTGTTGGAGGAGATGGAGGAACATACCTACGTCGGTGACAATACCAACGGTCTGAGAGGAGCCCCGATCGGACAGTTTCGTGACGACGGCGGGGTTGATATCGATGCAGATCGTGCGCACATAGGAGGGAATCATGTTCCCGGCGCCGATGCCGTGAAGCATGGTTCCCAGGATGACGACCAGGGCGGTGTTCTTCAACAGTTCCGAATACTGCTTCTGTGCCTCGATCATGTCGCTTATCGTGTCCGGCAGCGGCCCGTCATCGCGAATGCTTCCGGCAAGCGCAAAGGGCACACCTTTTGTGACGAGCTCGTACATGATTCCCGAGCGGAGCGCACCCGCCCGGACTGCCGCGGCGATGCTGCCGTATTGATTGATGGCATTGATGGCCCGCATGTGATTCCGGTGCCCTTCATGTGCCAGCGTTCCGGTCTCGAGATGCACTCCAAGCGAAGTGCGAAACAACGCAAATTCGATGTCGTGCACCGCAACGGCGTTCCCTCCCAGCAAAGCCTGGACGTATCCTTCGCGGATGAGCCTGGACATCCCTTCGATTCCCCCGGTGTGGACGACCACCGGGCCGCAGACCATCACGATCCGACCGCCATCGGCACGGGTCTGGCGCAGCAGTTCGGCCAGTTGCCGTATGGCGACTTCGACGCGGCGTTCCGAGGAAATCTGGTTCGTCATGAAGGTAAAATCCTTGCGCTCGCGGTCCTTGAATTCGGGCATGACTTTGATCCCGGAGTGGCCGCAGACCACTTTGTCGTTCTCGCGGACGTCGCGCAACTTGACGGCGCGCGGTCCCTCGCGATCCAGCCGGATGACGCTATCCATGCGCTGATCCTGGACGAGCTTCCATTCCCCGGAGTGCCGGATATAGGTCCGATGATTGGTGGTGGAATAAAAATCGTCGGGCACCTGCGCCTTGCCCGGGGCGGGGAGAATACGCGCATCCTCCTCCTTCGTCAGGTAGCAGCCGAGAGGAACCAGGACGTCGAGCAATGCCGCGAGGGCTTCCTGGCTGGGAGATTCAATCTTTATACGGGTTACGGACTCGTCCTGGTTGGTTTTTCCGACTGTGAAACGCTCGATCTTGAATGTGCACTTGCCTTCGATGATGCGGTCGAGGATCGTTGACATGATCCCCGAATCGATCAAATGACCTTTCGCCTCAACAGTCTGCTCAAATGCCGGCATAACCCGTACCCCCAATGAATTGCAATTTGCAAATTGAACGCCTTTTGGCCGAATCCTTGGTCTCAGTTTATAATCTGCAATTTGCAATTTGCAATTTGAAATGGTGCGAAGGCCGGAGTTTTATTTGGAAAAAGAAATGGGGGCATTACGCAAGGGCCGTCTCAAAACTCAAGTGTCCATGCGTGGACGTTGCCCCGGAGGGGCCAGAAGAGAACAGCCCCGGGTTCCCTTCGGTCACCCGGGGCAGGATTTGGAAAGATCAAAAGCCCCGGCAGGGACGCCAGAACATATTCACTGGCTCCAACTTCTGTCGCCCCTCCTGGGCATGACGCGCTGATTGACTCGTGAGCATTGAGATAGTTTCGCACCGTGCCCCCCGGCTGTTCCCTCGTTAAAGCGACCCGCCTCAGGGTTTGGTGATGCTGGTAAAGTAGGTCGCGGACTGGATCCGGTTTCTATTGTCACGCCCGAGACGGTAAAACTTCAGGACAACAGCCTCGCCGCTCTTCAATCCCTTAACGATATTGAGAAGGTCGAGGGCGGCATTGATCTTTTTCCCGTTCGCTTCGATAATGATATCGGCTCCACCCCGATCCTGTCCGGCAAGTCCCGCTTCTTCAGCAAGGCTTCCGGCGCTCACCGACAACACCAGCGCGCCGCCGGGCGCCGGCAGATTCTTGGCCATTTCCTGTGGCACATCGTCAACTTTAAGACCGATCTCCGGCCGCACTTCCTCCGGCTTTTCTTCCAGACTGAAGCCGCCTTTCTCCTGCGCGGCGGAGACGTCTTCAATTTTGCGTTCGCCGACGGTGACCTGGAACGTCTTTTCCTCCCCGCGCCGGATCACCTTTACCGGCACCGTTCTGCCCGGCGGAGTGTTTGCCACCGACATGCGCAGGTCCTGAGCCGTCAGTATTTGCTTGCCGTCAAATCCCATAATGACATCTTCTACCTTCAAGCCCCCTTTTGCTGCAGGACCGCTATCGGAATCGTTGCCGCTTTCATCCGTCAGCTTGGTGATCAGAACGCCGCCGCCCTGCTTGACACCGAAATATTTGGCCATCGCAGGAGTGAACGGGAGGAGATTCATGTTTACGCCGAGCACACCGCGATGGACTTTTCCCTTTTCGATAATCTGGTTGTAGACGTTGACGAAAATGTGCGAAGGCACGGCAAATCCGACGCCGGCGTTTTGCTGGGATTGAGTGGAAATGAAGCTGTTGATCCCGACCACCTCGCCGTTCATGTTGACCAGCGGGCCTCCGCTGTTGCCGGGATTAATCGCCGCATCGGTCTGCAGGAAATCGTTGAAAAGCATGTTAACAAGCTGCGTGTCTCTGGGGTCGAAAATTCGTCCTGTGGTCGAAATTATCCCGGCGGTGACGGTCTGATCCAACCCGAAGGGGCTGCCGATCGCGAGGACCCAATCCCCTACCCGCATGGCTTTCGCGTCACCGACCCGTGCAATCGGAAAATCCTTTTCGCCATCGATCTTTATCACGGCGATGTCGGAAATCTCGTCCGAACCGATAACCTTCGCGGTATATTCCTTTCCACCCGCAACGCTGACCTTAATTTTTGTGGCCCGGTCAACAACGTGATGGTTCGTGATGATGTAGCCCTTGGGGTCGACAATAATCCCCGAGCCCAGACTCTGTCTCGTAAACTGCTCGGGCATCTGGGGCATCATGTTGGGAAGATTGGGCAGCATGCGATGCAACAAATCATCGGGGATCTCACCCTGTCCGCCGTTGGGAGTGCTACGGCGTCTCGAAACCTTGACAACCTCTTCTGTATTGATGTTCACGACCGCGGGCTCAACGCGCTTGGCAACGTCTGCGAACGCCTGGGATAGCGCCTGAACGGCGCTGCCCGCAGCCGATTTGCCGTCGGCTTGAATCTTTAACTGGCTGCCGCCCTGACCCACGGCGCCGACCTGATAAGTGATCAGGGTTCCGATCCCGATGCCAAGGCTCAGGATGAAAAGAACCATGAAGAAGGACACCAGCTTCTTAGGGGGCCTGGTGTATCGGCTCAGCTCATTGCTCATGCAAAGTTCCTCCAGTCTTTTAAGTGCTATCATTTTACGCGAAGGGCCGGCCGCAGTTCCAATATTTGACGGCAGCGAGTTTATTTCCGCCGGAATTCGGAGACGAGAATCCCTGCGACGATAAACACCGCTCCCAACAACCCTTTGCGGGTAAGGGTCTCGCCGAGGACGAAGTACGCAACCACGGCGGCAAAAAACGGTTCGAGGCTGAAAATCAGGGCCGTGCGGTTGGGAGTGGTAATCCGCTGTGCTTTGATCTGGAGGTAGAAGGCCAGCCCGGTCGCCAGGACCCCGGTGATGAGCAGATAGATATAAAAGGTAACATCCGCCACAAGAAACGGCGTCTCCAGCATCAGGAGAATCAGGGTGCACAACAGCGCGCTCCCAGCCATTTGGAGGATTGCCAACTGGCGCGGGTCGCTGTCGGGGAGGTAGCGCCCGATAAAAAGAATATGGAGGGCAAACACGATCGCGCAAATGAAGGTCAACCCGTCGCCGCCGGTGAAGCCCATAGGTATGGTGTTCAGAGTCAGCATGCCCAGGCCGATGGTCGCCATGACGACACCGATCAGCGTGCGGATGCGGGGGCGTTGATGGAAAACAAAGTAGCCGAGGACAGGGACAAGCAGCACAGCCAGGCTGGTGATGAAAGCCGATCGGGAGGATGTGGTTCCACGCATCCCAAGGGTCTGGAAGACAAAGCCGCCCAGCAGAAAAACCGACAGCACCAGCCCTCGTCGAATCGCCTTGGGATTGACGTTGCGCAGCGCCCCCGGCATGGAGGCCGTGAGCACGATGGTGCCGACCCAGAAACGCAGCGTTATGAATAGTATAGGGGAAACCTGGGCCAGACTTTTCTTGACGACTACAAACGTGCTTCCCCAGATCAGCGTGATCAGCAGCAGCCACAAGTCCGCCTGGAGCAGCTTCGGGATCTTCATGATAGGCGAGCATCTTAACACAGGCCGCGGTTTCTGCACCGCAGGATACGTGTAATATAATGAGAATCTGGTAATAGTCATGCGAGATCGAATTCTGCACTACCTGGCGGGCGTGGGCAGCCCCCAGACATCGGATCAGATTCTGTCGACCGTCCTGAAAATCCGTTCGCCAAATGCCGTCACTGCAGACCGGGTTCTGCAGGCAATGATCGGGAACGACCCTCGGCTCCAATTTAAAGACGGCCGATGGCGCCCGTGCCCCCAGCACGCAGCGAGCCCGGAGAAAATCTACCACAGCACGGTCGCTCTCTTTATCCAGAAACCGGGGTCGGGAGCTCATCCCCTGAGCATGCGGGGAGGTCTCTGCCGGAAGGACACCGACGAGGCGCTGGAATTCGACCTCACGCGCTCGCTTCAGGGGCTGGACGTGAAGGTCCTGAAGAGCTGGGCGGCTGCAACCGAAGGTGAACTCCTGATCGTCTGGTCCGGGGAAATGCTCCGGCTCTGGCACCGGCTTCTGCATGCCTGCCGCCTGGTACGACGCGAGGACCGCGTGCTCTGCCTGAAAGCCCTTGCCGCCCGGGCGCTATCCCGAACGACCAGGGAGATCTGCCCGGAGTTGCTGGCCCCGGAACTGGGACTGCCGGCTCCCGATCCTGACCACCCGGTGAAAATGGCCCAATTCCTCTGCGCCTGCCTGGATCCCCTGCTCGAGCTTATCCCGGAGCCACATCGGTTTCCGGCGCGGAATCTGGTTGCCTGGGCTGAAGGCGGCAAGCCCGCCGTCGATTTCACGCGCCTGGGATTCGGGCGGGATCATATCCGGCAGCTTCCGGAAGGACCGGGCATCTACATCATGAGGAATCGCGCCGCCGACATCATTTACGTCGGCAAGGCGGCCAATCTCAGGCGCCGGGTTGGTTCCTATTTCACTTCCAGGGCGCTCGGGGATCCCAAGGTTTCGAAGATCCATGAACAGATACACTCGGTCGAAACCATTACGACGGAGTCTGAACTGGACGCCCTCCTGCTGGAGACGCGGATGATCCGCGACTTCCGCCCGCCGGTGAACTTTCAGATCGAGATCCACGAGCAGCCGGCCGGATATGGAAAGGGACGGAACCTCGTCCTGCTGGCCAGGGCGGCCTCGGATGAAAAGGTCCAGGCCTGCTTTCTGCGTGATGGAGTCTTTGTCGGTCAGCAATCGGCGCGCTTGGGAAAGCCTGCATCCAGAAGTCTGCGCGCAAAAATACAATCCATCTATTTTCCTGCGCGGCGCCGCCGCCGCAGGAGCCGCGAGGGCTGGGAGATGGAAATCGCGTTGCGCTGGCTGGCGCGGCATCGGAGAAGCGTTAATTTTGTGGATATTGACGATGCGGGCGATTGCGCATCGGCGACTCGCCTGCTGAACTGCTATCTCCTCGATCCCGATAAGCTGTCAAAGAAAGTCTTCTACCGCTAGCAAAAAAAGAAATAACCACGGATGCACACGGATAAACCCGGGGCGGCAGAGACGCAAAGGAACGCAAAAGAATACTGGGACGCGGATTTACGCGGATTTACGCGGATCAAACGAGCTTTTGCGCGCAGCGCTGGCCCATGCGGTGCGAGCAAATGTTCGGCCGATCTGAATGCATTCGTTGATCCGAGTGAATCCGCGCAAATCCGCGTCCCATTATTGCTCGGCGTCCTCAGCATCTCTGCGGTGACAGAACTCTTTCCCGGAGGAAAAGGACGTTCACATTATTAGTACGGATTGAGGCCTGCCCACAGGTCGGAAGAGTTTTGTCGCCACCGCAGGGACTGCAGCCTAAAGGCTTTCAAGGACGAGTTTGGCAATCTGGATGTCCTGGACGGCAACGCCGGTCAGGTCCGCGACGGTGATCTGTTCTTCGCTGCGCCGGCCGAGTCCCGGATTCCGAACGATGCGCCCCAATTCGATCAATTTGTCCTCGGTAATCAGTCCGCGGCGCAATGCATAAGAAGAGTCTCCGTATTCGCGGCATTGGGCCACGCTGTCCACCGCACAGACGTCCGCTTTTTCGAAAACAGTGGCGTCCAATTCCTGTTTTCCTCCTCCATCGGCTCCGACCGCTGTGATGTGGGTGCCCGGCCGGATCTGCCCCGCGTGAATCAGAGGCTCCCTGGAGGGGGTGGCGCTGATGATGAGATCGCAATCGGCGAAAAGATCGTCGAGGTGCGGCGCCACGCGGATAGAAAAGGGCGACTCGGCCATGCCGCGTCGGAACAGCTCCGCTTTCTGAATGTCTCTGCCCCAGACCTTCACTTCCCTGCATGCCGTCACATAGCTCAGCCACTCCAGCTGCATTCGTGCCTGCGTTCCCGTGCCGATGATGCCGATTCCCTGCGGTTTGCTACGGGCCAGGTATTTTGCGGCGACGGCGCCGGCCGCTGCTGTACGAGCGTCGGTCAGCCAGCCCTGGTCGAGAAGGATGGCTTCCGGGTTGCCTGTTCTCCGGTTGAATACCAGGATCAGCCCGTTACTCGACGGCAGGCCGATGTCGGGGTTTCGGTAAAATCCGGTCGCAACTTTGATGACGAAAGCGTCGCTTCCACCCAGATAGCCGTACTTGATGTGACAATCGCCCGGAGGTTCGTCGAAGTACAGATGTCCCACCGGCGGCACGGTCACGCGGCCCTCGGAGTATGCGGCAAAGCCCTCTTCCAGCGAGCGGATCACCTGAAGCGGATCCAATACTTTCTTGATCTGCTCGAGCAGAACGATTCTGGTCACCGGCCCTCCCGAATCAATAACAGATTAGTGTCCCCCCCGGGGATGGTCGAAACCCCTCGCTTTCAGGCGAAGAACTGGGTGGCGAAGTCGACGCAGTCCACGAGCCAAAGCGATTTATAAGGGACCTCTTCCGCCGCTCCCTCACGGTTGCGGCTCTGTGGACCATGTCATAACAGAGTCGCGCGCGTCAGCAAGCGGCAGGAAACGATCCTTCTTTGATCTTTACAGGCTGGTGGATTTTGAGTAACTTGGCGCCATTGGCATTGGATGATTCGGCATTGGCTTCATTCCGATATCCTTGCAGCTTTCAAGGCTCAAACGCAAACCCTTGGAGGACGCGAAAATGATGCGTTCGACATTATCCTGTCTGCGGCTACCCCTCGCACTTCTCGTGCTGATTACGGCCGTCCCGCTCGTGGCGCAAGATCCGGCGCCGAAGTCGGCCTTTTACGAAGTCCAGATGACGAAAGACGAGGTTTTCAGCTACACCAACCTCAAATTTAAAGGCGATTATACTTCCTTCGAATCACCTTCGGGAAGTGTGGTCCTGGGCAAGACCGAAGTGGGGGTCACCGTCGTGATCGTGCTCGGCGGCGGGACCTTGACGATCGAAGCGCCGGAGGCGGCCCAGGAAAAAATCAAGACGGTCTTCGGCCGATATCCGCTGACAACCAAATTCAAAACGCTCTACATGCGGATCAACCCCAAGGAGTACGATTCAACCATCGGCAAGCTCACGCTGACGAAAAGCGGAGACGAAGCGGCGCTGGCGAAAGCCAAGGAGCTCTATGACCTGAAATTCCTGGCTTCGTATCACGCGGGGCCGCGCGCGATTTTACCCCCGGACAAAACCCGGGTGTTCGAGTTCGACTCGGAGGAGTTTGGGCAGATCGGCGGCGAGGAGGGTTACTGGCTGAAGCTGCGCCGTCTCTCGCCCTTTGTGAACATCTACCCGGCGAATTACGTAAACCCGAAGCAGCGGTACGCATTTCTGCCGTTCTCCGTGCGCGAACCGATGGCGGTCGAATAGGCGGGCGCTTAGCGGATTACCTCGATATCTTTGGATTTGACGGCGATTTTATAAAGGATTCGCTGGTGGTCGACCCACAGGTCCACCAGAAGGGTGCCTGAATCCACCTGAAGGTGACGTGTCTCCACCTTTTTCCCGCGCACGGTGATGGTCTCGGGCTTGACCTCGGAAATCTGCAAAAAGCCGGAGTCTGGTTCCTGCGGAATGGCGACTTCGAACTTCTGCGGCTTCCCCTTCCCGTCAAAGTCGAAGAGGCGCACAAGAAAGATGAAATGGTGGAAAATGTTCGTGTCCAGCAACGTGAATTTATCGCCCACAAGCAAGCCGCTTTTTCTGGCAGCCGCGCCGTTCATGTACTCGAAAATCGCCTGATTGGGATTGAAGGCGCCGAGGATCGTCCCTTTCTGGCCATTCACGTCGCTCTTCAGTTCATAGCGGCGCGGATGGTACTGCGGACCCATCTCCAGTCTGGTTTCCAGCAGGATCTTCTCGTGCCCGCCGACGGGATTGCGGAACTGTAGAATGGATGTGCTGCTGGAGGCATCGGCGGTGGAAACGATCACGAATTTCTCGTTACCGACCTCCTTGCCGCCGGAATAGATCCTGAACTCTCCCTCTTCGCGCCCGGGTTTGACGGCGGCGGCGCCCGACGAAGGCACGGACAAGAGCATGACGAGCATTATCGCGGCCCAAAGTGCAAGAGCGCGCGGACATACCTTCCCGGCTGCCGGTGCGCGGTGCGCCGAGAGCTTCGATGCGCGATTCGGCCGGGAGGCGCCGTAAACCGCGCACCGCGATCCCTCTGCTTCCGGAAATTCGCAATATGCTGTCATCTGCATGTCATTATTTATAGGCTGACATTAAAATCCGTGCAAGGCTTCTCGCCCATTCCGTCCTCAAGATAGTGGGCGCCGGCTGCGCGGTGTCCCCTGAAGTGGACCCAATTATTGTAAAGGCGACCGTCAGGTCGCCCGAACGACCTGACGCTGGGGAACATGCCGGGCGACCTGACGGTCGCCCCGACGCTTTCGCGCCAGGTTTGAGGCAAAAAGGGAGGCTTCCAATGAAACGAATGACCGTTCTCCTGGCTTTTCTTCTTCTGGGCTCCATTCCTGCGGCCCTCGCGCAAGGACTTCTACTGTACCAGGAACCCCCGGTTCGACCACTCCCTCAACCTCTGCCCGGCCCCCGCCCCGCGCCTGGCCCGCATCCGCTTCGGGTGAAGACCCTGAATGTCGAGACGCGCATCCAAGGCCAGGTGGCCACGACGCGAGTCACACAGGTGTTCCTCAACGATTTGAACTTTGTTGTTGATGGCACCTATTTCTACCCCCTTCCCGAAGACGCCACCTTCGTTGACTTCGCCACCTGGGACGGCGAAAAGAAACTGCGCGGCGAAGTTCTGGAGAGAGAAGAAGCCCGAAACCGATACCTGGCGATCGTGCGGAAGTCCTGGGATCCCGGCCTCCTGGAATACGCCGGAGCCAACCTGTTTCAGGCGCGTGTCTTCCCCGTGCCGGCCCGCGGAGAGAAAAAGGTGGAATTCGCATACAGTCAGATCCTGAAAGCGGATCACGGGATGGTGTCCTATTCCTATCCGCTCCAGAGCGGCACCCGGGCCAATCCTCAGCCTATTGAAAAGATCCTCATGATGGTCGACATCCAGTCCGACCAGGGGATCAAGACCGTTTACTCGCCCACTCATACGGTCGATATCCGCCGCGACGGCGATCGCCGGGCGAAAGTGAGTTCCGAGAGCAGCAATCTTGTCCCGGACCGCAACTTCCTGCTTTTCTATTCACTCTCCAACGCCGACTTCGGGTTAAGCCTGCTCACCAATCGTGAAACGGCGGAAGACGGCTATTTCATGATTCTGCTCTCGCCGAAATCAGAGCCGAAACCCGCGGCCGTCATCCCGAAAGATATCCTTTTCGTCCTGGACACATCCGGATCGATGCAGGAAAAGGGGAAGATGGACAAGGCCCTCTCGGCCCTGAAGTTCGGCGTCCGCTCTCTCAACGCCGGGGACCGTTTCAATATCATCACCTTCAGCACGGAGACCCGGAAATTCCGCGACGGTTTGATCGCGCTTACCGAGGAAAGCAGAAGCGCAGCGCTAAGCTTCATTGAGCGGCAGTCGGCGGCGGGGGGGACGAATATCTACGAGGCGCTGAAAGAAGCGCTCGCCAGCTTTCATGGAGGGGATCGTCCCGGTTACCTCGTATTCCTGACCGATGGCCTGCCCACGGTCGGAGAGACGGATCCCGGAAAAATCCTGCGCGAGATGACCGCGGGCAACTCGTCAAAGGTCCGGCTGTTTACCTTTGGAGTCGGCTACGACGTGAATACCTTTCTTCTGGATCAGCTGGCCGCGCGCAATTACGGGGCCTCGGACTATGTTGCGCCGGAAGAGGATCTCGAGGTCAAACTGTCGAACTTTTTCGCGCGGGTATCGAGCCCGGTGATGGCCGATATTGCGCTGGACATGAGCGCGCTGTCCACGCACGACGTGTACCCGAAGCAACTGCCCGATCTGTTTCAAGGGTCGCAGATCACCATTCTGGGCCGATACTCCGGGAGCGGCGCCTTTCCCCTGTTGCTGAAGGGGAAAACTCGCGGCGAGGCCAGGACGCTGCGCTACGAGCGCAATGAGTTTCCCGAGGTCAGCTCCTCGGCCGATTTCCTGCCCCGGCTCTGGGCCATGCGGAAGGTCGGCTTCCTCCTGGAACAGATCCGCATGTCCGGTGAGAATGCGGAGTTGAAAAACGAAATCGTTCGGCTGGCAAAAAAATATGGCTTCGTGACGCCCTATACCTCTTTCCTCGCGGCCGATGAGAGGGACTTTGTCGCGGGTCCGGTCCCCGTCGCTCAGCGGATGCATCTCCAGATGGCCGCATCTCCCGATGCCTCTGCCGGCACTGGCGTCCCCGGAGGAGTTGTCGGCGGAGTCGTTGGCGGAGTCATGCCCAGCGCCAGGGATGCGGTCACCGCCAGTGTCGCGTTGAACAAAATGAAGGCTGCTGAAATCGCCGTCGCGCCTTCGACCGCCGGCGCGAAGCGCGTTGGCTCCAAGACCTTTACGCTGAAGGATGACACCTGGACGGATTCCGACTACAGCCCGGACGCGAAGCTGCCGGTTGTGACCCTGGAATTCGGCTCCGAAGCATTGCTCAAAGCGATTGCCTCGGACCCGCAGCTCGGCTCCTACGCCGCCCTGGGCAAAAACGTAATCGTCGTGCACAAGGGCAGGATCTATCGAATAACTGCTCGCAGGCAGTAAATCGGGGGCGAAAAAACTTTGCCGCAGATTACACGGATTCCACTGATTCAAATCTGTGGAATCCGTGGAATCCGTGGCGGCTTTTTTTCAGCCGGCCATACCTCCCTTGTTAAAAAAGTTGAGTTTCCGCTCCCTGCAACCTATTCTGGGCGAGCCCCGATGACAGGAGTCATCTTAATGCGCGCCTCTGCGGCGCAACAAGGGTGGTCGGATGCCACGCAACGATCAGGTGACACGCCAGTGGTGGCTGCTGCGCAAGCTGGAAGGCTCGCGCGGTGCAACCTTGCAGGAGCTCGCCGCCTCTCTGCCGGCGGATTGCTCCTGCCACATCCGCACCCTCCGCAGAGACCTGGCGGCGCTGGAGGTTTGCTTCCCTCTCTACACCGAGCGGGTCGAGGGGCAGACACGCTGGCGGCTGATGGAGGGCTACCGGAACGTTCCTGCACTCGCGTTTTCCGCTACCGAGCTGATGGCGCTTCTGCTGACGAAGGATTTGCTGAAACCGCTCGATGGCACCCACATCAAGGATTCCCTGGATGCGGTCTTCAACAAGGCGGTCGCGGCTCTGCCCTCCGAGGGAATGGCGTACATCCGCCAGATGCAGGGATATTTTTCCGTTGGCCCGCACAAAATCTACCGCGATCACAAGGAAACCATCGAGCAGCTCACGCGCGCGATCGCCCAGCACCGCACGGTTCAGATGCGCTACTACTCGGCTTCGCGCGACGCCACCAGCCGGCGCGACGTGGATCCCTATCACATCTGGTATGCGCTGGGCGCCCTTTACCTGGTCGGCAATTGCCACCTGCGGCGGGAGGTGCGCCTGTTCGCCGTCGATCGGATCCGGTCGCTGACGATCACGAACAAGCCGTATCAGATGCCGCTGGGGTTCGACCTGGAAGCTTATTTAAAAGATGGCCTGGTGGCGATGCGCGGCGAGCCGATCGAAGTGGAGCTCTTGTTTGACCGGCAGACCGCGGCATGGGCGAAGGACCGCGAGTGGCATCCCAGCCAGCAGGTCACGATGCTGAAGGAAGGACGCATGAAGCTGCGCCTGCACGTCGCGGACACGCGCGAACTCGTGGGTTGGATTTTAAACATCGGCGCCGGCGTCCGCGTCCTCAAACCCGATTCCCTGCGCGACAAAGTCCAGGAAGAGGCCCGCCTCATCTCCGCATCCGACTGAACAATCCTCGCCTGGAAGGCGAGGGATTCCTGTCGCGTCCCCTGAAGCGGCCGCTACGCGGCCAGTCGCATCATGTGAAGTTATGTTTGCGCGCATCCTAAGATATCCCGTCCGATGGGGAGAACCTCGGATAAACGGGGATTCATGAGGCGTACCCCCACTTCGACGCGCTATACCTCGTCTGATGCGGTGAAGCCATTCGAGCGGATCGAGCGTAAGCCGGGTGTCGCCCGTGCTTGGTGTGCGGGTGTTTCCAAGGCCAGGCGGCCGTCATCCAGTTTTGCAGCGCGTCAATGGCCAGGGCGGGGCGGGTGATATAGCGGGCCTGCGACTCCAGAGAGGTGAGTGCCGCGGCTTCGACAGGCGGCATGATGGTCTGCGTGCGATTCATCTCAACGTCCGGTCCACCTTCTCTAAGGAGAGGTAGTTGTCGCGGGCGTTGAATATCTCCTCCATTTTGCGTGCCACACCTTGCTGAGGTCCACGTATAATGTCTCTGTGGCAGCGAATGCAGCCAAGGTTTAATGCCAAATGGTTCGTCTATGGATAAGGGACGATTAGAGTTCCGGGTTCATGCACTCAAGCGAATGTTTCAACGCCAAATAAGCAACGAGGCAGTTTTGCATGTGCTGGATGCCGGAGCAACGATTGAACAATATCTGGATGATTTCCCGTATCCAAGCAGGCTTGTTCTTGGCTGGTGGGCATCGCGACCGATCCACGTCGTGGTGGCTGACAACGCCGAAGATGAAATCAGGATCGTTATTACGGTTTATCAGCCCGATTTGGAGGAGTGGGAGCCCGGCTTCAGAAGGAGAAGAAAACCATGAAGTGCGTGATCTGCAAGGTGAGTGAAACCCGGCCGGGGAAAGCCACCGTGACTCTGGAACGAGGTGGAGCGACACTGGTGATCAAAGGCGTTCCCGCAGACATCTGTGCTAACTGCGGCGAAGAATATGTCAATGCTGAGACAACCGAACTTCTTTTTAGGACTGCAGAGGAAGCCGTCAGGTCAGGCGTCCAGGTCTCTGTCCGCGATTACGTCGCGGCGTGACTTGAATCCGATCACCCTGTGCCTTGGCAAAGAAAGACTTGTTGAGCGGCGGAATGTCCGAATAGTCGATCTCGGCATCCTTCATGCGGTTAATTCTCGCCAAGTCGCTTTTGATAGATTCTTTCCTGCGTATCCGGTTGCCACACAACTCAAGCTTTTATTTGGATTTTCTCGGTGCGCAACACCGTAAACCTCTCGGTAGGTTAGACCAGCGTGGAGGGTTCCAAGTCCTAGCAAGGTCAGAAATGACATGGAACGATGGAAGCGCCGGTTGAATCTGAACATGAATTCGTTCAAGTACGCCTGCAGATGTTGCTTTCGAACGCCGTGGAATGTGCCGTCAATCCATGTCTTCAGATTAGCGGTGACCCTACTGATCATCGGCAAGCAGCTGTCTATCTTGGCGCGGTCACCGCGCATCGGCACTGGACGATGATCGTAACCCAAGTCGAGCAGGTTCGTGAATTCGGTGCCATTGTCACTGACAATAACGGCACCAGGTGCGAGGCAATCCTTCGCGAACTCATCGACTGAGGCGGCAGACTTGTCTGGCAGCTTTTGCAGCCTCATGCGTCCTGCGAGTGCGCGCTTAATGACTTTGTCAGTCTTTGAGTCGCGAACTTCTCGACGACGAATCTCCACCGCAATGATTACCGGAGCCTTATCCATCTTGCCCTGTATGCCGCTCTTATGCTTGCCACAGACGAACACGATGTCCAATTCTAGAGGCCACTCGGCACCAATCTTGTCGCGGCTAGGGTGGACCATTACAGCTCTCAGCCTATGCAAGAGTTGGAAGGCGGTTTCATAGCGCGTAAGGCCTAACTTCTTCTGAAGTTCCATCGCCGAAACGCCTGGGGTCTGCGTTGCCATAAGGTAGGCTGCTCAAAACCAGACATGAATACTGGTTTTACTCCGGTGCATAACGGTGTCTGCCGTAACCGAAGCCACGTGATGACAAGAACGACACTTGAGCGCCCTTGGACGCGTAGCGACGCTAAATGGCTCGCCAACGTCTGTGCACACCTCACACGAATCCGCCTGGCCAACGCATTCTCTCTAAATATCGAAGGCATGACGCCTCATCCGGAAACATGCGCTGAAAATCCAGGAGGTTTATTGGACATTCAGGAAGCGAATTGGAAGGCAGCTTTTGTTGAACCTTTATCTCGCGCCGGGAGATTGCGAGCGCCCGCCGAATTCACCCAACCGGGCAGGTCCGTTGAGGGCGCACCGTCTTGCATCGCCGCCAGCATGCAGGGCGCCGACCCGCCGATGACCGAGGATGGCAGGCGCGACTTCATTCGAGGTGATGACGGCCTCGTGCGTGATCCATTCGTATGGTGCTTCCGGATAGAGCGGGCGCAAGCCCGTGCCGTCGGCCATGACCGTCCGCGTGCGCTGCGGCGCTTTGCCGCCCGTTTCCCAGCAGAACACAATCTCGCCGGTCTTGAGATTCATGCTGCGCAGACCCGCCGGGCCGGCGCCCATGTTTCTCGGGCCGAAGCCCGATTCGATCTTGGTGCCTGGAGCCAGGTGCTGCCCAACATCATCGCCCGTGACCCGGAAGCAGGCGAGGCCCTCGTTGGCATCGAGGCCCATGTCACTGCCGGCAATCATGTTTGTCGGAATCGTTCCGCGAACGCGTTCGTAATTGGCAGCGGGCTTCATGGTCCCAGCCTCGCTGTCGGCAAAAAGTTTGGCCAGATCAATCTCGATAATCTGGATGCCGCGGCCGAATCCGCCGCCCTGGCACACGATTAGAAGAGCGGAAGATGAGCCACTTGCCGTCGGCGGTCCACTGCGCATATGCTGTCTCCTAAAAACCGGGGACGTCCGCGCTGTTCACCAGGATTTGGCATTTGGAAAGGGGAGCAACAGCTCGGACGATCCGATTTTCTGAAATGGCACGCATCCGGAGAACCGGATGCCAAAAGTTGCATACGAAAACCAGGGAAACAGCTCGGACGTCCCCGGTTTTCACTGCAGCGCCAGTATGCGGAAAATTGTGGTTGTCAGATACAGGGCAGGGTGACTGAAAAAGTCGAGCCGCGCCCCAACTCGCTCTCCACTTCGATGCGCCCGCCGTGAGCTTCCACCAAATGCCTGGCGATGGAAAGCCCGAGGCCGGTGCCCCCCGACGCCCGCGAGCGCGCCGCGTCGACCCGATAGAAGCGTTCGAAGATCCGTTCCTGCTCAGCCTTTGGAATGCCGATCCCGGTGTCGGCAACCGACATGACGATTTCACCCTCACGCTCGAAGGCCTTCACGACGATGCGCCCGCCGTCCGGCGTGTACCGCACCGCGTTATCCAGGAGATTCTGAAGTATTTCCTGAAGAGAGCCGGGGTCGCCTTTGATCCGTGGCAAATCGCGCGGGCAATCGCACTCCAGAGTTATATTCCTTGGAGCGGCATTGATGCGTGCCGTCTCCACACAGGAAGGGAGGAATTCCGCAGCCGCCACAGGCCGGATTTCCATCGCCATCTTGCCCGCTTCGATCCTTGCAAGCTTCAGCAGATCATCCGTCAGGTTTCCGAGCCGGGCCGCATGGGTGCGAATAATCTCGAGGAAGCGCACACGGTTCTGTTCATCGTCCAGTGCACCGTTCAACAGGGTTTCCGCGAATCCCTGGATAGCGGTCAGGGGCGTCTTGAACTCGTGGGAGACGTTCGCCACGAAATCGCGCCTGGCGCGCTCCAGCCGTCTCAGATCGGTGATATCATGCAAAACCATCACGGCGCCCCCGACCGCCCCATCCGACCGGACCGGCGCGGCCGTTACAGCGAAAGCCCGGGTGCGCAGCACTCCCACGACCAGTTCACTTTGAACGCTTTCTCTGCCCGCAAGGGCCCGCTGGATCGATTCGAGCAGATCTGCCTGGCGAATCACCTCCACCATGGGGCGTCCTCCCCACGTTGAGCTTTCGACACCCAACGCCGAGCAAAAAGCCGCATTGCAGAACAGCAGCCGCTGATCGGAGCCGATAACCGCAACGCCTTCCGCCATACTGCGCAGGATCGCGGCGGATTGATTGCGCTCCTCGGTGAGAGTGCGGATGGTGCGATCGAGGCGCACGGCGGTTTCATTCAAGGTGCTTGTCAGGTCCGAGAGCTCATCTCCGCTCCGATCCGCAGGCACGGGGCGGAAGTCGCCTTCCGCAACCCTGCGGGAAAACAGCTTCAGATGCTCGATGCGGCGCGACAGCGCGTGAAAAAACAGCAGCGACAGGCCGCCGGCAAGCATGAGGATGATCAGGGATGCGGTCCAAAGACGCATCCTGAACCCTGCCAGGGCTTCATCCAGGCGCCTGAGCGGAAGCGCCAGCCGGATCACAACGGGAGCTCCCGTGGCCGGTTGATGCCGCCATGCCAGGTAAACAAGATCCCGGCGCAACGTGTCGCTGTACCGGACCGCTTCCCCTCTGCCCGAAGCAAACGCGGCCCGGATCTCGGGCCGGTACATGTGATTCTCCATCTGCGCCGGATCCTTCTCTGAATCCGCGAGAATGTTTCCGCGCGAGTCAATCACCGTAGTGCGAGCGCCGCTCTGCTCCATCCACAGCGCCCATCCGCGGAGCTCCGCCGCATCCGCCGGGTTTGGCGGCCGGCCATTCACAAGCTGGGACAGGGATTCCAGTTGGGCAACGGCGCCCTGGAGAAATTCACGCCGTATGGCGCGCACCACATAGGTGTCGACCGATGCCAGTGCCACCAGCAGCAGGGCAAGGTAGATCAGGCCGAGACGCCAGAACAAGCGCACCCTGAGGTTTCGAATAAATCGAAGATGAACCATTCGGTGTAAAGCTTGCGTCGTCGTTCGCGAATCGTCAATAGGTTATCGTCAATTCTTGGCGTAGCTCATCGCGTGGACGGGATCCAGCTTCGAGGCCCGGTTAGCCGGGTAGAGACCGAAAAAGATTCCGATGGAAATGGAGAAAATGACGGCAAGAAGAATATAGAAGAAGGACAGCCTGCTCGGGAGCCCGGTCAGAGCAGAGACGCCGAAAGCGGCGCTCAAGCCGATCATGATTCCGAAAAGCCCGCCGAACCCCGTCAAGGTTCCCGCTTCGATCAGGAACTGCCAGAGAATGTCCAGGCGCGTGGCGCCCACGGCCTTGCGGATGCCGATTTCCCCGGTGCGTTCCGTTACCGACACCAGCATCATGTTCATGACGCCGATGCCTCCTACCAGCAGGCCGATTGAAGATATGGCGGCAAGAATCGCCGCAATCGGCCCCGTGATTCGCCCCAGAAATTCCAGGACAGCATCCGACGATCTCATGGCAAAATCGTCGGGTTGATTGGCTTTCAGTTTCCGATGGACACGCATCACCCTCCTTACTTCATCCTTGGCCGCTTCAATGTCGACCCCGGTCTTCACCGACATGAAAATGCTTCTGAGATCCCGCTCTTTCCAGAACGTTCCCAGGTACGTGGTGTACGGGATCAAGGCGAAGTTGTCGGCAAAGGAGCCGAACAAGGTGTTGCGCGCCGCAAAGGTCCCTATGACGAGGAATTCCTCATCACCCACCATGATTCGCTTTCCGATCGGGTCGACGGAGGGAAACAGATCGCGCCGCGGGCTGTGGCCCAGCACGACCACTTTCGCCCGGTGCAACACCTCCTCGTCGGTAAACATGCGCCCCGCTTCCAGGTCCAGGCTCCAAACATAGAGGAGAGCAGGCTGGGCGGCGGCGATCTGAATCATGCGGCTCTTCTCCCCCCGATAACGAAGCGTGCGGGGAGGCTGCTGCGGCTGCACCAGGTAACCCACATGGTGGACCAGCGTGCACTCGTCGCGGACGGCCCGGGCATCCTCTTCGGTAATGTCCTTCCGGTGCATCATGGCTTCATCGAACCCGCCGACCATAAAGTCGAACTTCATCACCTGGAGCGAGGTCTCCTCGGCCGATGTGATTTCTCCCGTGATCTTGTCGCTGAGACCGAGCAGGATCGACACCATTCCCATGAGCGAAGCGACCCCGATGGATACGCCCAGGATGATCAGCCCGCTGCGCAGCTTGTGCGCCCAGATGATATCCAGAGCGATGGCCAGGTTCTCGCGGATCAGGCCCTTTCTTCGTCCCTTACTCATAGCGTAAAGCCTCGATAGGATCCAGTTTGGAGGCCTGCAGTGCCGGGTAGGCGCCAAAAAAGACGCCCACAGCGAAAGTGACCCCCAGTCCCACGAATATGGACCACATCTTGATCGCATAGGGCAGAGGCGAAAAGTAGGCAACCAGCGCTGCCACGATAAAACCGAATACGATTCCCAGGACTCCGCCCACGCTCGAGAGCGTGATTGCCTCTACCAGAAACTGCCAGAGAACATTCATCCGCGTCGCGCCGAGCGCTTTCCGAATGCCGATCTCGCGCGTCCGCTCGGTCACCGATACGAGCATGATGTTCATGATGACGATGCCGCCTACGACGATGCTGATCGAGACAATCCCGATGAGTGCCGCAAAAATGCCTTTGCTGATATTTTCCCAGATGGTGAGGAGGTTGTCCGAGGTGATGATCGCGAAGTTATCCTCCTGCTTCGGGCCCAGATGCCGGAGGCCGCGCATTACCTGACGCGCCTGGTCTTCGCATTCCCGCGCCTCCTCGAGACTGCGGGCTTTGACCGATATCGTGATCGACCGGTGCGCGCCGAACATCCGCTGGAAGGTATTGATCGGGATCAGAACGGTGAGATTGGGATTGCCCCCGAGGAATCCGCCCTTTTTATCCAGCACGCCGATGATCCGGTGGTTGACGCCTGCAATCTTGAGGTCCTTGCCGACGGGATCCACTCCGGGAAACATCCGGTCCGCCACATCGAAACCGATGACCGCCACCTCCGCACTGTGCTGATTCTCCAGCGGCGAGAAGTGGCGCCCATCCTTGAGATCCCATTTGCCCAGCATCGGGTAGTATTCCGACCTTCCCTGGATCGACACGGACTTGATGAAGAAGCGCTCGTAGCGGATGTCCGCGCCGCCGGACTGGTTCGCATCCATGAAGTCGGCCAGGGTGACCCGCTCGCGCAGGTATTCCAGATCGTACAGCGTGATTTTCGGGTTGTGCAACGACTTGAGAAATTTCTCGAAGTCCGAAAGGATGTCGAGACCGTTCACCTGCGCCACCGTGAAGACGCCGCTGCCCTCGCTGGCCACCTCGTTGCGCATGTAGGAGTTCATTCCGTCGATGATGCTCACGACCGCGATGACCGACATCACCCCCACGATGTTGCCCAGCAGGGTCAACACCGTCCGGAGCTTGTTGCCCCACAGGGCTTCCAGCGCAATAATAATGCCTTCAAGCAAATGCATCGCGGAGCGCCTCCACCTTTCCAGCCCCTTGATACGCTGAGGAGACGAAAAGGTTTACAATCAACAGCTCCTTTGCAGATTGCGGATTGCGGATTGCGGAATAAACTCTGCAAACAAACATCCCTCAGCTAACACGGTTGACCTGTCAATCCGCATTCCGCAATAGCCCGGTTTTTATTCCCCACCCCGTCCAATTCGTGCCGCTTTGGCTTTCAGGGTGCGGTAGAGTTCCCAGTCGGAGATCGGATTGATTTCGTATTCATTGATGATCATCAGCAGAATCAGATCCTCGACACTCTTGCCGGCGACAAGCTCGACCAGCCGGTCATGCGGCCACTTCGGGCAGCGCCAGGCCGCTGTGCGGTACAACACCTGGATCTCCTCGATATCCGGATTCGCCCGGCGCACTTTGCGGTATCGGTCCATGATCAGGCGCATGTTTGCGGAATAGCGATCGTACCGGATGATCAGGAAAACAAACAGCGCGGCGCTGGCCCCGGCAGTGGCCGTGAGCCGCAGGCTCACTTCCGCGGTGAGGAACAGCCCGGCGACGAACACGGCAATACCGACCCCCGGCACACCCCACTTGAAGACGGCAGGGCGGGAGAATTGCGGTCGCTGCCTCAGTGGCAAACCGGCGATCGTGCGATACCAGAGGAAGAGGAAGAGGCCTGCCGCCGCGGTCATCAGTCCAAACGCGCTAAGCACAGGCATCCCTGAGAGCATAGACATAAGCCCGAGAAAAATGTGCCGGCCCTCCGGGCCTCGTTGCCAACTTCTCCCTAACCCCGCGCTGACGCGCGGGGCTATTCACTGCCGGCGCTTCGCGCCTGGGTTTGTGCCCATCAGCGTAGGCCACAAAAAACTCGGCTCAGCCTAAGCATCGAGGAGACGGCACGGCATTAACACCCGCCTGATTCATCGCCTGATAAGGCCCGAAGGGCCGGTAGTGAATAGGCCCGGCCGTCAGGCCGGGATAAAGATGGACCTCACAAGTGAGCACCGAAGGTGCGGCACCGCAAACCTGAAATGCGTATAAGGTCCAGGTCATGACAGCGCACTCCAAAAAAACATTGCCGCACTTATGAAACGGTGCACTAAGGCTCTTTCATATCGCGGACAAAGGCGTCCAGGGAAGTGAATCGCAGGTAGGGATTGTCCCGCTTCTGTTCTCCCATGGTGGCAGTGGAACGAGTGCCGTAATTATGCCCCGGATAGAGAATAGTCTCATCATCCAAGGCTGCGAGCTTCCGCGTCAGGCTATGCCACATTGCCTCAGGATCGCCGCCGGGCATGTCCACCCGGCCGCACGCATTGACGAACAGCGTGTCGCCTGAAACCAGGTTTCCATCGACCAGGAAGCATTGCGAGCCCGGCGTATGGCCGGGTGTGTGGAGAACCCTCACCGGGAGCTTGCCGATGATTATCGTGTCTCCATCCGAAACTGCCTGAAAACTGGATTCCCGGCGGCCCATGAAATCGATCGGCATGCCGAAAAAAGCGGCAACCTCCTTCAAGTAGTCCGTTTCCTGCGCGTGAAGACAGATCTTTGCATCGGTGGCATCGAGCAGGGCTTCGAGGCCATTCATATGATCCGGATGGCCATGGGTCAGGAGGATGCGGGTGATCCTCAGATCGGATTTGCGGGCCAGCTCCAGGATGGCCGGAACATCCCATGCAGGATCGACGACCGCCGCCTCGCGGGTTTCCGTGCACCCGATGAGGTAAACGAAATTCATCATCGGGCCCAACTCAACCTGCCTGAGTATGATTCGGGGTGAGTTCATGCGCCGCATGATAACAAATGCGTTGGGCAAAACCAAAACCCGTCGATGCCGCTCGCGCCGACGAAAGAACGGGATTTGAAAACTTTTATGGCCAATTGCATCAGATCTCTATTGCACGCGGGTGTCCGGTGTCCTTGGGATTGAAGTGCCCGGGCGACATCTGCCATGAAGGCCGGATTTCACAAGATTGTCGGATGGTATGCCTGGAGGAGTATGATATTGGCAGAGCACCGGAGAGGATCAATGAAGACTCTAACGAAACCCCTGCTTCTCATGTGGGTCGCAAGCCTCGGATCCCTGCTGTGTTTTGCCGCCGGCCAAACCGCCAAACCGCAAAAAAAGGCAGAGGACAGCCAGACCATCCGCGTTGCGGTCGAAATGGTGTCGCTGCCGGTCGTTGTTGCCACCCGCGAAGGCAGGCGGGTGCGTGACATGAAGAAGGAGGATTTCCAGGTTTTTGAGGATGGGGTTCCGCAGGAAATCGCCGGTTTTGGGGCCACGGACGAGCCCATCTCGGTCGTCCTTGCACTGGATACGAGCGGAAGCACCGAGCAGAAGCTGGCCCTCATCCAGAACGAAGCAATCGAATTCGTCAACCGTCTGCATCCGGATGATTCGGTCGCAATCCTATCGTTCGCGCAGGATGTGAATCTGCTCAAGGATTTCAGCATCGACCGCGATAAGAACGCGTACGGCATCAAAGAAACGCGGCCGGGCGGATGGACGGTGCTTTACGAGGCGGTCTGGCTTGCGCTCGAAGAGGTGCTCAAGCCGGTGAAGGAGAGAAAGGCGCTGGTCTTGTTTACGGACGGAGTCGACACGGCGAGCCGCAAGGCATCCCAGAAGGAAACCCTGGAGCTGGCGAAAGAAACCTACGCCACGATATATTCCGTATATTTCAATACGGAAATGGACATGTACACCCGGCGGCCTTCCGTCGGCGGTTATCCGATGCCGGGTGGAGGCTTGCCGATTCCCGGCGGCCCTCCGATCGGCACCCGGCCTCCCATTTACGGACCCGGAGGCCCCGGCAGCACCAGCGGGGAATATATGCAGGGCCGCGCCTATCTTCAGAAGCTCTCGGAGTTCAGCGGCGGACTGGTCATCGACGCGCAGCAGATGCAGGACGTGGGAGCAGCATTCGAGCAGATCGCAAAGGAGCTGGCCAGCCAGTACAGCATCGGGTATTACCCCACCAACACCGCACACGACGGCAAATTCCGGAAGGTGGAGGTACGGCTCACCAAGCAAGGCCTGATTGCCCGCACCAAGAGGGGCTACAACGCCCCCAAACCAGAATCAAAAAAGAAGAAATAGCTCAATCTGAATTACAGTTCCTGGCGCGGCATAGCCGCAACCCAAAACACTCACCGCAGAAACGCAGAGAAACATTGGGACGCGGATTCACGTGGATCTACGCGGATCAAACGAGTTTTTGCGCCCACCGCATGGGCTGCCTCCGGCAGACGTCTTCGTCCAGGCTCTGTGGAAAAGCGCGCCTGGCTCGCCTTATCGGATAAGAAATAATTAACCCCCGGGCGCGTTTTCCCGCGGAACCTGGACGAAGACGTCTCAGCGCGCAGCGCTGGCCCATGCGGTGGGCGCAAAAGCTCGTCTCATCCCTGTGCATTCGTTGATCCGCGTGAATCCGCGCAAATCCGCGTCCCATTATTGTTCGGCGTCCTTAGCGTCTCCGCGGTGACAGAATTCTTTCCCGGAGGAAAAGGACTTTCACATTAGTAGTGCAGATAAACGCGGATTTTCACATTCGTCAGCGTTTGCCAAAGGTGGGGTGCGATTCGCTGCGCCCGGCATCCTTGTTGGCGGTGCGGGCGAGCACAAAGCAGAGATCGGACAGCCGGTTGAGATAGCAGACGATCTGCGGAGCCATTTTCTCGGTGTGCGAAAGGGCTACGCAGGCTCTTTCCGCGCGCCTTGCCACGGTGCGGGCGAGATGAAGCATAGCCGCCGCCGGCATGCCTCCAGGGAGTATGAACCGCTGCAGCGGCGGCAGCCGGAAATCGAACTCATCGATGACCTTCTCCAGGAACTTGATTTCCGCCTCGGTTATCGGAGGGATATTCCACTCCGCAGGGTTTGCACCCTCGGGGATGGCAAGATTGGCCCCGATGGTGAAGAGATCGTCCTGAATGGTTTCGAGAATCTCCGGCAGGGATTCCGGCAGTGCATAGCTGCGGACTACACCCAAAATGGCATTCAGCTCATCCACCGAGCCGTAGGCCTCCACTCGCAGCGCATCCTTAGGGACGCGCTTGCCGCCGATCAGGCCCGTCGTTCCATCATCCCCGGTTGTTGTGTAGATTCTGGGCACTTACCACCTCCATGAAACTGGGTCATCGGGCCGACGCAGCTTTTTATGATCGGGCGCGGAGTCACACGAAATCGCGCGGATTTGCGGGCGCTTTTCGATAACTCGCGGGCTCGATGTCCGGAAGACTCAATTATAATGGCATATTCGTTCGGGGGTTCACATGAGGAGAAAGTCATTAATCGGGGTGCAGGTTTGAGTCGCCCCGGTCCGGTCCGGCTGACGATATTTCTGACTGTTGGCATACTGGCTGTTTCCTGCGGATCGATTTTTGTCCGTCTGGCGCACGCCCCGGCTCTTGCCGTCTCCGCTTACAGGGTTTTCTGGGCAAGCATTCTATTGGCTCCTGCCCTTATCGCCGGTCCCATTCGGGAGTTGCGGCCACTCACGCGCAAGGATTGGGGCCTGCTGATCTTGTCCGGTCTGGCCCTCGGGCTCCATTTTGCGCTGTGGATTGCCTCGCTTTCTTATACCTCCGTCGCCAGTTCGGTTCTGCTGGTTGACACAACCCCATTTTTCATCGGCCTGGCCAGCCAGTGGGTTCCGGGGCGCTCCTGCCCGAGGGGCTTCTGGCTGGGACTGGGCCTGGCTTTTGCCGGATGTATCCTGATTTTCGGCGGGGACTGGTCGCAATCTCCCAATTCGATGCGGGGAAATGCCCTGGCGCTCGGAGGCGCGGTGGCGATGGCGATCTACCTTCTCGTCGGCGCGCGCGCCCGCCAGAAGCTATCGCTAATATCTTATGTCTGGCCGGTTTACGCGACATCGACTATCGCCCTGTTCGTCGCATGCCTCGCGTCCGGGACAGAGTTGCGCGGATTCCCGGGTGAAACCTATTTCTTCCTGTTTCTGCTCGGCCTGATTCCCCAGTGCGTTGGCCACACGACTTATAATTGGTCCCTGAGGTGGCTCACACCCGCATTGGTGGCGCTCATCGGTCTCGCTGAGCCCGTCGGGGCAAGTATTCTTGCCTATCTCATTCTAGGTGAACATCTTACGGCGGCAAAGCTTGCTGGAGGAGCCATCGTTCTAGCAGGAATTTATCTGGCATCCAGGGAGCAGAAATAAAAAAAGGCGCCCTATCCGGGGCGCCTTTTTCACAATACGCAATGCGGACTTCCTAGTCGGTTTTCTTTTCCTTGCAATTGATACAGACCGAAGTCCAGGGAACCGCGTTCAGGCGGGCGACGCTGATCTCGCCGTTGCACATGGTGCAAACACCAAAGCTTCCGTTATCGATCCGGCTGATGGCCGCCTCGATGGCCCGCAGCAGTTTGGCGTCGGTCTGAAGCAAGCGGATATTGACGTGCACCTCATTATCGTCGCTGGCCTGGTCCACGAAGTCGCCGTGACGCGTGTTCTCCATGTTGTCCCAGTGAGGCTTCTTGCTCGTGGAACTAATGATCGCGTCGCGCTTCTCTTCCAGGATTGCTTTGAATCTCTTAAGCTCCCGCTTATTCATCAGGAACCCCCTTTCCAACCGGAATTCCGACCAATCAAAAAAACAGGTAGTATAGACGAAAAGTTCCCTTATGTAAAGTAAGCAAATCGGGGAGGGCCTGCGTCACAGAAGTGGGTTTTGAGATTTTCTTTTAATTTAGGGCTCCTTGTTGTATACATATGTATACAACAAGGAGCTCTATGGATACTATCAATGATCTGCAAGCCAGACGGGATGGGATCCTCGAAGAGATGCGATCCATTCGTTCGCTTCGACGAGGGAATATCAGTGAGCAATTTCTCAAGGTGCGCCACCAGGGGTTTAGAGAGCCGGTTCTGCGTGGTCCTTACTACGTGCTTTTGCGCCGGGATGGCAAAAAGGTCATCAGCCAACGTGTGACCTCTGGACCTGAGCTTGAGCAGGCGCGACGGGACATTGAGTCCCACAAGCGGTTTGTGGCTCTGTGCCGTGAGTTTGAGATCCTGACCGAGCAACTCGGGGAAATCGAGCGCGAGTCTCCCGCGCTGGGCCAGGAAAAAAAACGGCGCAAGTTGCCCTTGAGCAGGAAGCGGAGGTAAACCGGATACTCGCGACAGTCGCCAAGGCAAAACGAGCGGATCTTGAATCTTGGGAAACGGCATTACGGGCGGCGGTACTTGCGGCGGGGGCTAAAGTTCTTGGCACCTTGCTGGCCGGGATCGGCGTGGGTCGCAGGGAAGAACCGGTGCTCTGCCTCTGCGGATTGCCGATGGAAAGCCTGGGACTGAAGGACAAACCGCTCATGACGATTCTGGGAGAGGTTCCATACCGGCGGTCTATGTTTCAGTGCCCCGCTTGTGGTGAGACGCGATATCCCGGCGACGAAGAACTGGACGTTGTCGGGACGAGCCGCTCGCCGGGGCTGCGCCGGATGATGGCTCGGGCGGGGAGCCAGTCGACGTTCAAGGAAGGTCGCGAAGATCTGAAGGTTTATGCCGGCATCGAGGTCAGCGTCAAGGATGTGGAGCGGGTCGCGGAGAATATCGGTCAGGCAATGGAAACGTGGTCCAGGGATGAACAGAAACAGGTTCTGGCCCAGGAGCTGCTGACGCCTCCCATAAAGACGATCCCGGTCATGTACGTGTGTTATGACGGCACCGGGGTTCCAATGACCCGGACCGAATTGGCTGGGCGCAAGGGGAAACAAGCGGATGGTTCAGCCTTGACGCGGGAAGCCAAACTCGGCTGTGTATTCACACAGACCACCACAGACGAGGAAGGTTTTCCGGTCCGGGATCCGGAATCGACCAGTTTTGTTGGTGCCATTGAGGCATCGGATAAGTTTGGTTGGCGCATATATGCCGAGGCAGTCCGCCGTGGCCTAAACAACGCGAAACAAGTTGTGATTTTAGGCGATGCGGCCGAGTGGATCCACTCGATCAAGGAGGAGCACTTCCACGACGCGATCCAGATTGTGGATTTATATCATGCACGAGAACATGTCGCCGCGCTGTGCAAACACCTGTTTGCAGGCGACGAACGTGAAGTTGTCCGTCACCGCATACGATGGTGGACAATGCTTGACGAAGGTAAAGTCGAGAAAATCCTTCAGCAGGCAACCCAGCAACTGGATTTGAACTCGGAAGCATGCGAGAAAGCCGAGTCAGAAATAGCTTTCCTCGACAAGCATAAGGAGATGATGCGATATGCTGATTTCCGAAAACGAGGCTTCTTTGTCGGTTCCGGCGTTATGGAAGCCGGATGCAAAACGGTCATAGGATTACGGATGAAACAATCGGGTATGGAGTGGTCGCTGCGTGGTGCCAACGCGATCATCTCATTACGGTGCATGATGAAATCCGGTCGGCTCGAAGACTACTGGGAGAGCAGGGCTCAATGATTTGCCCCACTTCTATGACGCAGGCCCCAAGGTGCCGGCCCTTCAGGCTCGGGAATGAGGCGCTGCTCGCCAGTGTCAACGATCAACGGTGCCAGGTCTTCGGAATTCGGTTTTGGGGCCCTTCCGGTGCTGTACTTCAGGGGCCGGCATGAGCTGGATTTCAAGGGCAAAGGCGTCAAGAGGTAAAGGTCTCCCAACAGCTAACTGCCGGGGCACCACTCAGGAAGGCTGCGGCCAGAAACCGAATTGAACTAAACCGAAGACCTGGCACCATCTCCTCGTCAGCCTCCGCGCTTCTTCCGTTTCCACAGAGAGGCGAAACAGGCCCCAATCAATGCCAAGCCACCCCGGGACTTGAGATAGGGCTGAACGGTCTGAGTTCCCGGATCAAAATCCCGCTTGAGGTTCTTCAAATCGATCAGAAGTCTGCGCGCGGACTGGTATCGGCGTTCGCGATCCTTCTCGAGGCACTTGCCAATGATCCGATCGAGATCTGCCGGAAACTTGTCGTTGAAGCGTACAATTAGTCTCAGCTGCGCGTGCAGGACATTGTCCATGACTTCAATCGCGGTTGCCCCGGAGAAGGCAGCGCTGCCCGCCGCCAATTCGTAGAGCACGGCGCCCAGGCTGAAGATGTCAGTTCGACCGTCCAGCTGATGACCGAGCACCTGCTCAGGGCTCATGTAGGCGACCGTCCCCAGCACCAACCCCCTCTGCGTTGAGAAGGTGACGCTGGAATCAGTAACCTGTGTTGCGCCCTTTGCCACCTTCGCCAGCCCGAAGTCCAGAACCTTTACCTGCCCGCGCGCCGTTACCATGACGTTGGCCGGCTTGAGGTCGCGGTGGATGATTCCCTTTTCGTGGGCCTCGTCCAGGGCGTCCGCCATCTGGATCCCGGCATCGATGATCCGCTCCGGCTCGAGCGCGCGTGTCCCGGCCCACTCCGACAGCGTCTGCCCGCTGATGTACTCCATCGCGATGAAATGGATGCCTTCCGCTTCGCCCACTTCATAGACGGTCGCGACATTCGCGTGACTGAGTGCCGACGCCGCTTTCGCCTCGCGGATGAAGCGACGCATTCTGTCCGCATCCGGCGCAAAGTCCGGCGGCAGGATTTTGAGCGCGACGATGTGGCCGCGCCTTTCGTCGCGGGCGCGGTAGACCTCGCCCATGCCCCCCGCGCCGATCTTTTCGAGTACCGTGTAGTGCCGGAGTGTGCGGCCCACGAGAGTCGCATCCCCGGCCTTTGGGATATCCCTGGCCAGCGACTGTGCCGCCACATCCAAGGCCGGACTCTCAAGAAATCCCCCGGCCGCCTTGTCAAACGCGAGCAGGCGCTCCACCTCGCGGCGCAACTGCTCGTCTCCGCTGCAGGCGCGCGCGATGAAGGCGGCCCTCTCCTCCTCGGGCCGTTCAAGGGTGTCGTGGTAAATCCGCTCGATCCGGCTGAACCGGTCTTCCTTGTCGTCCGCGGGAGTCGCTGCGCCAGTCAGCTCATCGCGCATCGTTCATCTCCTTCAGGAGCCAGGCCCGAGCCAGCCGCCAGTCGCGCGTGACCGTGGCGGGCGACACTTTCAACGCCTCCGCAGTTTCCTCGATACTCAATCCCCCGAAAAAGCGCAGCTCGACAATCCTGCCCTTTCGGGCATCAAGCCGGGACAGCGACGTCAGGGCGTCATCCAGGGCGACGAGGTCGACTTCCTGATTCACAGCGGGCTGCTGCGCTTCCTTCAAATCCAGCCGGACCGTCTCGCCTGCCCGTTTCTGGCTCCGCCGGCCGCGCGCAAAGTCCACGAGGATCTGCCGCATCAGCCGGGCGCAGATGCCGAAGAAATGCGTCCGATCCTGCCAGTCTGCCGGCCTGGACCGGGTGAGCCGCAGGAAGGCCTCATGTATCACGGCGGTCGTCTGCAGGACATGGCCGTGGCCTTCATGACGCATGTAATGGTGGGCGAGACGGTGGAGCTCGTCGTAGACGAGCGGCACCAGCGCGTCGAGCGCCGACTCATCGCCTTCGCTCCAGGAGCGCAGCAATTGACTGATCTCGTGTGCCGAGGCATTCGGCATAGCGCCTCCCCGTAGGAAAGACCGCTGGGACTGGATTGATCTTATCGCCAAGCTCGCGCGTCCGCAGCTGAAAACTCCCGGATTTTCGAGGTTGTCGAGAGGGCGTGCGGGTTGGTAAGGGGTCCGGTCTAACAGACCGAACCCTGGAGTTTATACATTTCAGACGGATGGCCGTGGGGGAACATATCAATGATGGCGCAAAACCCCCTCCAGACTGCCTTGCCGTCTGTATGGATCGGGCCTTCAGCCCTCAAGCGCGTTATTGTCTCCATTCCTGGGGCGTTGCCCCAGGCTGTTATAGACCGGGCCTTCGGCCCTAAAGAGATTGTGCAAATAACAGTTCTCGTCCGGACAAAAAGCGCCGAAGGCGCGCACCATATCAGCCTGGGGCAACGCCCCAGGAGATGAAAAGAACAGAGGGAAAAGGGCTGAAAGCCCGTCCCATGGAGGCTGTGATGCCACAACCCCTATGGGGTGCAGTTCGACGGACGATACCTATGAGATCGATTACCGACGCGTTCTTGCGGACTCACTGTCCGCCGGCCAGCGAGACAAACTTGCGATGTGTCTCCGCGGACCAGCCTGAGATCACCTCGAGCACCTTGCCATGGTCGTCCAACAGGATCGACAAAGGCACAAACAGCCGGTCGGAGGCGTAGATTCTCTCGATAGCGGATGTCCCCCCGGCCAGGTTGGCATAGGAAATCCCTCGTTTTTCAAGGTATCCGCGCACATCGGCCTCCGGCTCTGTATCGAGGTTGAGCCCGACCACGTCGATCTTCTGCGCCGCCAGCTCTCCGCTGAGCCTTTGCAGCTCCGGCATCTCCCGCGCGCATGGCAGGCACCAGGTCGCCCACAGGTTGATCAGCGTGCGCCGGCCGGCATGAAAGTGTTCCGAAAGACGGCCTGGAGATCCGGAGATGGTCCTCACCGCGACCTCAGGGAGTACATCGCCGGGTTTGACTCTCAGGTCTCTGAGAACGCTGGCGAGGCGCGTGAGCGGATCCGGCAGTCGAGTGCGGCGTTCGGTTATCCTCCGGGGGCTTTCCGATCCCCTGCCCTCGCGCAGAAGGACGGACGATCCGGCCGGGGCGCCTTCGAACCTCTCCACCTTCCCTGCAGGCCAGGTCACCTCGATGGATTCAACCTTCGTGTCCCCGCCCAGGCCGAAAAGAAGCCGCGGGTCGTGCTGCGCGATGAAGCCGGAACCCCCGCTCTTGATCTTGGTCAAACTGCCCGCGGAGGTCTTGATGCGCACCACGGATCCGTAAGCGTCGCGCCCGCTTGCCGCTCCTTCCAGGGAGACGCGCAGGAAGCGCGCCTCCTGGCCGACATTGTTTCTGAACAGCAGGTGGGCGGGACCCTGGAGCGTCGTCAGGAAGGCGTCCAGGTCCCCGTCATTGTCAAAATCGGCAAAAACCGCACCGCGGCCGTCGGTGATCGAATCGATGCCGGAAACCCCCGATATGTCCAGAAACTTGCG
>Ga0315273_10000930_pt1 | contig 32062 bp, 35 predicted proteins | sample YL17G02_0_MG_FD_205753 | JGI IMG/M metagenome (GOLD analysis project Ga0315273, IMG submission 205753) | Sediment microbial communities from Yellowstone Lake, YNP, Wyoming, USA - YL17G02_0 | ecosystem: Environmental > Aquatic > Freshwater > Lake > Sediment | place: USA: Wyoming | collected...
ATGTGGTGGATGCTCCTCGCCAAGGGTGACATGGCGCAGGGGCTGATCAACACGGCCGTCAACGCGGTGCTGATGATCCTCCTATACGCCCCGATGGCGGCCTTCTACCTGGGCGTCAGCGGCATCCCCGTCCCATGGGACCTAATAGCGATGAGTGTGGTGTTCTTCATACTCGTCCCCGTCGCGGCGGGCGCCCTGACGAGGAAGATCCTGATACCTGCGAGGGGGAAGGAGTGGTTCGACGACGTCTACAGGGAGAAGGCCGGGAAGGTCAGCTTCATCGCCCTCCTCGTGACCCTCATCGTCCTCTTCAGCCTGCAGGGGAACATCATCCTCGGCGACCCCCTGCTTGTGCTCTTCATAGCGGTGCCCAACCTCATCCACTACGGCGTGATGATCGCGTGGACCTACCTCCTGGGCTGGTACCTCGGATGGGATTACCCGACCTGCATAGACTGCACCCTCATCGGCTCTAGCAGCCACTTCGAGGTCGCCATCGCCGTGGCGACGACGCTCTACGGCATAGGCAGCGGGGCGGCCCTAGCCACCGTCATCGGACCACTCTTCGAGGTGCCGCTGATGCTCAGCCTCGTCCGCCTAGGGCTCTCGACCCGCAGATACTTCCCCCGAAGGGAGAAGAGGGTGTGATGGTTTGAGCGAATACCTCGAAACCAGGGCGGATAAGTTCGTCTTCAGGGTCAAGAGGGGGCTGCTCTACAGCCGCGACGAGGTCTGGGTGGCTGCTGAGGGCGGCGCCGTAAGGGTCGGGGTCACGGACTTCGCCCAGAGGCGCGGCGGGGACATCGTCTTCGCCGACATCAGCCCGCCGGGCTCCGCCGTGACCCGCGGGGGACTCCTCGGGAGCTACGAGACCGTGAAGATGGTCAGGGACATACTCTCCCCCGTCGACGGCGTGATACGGGAGGTGAACCCGGTCCTCGAATCGAGGCCCGAGGCCATAAACAGGGACCCATACGGGGAGGGGTGGGTCACCGTGATAGAGCCAACCCCGAAACGGCCCGAGGGGCTCCTCACCGCCGAGGAGTACTTCGAGGTGATGAAGGGGAAGGTGGCCGAGGAGCTCAGGAAGATCAAGGGGCTGTGAGCGTTGAAGAAACCGATACTCGTCATACCGTGCAGCGGCATAGGGAAGTCCTTCGGCTCGATAAGCCGCGACGCGGTCTTCCGGGTCTGCGACGAGCTTCGCCCCGGGAAGGCGGACACCATATGCCTCTCCCTGCTCGTCATGGGGGACGAGGAGGCGAGGCGCCGCGTATCCGAGAGCACCTGCATAGCCGTCGACGGCTGCACCCTAGAGTGCTCCCGAAACAACGTCGAGGGGAGCGGAGGCGAGATAGCCGCCCACTTCAGGGTCATGGATCTCCTCAGGGAGAACAGGGGCCTCAAGCCACGGGAGGTCACGTTCCTCGACGAGGACGGTGAGAAGCTCTCGGCGATCCTCGCCGAGAAGATCGCCGCGAAGGTCGACGAACTCTGGGGGGAATCCTGATGAAGATAAAGCCAAAGATAGGCGTGGTTTCATGCAGCGGCGAGTGCTGCGGCCTCGGCACCCTGAGCCGGGTGGCGACGCGCCTCGTCCTCGAGGAGCTTAGGCCCGACGAGACGGTGACCATCTGCCTCCCCCTCTTCCTGGCCGGGGAGGCGGAGGAGCACAGCTTCGCCAAGGATTACCCGACCGTATCCGTGGACGGGTGCGGCAAGAGGTGCGCATACAAGGCCATCACCAAGTATAGCAAGGAGCCCGCTGCGGGGGTCGACGTTGAGGCCCTGCTGGTGGAGTGGGGCGTCGAGGCGCCCGGGGACAGGAGGACCCTCGACGGCGACGGCTTGAAGGCGGCGAGGCGCCTAGCCGAGCTACTCGCCGGCAAGGTGGATGATATACAGGGGGCCTCCTAGTTGGCCACATACAAGACAACCGCCGAGTGGAGAGGTGGCCACAGCGGGGAGGTTCGGCTGAGCAACGGCCCCGTCCTCCCCTTCTCCGCCCCCGCCGCCCTACAGGGCGTGGAGGGGGTCCTCACCCCAGAGGACGCCTTCGTCGCCGCCCTGAACACCTGCTACGCCCTCATGTTCATCTGGAGCGTGGAGAGGCTCAGGATCGACCTCGTCAGCTACACCTGCGAGGCCGAGGGGCACGTCGAGGAGTTCCTGGACAGGACCTCGACCTTCGACAGGGTAACGCTCAGGCCGAGGATCGTTGCGAGGGGCTGCACGGAGGAGAAGATAAGGCGCGCCCTAGAGCTGGCGGAGAAGTACAGCCTCGTCTGGCAGTCGATCAAGGCCGAGGTGAGCCTCGAGCCCGAGATCAGCATCCTCTAGGGTGCGACGGCGACCCGTCTCTGGTGTTGAGCGGCGACACTTCTAATCGAATTTGATGAAATAATGAAATTATTAGAAGAGGGGGACTCGATTGACGAGATAATGGCTAGAGATCCGGGTCTAACTTGGGGAGATGTCGATGCGGCTCTATTTTGGGTTTCATGCAATTTATCGGCGCATAATCAATCCATTCTGTGAAAGGGTTAAACCCCCGAACTGTAAAGACTCGATTTGAGTATTCAGTTTGAGCGACTTCGTGGCGATTGATGTCGGCTTCTTGTCGATCTTTGTATTGGTTGTGCTTGCGGTGTTTTCCTTCGTCTGGGGGAGATACTTGAGCAGGTTGGATTCGAAATATCAGACTCTGATTGATGTTATAGCCGTCATCCTCTCGGGGCTCGTCATTCTCTCGGTGGTCACGGGGTGGCTCTTCCGAGCGTTCTCGTGGCTGGGGCTGTGAAAGTATTAAGGCAAGGGCTTCAGACGTTAAATCTGGGGATTCTACTTGGGGAACAGGGGGAGTTCGCCTAGGGGGAACGTTAGCAAGAAGAAAAGCGAGGTGAGCCCTGTGGTCCCTAGTGAGTATAAGGCGAAGAGGAACTTTTCTGAGAGCCCCGAGCCGACTGGCGGAGGGGTGGAGCCCGCTGGCAACATCTACGTCGTGCAGGAGCACCACGCGAGCCACCTCCACTGGGACTTCAGGCTGGAGAGAGGCGGCGTGTTGAAGAGCTGGGCGGTGCCGAGGGGACCCCCCGTGAAGCCGGGGGAGAGGCGCCTCGCCATCGCCGTGGAGGATCACCCCCTGGACTACGCCGGCTTCGAGGGCGTCATCCCCGAGGGCGAGTACGGGGCGGGCACCGTCCAGATATGGGACAGGGGCACATACGAGGCCCTGAAGTGGACGGAGGAGAAGATTGAGATCAGGATACGCGGTGAGCAGCTCAGCGGCTCCTACGAACTCTTCCGATTCAGGAAGGCGGGGGAGAAGGAGTGGCTCCTCTTCAAGAAGAAAGAGGAGCCCGCCCGCGGGTAGGTTAGACTCTGGTTTAACTCTCCCACCAGTGTGGGTAATCGACCCTCATCGCCTTCCCCCTGAACCAGACCGCCATCTCATCCTCAAGCGGCTGGAGGAGGAAGCCGTCGAGGAACCTTACGCCGTCGAGGGGCATGGGTAGGCCGAACCAGTGGAAGAGGGTGCACCCCACCCAGGTGTCGTGGGTCACGTAGACGTCGAGGGCATCAGGCGCCGCCGTCCCCAGCCGGGCGAGGGTGTACTCCGCGATCATCCGGGCGAACTCCCCGGAGGGGCGGAAGACCTCCGAGGGGGTGAGGCCCGCGAGCCAGCGGTTCATCATCTCCGCCACGGCCACGTCCTCGTCGCCGCACTTCCTTATGACGCGGTCTATGTAGTCGTCCATGGCCTGGGGGTCGAATGAGGTGCGGAGGGGGAAGACCCCCGCCACCTCCGCCCGGCCCCCACGTCTCTTGATGCCCTCCCCTATGGACTCGGCGGTCTCCCGGGAACGATCCACCACCGTATGGAAGAGGCGGTAACTCCTGTCGACGGGCAGGCCCTCACCAAACTCGATGGCCGCCGCCCTCCCCGCCGGCGTGGAGAGGAGGGAGCCGCTGTTTGGCCCCGTGACCTTGGGGCGCTCCGTGTGCCGTATGTGGATTATCGCCGGCATACCCGGCTCAAGGCCCGCCGCGTCGGCGAGCAGGCTGCGGGCGGAGGCGCCCCATTCGACCCGGGGGAGGACGTCTGCCATGGATGGGTAGACGGCGCCCTCGGTTTATCTAACCTGCGCCGCCTACTCGTAGAAGTCGGGCTTCGGGGCCCACGCGGGGTAGTCCACCTTCCTGAGGAGCGGCTTGTTCTTCGGCCACATCGGCTTCTGGAGGTACGTGTAGCACTCGCTGCGGCTCTGCTGTAGTGCGTTGTGGAGCCTCGTCGTCTTCCTGTACTCGCGCAGCTCCCCGATGTCGATGACGGCCCCTATGGTCATCTGGCGCCCCTTCGCCGCCACCGCGATGGGCCTCCCCATGAAGTCCACTATCATGCTGTTCCCGTACTTCGCCTCGTTCGCGTTGACGCCGTAGACCATGTTCTCTATGCTCCGCATCTTGTTCACAGTCGTGTACCAGTCGTAGGGGTCGAACATCAGCTCCTGGGGGTACGGTGGGAAGACGGTGGGCTTGAGGATGACCTCGGCGCCGTTGAAGGCGAGCTGCCTGGCGACCTCGGGGAAGAACTGGTCGTAGCAGACCATGCAGGCGAGGTTCCCCAGCTCAGTCTTCGCCACGGGGAAGAGGGGCGCCTTGTAGGTGTCGAGGACGTCGTGGGGACTCGTTGTGAGTTCTAGGGGTATCCACGGGTTGACCTTGCGGTACTTGAGGATTATCTTGCCCTTCGGGTTCATTATGAAGGCGGTGTTGAAGTAGTAGTCGGGGAACTCGGGGTCCCTCTCGTGCAGCGAGGCAGAGACATATGTGCCCCACTGCTTCGCCTTCCCCGCGATGGCGTCCGTCTCCGGCCCCGGCATCTCTATCGCAGAGGCGACCCTCGCCTTCTGGTCCTGTTTGGGGTCCGCCTCGTCGTATTCGTGGCGGAGTATGTTCTCGGGGAAGACCGTGAGCTTCACCGGGATGGTCTCCTGCCACGTCTCGAGGCTCTGGAAGCTGGCGAGGACCTTGGCGAGGTTGATCTTCTTGCGCTCGTTGATGTCGGGGACCTCGTCGGGGTTCACCCTCATGTACTGGACGATGGCGGCGCTGTACCTGTTTACCATAGTATCTTCCCCTCGGAGGCGGGCCTTTATTATCCCTTACGACATGTTTGTATTAAAATAGGGCTTTAATGTCCCGGATGGGGCTACGCCCAGTCTTATGTTAATTCTTATACTCCCAACCGGGCATATTCAGCCCAGCCGAAGGTGTCTACGGTGACGAGGAGCAGGATGAAGAGGGACGACCAGCAGTGGGTCCTCGACTGGCTGGTGAAGACAACGGGGCGGGTCCAGAACTTCGCCAACGACGAGTGCGACCTCCCCCCGGAGGTCAAGTCGTACAGGATGATCCCGAGGGTCCTCTACAAGGAGGCCCGCCACATCGAGACGATAGCGAAGGCCGCGGAGGCGGCGGGCCACACTGACACGGCGCGCCAGCTCTACCGCCGCGCGAGCCAGGTCTACCACGAGGCCCAGCACAGCATATTCGAGGACGACAACAAGGAGAAGATATTCCTCCACGGTAAGCACATCGAGTGCTACGACAAGGTGGCGGGCTACGCCGACTATCCCGTAGAGAAGGTTGAGATCCCCTGGGAGGGCGCCCAGATCCAGGGACGCTTCCACCTCCTCAGGGACAGGCGCAAGGCCCCCGTGGTCCTATTCCTCCCCGGGATGGACATGACGAAGGAGGCGTTCCCCAACCCCCTCGCCAACCCCTTCCTCCGCCGGGGCATGCACGTGCTCTCCATCGACGGCCCCGGGCAGGGCATAAGCAACATCCGGAAGATTCGGGTCAGCGACGATAACTACGAGAGGGCCGCGATGGCGGCCATCGACTGGCTCGTGGGTAGGCCCGAGGTGGACCCGACGCAGATCGTCATCTCGGGCATAAGCTTCGGCTGCCACTGGGGCGTCCGCACGGCGGCTATCGATAGGCGCGTCAGGGCCCTCGCCACCACCTACGCCGTCGTCGGCCCCAAGAAGGCCATCTTCGGCGAGGCGTCCCCCCGCTTCAAGCATATGTTCATGTACATGGCGGGGCTGAGCGACGAGGACGAGTTCGACGCCATGGCGGAGAGGATGGACACCGCCGGCTACGCCGAGAGGATCGGGTGCCCCACCTTACTCACCATGGGGGAGTACGACCCCCTCTGCCACCTCGAGGCCGCCGTCGACTTCTTCGACGAGCTAAACTGCCCCAAGGAGCTCTGGGTGCTCGAGAACGAGTTCCACCGCATAAGCCTCCGCGAGGGCATCGGCGGCATCGAGATCTACCCCTACATAGCCGACTGGCTACGCGACGAGCTCGACGGAAAGCATCCTAAGGACCTCAACAAGACCGTGCTCGTCAAACAGAAGAGCGGCGCGGGCCCCTACGAGGCACCCACCGACTCTCTTAGCCTGCCGCGTTAGCCCTTCACCCTGTAGAGCTTGGCGCGGGCCACGCTCCCCACCTCTTCCAGCAGCCCCATCTTGGCGAGGCAGTAGACCATCCGCCGGGCGAGGGTGATCCTGAGCCCCGCCGCCTTGCTGAGCTGGCGGGCCGTGAACGCGCTGTGCATGTCGGGGACCAGCTTCAGGTAGTCCTCCGGCTTCTCGAAGACGGTGCTGCCCACCACCTTAACGAGGTGCCTCTCCGTCACCGTGTACCGGGTCCTCCGCCTCCCCCTCCACCTGACTGCCTGCGCCTCCTCCGAGTGGACGAGCAACACCTCAAGCGAGAAATTCGGGTCCAGCGGCAGCGTCGGGCAGTAGACGAGTTCGTTGAAGACATCCTCGACCCGCCCCACGCGGGGGGAGACGCGGCGCTGCCGCTTCCCCTCGACCTCCCTGATGACCCAGCGCCTCTCGGAGACCGGGTGCACGAGCCTGACCCTGTACCCCTTCAGCAGCTTCGCCAGCTTCGCCCTGATCTGGGGGAAGTTCCCCGTCTGAATCTCGATGAGAAGGTCCCCCCGGATCAGGTCCGCCCTGTAACCCCAGATGGTCCCCTCAACGAGGTCCCCCGGCCTCCTGAGCCACTCCTTCAACTCGGCGTGGAGACCCCTCTCAGGCATGGATACACCACGAGCCCCAGCGCAATATAACTGATACCCGGAAAAGGGGGGGGAAAAAATTTTATTTCATAAGCATCGCCGTGCGTAAGAAAACGAGCCTCAGAAGAAGGGGGGCTACTCCTCGAGCCCACTCATCTTCCGGATCTGCCTGCCGACCTTCTCGATCTCCAGCGCGTCGACCTCGTCCATGAGGGCCTTGAAGTGCTTGGAGCCATCCTTGTACTCGGCCATCCACTCCTTGGCGAACCTGCCGCTCTGGACATCCTTCAGCACCTTCCTCATGTTCTCCTCGACGCGGTCGTCGACGATGACGGGGCCGACTGTGAGGCCGCCCCACTTCGCCGTGTCACTCACGGCGCGGTACATCCCACCTATCCCTGCCTTGTAGATCAGATCCACTATCAGCTTCAGCTCGTTGCAGACCTCGAAGTAGGCCAGCTCCGGCGGGTACCCCGCCTCGACGAGGACCTTGAAGCCCCGCCTGATCAGCTGGTCGGCTCCACCGCAGAGGACGGCCTGCTCACCGAACAGGTCCTCCTCCGTCTCGTCCTTGAACGAGGTCTCCAACACCCCGGCCTTGCCGCTGCCAAGCGCCTTCGCTAGGGCCAGCGCCGTCTGCAGAGCCTTCCCCGAGGCGTCCTGGTGGACGCTGACGAGGGCGGGGACGCCGAAGCCCGCCTCGTACTGGCGGCGGAGCTCGGCACCCGGGCTCTTCGGGGCGACCATGATGACGTCGATGTCCTCCGGCGGATTGATGGCGCCGTAGAGTATGTTGAACCCGTGGGCAAACTGGAGGGTCTTACCCTTCTTCATCGCGAGGGCGACCTCCTCCTTCCACACCGTGGGCTGCGCCATGTCGGGGACGAGCATGAGGACGACGTCGCCCTTCTGCGCGGCCTCGAGGACCGTCGTCACCCTGACGCCGTCGGCCTCGGCCCGCTTCCAGCTCTTCCCACCGGGGCGTAGACCAACTATGATGTCGACTCCGCTGTCCTTCATATTGAGGGCCTGCGCCCTCCCCTGGCTGCCGTAGCCGATGACGGCCACGGTCTTCCCCTTCAGAACCTTGTCGTCTATGTCCTTATCGTGGTATACCTTCACCATCAGTACTCACCCTTCTCCAGCCTGAGCCGCCCCTTCTCTATGGCGGTGACGCCCGTCCGGGAGACCTCCTCCACCCCTATGGGCTTGACTGCCTCGAGGAACGTGTCTATCTCCTCAGACTCACCCGTGACCTCGGCTATAAGGTTGTCCGGCTCTATGTTCAGGATCAGCCCATGGTAGTCGTTCACCAGCTTGAGCGCCTCCTCACGCGCCATGGGGTCGGTGGTCGTCAGCTTGACCAGCGCCAACTCCCTGTTCACGGTACGGAGTGGGTCGAGGCGCTTCACCTCGACCACATCAACCATCTTGTCGAGCTGCTGCACGACCTGGTTGACGCCGCGTGCGTCCGCCTGCACGACGATGGTTATACGGACCGTGTCGTCATCGAGGACCGTCCCAGCAGTGATGCTGTGGATGTTGAAGTTCTTCCGCCGGAACAGGTTGCTTATGTTGAACAGCACACCCGGCCTGTTCTCGACGAGGAACGCGACTACATGCATCTCGCTCATGTCTATGCCTCCAGGAGCGCGTCCCTCAGCCCCGCGCCCGGCGGGACTATCGGGTACACGTTCTCCTCCGGGTCTATGGGGACGTCTATCACCGTAGAGACGTCGCTCTTGATCGCCCGCCTGACGGCGGCCTCGAAGGCCTCAATGGTGTCGACCCTGACCCCCTCGGCGCCGTATGCCTCGGCGAGCTTCACCATGTCCGGGTTACCATTCAGCTTCACCGCCGAGTAGCGGTGCTCGAAGAAGAGGCGCTGCCACTGGGCCACCATGCCGAGCATCTTGTTGTTTAGCACCACGACGACGACTGGCAGCTCCTCCTCGACGCTCGTCGCCATGCTGTTCTCCGTCATGCCGAAGCTGCCGTCCCCCGCGATGTCGACGACGGGGACGTCCGGCCTCGCCGCCTTGACGCCTATGGCGGCGGGGAAGCCCCAGCCCATCGTGCCCAGGCCGCCGCTCGTGAAGAATGTACGCGGGTCGTAGGCGTCGTAGTGTAGGGCCGCCCACATCTGGCACTGCCCCACCTCTGTGGTGACTACCGCCTCGCGTGGCAGCGCCTTCCGCAGCGCCCTGACGACGTCGGGCGCCCTGAGGTACTCGGACTTGTGCCCGTTGCCGTTCCCGTTCACCTGGCACCTGAACTCCGCCACCCTCTTCCCCCACCGGTTACTCGCGTCGCCACCGACACGCAGCTTGCTCACGTTGTAGAGGAGGCCACGCAGAGCGAGACCGGCATCCCCCACAACCCGAGTCACTGTCTCGACGTTCTTGTCTATCTCGCTCCTGTCGATGTCGAGGTGGATGACCTTCGCGTTTGGTGCGAAACTTTTCACCGCCCCCGTCGTCCTGTCGCTGAGGCGCGCCCCTACGATGAGGAGGACGTCGGCCTCGGGGACGATGTTGTTCGCCGCCTGCGTGCCATGCACGCCGCATAGGCCGAGGCTGAGAGGGTGGTCGGCGGGGAACGCACCCTTACCCATGAGGGTCGTCGCAGTCGGCGCCATCAGGTACTCGCTGAGGGCCACGAGCTCCCGCGTCGCCCCCGAGTTGATGACGCCGCCGCCCGCGACCACGACCGGCCTCTGGGCCTTCGCGAGGAGCGTCGCGGCCCACTCCACCTCGCGAGGGTCGGGCTGATAGTTAGGGCGATACCCCCTGAGTTTTACGGTCTCGGGGAAGTTTACGTCCTCCACGTCGGTGGTGACGTCCTTGGGGAGATCCACGAGGACGGCGCCCTTCCTCCCCGTCGAGGCTATCTGGAAGGCAGCCTTCACCGCCCGCGGTATCTCCGAGGCCTTCCGCACCTGCATGTTGTACTTCGTTACGGAGGCGCTGCACCCGATGATGTCGACCTCCTGGAAGGCGTCGGTGCCTATCACCGCGCGTGTGACCTGCCCCGTGAAGGCGACGACGGCGCTGGAGTCGATGTTCGCGGTGGCGACGCCGGTGACGAGGTTTGTCGCCCCCGGCCCACTCGTGGCGAGGCAGACACCGACGCCCCCCGTCGCCCGGGCGTAGCCGTCCGCCATGTGGGCGGCCCCCTGCTCGTGCCGGGCAAGGATGAACCGGAAGTCCCCGTTCAGTATCTCGTCGCAGAGCGGGATGACCACCCCGCCGGGGAGCCCGAAGACGTGCTTTACGCCCTCCAACTCGAGGGACTTGACGAATGCCTTAGTGCCAGCCATCTCAACCATACACAGAAGCCTCCAACAAATCGAAACGGGGGCCCAGCCAAGCCGAGGCAGGGTCCTTACCTGAGAAACGATACCAACAATCGGTTTGGGAATCCTTCGGGGTCAGTCTACCGGATAAAGCGATACCCCATCTACGCCACCCTCCACTCGGCGGCCATGATAAAGCGATACCCCATGACACCAATCTCCAAACGGTATGTAGGGAGAAGAACGGCGGCTCCGAATAAAAGGTTTGTGAGAAATAATTACAATACACACGACGGGGCTGCGTTACCCTTAACACCCGCCGCGGTGGTAAACAACCAAGTGTTGAGCCCATGAGCCATCTTACACACCTGGAGTGCTCGAAGTGCGGAGAACGCCACGAGGCCGACGAGGTTCAGAATGTCTGCGAGAAGTGTGGGAAGCCCCTCTTCCCGAGGTACGACTTGGAGGCGGCGAAGGAGACACTCACCAAGCGGGGGCTGGTGGGTAGGGTCTCATCGATGTGGAGGTACAGGGAGATGCTCCCCGTCAGGAGGGCCGAGAACATAGTCACGCTTGGGGAGGGCTGGACCCCCCTCACGCCTACGCCGCGCCTCGGGGAGACGCTCGGACTCCGCAACCTACTCGTGAAGGACGAGGGGATAATCCCGACGGGCAGCTTCAAGGCGAGGGGCCTATCCGTCGCCATCAGCAGGGCGAAGGAGCTCGGCGTCAAGCGCGTCGCCCTCCCCTCGGCTGGTAACGCCGCGGGGGCCATGGCGGCCTACGGCGCACGCGCGGGCCTTGAGGTCTACGTCTTCATGCCCGAGGACGCCCCCAAGGTAAACGCCGTCGAATCCGACGTCGTCGGCGCCAAGGTCGTCTACGTCAAGGGACTCATCAGCGACGCGGGGAAACTCGTTAAGGACGGCATCCCGGAGATGGGGTGGTTCAGCGTCGCCACCCTCGGCGAGCCCTACAGGGTCGAGGGAAAGAAGACGATGGGCCTCGAGGTCGCGGAACAACTCGACTGGAAGCTCCCCGACGTCATAATCTACCCCACCGGCGGCGGCACCGGAATCATAGGCATGTGGAAGGTCTTCGACGAGCTCGAGGAGATGGGCTGGATAGGCGGCGAGCGCCCGAGGATGATCAGCGTGCAGGCCGAGGGCTGCAGCCCCATTGTGAAGGCCTACAGGGAGGGGAAGGAGGAGAGCCAGTTCTTCGACGGCGCGAACACGGTCGCCGCGGGTCTCCGCGTCCCCAAGGCCCTCGGTGACTTCCTCATACTCAAGGCGGTTAGGGAGAGCGGCGGCGAGGCCATCGCGGTCAGCGACGAGGAGCTCATGGCTGATGTCCGCCTGGTCAGCCGGCTCGAGGGCATCTTCGCCTGCCCCGAGGGCGCCGCCACCATCTCGGCGCTCAGGAAGATGGTGAACGAAGGACACGTCGACAGGGACGAGCGGGTCGTCCTCTTCAACACCGGCTCGGGGCTCAAGTACACCGACCTCTTCACGGTCAACGCCCCCGTCGCCGACCCGAAGAAGCCCTTCGACTATAACTCCCTCAAGTAGCAACGCTTATCCCGACCAAGCCACACCCCTGACGCGATTCGCCATGGGCACGGCAACGGTCTTCGCACCGGGGCACCTAACCGGGCTCTTCCAGATATGTGACCAGTCCGCGGACCCCCTGCAGAGGGGGGCACGCGGCTCGGGCGTCAGCCTCGACATAGGCGTCTACACGAGGGTCACCGCCGAACCCGCCGACGCCACAAAGTGGAGCATAAAGATCAACGGAAAACAGACGGGCGAAGCCTTCGTATCGGAGAACGTCCTGTCGAAGTTCTCCAGACGCATAGCCCCGCACGCCATCTCCGTGGAGCACCACGTCGAGACCCCCGTAGTCGCCGGCTTCGGCAGCAGCGGCGGGGGGGCCCTGAGCCTCGCCCTGGCGTTGAACGAGGCAGCCGGTGCTGGCCTCACCGACGTTGAGGCAGCCCAGATCGCCCACGTGGCGGAGATCGAATGCAAGACCGGCCTCGGCAGCGTCTTCGCCGCGGTTCGGGGGGGCTTCGGCGTACTGATCAAGCCCGGCGCCCCCGGCATCGGCGACGCCGTCTCCTACCCCGACCGGGAGAGCCTGCGCGTCGTCTACCTCCACTTCGGCCCCATCCCGACGAGGGAAGCCCTCTCCAACCCCACCCTGAGGACGAAGATAAACGAGTTGGGGGGTCACTTCGTCGACGAGCTGAGCCGGAGACCCACACCCGAGAGGTTCATGAGGTTCAGCCGCCAGTTCACAGAGCACGTCGGCCTGATCACCCCCCGGCTCAGGGCGGTCTTCGACAAGATGGACGCTGCCAGCTACACCTTCACCATGGCGATGTTCGGCGAAGTCGCCTTCAGCGTCCTGGAGAAGGGCAGGGCAGTGGAGGCCGCGAAACTTATCGAGGAGTCCTTCCCCGGATGTGAGGCCGTAATAGTCGGGATCGACGAAGATGGTGCAAAGATAACGTCTAAAAGCCCATAAGAAACGCGTCGCCTTTACAGGGAGGGATCCTCGATAGGAAGCTGAACAGGTATCAGGAGTTCGGTTATGTAGTGGATCATCTGCGGAGGGCGTGGCACCTTGGCGGTCATCTCCATGAAGTGGTCATAGCTGCGGGCGTCGAATAGCCAGCAGTAGTTCCACTTCTGATTCATGGATCCGTGGATGCCCATGTACTCGACACCCGTCTCCTCACACGCCTTCTGCATCCGCTTGTCTTGCTCCTTCAGCTCCTTCCTGCTACCCACCCAGTCGAAGTAGAGGAATATCTTCATCGTCAGTCTCCCGTAAGCGTTTGCCATTACTCTTATATCGTTATCGTTTTCCTTCGCTCAAGGGAGCCCGGAACCTCATCAAAACTATTATTACCGGCGTGCAGACCCTTCACTTGTCTAAGTGATTGATTATGTACAACGAAGGTGTTCTCAACTCAGCCACTATTGAGGGCATGCTCGCGGCGCCGGGCATAAAGTGGCACCGCGACCCCCCAGACGTCATCGGCATGTGGCTGGCTGACCCGGACTTCCCGACGGCCCCCTTCATCAAGAAGGCGCTCATCAACGCCGTCCAGGACGAGGATCTGCTGTACAACACCGACGTGAAGGCCAAGGAGGCCATGGTGGAAAGGGTCAACAAGAAGAACGGCTTCAAGCTCACAAAGGACGACATATACGTCACCCAGGGAGTCATCCCCGCGATGTGGCTCGCCATCCAGAACAGCGGCGCGAAGCCGGGGGACGAGATCGTCGTCAACGACCCCATGTACTACCCATTCTTCACCGCCGTCCAGACCTGCCACATGAAACCCGCCTACTGGAAGCTCCACGAGGAGGATGGCTACAAGTTCGACATCGAGGCACTCAAGAAGGTCGTAAACAAGAAGACCAAGCTCATCTTCGTCTGCAACCCCCACAACCCCACCGGCCGCGTAATGACAAGGGAGGAGCTGAAGGGCATCGCCGACGTCGCCGTCGACCACAAGATCAACGTCATGGTCGACGAGCTCTGGGATGACATCGTCTTCGACGACAGGAAACACATCAGCCTAGCCACCCTGAGCCCGGAGATCGCTGACCTAACCATCACCAGCTGGGGCATAAGCAAGACATGGGGCCTACCCGGCCTCCAGTGCGGCTACATGGGCGTGACCAACAAGGAGATGATGACGAACTGCCAGAAGCTCGCGAAGGGCGTGCTGCGTGGCACGACGACGCTGAGCCTCGCCGCCGCCCAGGCCACCCTCGACAGGCACAGCGAATACTGGATCAGGGACATCATGAAGCACCTCCACACGATCAGGGGCATCGCAACCAAGAGGTTCACCGAGATGGGCTGCACCGTACCCGAACTACAGGGCACCTACCTCATGTTCCCCAGGTTCAACGCCAAGATGACCCACGAGGAGCTCGCCAAGCTCATGCAGGAGAAGGCGAAGGTCGGCCTCGGCACTGGCACGGAGTTCGGCCCCGAGGGGGAGATGCACATGAGGATGACCATCGCGACGAGCGAGTCCATCCTGAACGAGGCCCTCGACAGGATCGAGAAGGCCCTAAAGACCGTCAAGAAGAAGTAGAGCCGACTGTCGGCTCCCATTTTTCATTTAACTAAACAATTAGGCCCTGGATGGTGCTAGGTTTCAGAATATGTGTGTCGAAGAGCTTCGGAGGGGCTAGTTCTTGCGGGTGCCCTTGACGAGGCCCCTGGACTTATGACCCGCCTTCGTGACGCTGCGGGCGGCTCTGCCCCTCTGACCCTTGGAGGTCTGCTTCGGTTGGGGTACCTTTATCTTGTTCTCCTTGGCGGAGGTGATAAACTCCTTCAGGATCTCGACGTTCTCCTCGTGGGTCGACTTCCTGCGGAGGTCGACGGGGATTCCGAGGATCCTTGCCTCGCCCGGGTTTAAGCCAGCCGCCTGTATCTCGGCGACGCTGAAGCCGCGGCCCTCCCTGATGGTGTCGGGGCGGAAGACCATTGGTGAGATGAAGTGGGACATCGTGGTCACCTGTAGCTCTTCTGCTTGCGCCTGCGTGCTCCTGGACCACCGAACTTCTTAGGCTCCTTCCTACGCGCGTCGCCGCTGAGCATGGTGCGGTCGTGCTCGAGGAACGTGCTCTTGAGTCTCTTGCTCTTTGTGTACTTTACTAGTCCTTGGGCTAGGCCCATGCGTGCAGCCTCTGCCTGACCGAGGGGGCCGCCGCCCGCGACCTGTATGTCTACGTCGACCTTGGCTGCGATGTCTCCGGCGATGAGGACGGGCTCCAGAATCATCTCCTGGGCCATGCGGGGTTGGTGGAGGTGGACGGGGATGTTGTTGATCCTGACCCTGCCCTTACCCTCCGTGACGGTTACGCGTGCCTTGGCGGTCTTGCGTTTACCGGTTGCGAGGATCGGCTTCTTCTTCGTCACTGTGGGGGCTGACAATTTACTCTACTCCCTTCTTGTTCCAGCCGATGCTCTCGGCGAGTTCGCCGACGGTCACCGACCTGTGGTTGAGTTTGCTGCTGTGGCACTCTGGCAGGCTCTGCTTCTCCGCCTTCGCGAACTCGTCGGGGACGCCGATGTGGACGTGCAGCCTCTTGTAGGCGGCTGCGCCCTTCGGTATCCTGTAGGGGAGCATCCCGCGGACGGTTCGGCGGACGATCTCGTGGGGCCTCCTGTGATGGATGGGGCCCTTGCCGAAGCCACCAACGTGTATGAACTCCTTCCATTCATCTATCAGCTTTTTTCTATTGCCGGAGATGACGACGTTCTGCGCGTTCACTAGCTCTATTGTTTCGCCGGTTAGGAGCCTCTTGGCTATGACGCTGGCCATCCTACCAAGAATGAGGCCGTCGGCGTCTATGATTGTCCTTGTGCTCATCGCTTCTTCAACCTATTCATCGGCTCAGGCTGCCTGATGCACCCTGCCTACATCACGTCTATAATTATAAAGGTTTTCCAAAGGCTGATGCTCGCATCGAAACCGTGAAGGTCGCGTTTAGGTGGGACCGAGGGGGCTATGTTGACTAGGTGGTTGGTGAACTCTATCGAGTCTAGTATCTTCACCTTGAAGTCATCGTCATCGCCACCTAGCCGAACATAGCCCTGAAGAATAGCGTCATGGAGTACCGCCCCGCGGTCTTCACCCTTGTGCCCCCCTTCGATGGTGAAGAGGAAGTAGGCGGGGTTCGTGATGTAGCCGAGGGTGTTCAGCCCTGCCAAGTGGTAGGGGGCCGAGGCACTGTTGAGGCCTCCGGAGCCCGAGCCGGGGCTATCTCCTTTAAAGGCTCTTACCCGCGCCTCAGGGGATGAACTCGACCTTGCAGCCGACGCGGCTCTTCGCGGCCTCGAAGGCCTCCGATGCCTTCTCGAGGGGGAGCCGGTGGGTGAGTAGCGCCTCCACCTTGACGGCGCCGCTCCTCGCGAGCTTGATGGATTGGTCGAAGTTCTCGGGCTTGGCGTCGTAGGCGCCGCTCATGGTGATCTCGCGGCGGACGACCTGGGTCATGGGGACCTCGACGGGGCGGCCGAAGATTCCTATGACGGTGACCCGGCCACGCTTCTTGACTATCTGGGTGGCCTGGGCGACGGCGGGGGGCGCACCAGTGGCGACGAAGGCGGTGTCCGCGCCTCGGCCGCCCGTCCTCTCCAAGACGAGTGCGGCGAGGTCCTCCTTCTCGACGTTCACCGTCTCCAGCCCGAGGCCCTCTGCTATCTTGAAGCGCTCCGCGTCGACGTTGACGCCTGTGACGAGGACCTCGGCCCCGGCGAGGCGGAACAGCTGGGCGCTGAAGATGCCTATTGGCCCGCAGCCCTGGACGACGACGAAGTCGCCGAGTTTGATGGGGGTGCAGTCCTTGACGAAGTGGAGGGCGTTGCTGAGCGGCTCTATGAGGGCGCCGACCTCGTAGCTGAGTTCGTCTGGGAGCCTGTGCAGGAGCTTGTAGGGGACGGCTATGTACTCGGCCATGCCGCCGTCGGTGTGGATGCCGAAGAGGGTGGAGGCGTCGCAGAGGTTCTGTTGCCCCGAGCGGCAGTAGGCGCATGCGCCGCAGGCCTTGACGGACTCGGCGAGGACCCTGTCGCCGACGGCGTAGCCCTTCACCTGCGGGCCGGCCTCGGCGACCCTGCCCGAGAACTCGTGGCCCATGACGACGGGCAGCCTCATCTTCGAGTACGCGGGGGTGTAGTCGTAGATTCCGAGGTCGCTGCCGCAGATGGCGGCCGCCTTGACCTCGATCAGGACCTCGTCGGGGGCGATCTTCGGCTGGGGGACCTCAGCGAACTCTACGCCGGGCTCCGGCTTGCGTTTGACGACTGCTCGCATCGCTGGCACCTTTACCTTGCTAGGGTCCCGGCGGGGGTTTTAACGCTTCCCCGGCGGGCAACGCTCTAATGCTGATGCGGCGCTTTTTCTCTGGAAGGCTATGAGGGACGCTGAGAGGTGGGTGCTCGACGCGATCGATGTCGACGGCCTCGTCGAGTACCTGTGTGAGTTGATCTCGTTCCCCAGCGTGGGCGGGCAGGAGTCCCCCGCGCAGAGAAACATCGCGGCGACGATGAGGGGGCTTGGCCTCGGCGTCGAGACGTGGGACGTCGACTTCGAGAAGATCCGGGGCCACCCCGCCTTCAGCATGCCCATCGAGCGGAGGGAAGGTATAGGAGTCGTCGGCTCATATGGGGAGGTAAAAGGGAAGAGCCTGATAATCAACGGTCACATGGACGTCGTCTCCCCCGGGGACGAGTCGAAGTGGAGGCACCCGCCCTGGAGGGGGACCCTATCTGACGGTAGGGTCTACGGGCGCGGCTCCGCCGACATGAAGGGGGGGATAGTCGCAGCCCTCTACGCCGTCAAGGCCATCGTCGACTCCGGCGTCCCCCTCCGGGGCAGGGTGATGCTTGAGACCGTCATCGGTGAGGAGGACGGAGGCGTCGGTGCCCTCGACGCTGTCCTCAGGGGCTACCGTGCCGACGCCGCGATTGTGCCCGAGCCGAGCGAGTTGTGCGCCGTGCCCGCTCACGCGGGCGTCATGGCCTTCAGGGTCACCGTCCAAGGCAAGGCGGCCCACGCGAGCCTGAGGACCGAGGGCGTCAGCGCCATCGACAAGTTCCTCCCCCTCTACGAGGCACTCAAGAGGCTAGAGACGGAGAGGAACGCCCGCATCAAGGACCCGCTATACAAAAGCTACGATATACCGTCCCCCCTGAGCATCGGCAAAATCGTGGGTGGGGAGTGGCCGGGGACCGTCCCTGAGAACCTCTACTTCGAGGGGCGCGTCGGCGTCCACACGGACGAGACCTGCGGGGAGGTGAGGAAACAGTTGGAGGCCGCGGTGAAGAGGGAGGCGGAGGCGGACCCGTGGCTCAGGGAGCACATGCCGAGGGTCGACTGGAACGGCTACCGCTTCGACCCGGCGAAGATACCCGCCGACCACCCGATAATGGAGACGGTGAAGGCGGCGTACAGGGATGTGGCTGGCTCCCTGCCACGCGTCGAGGGGAGAACCTACAGCAGCGACATGCGCCTACTCGTCAACCTAGGGGCCACCCCGACGATGATCTTCGGCCCAGGCGAGCTTAGGGAGGCACACTCGGCAAACGAATCAGTAAGCGTCGAGAACCTGGAGAAGGCCGCGAAGACCTACGTGCTCTCCATCCTCCGTTGGTGCAACTAAACCCCGACCTGAGGCGCTATTCTTATAGTGCTTGAAAAGTGAGGATCATCGAGGCGTCTTCGAGTTGGATGAATACTACCGGATACCCACCTACCCAGACCACGTGTCGGCCACGAGTGCCCTGACGCGGCTCCTCGACGGGCTCGGCTTCAGGTTCTACTGGGCGACGGAGGGGCTGCGCCCCGAGGACTACGCCTTCCGCCCCGCTAAGGATGCGATGAGCATCGAGGAGCTGGTCATGCACGTCTGGGAGTTGATGAACTGGGTGAGCGGCTCGGCGCTCAAGAAGCCCTACGGGGAGCCCAAGGACGGCCCCGCCGCGAGGAGGGAGGCCCTCAGGATAATACACGGCCTCAGGGAGACGCTTCTCGCGATGAGCGACGAGGACCTTGAGAAGCTGAGCATCCGTGATAAGCCGTTCTGGAACCTGATCAACGGCCCCTTCTCGGACGCCCTGACGCACACGGGGCAGATAAACAGCTTCAGGAGACTCGCTGGCAACCCCGTCGCGGGGGCCAACGTCTTCCTTGGCGAGCCGCCGAAGGCGGAGAAGACGGGTTAAAAAGAGTGCCCTACTGGGTGCTCGTCTTGCTCTTCTTGAGCATCGTCGCGAGGAGGGCGTTTAGGAGGTTGCCCGAGTCCTGCCCGCCGCCTGTTACCTGGACCTCGGGGGTTATCACTATCTTGCCGTTGGCGATCTCCTCGAAGAGCTTGAGGGCCGCGACGTTCTGCTGCCCGAGCACCTCGGTCTGCGCCTTGTACGCCGCGGCTATGCCGACTCCGACCTGCTCGTTCTCGTAGGAGGTACCGTCGGCCTTCGTCTTCGTGGCGTCGACGTATGCAGTTTAAATCCGGGTCACCCTTGTTCCATGAGGGGCCTTGAAGCGCCTAGGTTTGATTGTGAACCCCGTGGCGGGGATGGGTGGCCGCGTCGGCCTCAAGGGGAGCGACGGCGCTGAGACGCTGAGGAGGGCTAAGGAACTCGGCGCAACCGAGACATCCCCCTCCAGAGCCGTCGAGGCGCTGAAACGCCTCGTCGCCGTGAGGGGCCAGTTCGAGCTCATCACCTACCCGGCGGAGATGGGGGAGGACGAGGCCCGGGCGACCGGCTTCAACCCGAGGGTCGTTGGCGCAATCAAGTCGGGGGAAACGACTTCCGCCGACACGAAGGCCGCCGCCTCAGAGATGGCTAGTCTCGGCGTCGACCTGCTCCTCTTCGCTGGGGGCGACGGCACCGCCCGAGACGTCTGCGAGGCGATCGACGGAAGGGTCCCCGCACTCGGCATCCCGAGCGGCGTCAAGATGCACTCCGGCGTCTACGCCATCTCCCCCGCAGCCGCTGGAGAACTAGCCGCCAAATACCTCAGGGGCGAGGTCTCCTCCGTCCAGCAGTCGGAGGTAATGGACATCGACGAGGAGGCCTTCCGCGGGAACAGGCTCAGCGCCCGCCTCTACGGGTACCTGCGCGTCCCCAGGGAGGAAGCCTACGTGCAGGGCTCCAAGGAGGCGAGCCCCGTCCAGGAGGAGGAGAACCTCAAGGCGATAGCCACGGACCTCGCCGACGAGATGGACCCCGACACCCTCTACGTCCTCGGCCCCGGCTCAACCATAAGCAGCGTCGCCGAGCACCTCGGGCTTGAGAAGACGCTCCTCGGCGTCGACGTCGTCCAAGGGGGGAAGATCGTCGCAACCGACGTGAACGAGGACCAACTCCTCAAGCTAGTCACCGGGAAGAAGGCGAAGATCATAGTCACCGTCATCGGCGGGCAGGGATTCGTCTTCGGCAGAGGCAACCAGCAGATAAGCCCCCGCGTCATCCGCGCCGTAGGGAAGGAGAACATCATCATAGCCGCGACCCCCGTGAAACTCACCACCCTCCACGGGAAGCCACTCCTCGTAGACACCGGAGACCAAACCTTAGACGCGGAGCTATCCGGCTACACACGCGTAGTCACCGACTACGGCAGACGAGTCGTCTACAGGATAAAATCCGGGTAACCCCACCACCCGAAGACAAAACCTGCATCTACCGCATCAGGCGTTCCGGCATCAAAAATTTTTTTTTTCGTTATAAGTGGTAGCACCATATAAGGCGGCTACTTCGGACCGTAGGGGCCGAGGAACTCCTCCTGCAGGGTGTTCCCCCCATCAATCACTACCTCCGAGCCCGTCAGGTAACTCGACTCGTCGCTGGCGAGGAAGAGGACGAGGTTACCCACGTCGTCGGGGCTCCCCTGCCGGCACATGGGTATCTTACGCCCGAACTCCCTCATCGCCGCCTCGGCGTCCTCCCCACCCACGCTCCCCCTGATCCCGAAGGCACTCGGGCTGTAGACGTAGCCGGGGAGGATGCAGTTCACGTTGATCATGTACTGCGCCGTCTCAAGCGCCAGCGCCTTAGTGAACCCGATGACCGCCGCCTTCGAGGAGCCGTAAGCCGTCTGCCCCCCAGCCGGCGTCCCAACCATCGGCCCCGTCACGCTGCTCATGTTCACGATCTTCCCGTACCGCCTCTCCATCATCCCCGGCAACACCGCCTTCGCGCACCTGAACATCCCGAAGACGTTGATCTCGAAGAGGCGGTGGAGAAACTCCTCATCCATCTCGACGAGCTTGCGCCTCGGGTAGATGCCCGCGTTGTTGACTAGGATATCGACGCGCCCGTGGTCCCTCACGATCCTCCTAAACGCCTCCTCGACATCCGCAGCCTTGGTCACGTCTATCCTGTAGGCACTAGCCTCCCCGCCGTCCTTCCTGATGCCCTCGGCGGTCTGCTCGACAACCTCCTGAATGTCCGCGAGGCACACGGTGGCGCCGTGGGCTGCCAGAACCCTCGATATGCCCGCCCCAATGCCCTGGGCGGCGCCGGTGACGACCGCAACCTTACCCTCAAGCCTCTTCACTTCATCTTCCTCCTATACGCCCTCCAGCTCATCGCCCACCTCTCCGGGTCATCCAACGGCGCCGCGTCGACGACGTGTATCGACGAGTTGTGGGGCGCCCTCTTCAGTATCTCCGGGTCCTCATAAGCCTCCTCACAGACCCTCTTCAACACGGCGACCCAGTAGTCAATGTCCGCCTTACTGTAGGTCTCGCAGGGCTCCGGCGTGAAGGGTTCAGAGACGATCCAGGGGTGGTGACTCGTGAAGAAGCTCTGCACACCGTAGTCGACGACGCGGCGGTTCACCTCGTTCACACCACAACCCGTCTCCTTCTTCAGCTTCTCTAGGCTCCACCGCACCTGGTCGAGGCGCTTCCCACCGTAGGGCTTGGTGACCCCAGGGACCCCCTTCATCCTCTCACTCAAGTACTGGTTGTTTATCATGCTCACCTCCGCCGCCTCCCTGAGCCCATCGGCCCCCATCGCAGCGACCCACGCGTAGGCGCGCAGCACAACCTGAAGGTTCCCCAGGAAGTCACGGACCCGCCCGATGCTGTGGGGTCTATCGTAGTCGAGGTGATACTTCTCACCCCTCTTCACGATGACGGGGACGGGGAGGAACTCCTCCAACTCCTTCGTGACGCCCACGGCGCCCGAACCAGGCCCCGAGGACCCGTGGGGGCTACTAAAGGTCTTGTGAAGGTTGAAGAAGCTCATGTCGAAGCCCGCGTCCCGGGCCCGGGTGACACCCATCACGGCGTTGAGATTCGCCTGATCGTAGGCGCAAAGCCCCCCAGCCTCGTGCACTATCCCCGTCCACTCGTCTATGTGCTCGTTGAAGATGCCCGTGTCCTCCGGGTTCGTCACGAAGATGCCCGCCGTGTGCTTCGAGACCGCCGCCTTAAGCGCCTCGACGCTCGGGTGCCCCGTCTCCTCGTCCGGGTAGAGGGTCACGACTTTGAACCCCGCCGTGGCTGGGCACGCCGCGTCGCATGGGTGGCTGAAGATAGTGGTGATGACCTCGTCACGTTGCTCGAGTTCCCCGTTCCGCTCGTGATACGCGCGCATGATAGCAGCGTTATTGAAGGCTCCCGCGGAGCCCCCGGGGGGCTGGAATGTAAAGGCATCCATGCCGCTGATCTCGCGTAGGTAGACGTCGCCGAAGCGCCAAGCCACCTCAAGGAGACCCTGGATGGTCTCCTCCGGCTGGTCAGGGTGGATGTCGAGTATCTCCGCGCCGAGTAGCTCGTTTACCTTGGGGCTGTACTTCATGGTGCAGGTGCCGACGCCGAGGTCGATGTCCATCTCCATCCCAAGGGTCATCTGGCTGAGGCGCAGCCAGTGGCGGAGGGCCTGGGGCTGGCTGATCTCCGGTAGCCCCAGGGGCGTCTTGCGCCTCATCTTCCTTGGGACGAGGAACTCCGGCTTACCCACCGCCTTCTTAATCTCAGCTTCGACCTCGGGGAGGATGACGCCGCGCTCACCCGCCCTGCCGAGCTCGTGTATGAGGGGCTCGCTCCAGACGGGGGCGTGGTACGGCCTGACCTTTGGCTCCGTCATCCAAGTATCGCCTCCAACTCGGCGGCGAACCTGTCAATATCCGCCTTGCTATGTACCTCGGTGACACACGTTAGGGCGGACTGGCCCAGCTCGGGGAACTCCCGTGAGATGTCCTTCCCGCCGAAGATGCCCCTCTTGAGCAGAGCCCTGTTGACCTGCCTGACCTTCTTCCCGGTGGCGTCGATGTTGAGTGGGAACTCCTTGAAGAAGCCGGCGAACTTCACCTCGACTCCCCTGATCTCGGCGAGCCTATCGGCCGCGTAGTGGCTCTTCTGGAGTATCGCCTCGCCGACCTCCCTCATGCCCTCGGGGCCGAGGAGGCTCAGGTAGACGGCGGCGATGATCCCATGGAGGGCGGTCGTCGTGCCAACCCAGTCCTTCGCCTTCTCCCGCGCCATGTAACTTGTGCGCTCATACTTCGCCTGACCAAAGCCGTACTCTCCATCCTTCACGGTGCCCGTGACGCTTACGAGGCGGAGCGGGTACTCGGCGACGTACCGCTCCTCGTCCCGGCTCGCTATGAAGCCGGCGAGGCCGCCACCCGCCGCCATGTGGACGCCGAGGGGCTGGACTTCCCCACAGACGATGTCCGCACCATAGTCACTCGGGGGAGCCAACACGCCGAGGCTGATCGGATCAACACCGACGACAACCTCCGCCCCAGCCCCATGGGCTACATCGGCAATCTCCTCACCCTGATCCTCGATGGCGCCGAGGTAACCAGGGTTCTCGAAGTAGACGCAAGCCGACTTGCCATCGATCTTCTTCCTGAGGTCCCTGAGGTCTAGTGCACCCGTCTCTCTGTCGCAGGCAACCTTCCTGATCGTTAAGGCGCCGGGCATATCGGTGGGGTTACAGAAGTTGGAGACGACACTCAGGCGCGCTGGGCTCATGTGGGCTGGGACGAGCACCGCCCTCCTCCCCGTCAGACGGGAGGCCATCCTCACCGCGTTCCCGGCGGCGCTCCCCCAGTCATAGGTAGGAATACCACTCACCTCCATCCCGACTAACTCGCAGATGAGACTCTGGAACTCCCAGTTAGCCTGGAAGCGGCCCAAGTCGCTGTAATAGCCACCCGCGTAGGCGGTGAGGAACTCACTCCTGTGGCCAATCTCGTCGCAGACCTGAGGGACAAAATGATTCCAGCAGCCGCCGCCGAGGAAACTGAGGGTGTCTCCGCAGGTCCTGTTCTTCTTCAGTAACTCCAGTACATGTTTCTTGAGGTCGTATTCCGCAGGGAGGGGCTCAGGGAGGTTCATCCTCCTCTTGAGGAGGAGCCGGTCTGGGATCATCTCGGCGTAGAGCTCCTCGGCGCTCGCCGCGCCGACGGCCCTAAGCATCTCCGCCTTGACCGCGGGGACGGAGTTAGGAATATATGGGTGTGGCTTCCTTACCAAGGTCTATCTGATTCAAAATATGCCTCTAACAGCTATATCTATAATGGCCCCTCAGATGTACAAATAATCCTGCGATCTGGGGCCTTTCGACTACTTGCTCAGGATCTCGACGGCCTCAATGAGCCGCGCCGCCGTGCAGACGACCTCGACATCGGAGGCATCTTCGTGGACAAGATCCTTAAGCTTCTTCGGTGCCTCCTCGGGTATCCTTTTAAATCGATAAACATCGGCAACACACATAGCGGGTCGCAGTCATCGCCTCGACCCCTATACATAAGGAGATTAAGGAGCCGTAAACAGTACCGCTAATTCACACCGGGTTACGTCTAAATAGTGCGAGAAGTCTTGATGCCCCCATGGACTTCGGACTCTACATAAGGCCAGCTGGCGCATACCCAGCTATGCTGGAGCTCGCTAGATACGCCGAGGAACTCGGCCTCTTCGGCGTCTTCCTAAACGACCACTTCGAGGGGCTCAACGGCGACCGCAAGGAGCCCTACCTTGAGGCGTGGACCGCCATAACGGGGATAGGCAGCGAGACCAAGAGGATCAGGGTCGGACACATCACCCTCTTCAACAGCATGCGCAACCCCGCCGTGCTGGCAAAGATGATCACCACACTCGACGTTATAACGGGCGGTCGCTACGAGACAATCATCGGCGCCGGTTGGAACGAACCCGAGTACCTCGGCTACGACCTCATGGAGAAGGGCGCCGGGATGCCCGAGGCCGGTGAACGCGTCACCAGGCTCAAGGAAGCTGTGCAGATCCTCAGAGGCATGTTCGACAACGAGGTCTTCAGCTTCGAGGGGAGATGCTGGACGCTGAAGAACGCCGTGAATGTGCCAGGTACGGTGCAGAAACCGATGAGGCTAAGCGTCGGGGCGAGGCAGCAGAGGATGATCAGCATCGCCGCGAAGTACGCCGACGGGATGAACGGCAGCGGAAACATGACTGCCATAAAGGGATACCTTAAGATCCTAGAGCCCGAGCTCGAGAAGAACGGTCGGAAGATGAGGGACTTTTATCTCCATGGATTCACAACCATCACCCCGACCAAGAGCAAAGCGGAGACGGATGCTTTACTGAAGAAGATAGCGAAGGACAAGCCCATCTCAGAGGTCGCCAACGACGTCTTCGTCGGTACCCCTGATGTGCTCGTCGAGAAACTCCGCGCCTGCAACGACCTCGGGATGAAGATGATGATAGTCATCCCTAGGAGCAGCAAGCTATCGGAGATCAAGGAGACCTGCGCCGTGCTACGCGACGAGGTCTTCCGCCAACTCTAGTTGTCGGGAGCAGCGCCCTGAGGTTACGTCTCAGTCGTGGCGAGTGGTGACTCCACGAGCATCGGGGGTACCTCCTCGACGCGCCTCAGACTCAAGGCACCCTCGAACCCCTTGACCCTGTTCCTCAGAGTCACCTCGGTTGTTCCCGCAGCCTTGGCCACTTCCTTCTGTGTCCTCTTCTCCCGATTCCTCAGGCATGCGAGGTAGAGAGCCGCCGCGGCCAAACCACGTGGATCCTTACCTGAAAGTTCCTGCCTGGCCTTAGCCTCGCGGAGTATCTCGACAGCCTGCTGCTCAGTAACCCTCTTGAGGTTTAGTTTGGACGCTATGCTCGGGACGAATTTCTCCGACTCGTTCAGAGGCATCTTTATGCCCATCTCTATGAGGAGGAGGCGGTAGGTCCTCGCAACGTCCCCAACGTCTCGGTGGCTCTCCTGCGCGATCGCTTTAAGTGGTCGCGGTATCCCCTGCATTCGGCACGTGGCGTAGACGCATGCCGCAACGAAGGAGTCGATTGAGCGCCCCCGAATCATGTCCTTGTTTAGGGCTTTCCTGTAAAGGAGGGCAGCGTTGTTCTTAGCGTTCTCTGGCAGGTGGATTGTGGTCGAGAGCCTGCTCAGTTCAGCCATGGCGATGCTCAGGTTACGGGCCTGAGTATCGTCGACCTTGGACCTGTTATCATACTTCCTCAGGCGATGCATCTTATCGATGGCGTCAAACTTCAGAGGCTTCCCCGTCCCATCCCTGAGACAGTTGAAGCTCGTCGACATTCCCTGATCCCAGAGGGATGGTGTAAGGGCGTGTCCCGCCCTGGATCGGCCGATCTCACCGACCTCGAAGGCCCTCCACTCGGCGCCAGGGTCGACTATCTCGTTTGATATTACTAAACCGCATAGACTACAGACCTCTTCCCCCACCTCGGTGTCTCTGATTATCCGGGTTCCCCCACACTTCGGGCAGACATGACCATATTCATCTCCCATATTCTTCACACTCCAGGGATCACGCGTACCATAGAGGCTCGTCGGGTGCTGCCTCTGTCCCCACGGGGTCTTCACACTCATGTCCCCCAGACAGAGGCTTCAAGGTAACAAAGATGGAGCCGCCGTGGTCCAGATGGAGGAAGAACTCCTCGAAGTCGATCCCCCGGGTCTCCTTAACCTCGACGTCGTCCTCGTTCTCGCCTAGATAGTAGACGACGAGTTGGGTGCCCTGCCAGATCACAGTTGGCCACATGCGGTCCTTACTCTTGATGATAAGCCTCTTCATGACCCGCGTCAGATTATTAGGCGCGAGTACAGGGATAACATTGAATGTGTAACAAATGCACGTGCAAATACTATGTAACATATGAACGAACATTTAAAATTATGAGAGAACACTAACATACAATGGCCAACGAGCGGCTCAAGAAGAGACTCATAGACCTAGGGATTGAGGAGAAAGAAGCGGAAATATATGTATTCATCTCGGCGATGGGGCCGACACCCGCCCGCTTAGTAGCCAGAAGATTCAGCCTCAATAGGATGAGAGTATACAGGAGCCTCAAGTCCCTCGAGGAGAAGGGACTCGCGAATAAGGTGATGGGTAGACCAGTCAAGTTCGTCGCGACCCCCCTGAAGAACGTTCTAGATCGTCAGATAGGGGGGCTAAAGCAGATACTCATTGAGCTAGAAGAGAATGAGGAGTCGCTAATCAGGGAGTGGGAGAATCTATCGAGGGGGGCAGCACAGCCACCGGAGGAACCAAAGTTCAGGATATTCCAAGGCAGGGAACAGGTCTTCGACCTCCTATTCGACATGTTTGATAGAGCGCAGGATACCATCCGGCTGGTAACGACTACAAGTGATCTCACTCGCCTCTCCCTGGGGGGGCTAGATGACAAACTGAGAGAGATGAAACGATTAGGGAAGGGGATCAAGGTACTCACCCAAATCGACACAAAGAGCTTAGAGGAGGTACAGTCGTACAACGAGTTCGTTGATGTTCGACACATATCCCTCCGGACGCCGATTCGTGTAGCCATCATAGACGGGAGGGAGGCGCTTAACACTGTCGCAATGGACGACTCTATGAGTATGACCACCCAGGCAGATACGGGGCTCTGGACAGATGCATCGAACTACGTCGCCGCCCAGATGATCTTCTTTGATGCCCTCTGGAGCCTCGCACCCGACGCCGAGTCAGTCATGCAGTCCATAAAGACAGGGGAGCCCCCACATGAGATCAGAACCTATACGACGCAAGACGAGTATGCCTCAGTTTTTCGGGAAATGATTGTGCGCGCGAAAGAAAAAATTGATATCATGGCAAAGAACGTCGCTGCGTCACCGGCAACACTTGCTGAATTCATAGCTTTAGCCGATAAGGACGTAAAAATAAGAATGCTCACACAAACCGACTCTGATAACCTCCCCGAGATCGAAAAAATGGCAGACTCGAAAATTACCATAGCAGAGAACGCAGCCGTCACCGACATCGTTCTACTAACCATCGACGAAAAAGAAGCCCTCATGAACATACCTTACATAGGGACACAAAAGAGGATAGTCTGGTCAAACATCGACGCATTCGTCGGGACCATGATACTCGTCTTCGATGATTATTGGGATCTCGGTAAACCCATTCAGGAGAAACTACTGCAAGTCGCTCAACGCAAAAAGATGGAGTACATGGCTCAGAGACTTAAGGATGAATTCGAAGAGATGGGCTGGACGGCTGAGATACTCGGCACTATAGCAGGATTATCGTGGAAGACCTATATGTTCGATATTTTGGCCAAGAGCCCGGAGAGGACCAAGGCCACCCTATGCATAGACATATTAACGGAGGGGTCGGTATTCAACAAAATAATCGAGAGAAGTATCGTTCAATCGGATCTAACGTCGTCGAATTTAATACTGGCATCACTAATACCCTATAAATCAGAAGAATTGAAACTCGCCGAACTCTACAGAATCCAAATTGTTCATTCTCAAACCGAGGAGGAACTCATCTCCGAAATCTTAAAAACGGTAAAAAAAATTGAAAAAAAGTAAAAAATTCAGATTAACCAAAGGAATTTATATTATTTTTACACTATTATGATAATGCCATGCAACTCGATGAAAGTCTCCGTATCTTTATTCGAGATATAAAACCAACAGACCATATAGTGCTATTCTACGACAACGCCGAGGCTAAGAGGAGTATAGTCTACAATTACCTCGCCGAGGGTTTGGAAAAGGGGCGTGGTATAGTTTACGTATGCGGTGAGGAGACACCTAAAGATGTCAGGGAAGGCCTTGCCTCGCTCGGTGTTGACGTGGAGCCGAATGAGCGGTCTGAAAACATCCTGATCAAGACCTATGAGGGATGGTATCTTGAGAATAACACGGTAGATTCTCTGAAGATAATAAACAAATGGAACGATACAGCGAAGAAATTCAGTGAAAGAGGGCTCGGTACACGTGTTTCGGGGGAGGTATCTAAATTCTTCCAAGAGGGAAGAGTAAGGGAACTGTTGAGGTATGAATACGCTCTTCACAAGGTGATGACCATCCCCATGGAAACACTCTGCTCCTATGACCTCAACTCGATTGTTCAGACCGGCTACACCGACATGATTATGCCCATTGTGAGGGCCCACGGGAAGGCCATATTCGCCTCTAAGGGAGGTAACGTCATCATCGAGCCAGAGATCATCGAGGACACGGATGTCGAGAAGTTGCTTGAGATAAAGGTCTAGTAAAAGTGTACCGAAAGGCTCCAAACCTTTTTATTCGATCCGCTTGTTGGATTAGCTCACATCCCTTTAGGGAGGATGGAATATGGGGTATTGCTTTGTCGAGCCCCCGAACGCGGGGGAGATTTGAATGGGGAATCGCATTCTTAGTCAATAGATTCCCATCCGAGACCAAGAATTATGGATCATCGATCCAAGGATACCATCTGGGAGGTTCCATGAATGCCTGATATGACCGGCGCCGAGGCTTACGTCAAGGCGCTCGAAAAAGAGGGCGTCGAGTACATCTTCGGGGTAACCGGCGCCGCCATAATACCGATCTGCGACGAGCTGCTAAAGTCGAAGATGCGCTATGTAGGGGGGGTCCACGAGCAGGGCTCCACACACATGGCGGACGGCTACGCACGCGTCTCCGGGAGACCCGGGGTCGTGCAGGTGACTAGCGGCCCGGGTGCCACAAACATAGTCACCGGCCTCGCCACGGCGCAGCTAGACTCCTCACCCGTCGTCGCGTTGACTGGTCAGGTCCCACTGAGCATGGTGGGCACAGACGCCTTCCAGGAGGTCGACATCATAGGCATCACAGCCTCCGTCACCAAGCACAACATACAGGTGATGGAGGCGGTGGAGATCCCGCACGCCATCAAGTCGGCCTTCTACATCTCCTCGACGGGGAGGAAGGGCGCTGTTCTCGTGGATATACCCAAGGACACCCAGACGAACAGGGCGGAGATGGTTTTCCCGGATAAGGTAGAGTTCCGTGGCTACCACCCTAGTGTCGAGCCGAACCCACAGGAGATACACTGGGCCGCGACGCTCCTGTCGAAGGCGCGTAGGCCCGTCATCATCGCTGGAGGCGGGGCGGTCGCGTCGGGAGCCACGATGGAACTCGTCGAGTTAGCCGAGATGCTGCAGGCGCCTGTGGCGCACAGCCTGATGGGGAAGGGGGCCATACCCAGCACCCACCCGCTCAGCCTCGGACTCTGCGGCATGCACGGCCGCTGCGAGGCGAACTACATAGTCCCCGAGGCAGACGTCCTACTCGTCATCGGCTCACGCTTCAGCGACCGCACGACCGGCTCCCTAAGCGGCTTCGCGCCAAACGCCAGGATCATCCACATAGATGTAGACAGGAGCGAGATAGACAAGAACGTCGACAGCATCACCCGCATCGTCGGCGACGCCAAACTCGCCATCCGAGGCATACGGGAGAAGATCGCCCAACAAAAGGCCATGGGCCAGAGGGACGAGGCACTCATCAAACGCATCGCTGAGCTGATGGCGCAGACGAACGACCTAAACACTGATTCCCCCCTCTCCGGTCCCGAGGTCATCAAGGCCATCAGAAGGGCAATGCCCCCCGACAGCATCGTCGTAACCGATGTCGGCCAGCACCAGATGTGGGCGGCCCAACACTACGACGTGCGCGGCCCCGGTGAGTTCTTCACGAGCGGCGGCCTAGGGACGATGGGCTGGGGGACGCCCGCCGCGATAGGCGCGAAGGCCGCGAGGCCCGACCTCCCCGTGCTCAACATCTCGGGGGACGGCAGTTTCGCCATGACGGAGAACAACCTCGCCCTAGCCGTGGACGAGGGCTTCCCGATAACCGTCGTCATACTGAACAACGGCGTCTTTGGCATGGTAGCACAGTGGCAGCGCCTCTTCTACGACCGTAGATACAGCACCATAAAGAGGCCGAAGCATCCCGACTTCGCGAAGCTCGCGGAAACCTATGGCGCCGTCGGTGTCAAGGCCGAGTCTATGAAACAGATCGAGACCGCCATAAAGCGGAGCATCTCTGAGAAGCAGACAACCGTCATAGACGTCCCCATAGACCCCGACGAGAACGTCTACCCTATGATCCCGCCCGGCATGGGGCTCAAGGACATCCTCCTGGGAGGCGCCTAAGATGCCACTGCACACAGTCAGCTTCCTAGTCGAGAACAGACCCGGCGTCCTCTTCAAGGTCTCCAACTTATTCAGGCGCCGAGGCTACAACATCCAGAGCCTCACTGTCGGCCCCGTCGAGGGGAGCCCCCTGAGCAGGATGACCGTCGTCGTCGACGCCGAGAGTCGCGTCCTCAACCAGATAGTCGAGCAGCTCGACAAGATGGTCGACGTGGTAAAGGTGAAGCGCCTCGACCCCATAAGGACGCTGAGCAGGGAGTTGCTCCTCATAAAGCTGAAGACGTCGGACCCGATGGCGCGGATAGAGGCAGTGAATACGGTCAACACTTATCACGGCCTCATCCTCGACGTGGAGCCCGACATACTCATAGCCGAGGTTACGGGGCCAACCGACGAGATAGACGAGTTCCTGAAGAAGATCGGACCCATCGGCATCGAGGAGATGAGCAGGACCGGCGTCGCCGCCATAGAGAGGGGCAACATAAAGCTAGCGTAGCTCGATCGATCATTTTTACAAGTTTATACTGTGTATTTGTCATTTCAGTCGCCAATTCTTAATACAAGCGGCGCATTAATCTCCCTCCATGTGCCAACTCGTCGGATACATCGGTGACAGGCCGATTGCGCCGCTCGTGCTTAAGGCTCTTGAGCTTCAAGAGCCGTACTTCGCCGCTCACGCCACGGGTATGGGCGTCATCGACA
>Ga0315273_10000931_pt1 | contig 32051 bp, 33 predicted proteins | sample YL17G02_0_MG_FD_205753 | JGI IMG/M metagenome (GOLD analysis project Ga0315273, IMG submission 205753) | Sediment microbial communities from Yellowstone Lake, YNP, Wyoming, USA - YL17G02_0 | ecosystem: Environmental > Aquatic > Freshwater > Lake > Sediment | place: USA: Wyoming | collected...
CGGCCGAATTCGCCAAGTTGAGCGACCTCCAGGAGGCTCTCTCCAAGTACGACCGGTACTTCCGCTACTACCGGTACATCAACGTGGGCGTCGGCGCGAAGAGTTCCTCCGTCGACCAGGGCGGGACCTCGGAGTCCGAGACCGGGTACGTGGCCACGGCGGGCTTCGACTTCGACGGGCTGACCTGGCCCACCCCCTGGATCATCGAACTGCGAGGGAACTTCGGTTTCTCTCCGACGGCCGGCGAGACCGCCATCATGTGGTACATGGGCGGCCCGATCTGGAAGGGGTGGTTCGACAAGAGCAAGAACGTGCCGAACCCCCTGAAGAAAGATCTCGAAGCCGGGATGGAGTGGAGCAAGGCCGTCCTTAAAAACGGCGACAAGATCCCCGCGTGGGCCGACCAGTATTATCCCGTAAAGATCGAAATCGGGGCCGGGCTCCAGGGGGTCTCCTTCGAGCAGGACGGCGGGTCCGTGATCCACCACGGGGCCACGACCAAAAACAAGACCACCGGGATGATCGCCGGAGCGTCGTACGCCGCGAGGATCGGATACTTCGGCGAAAACGACATGATCCGACTGACCGCGTATTACCTCGCCAACTCCAACGCCAATACCGGCGCGGAGGTCTCCGACCCCTTCTTCGGCGGCACGATGAACCTGGACACCACGGTCAAGGGGAAGATGCTGGAGGGGAAACTCGACTGGTACCACCGCTCGGACGAGAGGATCGGGCGGGGAAAGTGGTGGTCCGGGTGCGGCCTCTCCCTCATCGGGCGGAAGATCCACCTGGAGCAGGGGCAGGTCGCCAACTTCCTGGGAGCCGGGAACGTCACCACGATCTTCCCCGAGCAGGACGTGACGCAGGTCGAACTCCTAGTCACCGTCGGGTTCCTGCGGTGACCTGTCCGAATACCCGAGGGCAACCCCGCCGCGGCGGTTCCCGACGGCCCTGCGCCATCGAACGCCCTGTTCCAGGCTTCGAGGTTGATTTATTCCCGCCGGCTCTCTTCGCAGGCCTTGCCGTGTTGGGATACCTCCGGGTGTTCCGGACTCCGGGGCCCGGAAATCGAGATCTGCCTTCCTAGGCGATTCTCCGCGCTACTGTGTCATGCTTGAGAATGAGGTCATTTGGGCGTACAGGTAAAGTGCAGGCATTGAACGGGGGCGCGTACGAACCGGATTGCGGCTTCGGTATACCGGCTGGCCATCTCTCTGTGGTTGGGAGGGATGGCGCTGTTCACGTTCCTGGTGACCCCGACGATCTTCGGGACCCAGTCCCGCGATGCCGCCGGGAGGATCGTGGGGACGATCTTTCCCCTCTACTTCCGGTACGGCCTGGCTCTGACCGCCTCCGCCCTGATCGTGCGCATTGCTGCGGGGGAGGCGTGGCCGGGAGTGCGGCGGCTGGCGGGAACAGCGCTCCTTGCGGCCGCGGTCGCGCTGACCGCCTTCCAGGCTTACGGACTCGAACCGCGGATGGCGGCTGTCAAGCATACCGTAGGATCGTTTGACACGATTCCACCGGAAGACCCTGCTCTAAGGTCTCACAATTCCTGACAAGCGACACCTCGCAATATCAGCATGTTACGCAACTTCGTCGCAGATAAAATGGCATCGCTGTTTCGCATATGCTGTCAATTTCCCACAACATTCGTGCATTTGTTGTCAGCGTAAAAAAAGCTCATGTTTTTCATCCGGATGCCACAAGCCCCTGTCATCCCACTTTGTTGCCGTTTCATTTCTTCGGTTTGCAGCGCCGAAGAACCCTCCCGGGATCGCCAGTGCCACGAAATCCCCAGGGCAAACATCCTTCAGGAGTAAGTCCGGGCGGAATTGAAGACCGAAACGCCCCCTCACCTCGGACGGTTTCACAACTTGCCACCTGACACGGATATTGACCCGCTTTCTTGCGATTCCGGCCCATCCTGGACATACCGGGTTTTCAATCTGAGCGCTCGCTCCGCCTTCCCCAACTCGTTTCCCAGGTAGGCGGCATGGTCGAGACGGGAAACCAGTCCACGGCGGATGACCGCGAGGTAGAGATCCCGCGCGCTGCTACCGATGAGCGCGGCCGTCATGCGGTGTTCCAGCGTGTAGTGCTCAAGGTGGATGATGTTCTTATCCGCGTAGACATCGATCACGAAGTAGCCCGCCGGGTCTGCCGGCGATTCGGGCTGGGCGTCCACCCTCTCTTCCACGGAGACTTCGCAGGCTGTCCTTGTCCGTTCGACGGATGGCATATTCCCCGGATCCCCCGCCAAGCGAGATATTTCGCGGATGTCCTTCAGCCCGATTCTCGGGACCACCCGAATGCCCCGCCGGAACGCTTCCACCTCCTCTAACGACAGATTCACCAGGCGGGCACGCTTCCCCCGGGCGCCGACTACCCGCATCTCGGAGTCCACACCGTTCTCCGAAAGGGCCGCGAGGCACTCTCCCGCTCGGTGCCCCTTCGAATCCGTTCCGCACAGGAGGAGCCAGGAAATGCGCGGACTCGCGACGATGTTGCGCACCAACCTCCCGATCCCGAGATTCTCCGTGGTCAGCATCCCGACAAGCGCCACGCCGGGTAAAGGGATCTTCCGGAGCGTCTCGTACAGGTCTTCGTCGGCCAAGGTGCAGACCGCCCCGGGAGCGTCCCTGTCCAGCACAGTGTAATCCCCGGGCAGCGGCGGCCAGAATGAGGAGAGATCAGGCGTCGATTGAACCTCACCGGAAGCGGGAGTACAGCACGACCCGTGCTCCCTATCCTTCGCCAACAGTTCGTTTACGGCGTTGAACGGCTCGACGGGAAGGCACGGGTCACACCCCAAGCATCCATGGGACTGATCCGCATACGCCCGTCCGATCATCTCGTCCAAGGCCTCCGTCTCGGGAAGGTCCGCGAGGTCTCGGGATAGGATGTCCTCCTGGACTTGGCGAAGGACGTCCACGTAACAATGGCACGTCCGGCATTTCTCGATGTCCCCGACCCTGACCAGGTCCGTCAGGAGACGGGCGATCCTATCCCTGTCCACTCGCCTCCTCCGTGCAGGGGACTTCGCAGGCACAGCGGTCCTTTCTTCTGAGAATCAGGAAACCGATTCCAACCGACAGGAGGGTAAGGCCGAACATCACCGGCCCGCCGACACCGGCAAGCTTCCCGCCAAGCAGGCTCAGGTAGATGGGGAGCATTGGAGAACCGCAGCACCCGAGTGCGAAGCAACCGACGGCGTACAAGGCCCCCATCGCGGCCAGCCCACCGACGGCGCCGGCCGCGGCCTTCCGACAGTTCTCCCGGAAGATCAGAAGTGCATACACCGTGAACGCGGCGGACAGGGCATAGGAGGCCCCCAACCAAGGAGCTCCGAAAGCGGAGTAAGTGTGCAGGCTATCGGAAAACGATGGGGCAACGTTGCCCCAACCCGAGGCATTCGTCTCCGGGAAGAGGACATACCAAGCGATGTGTGATCCAAAAACGACCATTCCCGCGGTAATAGGGAGGATCTTTCTCATTTGCCGATGGCCTCCACCGATTCCGCGAAAAGAAACATCCCCTCCTTGGTGTCCCGCACGGCTCCTTTGACTTTGACGGCCGATGTCATCGAAGGGAGCTTCCCGCTCCAGCGGACGGGAAGCAGAAAGTTCGCGCAGCCGACGGACTGGCACTTCCGGAACTCCTCCCGGTCGATGAGGGAGAATGTCCCTGCGGAGGTGTCCCGCCTCGCAACCACCCCAACGACCTCAAGGGTCTTGGGAAGCGACTTGGAGGACTTCACGGCGTCGACCTCCAAGGGGGGTGCGGCAACGGCCGCATCGGCAAACAAAAGAGCTGCCAGAGCTGCCGTCATAAGCATCACGAAGCAGGTCCTTTGAACACCGCCGGTCATTATGTCCTCCTTCGGGCCTTTCCGTCTCGGGTGAGACAGTACGCCCGGTGCAACAACTCGCCGACGCAGGAATCAACCACGCGGTAGAAGACAAAGTTCCCACGAACGGAACGGGCAAGGAACCCGAGGTCCGTCATCTTCCGAAGCTGATTGGAGACGGCCGCGGCGGTCATTCCCAATTTCTTAGCCACGTCGCCAACAGAATGCTCGCCGTCTCCCAGTAGCAGATGGAGGATACGGATTCGCGTCGGGTCCGACAGGACCCGGAATGTCCGGGATAGGTCTTCGACGAATTTTTCCGGCAACCTCTTCCCAACGGGTAGAGGGGCCGGCCATCGGCATTCCAAGGCGTGTCCTCCTCGTGGAATTCAACTGGACGATTTAATAGTTAAATACTATCACATCACACATATGCCAAGGAAAAGGAATCCGGTAGATCGGCGACGGAGAGGTTCAGGGCAGACGAATCGTGAACCGGTTCCGGAAAAACAAAACATAAGGGCCGTAAATTCCCGCCGGAACCCATGGTGAGCAGCAGTTCTGGCTACTCCCCCCGATTACACTTCTAGGAACACGGCGTGGTCACCCGGATGCTGCTATCTGTTGATCGGCATCGAAAGTCGACCCACTTTCAGGCGTAATCGGCGTCAACGCTTGACCCACCCTCAAAGGCCATAAGCAGTTTGTTATCAAAATCGTACCCCGGTTATTCCATGGGTCTTTCTTGGACGCCGATGTGGGTCAACATCGATGCCGATTCACAGGGGTTGGAACAAAGGACGGTTGCAAGAGGTTTCCATGCCTATCCAAAGGAGCTAATATCCGAAAATCTTCTCAGACTTGAGTACCTGTCTGCCCTCACTCACAATATTCGTATCCTCGCCCCCCCGGAAATCTCCCCTCTACATCGTATTTTGACATGCGATCGGGCACACGATAACTTAACCCCATGCCGTCAAATCCCGACGTCACAGGCATCCTCCTGGTGGGTGGCCGCAGTTCCCGGATGGGAAAAGACAAAGCGTTTCTTCCGTTTCGAGGAGCCCCGATCTTCGAGACCGTGCTCAATGTCCTGAAGGTCAACATGGAAAAAGTGCTCCTCGTGGGAGATCGTCCGGAGCGGTTCGCGGCGTATGGCCTCACGGTCCTGCCAGACATATATCCGGGGAGCGCGCTGGGAGGGCTGTACACCGGTCTCCACGCAGCGGACACCCCGTATATCTTCGCGTCTCCTTGCGATCTCCCCTTCGCCAGCCCTGAAGTCCTGGCCTATATGCTTGCTCTAAGAAGCGGATACGACGCCGTCGTCCCGATGACGGGAGAGCATCCGGAGCCGCTCTTCGCGCTCTACTCGAAGAATTGCCTTGAGCCGATTCGCGACCTCCTGGAAACGCGAAACTATCGGGTCTATGACTTCTTTCCTCGTGTCCGGGTCCGCCGTGTCGTGGAGTCCGAACTGTCTTCCGCGGCGGATTTCGGTAGAATCTTCCGGAACGTCAACACCGAAGAGGAATACCATCGTCTCCTGGAGGAATCGAAAAATGACCGTTAAGGCCGTCGCCTTCATCGCCCGCTCCGGCACGGGGAAGACGACGCTGATGGAACAGCTCCTGCCGATCCTGGTCGGGCGCGGATACCGGGTCGGCGCCATCAAACACGACGCTCACCGGTTCGACATCGACCGCCCGGGGAAGGACAGCCACCGCCTGACGGCCTCCGGCGCGGCAACCATGTTGATCACGTCCTCGGAGAAACTCGCTCTTGTGAAGAAACACGACACGTCGCCCCCGGCGGAGGAACTCATCGACCACTACTTCCGCGACATGGATCTCGTTCTCGTCGAGGGATTCCGGAAAAGCGGCCTGCCGAAGATCGAAATCTTCCGGAAAGCGAAGAATGACCCGCTGATCTGCCGCGGAGAAGTCGCCGACCCGACGCTGCTCGCGGTCGCAAGCGATGCGTCATTGGAGGTAGACGTGCCTCTTCTTGACCTCAATGCGCCGCAACAAATCGCGGAGTTCATCGAGGCGCGCATTCTGAAGGCCGTTGATTGAAAAGTCCCCGATCGGAGTCCATCACCTGAAGACGCCAAAGAACAATTCAGCGGCATAATGACCCACCGGAAACGGGAAGGCAAAATCGAAAGGCAGATAGGGCGAATTACGAAATTGCAACCGCTTGTTTGGACGCGAAATAGTAAACCTCTGTTTTAATTATTTATTCTGTTCCCTCTGGCTGGTCCGGATATTGCTTTTCCGATGGTATCTTACGCCGGAGGGATCCCGCCATGGCGTCGATTCGTACCACCGCACTTGCAGTGATCTTTCTGATCGCATCCGTGGAAGCCGGGTTGGCCTCCGGGGGAGCAAGCCGTGCCGCGCCTGGCGGAACACCGGTTCCGCCGCGCTACAACCTCTGCCCGGACCTTGCATGGACGGAAACGTTCCGCAGCAATGGACTGGAATTCGTTCACTCGCTGGAGTTCGCGGAGGCCCTCGCCTCGGTCGTCGGCGGGAATTCCCGGTATTCCCCCTCGACTGTCCCCGAGGAGTGGCGCGCGGCCTCCTCGATGTGGTTCCTCCACGTGACCGCCCACGCCTCCGAACCGCCGGAGAATGCATCGCCGCAGTCGCACAGGGAACGGTTTTCCGCCATCGAGGACGCGTGCGATCCGCAACTCCTGTACAGGGCTTCTCTTCAGTACCGGTCAAGGGCGGGAAACGAGAAGGCCGGAGTGGTGTCCCCCGATCACGTCTCCACGGCGATCCGCGAACTGGAAGAAGCATTCTCGCACCTGGACACCCTCTACAAGGAGGTGGCCGCGAAGATCGTGATCGCGGAACGGATGGGGGCTTCGGAATGCTCCCCGAGCGCGGTCGCCCGGGCGAAGGCGGAACTGGCTGCCGCACAACGCGCCGCAGCCGGGAATCACTACGACCCTGCTTCCGCCTACCGGTCGTTCCGGGTGGCGGATCAGGCCGCGGATGATCTGATCGAGAGCCGGAAGTTTGCGAAGATCAGGGGCCTGGTATGCTACTCGCAGAATCATCGAGCGGCCGGTCACCCCGAACATTAGAGGGTGCCGGGGATCATTAGGGAAACCCGCCTTACAGCAGCCGGGCCTGCGCCTCGCCTCTCACCATCGATTCCGGAAAGAATCGGCCGATCGCCCTCTCCAGGACAATACCCGCGGCGAAGGATACGGCCAGGTTCCCAGTGGCGAGGGTCACCAGACCGATACTGAGGGCGACGGCGATCTCCCGAGGGGATCCGATGATGTCCCGGACGAGCCGTGCGTGCTGGATGCCCACGTAGACAAGGAGCGCCCCGAGGACGGAGGACGGCAGCAGGCGGGACATGTCCGCCACGGACCTGCCGAAAAAGAGCGCGACAAGGACGAACAACGTCCCGATGAAAAGATTCGCCCCGCCGGTCCTCGCGCCGAACCGGTAGTGCGCCGTGACGCCTCCCGAGCCGTGGCACAGCGGCATCCCCCCCAAGAGTCCCGCAAGAAGATTCCCGATCCCCAAGGTCGCGGCGAGGCCCCGGTGGGTCACTCTTCCCGCCCGATCTCCGTAGTAGTTGCCGGCGGCGTCGGACGTCGCCGCGATGGAGTTGGCCAACGTGAGTGGAACCTGCGGGAGGAGGAGCACGATCAGGACGGTGTACGGGTCCGCGCCCAAGGGTAATCCCATCCCGGGCCGGATCCAGCCAGTCGCGACGGACCCGGGGAACCAGGTCGACGTCAGGAATCCTCCCGCGAGCATTCCGAACGGGATGACGACGAGGGTAGCCGGATATCGCCTGCTTCCCCGGGACAGTGCGACGATCGTCACCACCGCCGTGCCGATGAAGAGCCCTGGGGCCCAGGGAGGGACACCGGACAGATGGAGAGAAGTGTCCAGCGGCCCGAACACGCCCTTCAACCCTCCCTGGACGAGGAGGACGGCAAGCCCGAGCTGGATCCCGCGCACGACGGGTCGCGTGAAGACCTTCCCGAGCCAGACGTCGAGGCGAAACAGGGAGATGAACAGAAAGAGAACGCCTGCCCAGAAAGCGGCGGCGGAGATCGCCGCCGCGGGGACGGCAAGGGCGATGGCAATGGCTGAGGTGGCCTTCAGGGGTTGCACGGGGATCGGCAGCCCGTAATACAGTCCCGCCCCGATGTATAGCAGGCCCGCCGCAAGGAAGAGGGACGTGGCGTTCACGCCGTTGATGGTGATGAGCCCGATCGCCAGGGGCAGAAAGGTGGCCAGATCCCCGAGGGACCCGGCCACCTCGTTCAGGTCGAACCGTATCCGGTGTTTCACGCGTTCCTTCCGCCCACCCGGCTCCGGGGTTCCCGGGCCGCCGGCGTCACGCCTTGATCAGGTTTATCTTCGTGTCGTAGAAGGAAACGCTCCCCCCCACGGGGTCGAGCATGCACGTGTTCTTCAGGTACGGATCCACCCACATCGCCGCGTTGGCGTGGACGCCGGTCGCCCTTCTCGGGTCTCCCTTGACCACCTTCCCGTCGATCGTGACGTCGACGGCGCCGGTCGCCCAGTGGCCGTGCCCGAGGGTGAAGGTGACCACGCCGGGCATGATCGTCTCCGTCAGCACGACCTTCCCTATCATCGGTTTCCGCGTCCCGTTCTTCAGGTCCCAGACGCCTTCCCGGTTGGTCGCGGAGACGACCTTCGCCCGGTCGCCGGTCGAAAGCCCCAGCTTCTTCGCGCTGGCCGGGTTGATGAGGAGCTCGTTTTCAGGCCGGATGGCCAGGAGCCAGTAATCCACGATGGTCCGGGACTTGGTCATCGTCACGTCCCTTTGTGTGATCAGGTGCAGGGGGAACCCGTCGGTCAGCCCCTCCTCCTTCGGGGACTTCCCCAACGCCGTCGAGACGGGGATGTACGTGGCGTAACCCGGGTTGGACTTGCCCGTGAACGCGCTCTTCGTGCCGGCGGTCTTCTCCTGGTAGATGTTGATGAGGCTCTTGTACTGGTTGGCCACGTGGTCGCCCTTGTAGCAATCCTTGTACTCCTGGAACCTGCCTCCGCGGTTCAGCACGGTGACCACCTTCCGCCAGTTCGGCCCCGTGATCTTCTCCCACCGCTCCGGGTCGAAGACGGTTTTCGGCAGGTGCTTCCGGGAATCGAGGAAGAGCTTGACCTCCGCATCGTCCGCGTCGGGGACGGCGGACCCGTCGGTGGCCACGTTGGCCACCATCCGGACGTAGAAATCATCGGGCCTGGTGAAGTCCTGCCCCGGGCCGAAACCGTCCTTCCCGTACCCCTTCACGCCGAGCTTTTCGGCAAACGCCAGGATCAGCGCCTCGTAGGAGCATGGCATCTCCTCGTCGAAGACCTTGACCGTGTCGGGGATGGGGGCGATGACCGGCTGGCGTACCGGCTGGACCTTGGCCGGCATGTTCGGGTGGGATCCGTGCATATCCCACCGTTCCAGGTACGACAGGTCGGGAAAGATGTAGTCCGCGTACATGGAGGTCGTGCCGATCATGATGTCGCTGCAGAAGTAGAGCGGCACCTTCTCCACGTCGGCCAGGATCGGGATGTTGGTGTGCCCCGCCGGAAGCGAGTACGCCGGCGTCCCCATGTAGGAGAAGAGCGCCTTGACCGGATACGGGTAGGCGTCGCCGATCGAGGGGACGATCTCCTCGTAGATGTCCGACGCCAGGGGCCACCAGTTCCTCTTCGCCGGGTATCCGTCGAAGAGGGTGGACTCCTCGTACTTGACGTCGTGACGGATGACGCTGATCCCGAACCGGCCGTTCTTTCCCGGAGACATCTTGCCGAAGTCGAACGGCTGCCCTTCCTTCCCTCCGGTGGTGTTATAGGAGGAGGCTGAGATCATCCCGCCCTTCCAGTCGAAGTTCCCCAGGAGAAGGTTGATCGTCATCGCCGAAGTGACATTGTAGAAGCCGTTGGTGTGCTGCGCGATTCCACGGTGGACGTCGACCACGGCCTTTTTCCCGTGGGCGGTAAGTTCCTTCGCCGTCTCCTCGATGTCCTTGACCGCTATACCGCAGATCTTCGACCACTCCTCCATCGATTTTGCGTTCGCCGCGTCGGCGACAACCCGCAGGGCGCTCTTGATCTTGATCGCGTTGACTTCCGTCTCTACCAGCAGGTCCCCGGTCACGGCGTTCTTGTCGTCGTTGGGGTCCACGGCCACCGGCTTGCCGTCCTTCATCACGACGAGGAACTCGAAGTCGTGTTCCTTGCCGTCCTTGTCCTTCCGCTTCTCCGGTGGGGCGAGGCCGATCTCGTGTGCCCGCAGGAACTTGCCGGGCTTGCCGTCCTTGTCGAGCTTTACCAGGAGCGCGGCGTTGGTCCAGGTGGGCTCCCCCGCCGCCTTGGCGGCCGCCTTGTTGGCGCACGCGAGGTATTTCGCGTCGAACTTCCTGTTGTCGACGATCCACCGGATGATCCCGGCGAAGAACGCGGCGTCGGTCCCGGGGTTGATGGGGAGGTATCGGTTCGCCTTCGCCGCCGCCTTGTTGAAGCGGGGATCCACGACGGTCATCCTGGTCTTTCCGCTCACGAGGTTCGGGATAAGCCGCACGTTCCGGTTGGAAGGGCCGTAATTGGCGTCGAAGAGGTTCGACCCGACGCAGAGGATGTAGGCCGAGTTTTCGAAATCCCCCTGCCAGTAGAACTTCTTCCCCCCGCCGAACTTGCTGTATTCGTACTGCTCGCTCATCGCCTTGCATGTGAAATAGAGCGATCCTTGGCACACGGTCGTATGACCGTGGGTGTTCACCGTTCCGAAGTAGTCGTTGAAGAACCGGAGGGAAAAGTCGGCGCGCCCTCCCTTCTTGCGGCCCCACATGTAGACCATCTGGTTGTTCTTCGGACCGAAGTCGGGGTGTTCCGGGTCGATGAGGTAGTTGAGATTCCCGGCATGCTTCTTCTTGAACTCCTCGACCGCCGCCTTCCTGTCCTTGGCCTTCCCGATCACCTTGGCGTCGTCGCCCATCTCCTTGGCGATTTTCGGATCCCGCAGGGCGTAGATGTCCTTTAGCCCCGTCACCTCCCGGCTCTCCTCCCCGGGCACGTTCCGGAAGAGCTTTCCCCCGTTGACGATCTCGCCGACCGCCTGGTCGAACGGAACGGTCGTCCACTTCCCCTCGCCCCGCTTCCCGGCCCGCTTGAGGACCTTCGTGATCCGGTACGGGTCGTAGGCGGTCTGGAGTCCGGCCTGCCCCTTCGGGCAAATCGCCATGTCGACCTTGTTCAGGTCGAACGGGGAGGCCTTGTAGGAGGCGTGGGGAACGGAGACGAAGGGGTTGTACGGGTTGCCGTCGATCTTGACCGCGACGGCCTTCCCTTCCTGCCGGAAGAACTTGACCTTGATCCCGCAACCCGTGTTGCACTGGAGGCAGACCGTATAGAGGATATTCTCTGCCTTGATGAGTTCGTACGCTTCCTCGGGCGTCAGTTGCCCCGCCTCCGCGCGACGCATGAGATCGGTCGCCCATTCGAGTTGCGAGGCGAGGAGCGTTCCCCCCAGCACCGCGCCGCACTTTATGAAATCCCGCCTGTTGATCCCGCTCATGGATTTTTTCCCGTTCTCCATGGTTTCACCTCGACTCCGGCAGGATGTAGTAGACCCTGGGCTTGTGCTTCGACGTCTCCGCGAACGACGGGGTCGTCCCGGGATAGCCGACCTTCTCGGCGATGTCGGAAGGACTCCTGCCCTTCAGGTCCGCGTACTTGAGCTTGACCTCCCCCTTGGACGCCACCTCGGTCATCACCCGGGCCTTGTTCTCCTTGAGCACCTTGTGGATCAGGCTGTCCTTGTCGGCCGGGTCGCCGAAGTAGTTCGCCCGGCAAATGCAGGTGCTCACGCACATCGGCACCATGCCGTTCTTCAGCCGGTGGATGCAGAAGTGGCACTTACGGGCGGTGCCTATGGGGAGATGAAATTTCTGCCGCGGCCATTTCCGGCCGTATTCCCAGGTCGGCGACTTCTCGTACTCCTCTTCCTTAGGCGTGCCCTCGGTGTAGAGGTATCCGGCGTCCAGCGTCCTCGCCTTGTAGGGGCACGCGACGACGCACCGGCCGCACCCGATGCACTGCTCGTAGTTGATCATGACGATCCCGGCGCTCTCCCCCTGCGTGCTCTTCCACGTCGCCTTCCCTTCCCCCTTGTTGGGGCACGCCTCCACGCAGGGCGGGTTGTCGCACTGCTGGCAGGGTCGCGGAGTAAAGCGCCTGCTGACGTTGGGGAAGGTGCCCGATTCCTCCTCGTAGACCGGCCGGTAGACGACCCCGGGCGGGCTCTTCTGCTCCGCCACGCAGCCGGCCGTGCACGCCTTGCAGGAGGTGCAGCGCCGCAGGTCGATGAGCATCGCCCAATTCCGATCCGGGCTGGCCAGCGCCCTGCGGATGTCTTCCTGAATTACGGTCAGTTCATCCCGTCCCTCGTACATTTATTTCGCCCCCTTGGTGTGGCAGACGTAGCAGTTCGTCTTCAGATCGAACGCCTTCTCGGAGTTGTGACAATAGCCGCACGACATCCCCTGGCGCCGGTGGGACATCTGGAGCGACTTGTGCGTCGCCTTGGTCTCGAAGACGAACGGGTGGCAATCCGTGCATTGGAATCCCATGGTTTCCACGTGGGAATCGTGGCTGAAGGTGACGTCGCCTATGTGCTTCACCGGAAACACGGCGTCGCCCCCCCCGATCCGGGCGTACACGGCGGAGGCCGCTGCCGCAAGAAGCAGAAGAGCGATCACGGCTTTCCTCATATCATCCCTCCCCGTTCATTTGCGTCACTTGCCGTGGCAGACGTAGCAGTTGTCCCGGACGTCGAATGCGTTCTTGCCGTTGTGGCAGACGCCGCACGCCTTGTGCCGGCGCATCTCGGCCATCGTGCGCTTCTTCTCGCTGCGCTCCTGCGGAAAGATCCCGGGGTGGCAGTCCTTGCACCCGAACCCCCGGTCCGTGACGTGGGATTCGTGGCTGAAGACGACGTTCCCCATCTTCTTGACCTCGTAGACGATGTTACCGCCCCCGACTTCCGCAAGCGCCACGGAAGCCAACGCCCACAAGATCAATGCGACCGCAACGGCGCTCCTCATGACTTCCCCCTCCCCGTTCGCAATGAAGGTTGGAAATGTATACTTCTAGGGTGTTTATTTTTAATAATAATGCTTTTGCTGAGTGCCCTTCAATCATTATTGTTCTCCCTTTACCAAGGGGGCTATGTCGCCTCTGTCCCCCGGCTGCCGAAAAATCCGCTCAGGGAAAGGATGACTGACGTAAAATAAGGTTATTATTGGTGATTCTTCAGAGAAAAGGGATCCCTCATGGCTGTCGCTTTCGAAGAGGCTGTGGCCGCCATTCTCGCGCTTGCCAGGAGCCCGAAGGAACGCGTTTTGCTCCTTTCGGACGCCGCCGGAGAAGTGCTTTACAGGGATGTGGTGGCCGACCGGAACATTCCTCCGTTTCGACGTGCAGCGATGGACGGTTTCGCAGTGCAGTGGACCGGGAGAGAGAACAAGCAGACATACCGTATCATCGGTACCGTCAACCCCGGCCAGACATGGGCAGGGGCGTCAGGTGAGGCAGAATGCGTCAAGATCATGACCGGTGCCTCGGTTCCGGCCCCCTTCGACACCGTTATCCCCGTGGAGCAATCCGAAGCATGTCTGGACGGACTTGTGCGATTCGTCGCCCCCACGTCGCGGGGACAGCACGTCGCCCCGGAAGGCGAGGATGCACGGAAGGATGAAGTCCTCGTACCCCGAGGCACCCTCCTTCATCCCAGGCATATCGCCACGCTGGCCGCTGTCGGAAAATGGGAAGTTTCCGTGAGCGAAAAACCGGCCATCGCCATACTGGCCACGGGAGGGGAACTGAGGGAGCCATGGGAAGAGGCGACCGGCCCCTTCATCCGCAACTGCAACGCCCATTTCCTCCTGTCCGCCCTGAAGACCTCGGGGTTTGAGCAGGTGAAATATCTCGGCGTGGCCCCGGACGAATCGGATGTCCTCAAGGCAAAGATCCGGGAAGGACTGTCTTTCGACTATCTGATCCTTACGGGGGGAGTTTCCGCGGGGGAAACCGACCTCGTTCCGGAATGCCTCGCCGCCTGCGGCGTGGAAAAGGTCCTCCACAAGGTCTCCGTCAAGCCGGGAAAGCCGATCTTCGTCGGGAAAACCCCCGGTGGCGGCCTGGTCATCGGCCTCCCCGGCAACCCGGTCGCCGTGATCGTGCACTACTCCATGCTGATCCGCCCTCTGCTCCTCAAGTCGATGGGGTCGAAGGAATATCTTCCGAAGCCGATCTGGCTGCCGCTGGCCGGGGAGGCACACAACAAGGGAGAGCAGAAGAAGTTCTCCCCCGCGAGGGTGGAGTCCGCGGGAGGGGAAAGCCAGGTCGTGGAGATCCCGTTCCACGGCTCCGGGGACTTCGTGGCGGCATCGCGTGCCGACGGCGTGTTCGAGATCCCCTTCGGCATCAGGAAAGTACCGGCGGGCGGGCGGGTCCGCTTCTACCCGGTGTGGGGGGAGCTGCTGACCTCGGAAGATTGAAGGGAGGATGCGTCCATTCTTACAGCAGCGCGTTGAACAGGTACCCGACGATCAGGATCCCCAACCCCACGATGCCCGCGAATGTGGCGATCAGCCGGACCTTGAGCACCTTCCGGAGGATGATCATCTCCGGAAGGGAGAGGCCTATCACCGACATCATGAACGCCAGCACCGTCCCCAACGCCGCCCCCTTCCCCAGCAGGGCCTGCACGACCGGGATGATCCCCGCAGCGTTCGAATACATCGGGATGCCGATCAGGACCGCCAGGGGGACCGACCACCAGGCCTGCGCCCCCATGATCCCCGCCATAAAATTCTCCGGCACGTAGCCGTGGATTCCGGCTCCGACGGCGATCCCGGCCAAGACATAGGGCCACACCTTGCCGACGATGTCCCGGACAGCGTCGATGCCGTACCGGACCCTGTCTCGCCACGACAGACGCTCCCCTTCCGGCGCCCCGTTCCCGCCGGAGGGGATCGCGTAGACCCACTCCTCCACGTGCCGCTCCATCCCCAGCCGCCCGATCACCCATCCGGACAGCATCGCGATCGCGATCCCCGTCCCGAGGTAGAGGGCCGCGATCTTCCACCCGAACAGGCCGTAGAGAAGGACGAGCGCGATTTCGTTGACCATCGGCGCGGAAACGAGGAAGGAGAAGGTCACGCCGAGCGGGACGCCCGAGGTGACGAATCCGATGAACAGGGGGACCGCCGAACAGGAGCAGAAGGGGGTTACGATGCCCAGGAGGGCCGCCATCACGTTACCGGCCGCCTCCCGTTTCCCCGCGAGGATCTTCCGGGCGCGTTCCGGGGTGAAGTACGAGCGTACGATGCCTACGCCAAAGACCACGAGGGTCAGGAGAAGTAGGACCTTGGGACCGTCGTAGACGAAGAACTCGACGGCCGCGCCGAGTCGCGTGTCGGGAGCGAGCGACAACAGGGAGTACGTGAACCACTTCGAAAACGGCGGCAGGCTGCGGTAGAGCAGCCACCAGAACGCGAGGAGAAACCCCCCGGGAAGAAGGTACCCGAGCGTGAACGATCGCTCGGTCGGCGACGGGATTTCGAGGGCTGAAAATGTCGCTTCCTCCCCTCCATCCGCATCCGGAGAACAGCAAAGCGTCTTTTTGTCCGTGGAACCCATACCCGTCATGACAACCTCGTGGTGATCTTTCTCGACGATTTCAACTCCTCTTCCAGAAGCCGGTCCATATCCTCCTCGGTTTGCTCTTTGCGGCGGAGGTTGTTGCACTCGATGCATTCATTGGAATGGTCATCATTCTCACGCCCACATGCGCACATCCAGCCCATACCGTAATCTCCTTCTGCTTTAGAATGATCCAGGCACCACGAGGACGGGGATCGTGGACCGATGGACCACGTGGTTCGCCACCCGCCCCAGGAAAGCTTCCGCCATGTACCCTCGCCCCTGGCCGGCGATGACGAGCATGCTATACCCGCCCTTCCGGATCTTCTCCACGATCAACGGACCCGGACGGCCGAACTCCACCTCCTTGTGCACCTTGGCCTCCCCGAATCTCTTCAGCCGCGCTTCGAGTCCTTCGAGCCGTTCGAGGTCGATCCGGTTGAATTCATCGAGGCGGTACGCGAGGTGTGGTTGAATCCGCCCCTGGTCCTGCACGTGGAATAGGGTCACTTCCGGAGGGCGGGTGTGCGCCACGATGTGCTCCAGGTAATGAAAAGCCCGCCCGGCGGGTTCGGAAAAATCGGTGGCGAACAGGGGGTGGCGGAAGAGATCGCCGCAGAGGGCGTCGCATGTCTTTCGCTCGCCTTCTCTTTCGAGGATCGCTTTCGGAATGAGCAGGACCGGTTTTTCCGCCAGTTGAAGCAGGCGATGGACTACACTCCCGAGAAGAAGGTCTTTCGCGAGAGACTCCCCGTGGGATCCGATGAGGATGGCTGAAACATCCTGTTTTTCGGCCGTATCATGGAGGGTATGCGCCGGTTTGCCGAACGGCATTTCCACGACAACCTTCAAACCTTGTCCCTTCAGGAACTTCCGCTGCCGCTCCAGTCCGGGCCGTGCCTCATCAGCGAGCATCTCCCCGAGGCCGGGGGTATTGGCCACGTAGATGACGTGAGCAAGGACAATCTCCTCCAAACCGAGAGCCTTGAAATTATCCACACACTGGATCAGGGCGTCGGAAGCGGGAGATAGATCGGTGCAAACCAGGATTTTTCTGAACATATTATCCTCCCACCGCTTTTGATGGCTCGATGACTTTCTCATGGGCCCCGACCTTGAAATACCGCCGCTGGAACCGGAACGCCACGTTGACCAGGCCGATCATCACCGGCACTTCCACCAGGGGACCAATGACCGCGGCGAAAGCCGCCCCGGAATTGATTCCGAAAACCGCCACGGCCACTGCGATGGCCAATTCGAAATTATTGCTGGCCGCAGTGAAGGCGAGGGTGGCGGTCCTGGAGTAGTCTGCCCCCGCCTTCTTCCCCATGTAGAAGGAGACGACGAACATCAGGACGAAGTAGATCCCCAGCGGAATGGCGATCCGGACCACGTCGAGGGGGATTTTCACGATCAGGTTCCCCTTCAGGCTGAACATGACCAGGATGGTGAAAAGGAGCGCGATCAGGGTGATCGGACTGATTCTCGGGACGAAATGTCGGTGGTACCACTCCTTGCCCCGCAGCTTTACCCCGATGAGACGGGTCAGCGCTCCGGCGATGAACGGAACGCCCAGGTAGATGAAGACGCTCCTGGCGATCTCTCCCATGCTGACTTCGACGAGACTCCCCTTGAGGCCGAAGAACGGCGGCAGGACCGTGATGAAGAACCAGGCGTACACGCTGTAAAAGAGGACCTGGAAGACGCTGTTGAAGGCGACGAGCCCCGCCGCATATTCGGTGTCCCCCCTGGCAAGCTCGTTCCAGACGATGACCATGGCGATGCAGCGAGCCAGGCCGATCATGATCAGGCCGACCATGTATTGGGGATGGTCGGGAAGGAAGACGATCGCGAGGAAGAACATGAGCACCGGGCCGATCACCCAGTTCTGAACGAGGGAAAGGCCGACCACCTTTTTATCCCGGAACACGTCCCCCATCTCCTCGTATTTCACCTTGGCAAAGGGGGGGTACATCATCAGGATGAGCCCGACGGCAATCGGGATATTGGTGGTTCCGACCTGGAAGGAGTTGATAAAATCCTCGGCCCCCGGAAGGAAGTATCCGGTGCCGACGCCGACGGCCATGGCGGCGAAGATCCAGACGGTAAGGTAGCGGTCGAGGAACGACAGTTTTTTCGTGATACTTCCGGGCATTATGCCATGCCTCCTTCTTTGATCTTTTCCGTCTCGTTTACCCGCAGCAGCTCCCGCCCTTGCGGCCCTTCATCATCCCCATCATGGAGACCATGTTCGCCATCGGCTCACCGCACTCCTCCGAAAGCAGGGTGAACATCTCCCGAACCTTCCCGGATTCCCGCATCATGTTCCCGCAGAACACGGGCATGATCTTCCGCATGACCTCCATCTGCTCCTTCTCGGGCATCGCCAGAAACTCCTTCTCGAAATCTTCCATCTTCATATCCCGCCTCCAGGGTTTATTTGGATAACAACTTCACACCACGGATCCGCACATCGCCGAACAGTTCCCGGCCCACCGTTTCGAGCGCATCTTTTCCGGATAGATCCCCGCCGAGCATGGGCACCTTGAACATCGGCAGGCGGAACTGGTCGGCCGCCACGCGCAGGTAATGCTGCTGCATGTAGAACCGGGAGGTCGCAAATAGAGAGGTGCAATCCTTCTCATCCAGCACGAAATTCGCGATCACTCCCTGGACGTCGATCCCGGCCGCGCGCAAGTCCTCCGAAGCCCGTTTCGCCTCGAAGACGGGCGTGTATTCCGGGTAGAGGACCAGGAGAAACGTACACCGGGCTTTGTCCTTCAGGTGTCGGACAAGGGCGTCGAGCTTCGTCCTCGCCTCGCCCGCCGTCGGGTCGTCCTTCCGGATGGAGACCATCATCTCGACCTGCCGGGCGTAGTCGTACGGCAGTTCGAGAAGGCGGAGGGTGTGACCGGTGGGGGCGGTGTCGAACACCACGTACGCGAAATCGTCCCGCTCCACCATCTTCGCGAACTCCTCGAAGACGGCCATTTCCTCCGTGCAGGGGGATTCGAGCTCCTCTTTCACCGCCGCCAGCATGTCCTCCGAATGCCCGGAAGATTTCGCCTGGGCGAGGATCTTCTCTTTGTAGGCCTCCACGCTGGCTTTCTGGTCGATCCGCGCGACGGACAGGTTGGGATACCCTTCCGCGGGCCGGACCCGGCTCGTGACCTCGACCGACAGCACCTGCCCGATGTGCGCCGCCGGGTCGGTGGTGACCAGCAACGTTTTATGCCCGATGCCCGCCATCCGCACCGCCACTGCGCACGCCACCACGGTCTTGCCGACCCCTCCCTTGCCGGTCAGGACGACCATCCTCCCGCCGTCCCGCACCACCAGCATTTCGGATAACGCGGCCGGGTCCGAGAAACCGTCGAAGATCTTCTCTCCGAAGAACTTCCCCTGGAGGACGTCCGGGCGTCCCTCGTATACGATCTCCGCGAACCGGCGCAGGGACTCGACACCCTTTACCTCCCCTCCCTGAAGCCGCACTTCGTGCCGGGGGTAGGGAAGGGAATTCGACAATTCCCGGATCTGTTCCCTCTGGCGGCTTCGGAGCCCTGTGAACGGCCCGCCAGCGTCTTCCGGGTAGATCCCGTTCACGACGATCCGGAAGTTTCCGATGCCGAGCGCCTTCATCTCGTCGTGCGCGCGGACCGTCTCGGACACGGAAGTGGCTTCGGGGCGACAAACCAGGACGAATTCCGTCCGCTTCCGGTCGCGCATCGCCGCCACCGCCCGGTCGTACTTTTCCTTGGATCCCTGGATCGAGGAAACGGGGCCGATGCAGGTCTGCCCGGAGCCTTTCGCGCTTTCCTCGATGTGCCGGGACCAGTCCACGGGGAGCTCCAGCAGGCGGATGGTGTGGCCCGTCGGGGCGGTGTCGAAGATCACCACGTCGAACTCCGTCTTCCCGAGGAAGTCGGTGAACCGGTCGAATGAGGCGATCTCCACCGTGCAGGCGCTGCGGAACTGCTCTTCGAGCACCCTCATCACGTCCGGGGGCATGACCCCACGCATGGGACCGATCACGTGCTCCCGGTACTCCTCCGTGGCCGCGTCGGGATCGATCTCCATCGCGTGGAGGTTCGGCAGGATCTCGCGGATCCGGTGGCCGATCGGCTGTTCGAAGACGTCGGCCAGGTTGCTGGCCGGGTCCGTGGAAATAATCAGGGTCTTCTTTCCGGAGTCGGCCATCCGGACGGCGGTCGCCGCCGCCATCGTGGTCTTCCCCACCCCGCCCTTGCCGGAGAAGAATAGGTATTTCGTCATCGGGAGACCTTGTTCGTCATCCGCAGCTACCGCCGCGGCCGGAAGGGCAACAGCGTCCCGGAGCGGGCGTTGCACCCCCGCTCCCGACGGAGAAACCGAACAGTTGCTGCTCCACCTTCTTGCTGCCGCAAGCCGGACAGTGAGGCTTCGCTTCCTCCTTTTCCTGAATCGACATCCGGATCTCGAACTGGTGACCACAGGCGCGGCACAGGTACGCGTAGGTCGGCATCTACATCCCCTCCCGGGTGACCTGGTCGTACGTCGGGTATTTCCCCTTGCAGACGACCTTTCCGTCGAGCAGCGCGACCGGAAGGACCTCCTGCCCTTCCCGGGTCAGCAGTTCGACCACTGTCGGATTCGCCATGAACCGCTGCGGGACTTGATTGATCGCGAGCCGCTCCACGTCGATGCCCACCTTCTTCCACCGGAGGATGTCTTCCTGGAGCTTCGCCAGGGCGGGATCGGGCGCCGGCCCACACACCCCGGTGGGGCAGCACAGCGGCGGTTCGTAGATTTCCAGCTTTCTCACTTCGTTCCTCCTTGTTCCCGGTTCCCCCAAACGGGTAGGATGGTGACAATGGATATTATTTGTCCGGAGCGGTATAATGTCAATTCGTTAGTTGTCGAAATGGAGGAAGTCACATGAGTATGCGAGCCTACGAAACCGTCATGAAGGCCGTCGCCGACCCGACCCGGGTCCGCATCCTCAAGATCCTGGAAGGGGGAGAGTTGTGCGTCTGCCAGGTCATCGCGGTCATAGCCCTGGGCCAGTCCACGATCTCGAAGCACCTTTTCCTCCTTCGCGCCGCCGGGCTGATCAAGGACCGCCGGGACAAGAAGTGGATCCACTACTCCCTCGACGGGAAAAGCGACAACCCTTACGCCGGCGCGGTGCTCCGGAATATCCGGAAATGGCTGAACGACGATTTGATCATTCGAAAGGACCGTGAATGGGCGGCCATGGCAAGGGACATCGGGCCGGCCGCGATCTGCGAGCGCGGCATGGCTCTTCCCGGACGCAAGACCGCGCGGTGCCGCCCCCCGTCCAGCAGGGGCGCGTCCGCTGCCCGATGAAGGAATGATCGAGAAAGGTTCCCGGATTGAAACCGCGAATTGAAGTTCTCTATTTCTCCGGTTGCCCGCATGCGGGGGAAGCCCTGCGATTGACCCGGGAAATCGTGGGTCGTTTCCTTCCCGGCGTAGAGGTTGAGCCGATATTCGTGGAAACGAAGGAGGAGGCCCAAGCCAAGGAGTTCCTTGGCTCTCCTTCCGTCCGGATCGACGGAATCGACATTGAAGGTCGGAAAGGAAACCACCCTGGACTATCCTGCAGGGTCTACGAAGGGGGAACCGGGGTTCCCCCCGAGTGGATGATCGAGGCCGGCCTTCTTCGTGCGCTTCGCCCGCGACACATCCTGTTCCTTTGCGTGGCGAACTCAGCCCGCAGCCAGATGGCCGAAGGTATCGCGCGTTTCCTCGCACCCCCGGGAGTCACCGTCTCTTCCGCAGGTTCCGAGCCTTCCTCCGTCCGTCCCCTGGCCATCCAGGTGTTGGAGGAGATCGGAATCGACATCTCGGGCCACAAGTCCAAGGGGCTGGAGGCCGTAGGCGCTTCTTCCGTAGACGCGGTGATCACCCTTTGCGCCGAGGAGGTGTGTCCCGTATTTCTCGGAAAGGCCGTGCGCCTCCACTGGGGACTGCCGGACCCCGCGGGGGAAAGCGGGAGCGAGGACCGGAAGCTGGCGGCATTCCGAAAGGTCAGGGACGAATTACGGCGGCGTCTGGAACTCATGTTCAGCAACTGGGGCGAATAGAGAAAGGAGAACCGCCATGGGAAAGAAGGGATTCGTCCTGTGCGTCTGCCAGGGAACCTGCCCGAGTTTCAAAAAGATGGACATCTTCAATGTGCTCTCCGACGTCCGCCGGGAGAAGATCTTCGACTACGTGTGCCTTCACCCGCAGCTCTGCGTGGGGGACGGCGAGGAGTTCCTCAAGGTGCTGCTGGCCGGAAAGGAAACGGACAAGCTCTACATCGCCGCGTGCGATCCGCGGATGCAGGAGAAGATGTTCCGGGACGCTTTCGAGGCAGCGGGCTTCGACAAGTCCCGGCTGGTGTCCCTCGACATCCGGAACAAGGCCACGGAAGAGGCCGTCGAGGCGATCAAGGGAATGGTCGCCCAGGCCGCCTGACCGGAGGCCGACATGAAGACCTGGCGCGGGATCCCGAGGGAGGAGATCCCATGGTACCCGACGATCGACCCGGACCGGTGCACGGGTTGTCGGACCTGCGTAGACTTCTGCAAGAACGACGTCCTGGAGTTCAACGAGGACTCCGGAAAGTCCCAGGTAAAAAATACTTTCAACTGCGTCGTGGAGTGCAATGCCTGCGCGAAACTGTGCCCGGAAGGGGCCATCCGTTTCCCGGACGAGGAAGCTTTCTCGGCATTCATAAAGGAGCGGATCGCGCGGCAGGCCGCGAAGCGTTGAAGGCATTTAACCGCTGAACAACGGGAGCCCCTCGCCTGAGCGAGGGACTCCCGTTGCGATTTCCTACCTTCTCCACCCTGCCCAGGCGGGGATCCCGTTGTCGTCCCGCAGCTTCAGTACCGCATCTCCCTTCTTTATCTCGGCCGCAATGATCGCCGGATTCCCGGCGAACGTGACACGGGACCCTTTGACCTCGATGGAGTCGCCCTTCTTCAACTCGGTGTCGAGCCGCTCGACATACCACTCCGGTCCGAGATGGACGGAAACCGGCCCTTTCTCCGCCTTGAAAGTCACGTGGACCCCCCGGTTCATCCCCTTCATCGGGACCGTCCGGACGATGCTCTCGATCGTCCCGGAAATCGTCTCCACGGTCGCCGGATTGTACATCCCCTGGTACCCGCCGCCCATCCCCCAGCCCCCGCTGCCTTTCCAGCCTCTTCCGGGTCCGGCCGTCGCCATGGACACCGTTACCGCCAACACCGCCAGGACCGCCATGCCGATCATCCCGTTCCTTTTCATCGTTCCTCCTTCCCCGGGCCTTCGGAGACCCCGGGATTTTATTGATATATGTTTATATAAACCAGGACCCATGGCAGAAGTTTCAGGGGGAGGTCACTTCAGCGGGGCGCCGTTTCCCGAGAAGCCCCTTCGCGAACAGGAGTGCGTCTTCGAACAGGGTGTAGAAGATCGGCACGTAGATCAGCGTCAGGAACGTGGACACCATCAGCCCGCCGATGGCGACCACCGCAAGGGGGGAAAGCCGCTCCAACCCGATCGCCCGCTCTAAGGCGATCGGTACCATCCCGACGGCCGTGCCGAACGCGGTCATGATGATCGGGCGGGTCCGAACCCGTACGCTGTCGGTCAGGGCCTGAAGAGTGGACGCACCTTGTTCCTTGGCCACTTCGATGAAGTCGATCAGAAGGATCGAATTCTTGACCACGATACCGGCCAGGAGGATCACCCCCATGAACGCGGCGGTGGACTGTTGGCGCCCGGCCAGCAGCAGCGACCAGACCGCGCCGATCAGGGCCAGCGGGATGGCGCTCATGATTGTCAGCGGGTGGATGAAGGACCGGAAGGCCGGAATCAGGGAAAAGTAGAGCAGAACCATGCCGATCCCCAGCGCCGTGGTCAAGGCCTCGAAGTTGGTCTTGCCCTGCTTGGAGTCCCCCTCCTGGGAAATACGGTAGCCGGAGGGCAGATTCATCCCTTTGAGCTCCCGTTGGATGTTGTCCATGACGTGGGAGAGGGCGGCACGGGATTTGTACCCATAGATGTCGATGCTGTTCTGCATGTCCTGCCGGGTAAGGAGGGCCGGCACATAACTCTCGGTCATGGTCCCCAGCGAGGCCAGAGGGACCGGTCCGGACGGCGTGCTGACCTCGATAGCCCCCAGTTTGTCGACCCGGTCCCGGTACTCCTCGGCCAGGCGGATCCGCACCGGAAAGCCGTCCTCGTTGGCCACGCGGAAGGTCGATGCAATCCCACCCTGGAGGGCCGCCTGGGCCTGGGCCGCCACGTCCCTCGGCGAGATGCCGAAGGCGGCGCAGCGTTCCCGGTCGGCTCTGAAGAGTACCTCCTTCTTGTCCAGTCCCCAGGAGAGGGAGACCGACTCCAGGCCCCCCGCCTTCTCCAGGCGGTGTTTGACCTCTTGCCCGATCTCCGAAAGAACTTTTGGATCGGGACCGGTCACCATCACGTCCACCGCCGCCCGGATGCTGGACATGGCGGTTGCGCCGAACTCGAAGATGTCCACCGACTTCAGGCCGGCGATGATGGCGAACTCCTTGCGCAGGTTATCCTCGATCTGCCAGATGGACTGTTTTCGGTGGAAGCGGTCCACCAGGTTGACGGTGATGTTCCCCTGCTGGGGGTTCTTGCCGCTTCCGAAGGAGACCACCGCGGGCTCGGAGCCGAGCACCGAGCTGATCGCCACCAGCCCCTCCTGTTTGTTTATCGCCGCCTCCATCCGGGCGAGGATGGCGTTGGACTGGGACAACGAAGAGTTGGCGTCCGCCTCGAAGTTGATCTTGATGATGCCGGTATCCATTGGGGGCTGGACGCTCTGTCCCACCAGCGGCTTGACGTAATTCATGGTCACCACCAGCACCAGGAAGGCGACGGCGACGAACCAGAACCGGTGCTTCAGCGCCGTCCCCAACATGCCTGCGAAGAAATCGCGGATCCCGTTCACGGTACGGTCACTGACCCGCTTGATCGCGGCCTCGAAGCGGTTTCCCCCGGAACTTTTTTTCAATATGAAGGGAGCCAGGATCGGGATGATGGTGACCGAGACGATGTAGGAGGCCACCAGGGCGATGGTGAGCGACAGGGCCATCGGGCGAAGCACGGTCTGAACATAGCCGCCGATGAAGACGATGGGGATGATCACCACGATGGTGGCATAAGTGCCGGAGAAGATCGCCAGCATCACCTCCTCGACACTGCCGGCCACCAGCTCACGCAGGTCCCTCTGCGAATCGTGGTAATGACGCTCGATGTTTTCGATCACCACGATGGCGTCGTCCAGCAGCATCCCCACCGCCAGGATCACACCGGTCAGGGTCACCATGTGAAACTCGAAACCGAACAGCCACATGAAGGCGAAGGTGATCAGATAGGTAAAGGGGATGGCGATGGCGCAGAGGAGCATGGTGCGCAGGTTGGCCAGGAACAGGAACAGCACGATGACCGTGATGATCACCGCATCCCGCAGGGCCTCCAGCATGTTGTCCACGCTCCGCGCGATCAGGTCCTTCTGCGTATAGCTGACTTCGAAGTTGACGAATGGGAAGCGGGCCTTCAGCTTCGGAACGATCTCATCGGCGGCCTGGATGGTATCCAGGGCGTGGCCGTTCTGGTTGCGCAGAATGTTGATGCCGATCGCTTCCTTGCCGTTGCCGTGGTAGGCCGACTGGGGCTCCTGCACCCCCGACTCGACCCTGGCCACATCCCGCAGGTGGACGATGCCGGGTTCCCGGCGGGCGATCACCAGGGTTGCCAGCTCCTGGGCCTTTCTGGCCGATCCCTCGGTCTTGAAGAGGTACTGCCCCTCGCGGTTGATCACCATCCCCTGGGGGATGTTCTGGTTCTGGGCCGCCACTGCCCCCATGACGTCGGGCAGACCCACACCGAAGCGGGTCAGGCGGTCTTGGTCAACGATGACCTGGATCTCGGGCTGATAGCCGCCGAAGACCTCGGCGTTGGCGATTTCAGGGCTGCGCAACAACTCTTCCTTGATCGGGTTGTCGGCCAGTTCCCGCAGATTGCGCAGGTCGACAGGTGAGCCGGGGGACGGAGAGAGGGCCAGGGTCAATACCGGCTGAGTGGCCTGGCTGATCTTGAAGACCTGGGGGGGCCTGATCCCCGGCGGGAGTCGCGCCCCCACTTTGCTCAGGGCGTTGGCCACGTCGGTGGCGGCGGCGTCCAGCCCCTTTTCGTATTCAAACTCGGCAGTGACCACGGACGCCTCGTCCTTGGAGGTTGAGGTCACTTTCCGCACCATGTCGATCGTGGAGAGCTCTTTTTCGATCAGGCGGGTGATGTCTGCCTCCACGTCGCCGGCCGCGGCCCCGGGCATGACCGTGACCACGCTGATCTGGGGACGGTCGACGTCGGGGAAGAGGTTGAAGGGCATCTTTGTGTAACCCATGACGCCGACCACGGAGAGCAGAAGCACCAGGGAGAGCACCAGGTGGGGCCGGCGGATGTAGCGCTCGACGAGTCTCATCTCTTGGCTCCTGTTGCTGCGGGGGCAGCGGCCGGCTTGCCGGCCTCCACCAAGGTGACCTTGCTCCCTTCCGAAAGGGTGAGGAGTTTATTCTCCTGGGCTACGGCCACCTGCGCTCCGGGGGGCAGTTCGCCGCTGATCGCGGCCTTGCCGTTCGCCATGCCGAGGAGTTTCACCGGCATGATCCGCACCACCCCGTCCTTGACCAGATAGACAAAGGCGCCCTGAGCGCTCCTTACCACCGCCTGGTCCGGCACGACCCGCCCCTCCACTTTTCGGGAAACCAGATCAAACCCGACCGTGGCCGAGGAGGGGAGGTTGAAGGGGGACGACTTGGTGAGCACCTCGACCGTGGCCAGCAGGTTCTTGCCAAGAGCCGGATAGACCCGGTTGATCGTAGCGGCGATCGTCTGGCTGCCGTTGGTGAGCCGTACCGATGTGCCCGGCCGAATGCCGGACAATTCCTCTTGGGGAACCTGGGCCAGCACCTTGTAGGGAGAGGTCTTCTCGATGGTGAGGATCGGCTTGCCCGGCGCGGCCAGATCGCCAGGTTCACTCCAGCGCCTGGAGACCACGCCGCTGAAGGGGGCGGTGATGCGGGCGTAACCAGCTTGGGTTTTGGCGATGGCGGTGTTCATGGCAAGCCCTTTCAGGCTCTCCCCATAGGCGTCCACCGTCGCCTTCGCACCGTCCACGGTTGCGCGGGAGCGCTCCAACGCCTCCTGGGAGACGGCCCCGGCCTTGTACAGGACCACATCCCGTTCATAGACCGCCTTTTGGGTCGTATAAGCGCTCTGGGCGCCGGCCAGCTTCTGGCGGGTGGCCAGTACTTCGGCGTCCACCGCAACGGCGCGGTCAAGCAGCTCCCGGTCGTCAATGGTGACGAGCGTCTCATCCTGCCGGACGCTATCCCCCTCACGTTTGGAAACGGTCAGGATATTCCCCGAGATACGAGCCGAGAGGTCGGTTTTGGTGAACGGTTCAATGCTTCCCAGGTAGTGGGCGGTCAATTCCAGGGTCCCTTGGCTGACCGGCGCTACCTGCACGGTCGGCGCAGGAGCCTGGGGTGCGGGAAGGCGGGCGAGTTCCCCCTTTTTCTTCTCGACGAGCAGGAACCCCGCCCCGATCAGGAGGACCGCCGCCAGGACGAAGATGACGATGCGTTTCATTTCGAGTACTCCTCCAGGGAGCCGGTGGCTGTTCTGTAGGCGACCAGTGCCGCGTTGTAATCGAACAGAGCCTGTGCAAGGTTGGCCTCGGCCGTGATATCGGCCGCCTGGGCCAGGAGCAGGTCGGTCATCGTGCCGGCCCCGCTGCCGAACTTCTCCCGCTCGATACGGAACGATTCCCGGGCCTGTTCGATCACCAGGCGGGCGGTTTCCTCGCGGTGCGCGCTTTCCCGGAGAGAGGCGACGGAGGTCCCGATCTCGAGCCGAAGCTGGTGGTCGACGGTCCGGAGCCGCTCCCTGGCCTTGTCCCGCAGGATCTTTTCTCTCGCCAGATCCGCATAAAGGGATCGATCGAAGAGGGGGACGCTCGCCTGAAGGCCGATGAACCAGTTGGTTTCGTCGTAGGAAGGCCTGAAACCGTACTGATCGGTGTACCCTCCCGCGGCGTTCACGGCCGGCAGCAGCTTGCCGAGGGCGATCTTCCGGGAGAGTTCCGCCTCTTCCACTCCCTTCACGGCCGCAAGATATTCAGGCCGCTTCCTCGCGGCATCGAGCGTGCCCGACGCGGGATCGGAAGGTGCTGCCTGCACGACAAGATTGTCGGACAGAAGAGGCGGTCCCGCTTCGTTCCCGGGGTCCTCCCCCATCAGGAAGCGCAGGGTGGCCCAGGCCGTGGCGATCCCCTCCTTGAAGGTAAGGAGCCGCTGCCGTTCGTTGGCCAGCTGCACCTCGACCTTCAAAAGATCGACCCGTGCGATCCGCCCCACATCGAAGAGAAGCCGCGTGCTCTTGATCTGTTCCTCCAGGGCCGTCACCGACGCAGAGGACGCCTCCCGCAACGCCACCAGTTGCAGAATCTTGTTGTAGGTGTTCACCGTGTTGGCGATGAGATCGTTGCGGGTCCGGGCCAGGGAATATTCCTGAAGATCCCTGCGGAGCGCCGCCAGATCCACGTTGTTCGAGATCTGCCCTCCCTGGTAGACGGGGAGAGTCAAGGTTACCCCCCATGCGGCGTACTCGTCGCTGAAGTGGGCAGGGATCTTGACCGACTGGGCCGGGATGAACGGCACCGGGTCCTGGCGGAGTGCATAGTTCGTATCGAGGGAAAGCCGCGGCAGGTGCTTTCCCCGGGCGCTCAGAAGCCCTTGGCTACCGGCCTCCACGCCGAGGCGCCCTTCGGCGACCAAAGGATTTTGCGTCAGGGCCCGGTTCACGCTCTCCCGGAGGGAGAGACCCTCGGCCCGGACCGGGCCTACCGCCGCCAGGGACACCGACAGAACCAGCACCGCCACCGGAAAGATCATCGCGGTCCTCTTCATCTTTGCTCCTTCCACCGCCCCCAGAGGCCGGAGGATATATCGATATATTCTTATATAACATAACAGAGAAGAGAATGTCCCCTTTGAAGGTAATTTCACCTCATGAGAGGCACTCCAGAGAGGCACTCCAGAACCGGAAGACCAATCCTGTATCGCCAAAGACCGTACATCGAGCGGCATCTACCGGCTAGCGCTTCCACGAGGGACGGCCGCTGGTCCAGAGTGGCCGCCCCGCTTCGTCCCGAAGCCGCAGGACCGCGCCGGTGCGCTGGTTGGTCACCGACGCCGCTACCAGATGGAGGTGCCCCCGGTGGTCCATCATTTTTGCTCCTTCAACCACCAGCGGATCCCCGTTCTGGATGTCCGCGTGCTGTTCGGAGAGGAACCAGCTCGGCCCCAGAATGACCGTGATGAGCTCGGTTGGGGTCTGAAGAGACAGCGTGCAGGGACCGCCGAGAGCCGCGATGTCCACCTGCAAAGCGGTTCCCGTGGCCTGGATCACCGTATTCCGGTCAAAACCCGGGTTGACGGGAGATCCCCACCAGAAGCCCTCGGCTGCCGGAGCCGGCGAGGGCAGGGCGATCGTCATTCCGAGCGACATCCCGACGATCAGTAGCAGGATGGGCATTGCCCCTGTGCGTTCCCTATGGGCGGATTCGATGATGTTGCTCCGCGTACCCATTGGGACCTCCCGACTGCAAACTCCGCTACCGGTGGAAATCCGTTCCAGATCCTGCCCCCGGCATACAAGGCGACACCGAAGAAAGGACAGGGTTTCGTGGGAGTGGAGAACGGTGTACGCGAGAAGCGCCATGCCGCTTCCTTTTAGTATCCCCGCATCAACCGCTCTTTCCATCCATCCGCTCGATGCGCGCCACATTCCCCGACTCCTCTCTGTGCCAGAGGCAAGTGGTTGTCCCCGGAGAAACGATTGTCCCTCCGGGGACGCCCTTGCCTACCACCGGTTCCCGAAACCCATTCCTCTGCCGCGGCCACCGCCGGTCCCGGGACCGGCGGCCGGGAGTTGCGCCCGCTGCTCGGGGGTGAGGGTTTCTGCAACGGCCGTACGGGCGGCCAGCCCCTTCTCCTGCATCTGAGCCTGAAGGGCGACGATCTCCCCCTGCTTGGAAGCAATCTTCGCCTGGTCCAGGACCGGCTCGCGGAAGAGCCCCTGGAGTTCGATCCTCTTCGCGTACATCTCGCTCCGGACCTTTGACGTCTCGGCGTACCGGTCGCTCTGGATCTTCTGGATCTTCGCCGCCTGCTCGGCACTCAGATTCGGAGCCGCCGCCACGTCGCAACCCGGACCGGAGCCTCGCCCCATCCCCCGCCCCATGCCTGGCCCCCACGCGAAAACCGTCGCCGCTGTCAGGGTCACCGCCACCATCAACCCGAGTGCTGTCCCCATCCGTTTCATCTTGTTCCCTCCTGCCGCCTCTACGGCGCGTGTTGTCGCTTCCTGACCGGGTAAAAAGCAGGATGCGTGCCACGGCAGACTAGCGGCGATGACCGCCCCAGCAGGCGAGGAAACCGCATACGATTCAATTAGTTGGGAAGATGCCGGGCAACCGTTCAGCTTTGCGTGGCTGAACGCCGACCGGGGGAACGTGCGGAACTCGCAGGCGGCATGCGGATTCGGCACCCGGATAGAACGGCCTCTACTCTTCGTCGTCCGACTCGACGGAGATCCCGTATTCCCGGAGGCGGGTATAGAGGGTGCGCAGGCCGATCCCCAGTTCGTCAGCAGCTTTCCTGCGATTGCCCCTGTGCGCGGCAAGCGCCGCCAGGATCGCTTCCCGCTCCAATTCCCGCAGGGTCTTCGGCGCACCTGGGGACAAGGCGAGAGAGGACAGGGGGAGATGGAGATGGGCGGAGGTAATACGCTCTTCCCGGCAGAGGATCACCGCCCGCTCAATGACGTTCTGAAGCTCCCGGATATTGCCGGGCCAGGCATAACCTTGAAGGAGCGTCGGCACATCGCCGGCGAAACCCACGATCCGTTTGCCGAAGCGTCTGCTCGCCTGCCGAAGGACGTGGTCGGCGAGAGGGAGAATGTCGGCGGGCCGTTCCCGGAGGGGCGGCAGCGTGATCGGAAAGACGCTGAGGCGGTAGTAGAGATCCTCCCGGAAGACGCGCTCCGCCACAAGGCGCTGGAGATCCCGGTTGGTCGCCGCGATCACGCGCACGTCCACGGTGACGGTCTTGGTCCCCCCAACCCGCTCGAACGTCCCCTCCTGCAGTACCCGAAGGAGCTTGCTCTGAAGGGCATGGGTCATTTCACCGACTTCGTCAAGAAAGAGGGTGCCTCCGTGCGCCAGCTCGAAACGCCCCCGCCGCTGGCTCACGGCCCCGGTGAAGGACCCTTTCTCGTGCCCGAACAGCTCGCTCTCGAGCAGGGACTCGGTCAAGGCAGCGCAGTTCACGGCGACGAAGGACTGCTCCACCCGCCTGCTCCAGTGATGGATGGCCCGCGCCATCAGTTCCTTTCCCGTCCCCGTTTCGCCGGATATAAGGACCGTCGCGTCCGTGGGCGCCACCGAGCGTCCCAACTCCAGGGCGGCCTGCATCTTGCCTTCCCCCGCGACGATCTCGCCGAAGGGGAACACGGCCTCTGTTGCCTGTCGGAGGGTAGTCGCCTCGTCCGTCACCCGCTGCTCTTCCAGGACACGCCGTACACTAAGGCGCAGTTCATCGGGATTGGCGAGCGGCTTCAGCAGGTAGTGAACCGCCCCCATCCGCATGGCCTCCACGGCACCCTCGACCGTTCCGAACGCCGTCAGGATGATCACCGCCGTGCCTGGATCGTCGCGCTTCACCTGTTCCAGCAGATCCAGACCGGAGATCCCGGGCATTTTGAGATCGGTCAGGACGAGGTGATAGTGACGCTTGGCGATGAGCTGGAGCGCCTCTTCTCCGCTGGCCGCCGCAGTCACGTCGTGCCCCTCTTCCTTCAGGACGGACGAGAGCAGGAGCCGCATCGCCGGTTCATCATCCACCACCAGGATACTGCCCTTCGGTTTAGCCATTCGCCGGACCCTCCACCGGAAGCGTCACCAGGATGGTCGTGCCCTCGGGACCCGTCCGCGCGACGCGAATCGTTCCACCGTGTGCCGCGGTGATCTGCGTGCAGATTGCCAGCCCGAGCCCGGTCCCCTTCGACCGCGTCGTGTAGAACGGCTCAAAAACCCGGGACAATTCCGCCTCTGAAATTCCCACCCCCGTGTCTTCCACGGTAACCTCCACGGCCCGTCGTGCACGGCTTTTCCCGTCCACCGACCGCTGCGTCAGCGTCAACCTTCCCCCTGCCGGCATGGCCTGGATCGCGTTGAGAACGAGATTCCCGAAGAGTTGTTTCAGTTGCTCCGGGTCGGCCGAAATCGGGACCGCGTTCCCGGCAACGTCGAGCCGGCAGACCACTCCGGCGGCATTCGTCGCCGGCCCCACCAATCGTAGCACCTCATCGAGAACCCCGGGCAGCTCCGTCGGCTGGCGATTCGGGGGCCGGGGCCG
>Ga0315273_10000932_pt1 | contig 32051 bp, 50 predicted proteins | sample YL17G02_0_MG_FD_205753 | JGI IMG/M metagenome (GOLD analysis project Ga0315273, IMG submission 205753) | Sediment microbial communities from Yellowstone Lake, YNP, Wyoming, USA - YL17G02_0 | ecosystem: Environmental > Aquatic > Freshwater > Lake > Sediment | place: USA: Wyoming | collected...
TTGACCATCTCCTTGCCTCCGGTACCTGCTGGCAGAACGCCCCATGGCACCGGAAATGCCCAAGGTGGGCTCATTTTCGATGAAGATATTTCGGCCAGGTGGGCTCAGATTCGATGATGATACACAGACAGTTGGCCGAGTTCATCCGCAAGCACGACCATCGCTTCCGTCAAGAGCCATTCGGTGACAAGAAGGACTCGTGGACGCGCGCGGTAGCGAGCCTCGCAGGCGACGCCGATGCAGAATCGTGACGGACCTGGCGGCAGCTAGCCGGCCGGGAAAGCGGGCATGATGGAAGATACAGAGCTGAGCTTGCTCGACGAAATCAACGCCAGGATACCGGCGGCGGACTTCCAGGCCGAGTACTATCCCGGCGGCATGGTTCGCATCACGATGGACGTCACGGCCGAAATGGCAGGCCGGATCAAGGCGCTGGCCGAGCAACAGGGCTGGCCGGAGGCCGACACGTCTGTTGCCATGCTGGCATCGGGGATCGGGGCCTTCAAGGAAGCGAAGGCCCGCGAGCTGCTCCAAGAGGGCGACGAGGCGGCTCGAGACGAACTCGATCTGCTGGTGAAGCAGATGCGCCAGATGGAGATACAATACGCCGTGATGAAGTTCCGCACCTGGAGCTTCCTGCAAGCCTACCAAGCGGCGGCGATGAGCCAGGGTGCGCTCGTGAACCGGGCTAATGGCCTGTCGTTGGTGGCGGATCGGTTGCAGGCCGAAAACGCGGAGTTGAAAGATCTATTACGTAAGATCGAGACCAACAACGCCCACCCCCAAGGCGAGACCATACATCGCCCACCCCTGTCTGCACCGGCCGTTCGCTATTCGCCAAGGTCCGTTCGATCGTTGCGGCGTCTTCTCGAACAGATCGTCGCGCGCCGCTAACCCCTCGCACGTGATGCCAGCGCCGTGAAGTAGACGACGCTCGGCCTACTCCTCTCAACCATCACACTGAGCGGTCACCGGGTGGTGGTCGGTGCACCGACCACCACCAGGGCCTCGCGTCGCAGCGAAAGCCGCACCTCATTGCCCACGTGCAAACTCAGCGGGGCATAGGTGTACATAGGATAGCGCACCTCAATCTCGTGACCGTTGGGCAATCGGATGCGCAGGAGTCGCATCCCTGGGCGCATGCTGCTCTCGGTGATGAGACCCGTCACCAGGTTGTGTCGCACGGCGTCCAGCACAGGCCGGTCCGGGTAAAGGATCTTGACATCCTCCGGCTGGATGTAAGCCGTGACGGTGCTGTCGACCGGCCTCGCTTGAGGGGGCGCCACGAGATGTAGGCCCTCCCAGTCCAGCGTCAATCCCTCCGGGTCAAGCGCGCGAACGCGAGCCTGAAATAAGTTCGGGATGCCCATGATCTCGGCCACGTGCGGGTTGGCCGGATAGCGAAAGACGTCCTCGATCGGGCCAATCTGCTCCACACGCCCATCCCGCATCACCGCCAGGCGCTGCCCGACGGCGAAAGCATCTTCCAGTCGATGGGTGACGTAGAGGACGGCTAACCCCAACTCCCGCTGTATCCCGAGCAACTCGAGCTGCAAGCGTTGGCGCGCAACCGCATCTAGGGCCGAGAACGGCTCATCCAGTAGCAAGACGCGCGGCGCGACGGCCAGTGTGCGCGCCAGCGCGACCCGTTGCTGTTGCCCGCCGGAGAGCTCGTGGGGGTAGCGATCGGCCAGGTGCGCCAGGTTCATCCTCTCGAGGATCTCACTAGCACGGCGCAGTCTGTCGGGCCCGCGCAGAGGGTAAGTTACGTTCTCCCGCGCGGTCAGATGTGGGAACAGGGCGTACTGCTGGAAGACGTACCCGACGTGTCGCTGGCGGGTGGGGAGGTTGACGCCCCGGCTTTTGCCTTCCTTGAGGAAAAGCGTCTGGCCGTCGAGAGTGATCCGGCCGCGCTCGGGCGTAACCAGGCCGGCGATGGCGTTCAGTGTGGTGGTCTTGCCTGAGCCCGACGGACCGAACAGCACTAAGATCTCGTCGCCTACCTCCAGTTGCACGAGCAGCCGGAAATCGGGACGGCGCACCGTGAAGTCAGCGGTAAGGCAAGGCGCGGGGCCTGCTGCTTGCGGCGTCATCTCAATCCTGCCCAACGTTAGCCACCGTCGCGCGGGGTCGATTGGGGTGCTCGAGCTGCCGCACAGCCCACAGGGTCATAAACGCCAGCACCGTCATCAGTAGTACCATGCCATTGGCCTGGGCGTAGTTCCGGTTCTGTACCGCGTCGTAGATCGCCAGCGGCAGCGTTTGCGTGCGGCCGGGAATGTTACCGGCTACCATCAACGTCGCGCCGAACTCGCCCAGCGCCCGCGCCGCGGCCAAGGCCAAGCCGGCTAGGATGCCGCGCCGAGCTAGCGGCAGGGTGACGCGCCACAACACCTCCAGCTCCGAGGAGCCCAACGTGCGCGCAGTCTGTTCCAGCGCGGGATCGACGCCAGCGATGGCGGAGCGCGCCGACAGCACCAGCAACGGCAGGCCCACCACCGCCGCAGCGATCGCCGCCGCACCCCAGGTGAAGAGGATGCGCCAGCCAAACCAATTCACGACCGGGCTGCCGCGGCCAAGCACCAACAGCAGGTAATAGCCGACTACGGTGGGGGGAAGCACAAGCGGCAGGGTGATCAGCGCCTCCAGGACGGTGGCGCCGGGAAAGCGCCGCCGGGCCAACAACAGCGCCAACGGCAACCCGCATACCACCATCAAGACCGTGGCCAGCGCCGTGACCTGCAATGACAGCAGTAACGCGTTCCAACTCATTGGACAGGGTCCTCACCTGGCAAAATAAAGCCGTACTTACGCATGATCGGTCGTCCCTTAGGACCGTTGAGAAACGCGGCAAAGGCGCGCGCCTGGGCCTCGTGTGGCGTGCCCTTAATCACTGCCAGCGCCTGGTCAATGGGCGGATGCAGTTCCTGGGGGATCAGTCTCCAGCGGCCCGGCTGACCCGCCGAGGCGGCCGCCGGCACGCTGAGCGACAGCGCCACGATGGCCACATCTACGTTGCCCGTCTCGGCATACTGCAGCGTCTGGGCCACATTCTCGCCGAGCACTAGCTTGGGCTGCACTGCCTCCCAAACTCCAGCCGCCTGCATGGCCTGGCGCGCAGCCACGCCGTAGGGCGCGTGATCGGGGTTGGCGATGGCGATTCGTTTAACCTCAGGCTTGACCAGGTCTGCCAACTGGGTGATTTGCAGAGGACTGTCAGCGCGCGTCCAAAGCGTAACGCGACCTCGGGCATATAGTTGTTTGGTGTCGGGGAGGATCAGCCCTTGCTGCGCCAGCTCGTCAACGAAGGTGATATTGGCCGCCGCAAATAGGTCCACTGGTGCACCCTGCTCGATCTGTTGCGCCAACAGGCCGGTGGAGCCGAAATTGAAAACGACCTTATTGCCGGTGTCTGCCTCGAATTGCCTGCTGATCTCCTGAAAGGCATAAGTCAGATCCGCGGCTGCCGAGACGGTGATTGTGACCGGCTGTCGCTGGTGAGCGGCTGGGAGCGCCTGACAGCCCGCCAATAGCAGGCCGAAGAACACCCAGAGCGCAAGAAATCGGTCGAGCACCGGGAAGGACCGTGCGCTGCATTGTCTGATCAATCTGTACAGGATTGTTTGGAGCGCAATCGTGCCAGTCATGTATCCTCTCCCATATTGCCCGCGCCTGTGAGAGCGTTGCGGGATTCAAACCTCACCTGCAAAGTCAGCTCTGGCGGGACTGAAGTCCGTTCGGCAGACTATCTGCCGAACTGTCAAGCGTTCGAGAGCTACTCCTGACGACAGCCAAGCGGCGCAGATCATCGAGCGCGCCTAACGTAGCTCGGACTTGAGCTGCACGCAGTTGGTGCACTACCGCGACCATTTCGTTTTCGATCTTCCGCTGTTGTTCACGTTCGAGCCAATCGCTGAGGGCCAGCTTCTGCGCGTCAATAAGTGTGATCGCGGCGGACGGATCGTGTCGTAGGGCCGCATAAACTCTGGCAAGGAGTGCCGTGCGCAGGTTGCGCGGATGCGGCTCAGGGTTGCGCAGCCACTGCTCAAATTCCGCCCGGCCGGTCTCTGTCGGCGCATAAATGGTTCGCGCCGGCCCGTTCGGGCGTTCTTCGGCATACTCGGCAATGTATGCCTTCTGCCGCAGTTTACCCAGCAGAAAATAGACCTCGCTGCGTTCGATCCGCCAAATGGCGCGCAACGCCTCATCTTCCTGGACCCTTCGAGCCAACTCATAGCCATGCATCGGGCGCTCGCAGAGCAATCCTAGAATGATGTTCTCACTTGGCCAGTCGGCTTGCATAGCGGAGGCTGCTCCTGATCGGTGGGTCAAGAAGGCTAGTCAGAGCCTAACGAGAGACTATTTAGATTATAAATAGCCCCAGTGTTTGTGTCAATTCTGAGTATTGTCTCACATGAGAACCTTACTCTTGGGCCATCGTTGCCTCATGGGTGAATCTAACTGTTAGTGCCGCCTTCGGCAACACCATCAAACGACCAGCCAACCGGGTCCACCGACACTGAGCCGGGGTTGGGCCCCCATGTTGCTCGCACCGTACTCCTGTCCATGTGAACCGCTCGAGAGCTCGCGCCCACCAATCAGGCAGCGGGCACCGTTGGGTGGTGAATTCTGCCTGCCCCGTAGCGACTCCCTCAAATTCTCGCATCCGTACATGTCCACGCCGACAAATTCGCAGAGCTTGGACTGCCTCTAGCGCTTGACAGCGGTCTTTCTCCCTATTTCATACAGAACATCAGTTCGCGGGCAGGTCTCGTGTCGAGAAGATCCTGATCCATGCGCTTGAAGCCGCTGGTCGGAGAACGGCTGAGGTGAAGTGGCCGATTTGGAGAACGTGGCATATCCGCTGCGGGGCCCGGAGCGCAGGGCGCGCCGGCGAGTTGCTGGCGCGGATGAATCTGACGCACGTGGCGGGTCACTACCCGTTCGAGCTTTCCGGAGGCCAGCAGCAGCGGATCGCGCTGGCACGTGCGCTGGCGGCGGCGCCAAGGCTGCTGCTGCTGGATGAACCGTTTTCAGCCCTGGATGCGGCAGCCCGCCAGCGACTGCAGAGCGAACTGCTGGCGCTGCAGCGGGAGCTGGGTCTGGCGGTGGTCTACGTCACCCATCGCCTGGAAGACGCTTTTGCCGTCGGGCAGCGCCTGGCCGTACTCCGCGACGGGCGGGTCGAGCAGGTTGGGCCACTAGCCGATGTTTTCCGGAATCCGGCCAACCAGCATGTGGCCGAGATCATAGGAATCCCCACCTGTTGCGGGCGCGGGTAGCCGGCGCGGACGGCGATGGCCTGGTTGTGGATTGGGACGGCCTCCGGCTCGTGGTTCCGCCGCAAGTCATCGCCGCAGGCAGCAGCGTGACTGCCTACGTCCGGCCCGAGGATGTTAAGATCCTCTACCCCGACCGGCCCCTGGTCGACGCCGTGCGGTTCAACCTTGCCAGCGGCCGGATTGTGGGGAGCAACCCGCATCCGGGCGGGCGGACTCTTCAGGTCCTGCTATCCAACCAGCACCTCATCGAGGTGCGTCACGGCCACTACACCTACGTCCCGCTCGGCCTGCAAGTGGGCGATGAGGTGCGGCTCTCGCTGCGGCGTGAGGCAATCCTAGGCATCGGTCAAGTGTAGTTGCTGCAGCGAAGGTCCGGGATGCGATAGGAGGCGGTTCTTGACAACGGAGAAGCTCTCCGTATTGATCCTGGCCGGTGGTCGAAGTCGACGCATGGGGCAGGACAAAGTGTGGATGGCGCTGGAAGGCGTGCCGCTGATCGAGCGCGTTGTCCGCTGCGTACTGCCTCTGGCCTCTGAGTTCCTCTTCAGCACCAACGCGCCGGAACGTTTTGAGACATTCGTGCGTTCCATGCCAGTGCCAAGCCGAGTGGTTACCGACCACTTCGCGAGGGCCGGGCCGCTAGCCGGCACTCACGCCGGGCTGAGCGCCGCTCGCCACGATCTGCTCCTGGCGCTCGCCGCCGACATGCCGTTCGTGAATGAGGCATTGGTGCGCCACTTGGTGGGGCTGGCAGAGGGGTTCGACGCGGTTGTACCCCAAACGCCCCACCCTGACTCGGGGGAATTGAGCTGGGAACCGCTCCACGCCCTCTATCGCCGGGGCTGTCTCAGAGCATTTGAGGCACGACTGGCGGCCGGACAGCGTCAGGCTTTCAGCTTCTACGAGGACGTCTGCGTAAGAATCGTTCTGCCTGCCGAACTCCAGGCCTCCGACCCAACTATGAAGTCCTTCTTGAATGTGAACACGCCGGTGGAATGGGCAGAGATTCAACGGATCGCAGATGGATCGGGACCGTAGCCGGCCGATCACAGCACCCGGGCAGCCAAGCCTCGATTTGCTCCTTGAACCAGCGCACCCCGTCAGCGTTCAGGCGATGACGCGTCGCCGTGCCTTCTGGCTCGGCGCAGACAAGGCCCGTCTCGCGCAACACCTTGAGATGCTGACTGACCGTTGCTTGCGCGAGCGATGTGCAGCTGACGACCTCATGATTCAGGCACGAGCCGCACTGGGCCAGAATACCCATGATCTGGAGCCGCACCGGATTGCCCAGAGCACGCAGCATCGCCACCAGGCGCGCTTCGTCCGGGCTGAGAAGAATGTCGCGCTGCTGCTGGCCGCTCATCTCCCCGCTATCCTCATTTCTTGCGGCACCGTTTGTGGCAGTGTTGTCGCTAGCCGTGCTACGCTCCCCCCCGGATCAGCACCCCCCCCGATACAGCTGCTGATCGAATTCAGGATCAAGGCTTGCTTCATCCGTTCCTGACCGACGATGGCCGTGAACGGGTAAGGAGGACGGTGAGCCACAATTTACCTCTGTCAGCGCGCGGCGGGCATGACCCCTAGCAGCTCCAGCCGGCGCCGGATGACGGGGATGGCGACCTTACCGCCGCTGCTCAGAACCTCGCCGGCTACCAAGATCACCGGTAGTTGGGCGTCCGACGGCAGCGGCGGACAGTCCGGATCGAAGAGATCGCAGTATTTCACCTTCACCTGGTCGCCGAAACGCGCGTATAGTTGCCCCGCTGCCCACGATGCGATCTCGCGCCAGGTATCTATGACCCCGCTGGCACATGCCACCGGGGCTCCCACGATTTGCACGAGAACTTCTTTGGCGTCACTCATTTAGCAGGCACTTTTCACTACCCACAGCATCCCGGTCTAGCGTTCGGGCCACAACAGGACAGCGACGCAGTTTCGCCGCCTGTGCTATGTATCACCAGTCCGGCAGAGATCACTTGTCGGACCTCGAGCGCGTGACACTGCGGACATTCCAGCTTGAGGCCCTCCTCCTTCTCCTTGATCGAGGCGCGCACCTCGAAGACCTCGCCGCACTCTGCGCAGCGGTAATCATAGTAAGGCATAAACCAACTCCCCTTCCTTCGTTAATCTGGGCGTCGCGGCCTGCGCCACTCGCAACCGGATTCTGGCTGATGGCCAGCGCAGCACCCTATGCGACGTTGCCGGCTCCCGTCATGTCAGCAGCTCGTCGACCTGGCCAACGTAGCGAAGTCGACTCCCAGGAGTGAGCTGATCTCCCGATTCACCTCCGGAAGATACGCGTTCGCTGCCTGCTGCGCCTCCGCGTAAGCCATGATCATGGGATCGGACTGCGCCTCGCGCTGCAATGTCCGGACTTGATCGACGTCAGCCTGTGTTACATGGCGGAGCGCCTGGCCTCTGCGGAGGTCGGCCTGAGCCCCTGACAGCCGGTTTAGCAGGTCGTAGGCGCGGCGGTCGGCTTCGAGACGCGCCAGGGCCTGGTGGTAGGCGACGATCGGCTCTGCGTGGAGCAAACTCTCGGCGAGAACCTCGAGCGCTGCCTGCAGGTCAGGGGGCAGTGTCATTGGAGTACTATTCATGGCTTGCCTTTCTTTAAAGAGCGCCTGTAATTAGCAGCAGCCCGATCCGCACGCGGCGGAAAAACTCAGGCCAATGTGTTGGGACAGCAGTTTGGCAGCGGCCTCACAAAGGGCCATCAGATCCGCCTGCGCCTGCATGTAAGCCGCCACGGTCGGTTGTGCCATAAAGGCCTGGTGGAGCCGCTCTAGCTCAGCGCGCTCCTCCGGGCTGACGGCATTTAGCATCAGCGCCATGCGCAACGACGTCTGCTTGGATTGATACGCGCCCAGCACGCGTTGGGCGTCCAGATCGCCCCGCAGGCCTTGCTCGGCCTGTTCGTAGGCCTGGAATTGCCGGGTTTGCGCCAGAGCGGTGGCAAAAACACGCGCAGACTGGAGCACCGACGATGGCGATGCGATCTCCAGATCGATCAATAAAGGGTCGTTCATCGTGTGTCAATCCTCCGTTAAAGGAAATAGTGACATGCGGTTGTTCTACCTCGTTTCGCTGCTTCGCGTGCAACTAAGGCATGTCTGATTGCCATTGGTGGAGAAGCGCGGGCACCTGCACTGCGATATCATCGCGCACCGCACGGAAAACGCTAAGGACTTGCCTATCCGTCCCCTCCACCTTGGCCGGGTCGGGAAAACTGCGATGAACGCGGTTCCCCTTCCCGAGCCAGATGGGACACTCTTCAGCCGCCGAATCGCAGACGCTGACGACCAGGTCAAACGGCATCTGACGGAACTCGTCGACAGACTTGGAGCGGCCTTGATGCTCGATCCCGATCTCGCGCAGGACCTGAAGCGCCAGCGGATGCACGAAGCCAGCCGGCTGCGTGCCCGCGCTGTACGCCGCCCACGCGTCACCCAAGCGGGCGTTCACGATCGCCTCGGCCATCTGCGACCGGCAGGAGTTACCGGTGCAGAGAAAAAGCACTTTGCGCTGGCTCATTCCACAGCCTCACTTATCGGGTGACAGCTGGCGCAGCGCATTGCTGACCGTGTCATTGACCGTGGCTTGCTTCATGTATCGGGCCACCATGATCGCCTCGATGATTTCGGCGTTCGTGACCCCCTTGTCTTTCGCCATCTTGACCCACATCTGGGTGCAGGTATCCGAGCCGCTGATGGCGGCCGCAGCAATCCCGATCAGCAACTTGTATTTGGCAGGCACAGCCTGGTAGTTGGGGTGTTCAAAGATGAGCGTTCTTTCGTCCATTTGATTCTGTGCAAATTCGGGCGCGAATTCCTTCAGTAGGTCCATCGGCGTCTTCATGTAGAATATCCTTCCTTGTTATGGTTGGTTGCTGTGGTGGAAAGTATCTGATTCATTACGCTTCCTGACCGACGAGCGCGCTAGGAGGTCAGCAAGGCGCCCATTACTGATCTTTCCCCCAAAACCTGCCCGCCTAGCTCGGATAGCATGTGCAGACCTTTCACCTCCTTGGGCAAGAGCGGGATCTGGAGGACCGGTACCGGAAAGCGCGTGGCGATTTCGGCCAGGTACTTCTCCTGCATGGCGCGGCGGGACTGGACAAACGGCGTGGTGGCCTGTTCCCGCGGAATCACCATATTAGCGACCACCAACCCCGGTTCGATCCCTACCGTGCGCAGCTCCACGGCGGCCCGGTAGGCCTCCAGTATGGGCGTGGCTTCCGGGTACATGACGAAGGCAAAAGTGCTGCGCGCTGGATCCCGCATCATCGCGATCACCTGAGCGAAGCGTTGCTTGGCCACGTCGTCCGCAGCTGCCGAGTCCACGGTGGCGAAGATCTTGATGTCGAGCTGCTGGCTCCAGTCGACGGGCAGCTCCAGCAGGCGCAGTGTATGGCCGGTCGGTGCGGTGTCGAAGACAATCACCGGCCAGCTCTCCTGTGACGCGTAGTCAATGAAGCGGTCGAAGGCGGCCATTTCCTCTGTGCAGGGTGAATCCAACTCCTCGGCCATCACCTTAAGCGCCTCAGGGGGGCGGCCGCGCCGGCGCGCGTCGTCGAGGATGCGGGCCTTGTAGGTTTCGGCAGCGGCCTTGGGGTCAATCTTAGCGGCCCATAGGTTCGGGACGCCCAGCACCGGCGCTGCAGTATCGCCCACAGGCACACCGAGAACGTCGCCCAGGTGAGCCGCCGGGTCGGTAGTGAGCAGCAAGGTACGGTAGCCGCGCTGCGCCAGCCACACGGCCGTCAGGCACGAGGCCACCGTCTTGCCCACGCCGCCCTTGCCGGCGAAGAAGAGTGTGCGGTTGTGGCCGTTGGGCGTCACACGCCCCAGGATGTCTGTGGGCGTAGGCGCAGCTCTAATCCGAGGGGCGAGCGGGGTGGCTGACTGGGCCAGCCCCGCCAGCGTCGGCTCATCCGCGCCATCGAAGAACAACTTGCCCACCTCGCGCAGGCTCTGGAGGCCCTTGATCTCGTCTCGCAGCAAGTACATGCGCCGGGTCGGCAGCGGCAGCTCGCTCTCGATCTGTGCCAGGTAACCGGCCTGCATGGCCGCACGGGCGGCGAACAGCGGGTTGGCCTGCTCCGTCGGCGGGATAATCGCGTTTACGATGAGCTGATGGGTGTGGATGCCCAGCTTGCCGAGTTCCGCCGTTGCGCGTTTCGTCTCCTTGATAGCAATCGCCTCGGGGTGCAGAACGAAGGTGAATGTCGTGTGCACCGGGTCGCGCATCACGGCCAGGGCGCGCTCGTACTTGAGTTTGGCATCCTGGATCGCGGCCGCCGGGCCGAGACAAGTCTGTCCGCTGCCCTGGCTGGCGGCCGCGATGGATTGGCTCCACTCGGCAGGCAGCGCCAGCAAACGGAGGGTATGCCCGGTAGGCGCCGTATCGAAGATGACCGTATCGAAGGCGGAGCCAGCCAATGCCGGCGGTTCCAGGAAGTCGGTGAAGCGGTCGAACGCGGCCACCTCGGTGGTGCATGGCCCGCTCATCTGCTCTTCCATCACCTGCACCATCTGCGGCGGGAAGGCCGTGCGGAGGGGGGCCATGGCATGGTCTATATACTCCTGGGTGGCCTGGTCTGAGTCGATTTCCATCGCCCACAGGTTGGCTGCTCCCGCGATCGGGGTGACCTGGTGGCCGATCGGCTGCTCGAAGACGTCGGCCAGGTTCGACGCCGGGTCGGTGGTGACGATAAGTGTGCGCCTGCCCTCATCAGCGAGGCGCACCGCGGTGGCGCAGGCCATGCTGGTTTTGCCAACACCGCCCTTGCCGGAGAAAAAGAGGAATTGAGTCGTCATGCCCTTGCTCCGTTCAATGCTGCCTGGACCTCGGCCAGAGCCGGATAGGCCCCGACCTTCAGCACCTGCCCGTGCACGACGGTGATAGGCAGGGCGGCCATCTGTTGCTCGCGTACCAGGCGCATCACGTCGGCGTTTTTGAGAAACGCGTTGGGATTACTGCTCATCTGATAGCGCTCGACGCGCGCGCCAGCAGCCTGCAACGCCAGGATCATCTCGCTGACGTCCAGTAGGGTCTGATCGAGAGTGGGGCCGCACAGCCCGGTCGGGCAGCACATCGGCGGATCGAACAGCTCAACAACCGCGTTCAGCGCGCGGCCGGATGTGGGATCGAAGACGGAAATCAGCTCAGCCATGAAAGTTCAACCTCCATTGAAGTAGTCTGGTAAAAAAGGGGACGACGCTAGCGCGCACCCAGTTCAATCAGCTCCGGTCGGATCGGCGCGCTCTGCGGACCGCAGGTGAGGCGCCGCGGCTTGATCCGCGTCGAGTCGAAGAAGCCGCCGAAAGCCTGGTTGAGCGCCGCCAACGCACCCAAATTGACCGAGTAGTAGACCCACCGTGCGTCGAACGGGTCACGTTCCGAATCCACCAGCCCCGATTCCCGCAGGACCCGGAGGTGATGGGAGATGAGATTGGGTGGCATGTCCAGCGCCTCGCCCAACTCGCAATTGCACTGGACACCTTCCATGATGAGATGGAAGATGAGCAGCCGCTTCGGCTCGGCCAGCACCCTTAGGCGCTCGGCCAGGACTTGTAAATCGGTTGGGGGTTGGGCAACTCGCTGCATGGACTACTGCTCTCCTCATAATTCAATCTAGGTTGAATTATATACAATGGCAGCGTATTGTCAAATCGAGAACGTTCGCTCTGCACCGCGCTGACAGTAACGCGGGCTCCTCGTCAGCTGAGCCTTGGAATGGTAAGATGGGAGTGAAAACTGTGAGAGGCCGGTAAGCGATGATGTTGACGGGACGTCTGCTTGCTCCATATGCCTTACCTCCCTGATCAGCTATCCACACCGCCGACGCAGTGCGGCTTCAACCTTCTTGATGACAACCTGCGTCACGAAAGCCGCGATCTCGGCTGGGTCATCGCGGCGTGCGATCGCCAACACCTGGCGCACCTCGTCCTCGTCCAGGATGAGCAGGGTTTTCTCGATGCGCTCTTTCGCCATGCTATCTTTCCACAATACTTTGCACGGCGTCGGCCGCGACGCGCACTTCGTCTACGGTATTGAAAAAACCGGGGCTGAAGCGCAACGCACCGGTCTCCAGCGTGCCTGCAACACGATGGGCCTGGGGCGCGCAGTGTAGTCCCGCGCGTGTCGCTACATCGAAGACCTGGTCCAGTACGACGGCAAGCTGATCGGGCAGATAGCCATCGACCACCACCGAGACAACCGCCGTGCGCCCGCCCCGGTCGGCGGGCCCCAGCACCGATAGGCCCGGCACATCACAGAGGGTGTCGATCAACAGGGCGGTCAGCTCCAGCTCGTGCCCACGAATGCGCTCGACCCCCTGTTCCAGCACGAAGCGGACACCAGCCAGCAGCCCGGCGATGCCGGTCGCGTTCTGCGTGCCGGCCTCCAACCGGAGGGGCAAGTCCTCGGGCATGGTCTCGGGTGCCGACTTCGTCCCCGAGCCACCTTCGACCCACGTCTCCAAATGAACGCCGGGGCGCACGATCAACCCGCCTGTGCCCTGCGGCCCGTATAGCCCCTTGTGGCCGGGGAAGGCCAGCAGGTCGATGCGCATGGACTTCAGGTCTATCGGATACGCGCCGGCCGTTTGCGCGGCGTCCACCAGGAACAGGATGCCATGGGCGTAAGCGATCTTGCCGATTTCTACGATCGGCAGGATGGTGCCCAAGACGTTGGAGGCGTGCAGCATGGCGATCAGGCGTGTATTGGGCCGGATCGCTGCGGCCACATTCGCTGGGTCGAGCGTGCCATCGGCAGCACACGGCACGGCCGTGAGGGCCACTCCATGGCGCTCCAACGTTTTCAGCGGCCGCCACATGGCGTTGTGTTCGATGGACGACGTGATGACGTGGTCGCCTGGCTGCAACAGGCCCTTCAACGCCATGTTGATCGCCTGGGTAGCGTTCATGGTGAAGGCGATGCCGGCCGGGTCAGGCGCGTTGAAGAGCTGCGCCAACGCTGCCCGGGCCTCATCGGCGATGCGGCCAGCTTCCTCTTCGCGCCGGTGGCCACCGCGGCCCGGGGTGGCGCCCACATCGCGCATGAAATGCTCCACTGCCCGGTAGACCGGCTCCGGTTTTGGCCAGCTTGTCGCGGCGTTATCCAGGTAAATTCCCACCGGCCGCATCCTTATCCGAAATGTCCCGGGTGATACCGCGCGCGGCCGCGGCGGCACGCACGCGTGGCGTTACCACGTTCCGAAAGAAAGCGATCGCCCCGTCTACATCATGATCCAATGCAACGCGCTTTAGATCGATGACCTCCGGCGCTTCGAGTGTTACCCAGATGCGCCGTGGCGCGGGCGGTGGATCTGTCAGGCGTTCTGCCCGTTCGATCTCGCTGCTCACAACAGCGCCACCATCTCTTCGGCAACGCATCAACACGCGAAATTATCCATGCCGGCCGACCAGGGTTGCTGCGGGTACCCCATCGGCTGACCGGCAAGCGTCGCCAGCGACACGCGCAGAAAATGCTCATGTCCGGCTAAGAGGAGCGCGCCGAGCGACGTGATCACGCTGTCGCGCGCCCAGACATGTGGGTATCCCTCTGGGGAGGCCATCAGCCCGATGGGGCTGCATCCTTGCCCCAGGATCGCCTGGGCCTTCTCCATAGCAAGTTCGGTCAGATCGCCGATCATCGTTCCTCTCACCCATCACCGCGCTTTGGTACAAGTCAATAGTTCAAGATGCGTTGAATTATATCCCGTCTTGACCCGGTGTCAAACATTCACGATGACTTCTTCAACATAGATGTCCGTCGATCTCGCTGTGTTTGGGATTGATCAGGTAGACCGCGTAGCCGCCAGAGAGCAGGGTCTCGAAGACCTCCTGGCCCTACTTCTTAGGTTGGGCCCGATGCACCGATTACTGCGAAGGATCTGCGTGTCTGGAGCACGTCCGGAACGGCTTGTTGTGCGGGAGTGAGCATGGTGTGACTCCGGATTACGCCGATACAGGGGCGTCGCGGGTCAGCAGTTCTAGGCGCTGGGATGGGTGGCTGCTGCGTCTTCACCCCTTTGCGCGCACTACACGGAAGGTCACAAATGAGTAGCGGCCTTCGCTGAGTGCGCCACGCACACTCGCGCCGCCGTTCCTGCGCAGCCATGACGGATTGGCAACGCAGCGCAGACTATTGCGACCGTCGCCATGATCTGGCACGCACTGCAACCATTCGCTTAGAGGCCGCGGATCACCCGCCACCACGGTCTGTTGCAGGTCAAGCGGCATATTCTCAGGAGATTCGCCCTTGTCCGCGCGCTCCGCCAGGGTGAGGATGTCGTTCAAGGTGGGCAGGCGGTAGCGATAGCCGTCATGTTGGGATAGCCACGCAGCAAAAGCGCCGGCCTCCTCGGCACTAACCCGAGTCACCGGACTCGTTGGCGCACCCGACCGCGGCGGGATCGGACTCCTGGTCTCTTGTGCGAAACGGGCATAATCGGCCCTACTGACGGGAGCGGCCGCTATGTCAACCTGTTGCTCAGGTAGTTTCAACCAATCCATGCCAAACTTGCCAATGTAGATTTCTCAGTACGTATCACAACGTCTCATAGTGCACCTTGCTCTCCTGGTAGCGGGTGCGCGGCGGCTTCTGTTCAGCGGGTTGACCGACTGGTAGCAGGCACAGCACCCGCAACCGGCCGGGGATGTTCAGCGCCTGTCGCACGTCGGCCTCGCTTCCGGTGCGCGGATAGACCGCCACCCACACCGCCCCCAGGCCGAGCCAGGCCGCGGTCAGTAGAAGGTTCTCAGTGGCCGCGCTGCAATCTGCGATCCAATGATCAGAGGCGGCCGGGTCGCCGAGTACGGCAATGACTACGGGCGCCTGAGCACGCATGCCGCTCCAGCGATGCGTTTCCGCCAGGGCACGCCGGCGGGCTGGATCGCGCACCACCACAAACGTCCATGGGCGGACGTCGTTGGCCGAAGGCGCCGCCATCGCAGCCTGCAACATCGCCTCTACCTGAGCGTCGGTGACCGGCACATCGGTGTAGGCCCGGATGCTGCGTCGTTTCAGGACCCATTCCGGCGCAGCAGGGCTTGCATCCCGCGGCCGCAGGATCGCAGTGTGCTTCTGGGCGTCTAACTCGCGCAGCTCCGCTCTCACGGTCTGGGGCGCTTCAAACAGCCTGGTTAGCTCCAGACCATCCGCCGTCACCACGATCCTGGCCACATCATCCATCAGCTTTTCGAGCTGGCCATCCCGCTCCAGGTAAACAGTGGTTTCACACATTGGCGTCACTCCTCTCATCTCTAGTTTGCCGGACCCGCTCGCGCGTCGCGGGCAAATCGTCGATGTACACGCCGGCGGCGGCTTGAATGGCGTTGATCAGTGCGGGCGCCAGCTCATCCGCCGGGATCTCTGCAGCGGCTTTCACCCCGAACGGGCCAATAATCTCCCGCGCCGGGAAATTGAACCGCTCGGCGGCCGGCATCTCATCGGCGCGGAAGATGTGATAATCGCACTGATTGCCGTTGCTCAGCCTGCCCGCCTGGTCGATCACCACCTCCTCGCACAGCGCGTAGCCCAGGGCCATGGCCAGGCCGCCGTCGATCTGCCCCTCGACACCATCTGGGTTGATCGGCTGGCCGCAGTCGATGCCGAAGGCCAATTTGCCAATGCGCACCTCACCGGTATCGGTATCCACCTCGACTTCGGCGAACAGGGCGGCGAAGGGCGGCGCGTACATGAGCGACATGTGCGATTCGGCGGCCTGGATCTGGTGCTGATCCATGACGTGCAGTGACTCAAGCGCCACCTCGCGCAGGGAGACGCTCTCGCCTTTTGGGGCGACGGCACGGCCCTCTGCCAGTTTCAGAGTCTATGGAGACGCTTCCAACAGGCGGCCGGCGACGTCTTTGATCATCCCTGCCACCTTCTCGGCGGCTTTCTTGACCGCTCCGCCGGAGACGAATGTCGTGGACGAGGCATAGGCGCCCTTGTCGAACGGGGTCAAGTCGAGGGCCGCCTCGATGGCCAGTTCTCTCTGCGCCACCAGCCAAGTCCCTCCGGCCAGTGGGGCGGTGACTACGTCTCTTCGAACGAGCAGACGCAGGGCCTGGCTCATCTTGTCAGGCCGATGGTACTCGGTGAGTTGGGTTAGCATCGTCGCTCTCCCCATAGCACACATAGCACATATCATCCGTCACAGTGTGTTGGCGCTCCGTTGCTCTGGCGCGCTACGAGCTGATTGCCAAGAGAGGTGACACGGGTCCCAGCAGTTCGTCGGCCGGGCCGGCGACGAGATCAGCGATCGGTGTCCCCGTCATCGTCGCCGGACGCGCCAGGCTAAACACCTCATGGCACGCCAGCCTGGCAGCCTCGATCTCGGGCGCACCTGGGTAGGGTGGATTCTGGCTTCTGTGTTGCTGCATAGCCAAGATTTTGCTGCTGAGATACGCGCCCACGTCGATGAAAGCCACCGGGCCGCCGACGGCCTCGGCAGCCGGTGGACCGCCGCACACTTGCTGCGTGGCGGCTGATGGCGCCAGGTAGTACAGCATCCGGGGACCACCCGGCTCGGCGCTCAGGCGATCATACGCCATGGTCGTCCAGCGACTAACCTCAATATGGTCGGGATGTCCGGACACCCCGTCGGGGCCGAAGGTGATCACCACCTCGGGCTGAAGCAGGAGGAGCCTGGCGGAGAGGCGATCGACGGCTGGCTCGACTTCGATCTGCGCAAGCTGGCCGTCGAGGTAGTCCAGGAAGTCGATGCCGCGCACACCGAGCATGGCGGACGCGGCCCGTGCTTCGGCCTCACGAATGGCGCCGGCGCGGCTGGGGTCTTTGCCGGGAATACCCGCCTCACCGCGGGTGGCTAGAATCAGGTACACCGCGGCCCCTTGGGCAGCGTACTTGGCAAGTGTCCCGCCCATGCCGAACGACTCATCATCGGGATGGGCCAGTACCGCTACGATTACTTCCTTCATTGAGCTACCCTCGCGTGACACACAACTCTTTGTGCTTCGTCTGTCAGGGTTGGGCGCCCCCAGCCCCGAGGGGCAGGGCTGGAACGGCCGCCCTGCCCATTTGAGCAGCGGCGCAGCCAGCGCCTTTGCCGGCGACCGCCCGTTCCCACGATTGCCGGTAACCGTCACGTCGCAGACATGACCCGATCGGTGCCGGTGTATTGCAGTCCTCACTGCTCAAGTATCGCAAGCTCATTCTCCAACACGCCTGCGGCCTGCAGGACGGCCTTGACGCGTTGATCGGCGAGGCGAGAGCAACTGCGCTGACGCTCCTGGCTGCCGATCACCAGGCCAGCATCACGCAGGACGCCCAACTGCTGAGAGATGTAGGGCTGGTGCCTTCCGCACAGATACATGAGAGTCGTCACGTCGCAGACTTGCCCTTCCGCCGACAGTGTCGGCATATGCAGCCGGCAAGGGTGTGCCATCGCTCTGAAAATGGCGATTCTGTCTTTCAAGGAATGGACCACGGCGTACAAATCCTTCCTGTTAGTTGGCGCAATGGTTACGCCGATCTCGACCTTTTCCCCAGCGAGCTCTGTGGGATGACGCTGCTCCCATGCCGTCCCCATCAGACAGACAGTTCAACTAGCGTTGAAGTTTATGAGCAAAAAAAAACACCTTCCCGCATGTTAGCATTCTCTCACATTCTCGGTGACCGCATTTGCCATGGGACCGTACCTCTGCCGTCAGCTATGCGCCACCTTACAGTGAAGAGTCTCGGAAACCGCCTTCGCTAAGACGGAATTCACCTCTATCGAGCGGGTGGTGGGTCTGCCGGTTGCTGGACTGAGTGCCAGTGCCTGCACCGCGCTGACCACCCAAGTTATTGCCAGCTCGGGAGAAATCTCGCCGGTGTTGATTACTAGATCAAAGGCCTGGGTTGCACCCCACGGTACGCCGTAGAACCTTTCCACAAAAGCGGTTCGCACTCTATCGCGCTCTTTCACGACCACTGCCGCCTGCTCGGCTGTCATCTCCTGCTGCGCCGCCACGCGCTCAATCCGAACCAAAAGAGGCGCCTGCATACGCACGTGAAGCACATCGGCATAGTCCGCTAAGACCGCAAAACCGCTGCGGCCTTGGATCACCACGTTGCCATGCTGCGCCACTGCTTGTACGACCTGGTTGAGCATAGCGACCATTTCGCTGCGGCGACTGTGGAGAGGTTTGAAGCCTTCCAAAACACCTGATTGGGTTTCATACTCCCAATCGAAATCGACCATGCCGTACTGGCCGAGCAGGGCGCTGATTTCCTCCTTGCATAGGCAATGGTACCCCAACGCTTGGGCGATCCTCTCACCGAAGTCGTCGCCCACGCTTCCGAATTCTCTGGAGATGGTTATCACAGACATCGTATCGTCTCCTTTCCCGGCGAAATGGGTTTTCGAAAAACTCGAGCAGGTGCATGTCACATGCCTGTCCGATTCATTCGGGTGCCCAACTCGATCTTCTGTTGTGTCTTCGTGACGGTTCAAGCCTCCTTTCGTTTTCTACCCAAAGCAAGATATCGACCCATATGTGCAGATATGCGTAGGTTACTATATAGTGTGTCATGCATATTTATACATCCAGTCCCTGCCGAGTGACTATGATGCACGTCATAGCTGGCGCAACTTGCGGCGCAGGATCCACCCCGATATCGAAGCAAGTCCCGTTATGCCTTTTTTGGGCGTTAGCCCTGCCGGCAGTGTCTTGGGGGCCTACAAAGCGAGCAAGTTAGTCGTGCTTACCTTTCCGTCTTCTTCTGGCGGCAGCATCTCACGCAGAGCTTGGCGTTGCGCCACAAAGAACGGATCAGCCAGCGATGGGCATCCCTCCGGCCGATGGTGTTGTTCGAGCAGACCGAACGCAAAGGCCATGCAAGTCGCCTCGCCGCACGCCCGGCAGTTGGTGCGTGGAAGCAGCTCGTAGACGTCTAGCGGCCGCGGCACGCGGCGGCCCTCTAGCTTGGGTTGGATCTCATTTCGTCGGGCCCAGGTCTGGTTAAGCAGGTCGCGCATGACCGTCAGCAGCGCCAGGCCTTCCTCCACATCGGCCACCTGGGTGATCATCACCTTATCCGGGTAGAGCGTGATCAGCCCACGCCGCCGGCGCAGGGTCATCACGCTGCTGAAGGGGTGGTAGCTGACGACATTGGGTAGAAAAGCGTTCAGCAGCGGCAACACGCCATCAATCACCACGTCGGTCTCGCCGATGACGATGATCTTGCCGGGATCAGCCAAGCACGGGAGGGTGCGAGTCAGGGTGATCGCGCCCACGAGACTGTCCGCGGTCACGGACACCGGATGACTCCTTGCGCCCACAGGCAGCCCCCGCAGGTGGGGAACGGGCTGCGGTAGCAGTCCTCCTCGTTGGCCAGGCTGAAGTCGCAGCCGACGCAAAAGGTGCAGGGCGAGAAGTCGAAGGCTCGCACGCGCTGGCGAAAGGCGATGTGCTCTGGCGCGTACCAGAGGTCGGCCAGGCCCTTGTCGGCTAGGTTGCCCAGGACGTAAGGCCGGCTGCGACGCTCCCTGTCGTTCAAGTAGCTCTTGTGGTCGTGCAACAACGGCAGGCACGGGCTCAACCCGCCGTCCCAGCCGATCGCTGCGGCACCAGCATCAACAAAGGGGCAGCGGTCGTTGGCGTCGCCCAGATTATGCCCTGCCAGACTGATGTTGCGATGGCTGCGCATGACCTGGTAGAGTGCGGGCGCGGTGCTCTCGTCCACGTCGATCATTGGCAGCTCCAGATGGGGCGTCCAGGGCGAGGGCAGGTAGGGGATGTCGTTGAGCGCGCGGCTGTAAAGGATCTCTCTCCGCATCTCGGCCGTATAGGGCAGCACGTTCGTCACCAGGATGTGGGAGGCGCCCAGTCCTCTACCCAGGCTGAGCACCTGCGGCAGGTCGGAGACGTTGCTGCGCATGGCGACGAACGCGATGCCGATCTCGGGGCGGCGCGGGCGGCGAGGCGGGCGGCTGTCGCTGAAGCGGCCCAGGTTGGCCAGCACCGCCGGCAGGGCCGCGCCCAGGCGCACGTCGGCATAGCTCTCGGGCCTGGCACCGTCCAGCGACACCCACAGTCGGTCCAGCCCCGCCGCAATCAGCTGGCGGGAGATCTGCTCAGTGAGTAGAACACCGTTGGTGATCAGCTCGACCGGGCAGCCGAGTGCCTTCACCTCGGCCACCATCTCGACGATGCCCGGGTGGCCTAGCGGCTCGCCGAAACCACCGAAGAATACTGTGGGAGGGGGCGCGAAATGATGCATCCCCGCGATCACAGCCGCGAAGGTAGCATCGACCATGTCGCCGCCCGGTTCATCCCAAACGTTGCGGATGCAAGTGCGACAGGCCAGGTTGCAGCGCACCGTCGGCTCGAGGTAGAGTTTGGCCAGGTGCGTCACGGGCCGGCGCAGGCGCACGCAGCCGGCCTCGTCTTCGATCTCAACCGGCGTGCCAGGTCGTAGGCCGAAACGAGTCGCAACCTCGGACGGGAACGCTAGCCGTCCTGCCTCATCGATCTCGATGGTCAAGCTGCCCTCCGGCGCGCTTTTTTTCGCAGTCATTGCACACGTCGGTCTGCCGGTTCGTCCAATAGGCCAGCCCGCAGCTCGGGCAGGTGACTTTGCGCAGGCCTCGCATCTCAGGTGAATGCTGCGGCCTTTGCTCCGGGGGCAGAGCGGCAAATGCGTCCGCTACGCAGGCGCATGGCTGCGGCGCACGCGAGTTTGACTTGGACTCGTCCATTCTGCGAAAGCCTCCTCCGATGCCAATCCGGTCAAGGGTACAATCTTTATTTCGACTGGCCCGCTTCCAGGTGGCTGCGCAACCCCTTGCGGCGTACCGCCTCCACCTGGGTCCAGAGCACTTCCTTCAGAAAGCGCAGCGCAGCCGCACCATCCCCATCGGTCAAGATCATCTGCGCCTCCTGCTGTTCTTGCTCGTCTAGCACCACTGATACCTTGGACACAGGCTTTCCTCCTAGAGAGAGTTAGTCAAGTTGCACCCTGCCGCGAGTTTTTTACTGCCCGCTCGTCGCCCCAGAGCTACCCTGTAAAAACCGCGCCCGCCTTGTCGTCGTCCACCCGGCAAGCGGGCTGGATCAGCAAGTCGAACGGGTTGACGCTGAGCCCATCCACTAGGATGCAGGGCGAGGCGCGCAGATCGTGCTGCACCGCCAGCGCCTGGCCCTCTGGCGACTCCAGGTCAATGCGCGTAAACGGGAAGCCGTGCGCTTGCAGGTAAGCCAGCAGCTTACGGCTGTGCCGGCAGCCCTGCGCCGGCAGAATGATGATATTGCGCAGCGTTGGCATCAGAATGTCCTTCGGCGGCGCGCCTTCCGCCCGCTCATGCTATCCAAATCAGGTACAACCCGACCCCGATGATGATCGCGCCGCTGATTTTTTCCAATGTACCCGCCCAACGGCCGAATGCCAGGAATCCCTTCAGCGCGCCGGCGAAGGTGCCCGCCGCCACGATCAGCACGCCGCGGCCCAATGCGTAGACGAACAGCAGAAGCGCGCCGTAGGCGACCGCCCCCTCGGCCATCACGAAGGTTAGAATCGCCGCCAACACCGGCGTGGCGCACTGCGACGCCACCAACCCCGACACCAGCCCCAACGCCAGCGCGCCCGGCACGCCGCGCCAGGTCATCCGCTGCCGTTGGTCGGCCAGGAAATCGGGCATTGGCAGATGGATTACCCCCAGCAATTGCAGGCCGATGAGGATGCAGATGCCGGCAACGACATAGTAGAACCACTGGTGCCCCGCGCCTATCAGGCCGCCCACGAACGAGACGACGACCCCCAACAGCATGAAGGTGATGGCCAAGCCAGTGGCGAAGGTCGCCGAGAGTACGAAGCTGCGCCGGCGCGACAGATCCCGGCTGCCGCCCACGTAGCCGATGATCAGCGGGATCATCGCCATGTTGCACGGCCCAATGCTGGTCAGGACGCCGCCCGCAAAGACGAGAATCAGGGCCAGGGGCGAGATGTGCTGGATGACGGAGAAGTCCCAGTCCATGTCAGCCCCCCAGGGCACGCTGGCGCAGGAACGCGCGGAACGCGTCCGGCTTCATCAGGCCGACGTTCTGTGCCGTCTGGCCCTGTCTGTTAAACACCACGACCGTTGGGATGTAGCGCAGCCCCAGCGTCTGCATCAACATGAGGTTGGCGCCGTCGTTCACGTCCACATCTAGCAGGACCACCTGGCCGGCAAACTCGGGGTATACCTGGTCTACCACCACCATCATGTCCTTACACGACTGGCAAGTCGTGGAGTGCATGAAGACCAGGGCCGGTTGGCCCTGTGCTAACGCCTGGTTGAGCTGATCGGCCGGCGAACTGGGTTTGATCGGACCGTTCAGCGCTGCTGGGCTGCTACCGCGCGCGGCGGAGAGCGCCACGGCCGGCTGTCGCTGATCTTTGAGCAGCACCATGCCGACGATGACCACCGCGATGCCGACGATCACCAGCACCGTCAGGAACCAGTTCGCCTTCGGCGCTCCGGGCTTGTCCTTGGCTGGCGCCTGGCGCGGCAGCGTTGTGGTTTTGTTCTTTTGTGACATGCGGCTGCGCAACTGCGCTACTCCTTTGCCTCCGGCGCGGCGGCCGGCGTGAACTGCTCGATGGCGTCCAGGGCATGTGCGGCGTACATGGCAGCCGGGCCGCCGCCCATCGAGATCGCCACGCCGATGGTTTCCAGAAGCTCCTGGCGCGTCGCGCCGGCCTCGATGGCGTCATGCGTGTGGTAGGCGATGCAGCCTTCGCACCGCACGGCAACGCTGATCGCCAGCGCCATCAGCTCCTTGGTCTTGCGGCTCAAAGCGCCGTCTTCGATGGCCTTCTTGTGGAGCCGTGCGAAGCCGGTCATGGGGCCAGGCAATTCCTGGCCCAACTGTCCCAGCCGTTCCTCCAGGTGCTGGTGATAGGCCATGTAATCGGTGGTCATTCCTGCTTGTCCTCCAAATGCTGTTCGAGCGCAGCCACGATTTCCAGGGCGCTCGGCAGGCGGCCGGCGGTGACGAGTTGTTCGTTGATCACCAACCCAGGCGTGTACAGGAATTGGTACTTGTGAAAGTCACTCTGGTCGCTCAGGTGATCCACTGTTACCCCGGTGTCCCCAAATAGCAGCGGCTACTGGTTGCTCAGAACTTGGACAGAGGCAATCACCAGGCCTTCCCGGATGTAGCAGTTCGAGCAACCCGGCCCCCATACTTTGATGTTTGGCATGGGATTACCTCGCTTGCACGACGATTTTCGGTTCCACGCTGATTTCGCTCTTGACCGAGTTGGCCACGAGGCTGTACTTCTGGGCGGAAGCCAGCGCCTTGCGCACGCGTTTTTCGGTGCTGGCCGCGTCCCCGTCGATGTCGGCCCGTACAGTGATTTCTGGCCAGAAGCGTATGTGCGTAAAGATTTCGGTACGATCCAGCTCGATCTTTTTGGTCCCCTCGGTGCGACAGCGATAGTCCACCAGGTCAATTTTGAACCGTTCGCAGGCCCAGAGGAACATCATCATCACACAGGTGTTGGCAGCAGCGACGAACGCATCCTCCGGGGTCAACACGCCGGCCTGCCCGTAGGCGTCGGGCGGCGCGGAAAAGGTCATTTGCGGGCCGTTGCCCATGATGATATGCCCCCAGTGCTCGCCCCGCCAGGAGACTTCGGTGTGATAGGTCGCGGTTTTAGCCATGATTTTGTCCCTCGCGCTGCTCGCAGTAGGCACGCCAGGCGAGATCAAGCGCCTGCTCGTACTGTGCTTCCTCGCCCGCCCGCACTGTGTTGTAGACTTGCACGGTCTGCAGGATCTCGCTGGGCAGCGTGCCGTCGGCGCGCAGGCCCTGATTGTAGGCCAGCTCCAAAATCGGCTCTAGGGCCATGATTTGCACCGCGCGGCCGGCCACCTGCACAGTGGTCACGGGGATGCCCGAGCCGCAGGCGCAGGCTGACGTGCTAACAGTGTCCTGGGCCGTGGGCGGCGCCTCCAGAATCGCGCCCTCGGTGCGACTCCAGCGCACAGCCATCAGATGATCGACTTCGGCAGCAATCGCATCGGCCAGGGCGTCCACGACGGGCTGGCTCTCCGGCGAGAGCCGGCGCAGTCCCTGTGGCCCCGGCAGGTTGTGTTGCGCCAGGACGTCGTCGACGACAATGCTCGCCGCCGGCTTGTTGCTGTACAGCTCGGTGGCGCGCGCCGCGCACCGCTTCTCGCACCCGTCCACGGCGATAGTGGGGTAGAACTTGGCGAATGCGCGGTCCCCTTCGCCGCCGGCCAGGAAGAGCGGCAGGCAGATGGTGACGGTCTCGCTGGGCCGCAGATCCTCCAGCACCTTGAGCGCCGCCAGCCGGGTGACGGTGCCCGCCGGCAACTCCTCGCCCGAACACGCCACAATGCCCACTTTGCGTTTCGGCAGATTAGGCATGGTTATTTTCTCCACCAATCAGTTCATCGGCGATCTGGGCAACCTCGTTCGCCAGCGCACGGGCCAGGGCGAGGCCGCCGTCATTTAGCTCGCTGATGCCCTGGGGCTTCAGGGCTTTGTTGCGCCGGAAAACGTCCAGCACGGTGAAGTCTTTGGCTACCGTGCCGCCTGCCTGGCGCACGTTGAGCGTGGCGCAGGCCAGCTTGCAGCCATCCATCGTAATCACCCGGGCATGCTGCACGGCCGCACGCGCTTCTTCGTCGCCCAAGACCAGCAGCGACAGCGGCACGATCGTGGTTGTCTCTGCGCGCAACTCTTCGGCCACCACGTAGGCCGCTTCGCGCGTCACCGTCCCATAGGTTTTGCCAATGCCGCTGCACGGCACAATGATCACGTGTTCGCTCATTTGGCTGCCTCCGCTTCGGCCTGGGCCTGCATCACGGCCAGGTACTCCGGCGCATCCAGCAAACCCTCGGCGGGCCAGGTCTCTGGCTTCAACTCGACCAGCCAACCGTCGCCGTACGGTGCCTGGTTGATCAGCTCGGGGGTGTCGCCCAACCCTGCGTTGCCGGCCACAACCTCCCCGCCGAACGGCGCCGGCACGGCCAGATCAACCTTGATGGTTTCGATGCTGGCCAGGTCGCCGCCGGCATCAACTTGGGTTCCCACCGCGGGAAGTTCGACAAATGCGACATCTCCGCTGGCCTGTTGTCGAAAATCGGTCAGGCCGACGCGAGCCGTGCTGCTTGTGGCGTTATAAGCTACCCAGACGCCGGCCTCGCTGTAGAGGTAGCCGACCTTGACGCGGAAGATGAATTTATCAACCCTGGTTTCGAGATATTCGCTGCTCACTGCGGTCTCCTTTTGCCCTTGTGCCGTGCGCCTTGCGACGGTATGCGGCGCTACTTGGCGTGCCTGCGGTATTGTGCTTGGCTCCAGCATCGTGATGCTGCATTAAGTATGCGGATTACACTATATATAGATAAGTGCATATAGAATACTACACCGCTCTTTGCCCTCTGACTATGAGCCTGGTCATATTACGGGAGCTTGAACGGGACTTGCACTGGGAGTCGGGCGCAGCCCAAGGCAAGGCTGCTGAGTTGCTTTCAGCGGTGCGCAAAACTAGCGCATCTCGATGGCGCTACCGCAGCATTCCTGGACGCATTGTCCGCACCCATCGCACTTGTCGTAGTCGAAAACGATTACCCCTCCCAGCGGCTCCTTCTCGTCGGCGACGTAGCGCATCGCCCCGAGTGGGCAGGCCGGAATCGCTTTGCAGATCTTGTCCTGTGCCGGGCACCGGCGCTTGATGATGTACGGTTGCACTTGGTGAATCCTCCGGGTGATGAATGATTGACGGTCTGGAGTGCCTATCAGGCCGCTCTGGCCGCGATCTCCGGCTCGTCCTGCCACGGCCACATGCGGGCTTCGGAGCTGGCGGGGTAGCGTTCCAGGATGTCCAGCATGGGGTCGCGGAACGCGTCCCGGTCCCCCGTCGAGAGGTACCACGCCATCCCCTTGCGGAACAACATGGCGGCCGAGCGCGGATTATCGGGAAAACGGCTCAGGCCGTCCTCCATGAGCGCCATCACGGCTTCATAGCGGCCGCGTGCGGTGTCAACAGCGGCTTTGCCCAGGCGCAGGACGATGCGGAAATCCTCCGGGCCGAGGTAGCCGTCCAAATGAAAGTGCAGCTTGCCCGACCAGTCCAGGACGTAGAACGAGGGCGTCCACACGGCGGCGTAGCGCGCGCGGACTTCCCGGTTCTGCAAGATGTCCAGGCGCAGAGGCACGAACCAGTCGTGAAGCTCCGTCGCGACTTCGGCGTCGGGATACGTCAGCGCGTACAGCTTCTTGCAGCCGGCGCACTTGTCGCGATGGAACTGCAACAGGATCGGCTTGTGCGTCTCTTCGGCTGCTGCCACAGCCGCGTCATACTCGGCAATCCAATTTTCAGGCATCAGAGACCCTCCCCGGCAAGCCACCTCCTCCGGTGGCTGGCATCGGCACCAGCAGCGAGCCCGCGCGCGGTTCCATTAATGGGCTCCCCGGGCAACTCGCGGCCGGCCCGTAGCGACGAAGGTCAACTCCGTGCCCAGGTAGATCTCGCCGCCTCGGGCGTCGCGCGCGATCTGATCGTGCCGAGTCATCCGGGTCACCACCTGATCGGCGCCCGCTTGGGTTGCCAGCGCCTCGACCAACGGCAGCATCACGGCCTGCGCATGCTGCACTGCTGCCTCGAGTTGTTCAAAATCGTGGACGCCGTCGGGCAAGTACAGCCGCAAGCGGCGTTCATCGCCCAGCGGGCTGATAAGCGCCTGCCGGCGTTGGATGATACCGCCAGCCACTGCGCCGACCGCATTGGCGACCTCGGCATGCGGTGGGATGACCAGCTCCGTGTGCAGGCGTGCAGCGACCTGGGGCAGGTAAGCTGCCACTGGGGCGCCGATGGCGACCACCGGCCACGGTAAGCTGAAGGCGCATTGCAGCCCCGCATCCAGGCGGCCGTCCAGCGCCTGCCGCAACAGGAAACCCGCGGCCGGTTGTCCCTCCCAATCGGGCCGAACGCCGGCATCCTCGCACACCTTGCTCACCAGCTCCGTCGCCACCCGTCGCGCCATGCCGGCCACTACCTGCTCACAGAAGGCCTCGACCTCCAGTCCGGCCTGGCCGGCCAGCACCGTTGCGGCTGAACGCGCGGCCTCGACATCCCACCGCGTGAACCGGCCCAGGACGTGCAGCGCATCGGTGGGGGTGAACGCGGCCCGCCGCACCAGCCCCCGGGTCTCCAACGCCTCGGACTGCCGGCGCAGAAGAGGGCCGGCGCGCTTTTGCTCGTTGATCTGGAGCAGCGGCCGCGGGCCAGGCGCCAGGTCGGCCAAGAACGCTTCGTCAGCCTCGGCAAGGCGGCCGCTTGCCGGCCGGCCAAGGGTGATGAACTCGGCTGCGCCCAGCTCGCGGCGCCGCGGCGGATCGGCGGCCTGTCGGCACAGCTCGGCTGCGACCGCCGGGTACTCGCTCGCCAGCAGGCAGAGCGGCACGGCGCGCCGCGGACCGATCAGTAGTCGTCCCTCACCGTCGAGCCGTACGTGGCTATCGCCTCCCAAGCCAGCCGTGTGGACGTCCACCGCCTCAACCATTGTGCGCCAGCCGCCGATTGTCGCGCCCTCGTCGTTGAGGATGGGCCAGCCATCGCGCAGCGCGCCGATGTCGGTAGTGGTCCCTCCGACATCCACCACCCACCCGTCACGTCGGCCCGCAAGATGCCAGGCGCCGACGACGCTGGCGGCCGGCCCCGAAAGGATCGTCTCCACCGGCCGATGCATCGCCCATTCGGCGCGCACCAATGAGCCATCGCCCTTAACCACCATCAGCGGCGCCGCGATGTTCCAATCGCCCAACGTCCGCTGCACTGAGCCGATCAGTTCCGTCAGGGGCGCGATCAGGTGGGCGTTGAGGGCCACAGTCGTCGCGCGCCGGACGGCGTTCAGCTTGCTGGTCAGCTCGTGGCCGCAGCTGACCGGCCGGCCGGTCAACGCCTCGATCAGTTCGCGAGCGCGCAGCTCGTGGGTCGGGTTGCGCACCGCGAAATAGCCGGAGACCGCGAACGCCTCGGCTGTATCCTGGCGCGCCAGGATGGCGGCGGTGAGAGCCTCTTCGTCCAGGGGCGCGACGGCGTTGCCCTGCTCATCGTGGCCGCCGTCCACGTAGACGACATCCGCGGTCGACAGCGCAACCTCAAAGCCGTACTGCTGCATCAGATCGCGCTCGTAGCCGATCAGGAACAGAGGCACTGCGCCCCGCTGGCCTTCGGCCAAAGTGTTAGTTGCGAGGGTGGTAGATAGCCCCACCAGGGTTACCTCCGCAGGGGTCCAGGGGCTTTCGGCGAACACCGCCGCCATCGCGGCGCGGATGCCGGCAGCCAGGTCACGCCGCGTGGTCAACGCCTTGGCGCCAGCCAACACACCGCCCGTATCGTGATTCACCAGGACGGCATCGGTGTAGGTGCCGCCCGTGTCAATGCCCAGGGCAAGATTCACGGCATTTCCTCCCCTTGCAGGTCCGCGAATCTCTCCGCAGGTCGTGTCGATGACCGATACCACGCGCGGCGCGCCGGGCCGATGGCTAACAGGAGCAGCAGGGTCATGATGACGGCCGACGTCAGGCACCACGCGCATACCGCCCGGATCACGAACGGCTCCAGGTAGGTCAGGTAGAGCGAGAATAAGACGCCGAACAGCGCCAGCGGGAACACAGACAGCGGCGCGATCTCGGCGAGGCGGCCGCGGCCGTAGTGGCCCCACAACCACGCGGCCAGGAGCGCCACATACCCCAGCGCGCCCAGCACCCCCACCGGCAACGCGCCGAACAGCCGGGCGTAGGGGCTGGCCTGGACCGCGTTGCAGTCGCCCACTGGCCCGCAGACCGCGGCCACCTGGCGCGTCTCGACGTATGCCAGGTAGCCGGCCACGCCCAGGCCGATCAGCGCCAGGATGGGCATAGCCCACGGGCCCCAGCGCCAGTCCGGCTGTGGGCCGGATGCGCCGCCTCGCGGGCCTTGCGCCATCTGTACGCCAGTGTACGCCAAGGCGGCGACCATGCCGGCCATGATGGTCAGCGCCAAGGCGAAGCCGTTGGAACGCGATGCGGCCGCATGCGGGTCGCTTACCGGCGTAACGGCCGCGGCCTGCGCTAGGGCGGCCGGCGTCGGGGTCACGTCCACGCACGGCGTCGAGGGCGCACAGATCTCGGCCTCCGGCCTGGTTGCGGGAAGGAAGGCGGCTAGTCCGGGGATCTGCGGATAGTCCGCCCCGCCGGCCGCCAGGTATTGTTTGATCAGGCCCGGCAGCTCGGCCCGGATCTGGTCGCTGCCCATCAGCCCCTTATCGCCGATGAGCAGGAACGGCACCCCGGCCTGATCGTGGGTGATGCCGTACGCTTCAGCCGCCCTGTAAAACACGGCAATCTGTTCATCTGTCGCGTTCTCGCCCAGTTCAATCAGCTGAATATGAAGTTGGGTGCCGTATTGGCCCTGCAAGGGCGGCAGCACCTTCTCGATCACGTCGTGGCAGTGCGGGCAAGTGGACATCCAGAACATCGCCGCCCGCACCACCGGGCCTGGCTGACTCGTCGCGAGGAGCCAGCCGACTGTCGCCGGGATGGGGGGCGTGGTCGGGCTCGGCGCCGAGGCAACCACGCCCTCGCGCAGCTCCTGCTTGATTTGGAGGCAATCGTCGCAGCCCTGGGCAGTCGCCGGGCCAACCGACGCGGCAAGGCAGATCAGAATAAGCACCGCTAAAGCAACGCGAGCACGCATCGGCCCTACTCCCTGCAGCGGCCATCGCGCAGCGCGGTCAAGATAGCGTCCGTCGCGACGGCCAGGTCGTCTGCGGTATACTCCGTCGGCGGGCCTTTCTTGATGCCGCAATCATTGACCAGATTGATGCTCACGGCGGGCTGGTAGCCGGCGCCTTCCACGATCTTACGCGCGCAGTTCAGCGGGCAGCCATCCACCACCACGATGCGGTCCACGCGGTTGGTCTTCTCCATCACCGAGGGCGCCTGCGTCTGCAGGCCGCCCAGGCAGAAGATCGCGGCACTGCCCGGCCCGGCCTGCTTCACGGCTTCCAGCCCGGCCAGCCCGGTCAGCGTGCCCACATTGGACATGCCGCCAAAGCAGACGAACAGGGCGTTGTCTGGCAATCCGTTGGTCATAGTAGACTCCTTCTCGTGTAAGTTGGACCCACCACCGTGACCGGAGCCGCGGACGCTCTGCACGTGATCACGCATGCTCCGAGCCGCGGTATGTCCTGAGGATGTTGTGCAGCTCCGCATCCGACGGTCGCTGGCCTTGGAGAACGACTTGTCCATTGATTGCTACGGCGGGCAAATGCTGCAACCCATAGAGGGCAAACGCGGTGTTATCGTCGGTTTTGAGAATCTGTGCTGCCAGCTCCATGCCGCGCAGCACCCGCAGAAGCTGCTGCTCCAACGCGTCACACTCGACGCAAGCGAGGCTCAGCAGCTCAACCTTGAGCGGCCCATCTGCGCCCGCTCTGCCGTGAACCTGAGTCCGACGATGTCGTCCACACATCTTTGCCCCCTATGCTCACCGCTGTCATGCGGGGTTCTGCGATCGCAACTGGCCGTTATCGCCAGTGCCGATCATGCCGAACTGATCCTGGTCGGCTCCTTTCATTCAGCCACCGCGCATTGCGGACAGCAACAGCCCGCGATGCGTTGGTGTCCGGGCGCCGCGTCTGACAGCGCCGGCAGGACAGTGTCCAGCACCGCACTGAGCTCGCGACCATCCCGCCTCTCGGCCAGCCCGTAGTAAGTGCGTGTGCCATCCTTGCGGTCGCGGATCAAACCGGCCTTGCGGGGCACGGCGAGCTGTTGGGATACGTAAGGCTGGGGCTTCGCCAGGACGGCTGCCAAATGGCAGACACACTCGTCTGCCTCTCGGAGCCGGTCGAGGATCTGCAGGCGCATGGGGTGGGCCATGTATTTCAACAGGTGAGCCTGGTGCTGATAGCGGTCCATATGCGACCTTCTCTATATAGATATTCCTGCATGGTTGATTCTACAGGATACCCCCTTAGCCAAGTATGACCTGCGTCATGTTGTGGCGGTTATCGTCGTTATCCGTTGTTGATAGCGCAGACGATGCGCCCTTGCCCGCAACTGGCGCGCTCGAACTGAATCGTGGTGTGCCCAACGCCAAAGCCGGTCTGCAGGCGGCTTTTGAGATCGTCCAACAAGGCCTGCGCCTGGCCCAGGCTTTGATCAACAACGACGTGCGCACTGAGCGCAACGTGCCCCGAGCACAGACTCCAGACGTGCAGGTCATGCACGTCTTGCACGCCGGGCGCCTCGGCCATGCTTTGGCCGATTTTGTCGAGCGCAAGCCCTTCGGGGACCCCCTCAACCAGGATGTGCAGGGAACTTCTGAGCACGCGCCAGGAACTGAACAGGATCAGAATACCGATGAGCACGCTGACCAGGGGATCCACCCATTCCCAGCCCGTGTACCAGATGATGCCGGCCGCCACGATGACGCCCACCGAGGACACCGCGTCGCCGACGACATGCAGGAACGCGCTGCGGACGTTCAAATCCTCGCGCTCACCTTCGTGTTCATGTTCGTCGTGATCGTGGCCGCCAAGCACGAAGACCACGATCAGGTTGGCGCCCAGGCCGATGGTCGCAATGATCAGCATTTCCACGCTCTTGACCGGCTGCGGGTTTTGCCAACGCTGCCAGGACTCGAAGAAGATAGCGATGGCAATCGCGCCCAACAAGATGCCGTTAATGAGGGCGGCGAGCACTTCCAGGCGGTGGAAGCCGTAGGTGTGACGGTCATCGGCGGGCAGGG
>Ga0315273_10000933_pt1 | contig 32019 bp, 24 predicted proteins | sample YL17G02_0_MG_FD_205753 | JGI IMG/M metagenome (GOLD analysis project Ga0315273, IMG submission 205753) | Sediment microbial communities from Yellowstone Lake, YNP, Wyoming, USA - YL17G02_0 | ecosystem: Environmental > Aquatic > Freshwater > Lake > Sediment | place: USA: Wyoming | collected...
ACTGTTTTGAGGGGTGGCCTTCTGGCCAATCACATCGGCGCAGCCATTCCCGCAAGTCCCTCAGCCCCGTCCGGCCAAAAATCATCAGATCACTCAAGGGGGGATGATGTCCCTTCCGTGTTCCAAGAAACGGACAAAAAGTGGTTGACACGCCTTGCAGGATTGATATACTATCGGCTGGTGAGAGAGTAAAGGCGTAATTGTTTAGGCAGTAGAACAACTCAATCGGCCGTCATAGCCAGGCGTCTAGCCCAGGGCGGGCTGGCGTCTCGGTGGTGTGTCGGCCAGTTCTGCGGGAGGTGGCTCTGCCATCGTTCGGCTCGCCGTTGCTGAGCACATTGCTCGCGTTGGCTGCGACATTCCTGGCGCTCTCAATCGTCGTCCAGATCGTCCAGGAGTTCTACAAGTACATCACCAAAAGCAAGTCACGTGCCTACGAGAATGCCCTCATGGACTTCTTGGGACCCTGGGCCAGTCAACTGTTCCGCCCGGGCGTTCTTTTCAACCTGCAGGCACGGGGTCCATTCCAATTCAAACGTCTCAGTCCGCGCGGCGCCCTGCTCCCCATGGACCGGGATGATCTGATGCGTGCCTTGGAGAGAACCTGTTCGCCCTGGGTCAAGCGCGCCACCGATGCCATCCAGATGGAATGCCAACTCCAGCAGGACGGCTCCGTCGGGGCATCAACGAACTGGAAGCGCTTCCTCGGCGAATTGGGCAAGGTCGAGAAGGCGGAAGCCGGATACTGGGATGCCCATGAGGTGGCGATACTCCTGGCAGACTGGGGCCACGACTGGAAGAAGTCCGCCGCGGCGGACGAATCCGGACGAATCGGTGATCTCATTGTCGCCGACGGCGGGAATGAAACCCGCAACGGCGGGTTCGATGCCAGTGAACTGCGCGTGGCCTTCCGCCGCCGTTTCATGCCCCACATCGACAAAGCCGCAGCGGACTTCCCCCAGTTTGAACGCAATTCGTCTTATGCTTATCAGCGGCGTAATCTCCGCCAGACATTTATTCTCGCATTCCTGCTGGCACTGGCGTTCGATCTGCCGTTCGACAAGCTCTACGCCAAAGCCAGCGTGGTTACGCCCGAAACGGCCGTTGCGATGGCCGAACAGGCAACTATTGGAGCCTTTGGACTCGACTACCTGGTCAACTGGAGCGATGTCAGTCAGATCTGGAACGACGGGCTGTTCGCGGTTCTTCGCCACCTGTTCTCGTGTTTGGTGACCGCACTTCTGCTCAGCTTCGGCGCACCATTCTGGAATGATCTCACGTCGTCTCTTCTGCAATTCCAACGGAGCCGCAAGAGTGGCGCGTCGTAAGGGAGGAGGTGGATAATCATGCCCAGACTGATTTTCCCGAAAGCTGCAAAAAACCGGGGTCCCGGATTCTGGATGCGCGGGGGCAACCTCCTTGCCGCGCGCCGCAAATTCCTTCGTCCTGATCACTCCACCGAATGGCGCGACTCCTTCCCGTCCCCTGTCGGCCGGACAAGTCGTACCGTAGCATTCTCCGAACTGCAGGCACCCAATCGCCCCAACACGGGCAGCTTCCGCTTCCTCATCTTGGGCGACACCGGTGAGGGAGACCACTCGCAGTACGGGTTCCTGCCGCTGATTCGGGCGCTCAAAGCAGATTTCATGATGATCGCCGGCGACGTCGCCTACCCGGCGGGGCGCACCAGCGATAACCCGGAACTCGACGACTATCTCTGCGGCTTCTTCCAACCCTACCGGAATCTCAACTGCTCGATCTGGGCGGTCCCCGGCAATCACGAGTATTACTCCGAACGGAATGGCCTGGAGTTCTTTCAGATCTTCTGCACAGAGAGTTTCACTTCCCAGTGGCACCAACACGGCCTGCGTTTTGTCTGCCAGCCTGGAACCTACTGGGAACTATCCGATCCCGAGGAGCAGACCGGCTTGGTCGTGATCGGTCTCGACACCGGCCAGTGTGCTAATCTCGACGGGGACAAGAGCTGGTGGCAATTCTGGAAATCCCGGCCGAAGCGCGATGATCATCAGCACGCCTGGTTGCGCGAGAGATTGGACCGGGCAGACGAACACGGTCAGAAAGTGATTGTCATGTTCCACATCCCCGGGCTCGTGCGATGCGAGCACGACAAGAGCACGCATATGGGTGAGTTGCACCATATCCTGGCGAGTCATCCCTGCGTGCGTCTGGTCGTGACCGGTCACGAGCACAACTTCCAGGAGTATGACGCTGGACAGTTCGGGAAGTATCTGGCCGAAGTCCATGGCGCCAAACCCTTTCCTGGCGTATCGCCGCGCTATCTCGTGGCCGGGGGCAGCGGCGCGTATTTGACCGCCACGGATTTCAAGCAGGACAAGTTCCACTGCCTGCCTTATCCGACCCCGAGCCAGTGGGCGGATTATGCGAGCGTGGGACGCCGGTTCATTGTACAAATCGGGCTGGACAAAACCCCGATTGCCCGGGCCGCTGCACTGTTCGAGAAGAACGTGCTGACCGACGCCGATGCTGCCAACTACCTCAGCTTGATCATGGTCGACGTCGCCGGCCCCGTGACAACAGTGACGCCTGTCTTCATGGATGATCTTGAGACGCTTTACCCGGGCGAGATGGACGTGGACGTCCAGGCGGGAGTTCCGCCGATTACCGGCCATTTTGTCAGCAAATGTGTCCAATCGCATCGGAGTTTTGAACTCTAAACAAGGATTACGCGATGCCGACTTCGAGCCTCCCGATGATTGATGTGCACGTCCACGTCGGTCTCCTGGGCGACCGCTGGCCCCAGTGGGGACGGCTGTCTCCCTGGTACCGCCAGCAACTGGTCTACCGCATTTTTCTACTGTACAGCCGCATTCCGGAAGATCGTGTCTGCGACCAGACCCTGCGCGAGGCGACAATCGAGATCATCGGCCGCAGCATGGCCGGCCCGCCGCGGCAGGTTTGCCTGGCGCTCGATCCTGTCTACGACAAACAAGGTCAGCGCCGTGAGGATCGGTCCCATGTCTGGGTCGATAACGACTATGTCCTGGCGCTTCGCGAGGAGCTCCCCGACAAGATTCTGTTTGGCGCGTCGGTCCATCCGTATGATCCTCTATTCCGTGAACGCTTGCGCAAGTACGCTGATGCGGGCGCTGCCTTGGTGAAATGGCTGCCGTCGGCTCAGCAGATTGATCTGGCCGAGGATGCTGTCAGGCGGGCCATGATCGATATGGCAACCGCCGGTCCCGGCGGCAGGCCGCTGCCGCTGCTCCTGCACGTCGGTCCTGAATACGCGATTCCTTCATCCGATCCAACCACCCAGTCGTATGACTTTCTCTCGTGGTCCGGGTGGGACAAGTTCTGGAATTGGTTCCGGGGACGCAAACGCTGGCGGACGCCCCAGGTGGATAAGATCCACGCGAACATCCGCGCTGCACTGGGTGAAGGAGCCGTGATCATCTTTGCCCACTGCGGACTGCCGTACTTCTCAACCGGCCTTTTCGGTAACCTCCTGGAACATTCCGACTTCAAGATAGTGAAGGACTACCTGATGAAGAACGAAACGGCCGGATACTCCGGACGCTGCTATGCCGACATTTCAGCGTGCTGCACGCCGTTCCGCCAGAAATTCTTCAAGGACATTGCGACGCTGCCGGCCGGCTATCTGCTCTACGGGAGCGATTTCCCCACACCGTCCTTCGAACTCTCAGCCGGCCTCGGTGACATCATGGCGGATCTGAAGGCAGTGCTCGACGGGCACCTCGATCGCATCATCGTTCCCGAAGGGAACCTGCTAGATGTCAACTATCGGGAGCTGGCGCATTTCTTCCCGGAGCACCCACTGTTCATAAACTTCAGCAGGCTCCTGTAGGGGCGCGGCTTGCCGTGCCAGCTCTCGGTGGGAGGAATTGCCTGAGAGTTGGCAGAGCCATTGTTGTCTGCATAAGGAATGCCCTCTCGCCGCAGGGAGAACTCTGACGTGGGCGTCGGTAGGGGCGGGTCTGAGACCCGCCCCTACCCTGGTCATGGACACTTTGAGAGGCACGGACATTTGTTATACAGGGATCAATAACCGCCGAAGTGGCGCGGGCGTCCCGCCCGTGGTCGTGAGTCCGCGGCCCGTGCCACATTTCAGGTCCGCACCAGCGGGCCTTGCTGGGGAACCGCACCCGGCCAGCAGAAAGACAGGCACGGCAAGCCGTGCCCCCCCGTACGAAGTCAATCACGCCGATCGCAGTGCCGCCACCGCGCCCCGTCCCGCGACATACCCGCTGGACCATGCCCACTGGAAATTGAATCCGCCAAGGCGGCCGTCGACATCGAGAATCTCGCCGCACAAGTACAATCCATCAATCTTGCGCGACCGCATCGTGCCAGCATCAATCTCACGCAGATCCACACCACCGGCGGTTGCCTCCGCATACGCATATCCGCGTGTGCCGGCAACCGGCAGGGGAAGGGCGGTCAACTGCTCGGCCAGGTGCCTGCGTTGCTCTCGAGTCATGTGTGCCAGTGTGTGACCCGTGGCGAGATCCTCCCCTATGGCCCTGGCCAGTCGCTCCGGGAGAATTGGGGCTAGGATGGTGGCGACATGCTGGCGCGGGTGCAGAGCCGCCTGCCGGGTCAGCCAATGATCCGCCTTGTCTGCCGTGTTCAGCGCGGAGATGCCCATGCTCACGACAAGGGGAGAACGGGGTTCCTCGATCTGTGCACGCAGCCAGTGGCGCGACAGATTCATTGCCACCGGCCCGCTGATGCCGAAGTGCGTGAACAAGAGAGAGCCTGTCAGTTCGACCAGCAGCCGTGTTCCACGGCGGAGCTGCAGCCGTGCGTCCATTGCCACACCGCTAAACTCCGCAAACCTCCCGGCAATTCCGCGCCCCTTCTTGAGAACAAGCGGAGTCAGCGCCGGTGTCGTGGGAATGATCGTGTGTCCAAGACGCTGGAGCATCGTCATCCCAGCGCCATCGCTGCCGGACTTGGGCAGCGCCAGCCCGCCGGTCGCGACAATCACACGCCTGGCGCGGAGTGTGTAATCCCGCGAAAGGGCGAGTTCAAATCCGTCCTCACTCTTCGAGATGCCGGTGACCCGCGCGCAGCTAATCAGACGGACACCCGCTTCGCTCACGCGACGCATGAGCGCATCGAGGACAGTCTGAGATTGATCTGTCGTTGGGAAGTACTTCCCGCCCGGTTCCAGCTTGAGCGTCACACCCATTCGCTTGAACCAATCGACGGTGTGGGGTACGTCGAATGCCTGGAGGATTTTGCGAATAGTCGGACGCGGACCGCCCCAAAAGTCCTCCGGCGTGACCACTTGATTGGTCACATTGCATCGCCCGCCGCCGCTGACCAGTATCTTTGCCCCCGGCTTGCGCGCACCTTCGATCAGCACGATGCGCAGCCCCGATCCAGCCGCTGATTCACCAGCCGCAATTGCCGCCGCCAGCCCCGCCGCCCCGGCGCCAATGATGGCGATGTCACATTCAGTCATGGCTCCCTCATGTTGCCGGCTGGGAGGGCGAGGCTCCTGCCGAGCCTCTCGTTACACAATCACAGGAATGACAGATTCAGTACATCAAGAACCGTGTGTGGTTTGTTCGCCACGAGTTGGGCACAGTTGCGGTCAGAGGCTCGGCAGGAGCCTCGCCCTCCCGTCGGAATACCCGATCGTCCATCTCAGAACCTGTGCAATCGCTACCCCCCGCACAGCGCCACAAACTCATCGACGTCCGCCACCGTGCGCGCCACCGCCGCATCCCAGAATTCGCTCTTTGTCAGATCGGCGCCCAGATGCTTCAGCGCGACATCATCGGTCGTCATCCGGCCGGTGTCCGCCAGCAGCGCGCGGTAATGTTTGGCAAACGCCGGCCCTTCCTTGAGCGCGCGGTCGTACACGCCTTTCGCGAAGAGAAATCCAAACGTGTACGGGAAATTGTAAAACGGCGTGTCGGTGATGAAGAAATGCAGTTTCGACGCCCAAAACAACGGGTGATACCCGTCTGCCGGATCGAGCAGACCGAAGAACGCCTCATTCTGTGCCTCGCTCATCAGCGCGTCGAGCCGTTCGCGTCCGACAATCCCGTCCTTTCGTTCCGCGTAGAAACGGCAGTCAAAGAGAAACCGCGTGCGGATGTTGCAGAAGAAGATCAACGCTGCCTGCAATTTCTGGTCGAGCAACGCCAGCTTTTCCTCGCGTGTCTGGGCGGCGCCCAGTGCGGCGTCGGTCACACGAAGCTCGTTGAAGATCGAGGCGGTTTCTGCCAGTGTCATCGGATATCGCTGCGCGAAGGCAGGTTCGTCTCTCAGGACAAACCCGTGGTACGCGTGGCCCAGCTCGTGGGCGAGCGTCGAGAGGCTGTCGTAGTTCTCGGAGAATGTCATGAAGACGCGCGCTTCCTTGCGGATCGGCACACGCGAGCACCACGCCCCGGCGCGTTTCCCCGGACGGTTTTCCGCCTCCACCCAGCGCTTGTCGAGCGCGGTGCGAATGAAATCGCCCATCTCGCGCGAGAAACTTCCGAGGTGCTCGGCCACAAAATCGCCCGCCTCACCGAACGTGAATGACTTTTCGATTTTCCCCGCGGGCGCCTCTTGGTCGTACCAGCAGAACCGGTTGATTCCCAAGAGATGCTTCTTCGCGTTCACATAGTCGGCAATCCGGCGGCCACCGGTGTCTATGGCGTGCCACATGGCATCCAGCGTCTCGCGTTTCATCCGGCAGATGATGAGCGGCTCGTCCAGCGGCGAATCCCATTTGCGGTTACGGTAGAGCGAGAGACGGAACCCGCCTTGCGCGTTCAATGTCATCGCCGCCAGTTCGGCGCGCGACTCCCACGCCTCCTCCATTTTCTGGAACGCGTCACGACGCACCGCGCGGTCTGGACTCGACAGGCGCGCCGAATTCTGTCCCAGTGAAATGCGTTTCTTCTGCCCGTCCATCTCGACGTCAACCCGGATGTCGCCGGCCATTTTCTCATAGAGGATATTCCATGCGTGGTACCCGTTGACCGCCAACTCCAAAGCCAGCTTCTCCTGCGCTTCTGGCATCTTCAGACGTGCGATCCGCCGCATCTCGTCGAGATAGAAACGGATCGCAGGCATCCCCTCAGATTTCATCAGCCGATCCCATTCGGCATCGCTTTGATCCTTGGCGAAGGATTCGAGCGATGCCTTGAGAATATCCGACTTCGACTTCAATTCAGTCGTCCGCGACACCCACGCGGTCCCCTTGGCATCGTCCACATTCTGACTCACGAGACACAGTGCGAACATCGCCGCCAGATGAATCCGCTCGGAGATTCCCTGCAACTCCAGGATCCAAGCCGCCCATGCCGGACGCCTCGTTTCGCTCAGGACGCCGTGCAACCCGGAAACTCTTGACTGTGCCGCGGCAAGATCAGCCTCGATCTGCGCGCAGAACGCCGCGTAGTCTTTCGATTCCGACCCGCCAGGGAAAATCGAATCGATGTCCCAGGTCGGAGCCTGCTTGCCTGTCTGATTCGATGCTGTCAAGATTCACACTCCTGCGATTCGTTTGCTGCCACTGTCACAGTAGACGAAGAAACATATTCGTGTGGCGGCACAAAAGGGGAAACGCGGCAACAACGAGATCGCGTGAAAATGGATTTGAGTGCCGGTCAGCCATGGGGCTGAGTTCAGACCCGCGGAGGTCCATCATAACGGTTCCGTAACCGCACAGATCACCGCTGTGCAGCTGAATGTCAGCCCAAGGGCTGACGATCACGCAAATGACGGACAGGACTCGATTTTCACTCGGCCCGAGACACGCCCTTATAACGAACCCACGTCGCCGCTGGCCCCCACTTGTCAGCACCGACTTGCAGGTCGTCTGCATCGCTGCCGTCAGCGGCGGCTTCTCAGCATCCATCTCGGTGGTCTTCTGATCGATGTTGGTCTTGGGGACACTCGCCATTCGGGCATTACCATGCGTGCCCCCCAGCGCTTGCACCCACACTCTACATCACTTCCGCGAACTTCGCCTTTGACGCGCCGCACACCGGGCACTTGTCCGGAGCTTCTCCCAGGACTGTATGCCCGCAAACCTCGCACACGAAGATCTTCTGCGCCGACAAATCCGATCCGGCTTTCACCGCCGCGAGAGCCTTGGAGTAGAGTTCGTGATGTACCTTCTCGACCGCGAGGGCGTGTTTGAAAGATGAGACCGCCGCCGAGTTCTTCTCTCTCTCCGCCTCGGTCAGAAACTCCGGGTACATCGTTTGAAACTCGTACGCTTCACCCGCGATCGCATCCTCCAGATTCGCCGTAGTGGTTTTCACACCACCCAGGACACGTAGATGGGCGTGGGCGTGCACCGTCTCGGCCGCCGCAACGGCGCGAAACAACCTCGCAACCTGCGCATATCCCTCGAGCTCCGCCTTCTTGGCATACGCCAGGTACTTCCGGTTGGCCTGGCTCTCACCGGCGAAGCCGGCTTTCAGATTGTCCGATGTCGACATGGGGTATTCTCCTTTCGGGGAAATCAATCTCATGACCGCTCCTTGCATCCGATTGTCCTCTTGAGGAAAGAAGAGCGACTGCGCCGTTGCTGTCGACCACGATCTGCACCTTAGGCGCGAACACCTGTCATAGAATGCCCTCAGAAACTGCAATTTCGAACTCGGAGAGGATGGGAAGGCCGTCGATGGAGCTGCGTTGCCCGATCACACCGCCCCGACGGTCGTGATGCCTCATGTGCGGTGGCTTGTGACAAAAAGTGCAAATCTCACTTGCTTTGCCTCGTTTGTCCGATATGTTGACCACGGGGCTCAGCCCGTGTAACTTAGTGGGCGAGCAACCCGTGCGCGGGCGGCGGTGCGACCACAAGCCCTGCGGCTTGTTGTGAGCGCGCTGACTGAGGTGTCGGTCAGGGGTGGGTCGAATGATTCACGGACTGATCCACCGCACGGACCCGGCGCCGGACAGACAGTCCTTTCGCCAAGGCTTGAGGCTCTGATTCCTACGGAGGTCTTGCATGACAGATGCGCAGGCAACCACTTGTCCCAGTTCCCATCGTGAAATGACGCTGGAGACCCTGGCGGACTTTCCTGAGGGCCGCGAAGTCCTCACATGCATCCAGTGCGGCATGTGCGCGGGGACATGCCCCTACGGTGATGTCATGGACTACCCACCCCGGCGCATCATCTCCATGATGCGGGCGGGGATGCTGGAGAAAGTGTTCTCCAGCGATAGCTTGCTGGCTTGTGTCGCCTGCTACGCCTGCATGGCGAAGTGCCCGAGAGGCATTCAACTGACCGAAGTGCTCCTGCCGTTGGTCAAGGAACAGGTCTTCGCGCGCCTGCCCGAACTGCCGGCAGAATTGCACAAGGCGCTGGGGAACACGCTACGCTACGGCAACCCGATGGCCGAGTCCGCCAAGAAGCGTGCGGCGTGGGTGAAGACAGCGGATGTTCCGATCCGTATTCTTCCCGAGGATCCCCGGCCGGTTGACGTGTTATGGTTCGTGGAGTGCCAGAACTCCTACTACCCGCGCGGGCAGGATATCAGCCGCGCTACCGCCCGGCTTTTCCATCGTCTGGGAATCGATTTTGCCATTCTGGGCAACGAAGAAAAATGCGCCGGAGAGTGCGCCCGCCTGTTGGGCGAAACAGGCCTGTTTGACACCCTGATGGACTACAACATGGCGGTCTTCCAGAATTATCAATTCAATCGCATTGTGACTTCGGGCGCGCACGCCTACGATGCCTTCAAATACCAGTACAGCGCCGTCGGCTTCAAGTATCCGATGGAGCATACGACCCCGTTTTTCGCCCGGTACCTCGAGCCGCTCCGGCCGCTGCTGACGAGGAAACTGAACTACAAGGTCACCTATCACGATTCCTGCTGCCTGGGGCGGCATAATGGCTTCTATGAGGAACCTCGTGATCTCTTGCGGGCCATCCCCGGCGTCAAACTGGTGGAGATGCCGCACAACCGCATCAGCGCCATCTGTTGCGGCGGCGGTGGCGGCGGCATGTGGCTGGACACATACTACAAAGCCAAAGGCTACGAACGTTTGTCCGAGCGGCGCGTGAAAGAAGCCGTGACGACCGGGGCAGATGTTCTCGCCGTCTCGTGTCCCTATGAGGTTTCCCGCTTTGAAGACGCTCTCAAAGTGATGGGCCACGATAAGAAGATGGTTGTCAGGGACGTCACAGAACTCCTGGCGGAAGCGATGGAGGTCTAGACTCTATGAATATCCTGGTCTTGATGCGGATGGTGCCCGACGTCGTGGAAGAACTGGAAATCGCGCCCGACGGCAAGGGCCTTGATACCGAATACCTGCGGATGATTGTGAATGAATCCGACGATCATGCGCTCGAACAGGCGTTGATTCTGAAGGAAAGACGGGGCGGAAAAGTCACCGTGCTGGCCCTCGACGCACCGGATGTCGACGATGTTCTCTTCTCGGCGGTGGCCAAGGGGGCGGACCGCGTGTTGAAAATCGAGGGCGGCGACGGCGGATTGACGACGCGCGCCGCCGCCGGCGTCTTCGCAAAGGTCATCGACAGCCAGTCCGATCTCAAGTCGGTCGACGTCGTGCTGACCGGCGTGCAGGCGATCGACGATCTCGACGCACTGGTCGCTCCCATTCTCTCTCGGCGGCTCGGCCTCCCGTATCTGGGGATCGTGACAAAGGTCACGCTCGATGAGTCCGGAAAAGCCGTGACGGCGGTCCGGGAATTCTCCGCGGGTGTGCGTGGCGAGTTCGAAGTCCCTCTCCCGGCGGTTCTGGGAATCCAGGCGGCTGAGAAGCCGCCCCGCTACGTGCCGGTGGCGAAGGTGCGCGCGGCAATGAAGTCCCACAAGATTGAGTCGGTCGGCGCTCCCACCACGGCCGATGCTGGCTTGCCATTGATCGAAGTGATGAGGATGAGAAAACCCGAAGTCTCCAGTCACGCACAGATGCTCGACGGTGCACCTGAAGAGATCTCCAAGAAACTGGCGGGCATTTTCACGGAACGTGGTCTCCTCTGAGGAGGTTGAAGTCATGTCAGGGAAAATCTGGGTTGTGGCGGAGCAGTGGCGGGGAAAACTCTCGGAGATTACGTTCGAGTCCCTGGCGCTCGGCAGAGAAGTGGCGGATGGTCTCGGCGTCCCGCTGCAGGCTGTTCTGCTCGGGCATAACGTGAAGAATCTGGCCGGCGCTCTCGGTCTGGCCGACTCTGTCATCTATATTGATCATCCCGCACTGGCTGAACCGGATGCCGGGTCACAGGCTGACGCACTTGCGCAGCTCGTGCGGCAGCACAAGCCGCATGCGCTTCTCGTGCCGTTGACCAATGTCAGTCTGGGAATCGGGACCCTTCTGGCCGAACAGGTCGGCGCACCCGTGGTGAATTTCTGCAAGGATCTGCGCGTCGTCGATGGCCGCCTCGAAGCGGACTGTGTCCTCTATGGAGGGAAGATCGAAGCAACCGTGACGGCGAAGGGCGATCCCGCCGTGATCGGACTCTCGCCGGGATCAAGGCCGCCCGATAAGGGACGCAGCGAGAAGAAGCCTCCCGTAGAGGAAGTCGCGGTTACCCTTCCGGATCAGCCGGTCATCAAACTCAAAGCATACCTCGAGCCCGATGCGGGCGACGTGGACATCACCCAGCAGGACGTACTCGTGGCCGTCGGCCGTGGCATCCAAAGTAAGGAGAATCTGGCACTCGCCGAGGAACTGGCGGGCGCCCTGGGCGGCGCCCTGTGTGGCTCCCGGCCGGTGATCGACCAGGGGTGGTTGCCGTTGTCGCGGCAGGTCGGCAAATCTGGTGTGAGCGTGAAGCCAAGGCTCTACCTGGCGCTTGGCATCAGCGGTGCACCGGAGCATATCGAAGGCATGAAAGACGCCCCGTTGATCGTTGCGGTCAACAGCGACCCGCAGGCGCCTATCTTCAACGTGGCCCATTACGGCATCGTCGCCGACGCCATGGACATGATTCCCACGTTGAAAGAGACCGTTCAAGCCCTGAGAGGATGACCCGCCATGCATGACCCCGCCACCGCGGAGTATCTTGGTCTGCCAGGTTACGCGATTCTCTGGCTGTGTACCCTCATCAGTTTCTTCTTGTTCGGCCGCCGCGTATTCCGGTATGTCCAGACACTGCGGGCGGCGCGTAATGAACCGCGCTGGGATCACATCCCGAAACGTCTGAAGCTCTTCATCATTGATGTGCTCGGACAGCGGAAACTCCTGCGCGAGAAGGTCATTGGAATCGCCCACTTCCTGATCTTCTGGGCATTCGTCTTTTTCGCTGCGAGCTTCTTCTGGAATCTGGTGAAAGGGCTTTTCCCGGTCCTCCCGATCCCCTACGCTGACGACGTGGGTGTGATGGCCGGGGTTCTCCTTGTGTCGGGAATCCTTGGCCTTGCCGCATTGGTGGTCGCGGCGATCAGACGGTATCTGTTTCCGCCGGAAGGATTGGAGAAGTCAGGGGATGCTACCCTGATTCTGAGCCTGATCGCAATGGTGCTCATCTCCTCTTTGATCGGGCAATGGGCCAAGCCGAACGCGCCCTCAGTGACGCTGGCCATGTGGTGGGTCCACATGATCGTGGTCTTGGGATTCCTCGCGTATCTGCCCTATTCCAAGCACCTGCACCTGCTGGCGTCTCCGTTCGGCGTTCTCTTTGGCACGTTGCAGTCCGGCGGAATTCCGCCGCCGTCAGAGGGCGCTTCCTTCCGGGACGACTTCACTTGGCGCCAGTTGTTCAGCGGACTGGCCTGCGCCGAGTGTGGCCGCTGTGAGCGGGCCTGCCCGGCGTTCCAAAGCGGTGAACCATTGTCGCCGAAAGTGCTCATGCACCATTTCAAGGAGCTTGTTCGCACACCGGTGCTGGTGCGTGACGGCGACGGTGTCATCGGGAATCAGATCCAGCAGGAGGAAATCTGGGCATGCCGAACCTGCCTCGCGTGCATGGATCAGTGCCCCGTCTCCAACGAACACATACCGATCGTGGTGGAAATGAGGCGCTACCTGGTTTCTCAGGGTAGCGTGGATACCCATCTGCAGACCACGCTCGTCAATCTGACCCGCTACAGCAACTCCTTTGGAGCATCGCCGCGCGCCCGCGCCAAATGGACTCAGAGTCTGGATTTCAAACCCAAGGATGCCCGTAAAGAGGCGGTGGAGTATCTCTGGTTTGTCGGTGATTATGCCTCCTTCGATCCCCGGCTTCAGCCCGTCGCACAGGCCACCGCCCGGGTTTTCCGGGACGCGGGCCTGGACTTCGGCATTCTCTACGATGGCGAGAACAACTCGGGCAGCGATGTGCGTCGTGTGGGCGAAGAGGGCCTCTTCGAGATGCTGCGCGAGAAGAACAAGCAGTCATTCGGCAAGGCCACCTATCAGCGAATGGTCACCACTGATCCCCACAGTTTCCAAGCGCTGAAGAATGAGTACGGCAACAAGAACGGTCACGTTCTCCACTACACGCAACTCGTCGATGAACTCTTTGAAAATGGGAAGCTCTCCGCCCGGAGAAGCCTCGGTGTCAGCGCCACCTACCACGATCCCTGTTACCTGGGACGATACAACGGTGTCTACGACGCCCCACGGCGCGTCCTGAAGAGGCTCGGCGTCAATCTGGTCGAGATGCCCCGGAATCGGGCGGATTCCTATTGCTGCGGCGCCGGCGGCGGCCGCATCTGGATGGAAGATATTCCCTGTAGCAAGGAACGCCCCGCCGAGAGCCGGGTGCGCGAGGCCGCCAGCCTGCCCGGCGTCGGCACGCTCGTCGTCAGTTGCCCGAAGGATCTTGTGATGTTCCAGGATGCCCTCAAGACAACCGGACTGGAAGAGAAGCTCGTTGTGAAAGACTTGATGGAATTGGTGGAGCAAGCCTGCCAGCCAAACAAGGAGTGACCTGAATGCCGGAGTTGAACAACACCAACGGCCGCGGTGTCCGCGTCGGTGTCTACATCTGCCATTGCGGGACGAACATTGCGGGAACGATCGATGTCCGCGCGCTGGCGGAGTTCGCCACCTCTCTGCCGAATGTAGCGCTGGCGCGCGACTACAAGTACATGTGCTCGGACCCGGGGCAGGAGCTTATCAAGAAGGACATCGCCGAACACAACCTCACGCGCATTGTCGTGGCGGCCTGTTCGCCCTGTCTCCACGAGAAGACGTTCCGGCGTGCCACCGAGGAAGGGGGGATCAATCCCTTCTACTTCCACATGGTCAACCTGCGGGAGCACGATTCGTGGGTGCATGTCGACAAAGTCGCCGCAACCGAAAAGGGCAAGGATCTGCTGCGCGCCGCAGTCAGACGTGTGAAGCTCCACAAACCGCTGGAGCGCCGGCAGGTTTCGATCAATCCGGATGCGCTCATCGTGGGCGGGGGCATCGCCGGGATTCATGCCGCGCTGACCATGGCCAATGCCGGCAAGCATGTCTACCTCGTCGAGCGCGCGCCGACAATCGGCGGGCACATGGCCCAGTTCGACAAAACCTTCCCGACTCTCGACTGCGCGGCCTGTATCCTGACGCCGAAGATGACCGCCGTCAAAATGCATCCCAACATCACCCTGTGGACCCTCTCCGAAGTCTCACAGGTTGACGGCTACGTAGGCAACTACAAAGTGATGGTGAAACGCAAGCCGCGCTACATACGGGAGGACGTCTGCATCGGTTGCCTCGAGTGCATCGAGGCGTGTGTCTTCAAACAGGCGAAAGTGTACGACGAATTCAACGTGGGACTGGGCAAACGCCGCCCCATTTACATCCCCTTCCCGCAGGCCGTGCCGCAACTGGTGCTCATCGACCCCGAATCCTGCATCGAATTCAAGAGCGGCACCTGCAAAAAGACCTGTGTGGAAGCCTGCGCCGAGCGCGAAGCCATCGACTTCACCCAAAAAGAGCGGATTGAAGAAATCGAGGTGGGGACGATCATTCTCTCCACCGGGTTTGAGGTTTTTGACGCCAAACGCATTCCCTACTACGGCTATGGTGTTTACCCAAACGTGTACACCGCGCTGGAACTGGAGCGGCTGGTAAACGCCTCCGGCCCGACCGCCGGTGAGATTGTCCTGCGTGATGGATCCAAGCCAAAGACCGTGGGGATCATCCATTGCGTCGGCAGCAGAGACGAGCACACAAACCGCTTCTGCTCACGTGTCTGCTGCATGTACTCGCTCAAACTCGCGCACCTCATCAAAGAGAAGACTGAGGCTGAGGTCTACAACTGCTACATTGATATTCGGGCACCAGGGAAGGGATTCGAGGAGTTTTACAACCGGGTGGCCGAGGAGGGGACACACTTCATCCGAGGCAAGGTGGCCGATGTCTATCCCACCGATGGCGATGGCGGTCTGACCATGCAAGTCGAGGATACCCTGATGGGCATGGTGCGGAAGATTCCTGTCGACATGGTTGTGCTGGCCGTCGGGCTTGAACCGCAGGCGGATACGCAGGACGTGCGCCGCACATTCAATATCAGTTGTTCCACCGAGGGCTTCTTCCTGGAGCGGCACCCGAAACTGGCGCCGGTGAGCACGTTCACCGATGGCATCTTCTTGGCGGGGTGCTGCCAGGGTCCAAAAGACATCCCCGACACCGTGGCGCAGGCCGGTGCCGCCGCCGCCGAAGCGCTGGCGCTGATCGACGCCGGCGCGATTGAATTGGAGCCGAATACGGCATTTGTCCTGGAAGAATTCTGCTCGGGCTGCAAGACCTGCATCCCGCTCTGCCCGTACTCGGCCATCTCGTCTATTGCTGATAAGAAGAAGGCTGAGATCAACGAGGTTCTCTGCAAGGGATGCGGCACCTGTGTGGCCGCCTGCCCGTCGGGTTCCATCGTGCAGAACATGTTCGAGGACGCGGAGGTCTTTGAAGAAATCGAGGGGGTACTGGCCTATGTCTGACCAATTTGAACCCAAAATCGTCGCGTTCTTCTGCAACTGGTGTACGTACCTGGCGGCCGATCTTGCAGGCACTTCCCGGATGAAATACGCCCCGAACATCCGTGTCATCCGGCTGATGTGCTCCGGGCGTGTCGATCCTCAGTTCGTGTTCGATGCCTTTGCCAAGGGCGCCGACGCCGTCCTCATCGGCGGCTGCCACCCCGGCGACTGCCACTATCAGGAAGGTAACTACAAGGCCCTCCGCCGTGTCCATCTGCTCAAACGCGTGCTCAAGGAGATGGGCATTGAAGAGGATCGCTTCCGCCTTGAGTGGATCTCCGCCTCCGAGGGGGAAAAGGTCCGCTCGGTGGTCAATGACATGGTGGCGAAGGTAAAGGCGCTGGGACCCTTGCGTCTGACGCCGAGACCGTTCCCGCAGGTGATCCCGGCAGAGCCGTCGGCTTTGGTCGCTGCCATGGTAATGGGAGGCGCACAATGAGCAAACCAAAGGTTGGATTTTACTGGTGTGCCTCCTGCGGTGGTTGCGAAGAGGCGGTAGTCGATCTGGCCGAGGATATCCTCAAAGTCGTCGCTGCCGTGGACATCGTCTTCTGGCCGGTTGCGCTCGATTTCAAGCGCTCCGATGTCGAGGCCATGAAGGACGGCGAGATGGCAGTCTGCTTCGTCAACGGCGCCATCCGCACCTCTGAGCAGGAAGAGATGGCCCATCTGATGCGGCGCAAGTCGGGACTTATCGTTGCCTTTGGAAGCTGCTCCCATCTCGGTGGCATTCCCGGTCTGGCGAACATGAATGATCGCGAGTCCATCCTGCGGCGGGTCTATCGGGATGTTCCCAGTGTCGCCAATCCCGATGGCACCTTGCCGCAGGAGCGATGCGAAGTCCCGCAGGGCCACCTCACCCTGCCCCAACTCTATGACTCTGTCAGTACGCTCGATCAGACGATCAAGGTGGATTACTACCTGCCCGGCTGCCCACCCCCGGTCAAACTGATCGCCGAGGCGGTGACCGCCATCTTGGAAGGCAAGTTGCCCGAGCCCGGTTCGGTCTTGGCTCCCAATGTCGCGATGTGCGACGAGTGCCCCCGCAAAGACAGCAAGCCCGACAAACTCCTGATCGGCGCGTTCAAACGCCCGCACGAGATCCTCATCGATTCCGAAAAGTGCCTGCTGGAACAGGGGCTTCTGTGCATGGGGCCGGTGACACGCAGCGGCTGCGGCGCAGCGTGTGTCAGCGGCAATATGCCATGCACTGGGTGTCTGGGCGCGACCGATCGTGTCCGCGACTTCGGCGCCAAGGCCCTCTCGGCGCTGGCATCGATTGCCGACGCAACCGACGACACCAAGATTGCCCAACTGATGGAAGGCATTGTTGATCCGGTGGGAACCTTTTACCGCTACAGTCTGCCCGCCTCGTCCCTCTACCGGCGGGTTCAACACGATGGAAATGGAGATTCCCGGTCATGAGCCGCACGATCTCAATTGATCCGATCACCCGACTTGAAGGCCACGGCAAGATCGACATCTTCCTCGACGACAAGGGGGAGGTCGAACGGGCGTACCTCCAGGTGCCGGAGTTGCGCGGTTTTGAGAAGTTCGCCGAGGGGCGTCCCGCCGAGGATATGCCACAGATCACCTCGCGCATCTGCGGTGTCTGCCCGACCGCGCATCACATGGCGGCCACCAAGGCGCTCGATGACCTCTACAAAGTCGACCCGCCACCCGCCGCGAAGAAGATTCGCGAAATGGTTTACAACGTTTTCTTTGTCGAGGATCACGCCCTTCATTTCTTCTTCCTCGGTGGTCCCGACTTTGTGGTCGGGCCGACAGCGCCCAAAGGCGAGCGGAATATCCTGGGTGTCTTGGGGAAAGTCGGGCTCGAGATCGGCAAAGAAGTCATCGGGATGCGCAAGCAACTGCGGGAGTTGATCACGCTGGTCGGCGGCAAGGTGATCCACCCGGTCCTCGGATTGCCCGGGGGGATCTCCAAGGCCCTGACGGCGGCGGATCAGGAAAAGTTCATCGCCGCCGGTGAACACGCGGTCAAGTTCGGTCAGTTCGCATTGAGCGTCTTCAATGATATCGTGCTGAAGAATCCGAAGTACGTGGAGTCGATCGTTTCCGACATCTACTCGCACAAGACTTACTACATGGGTCTGGTCGACTCGAACAATCGTGTCAACTTCTACGATGGCCAGATTCGCGTCGTATCCCCCGACGGGAAGGAGTTCCTCAAGTTCCGCGCGCAGGACTACTTGAAGCATGTGACAGAGCATGTCGAACCCTGGAGCTACATCAAGTTCTGCTACTTGAAGGATGTCGGCTGGAAGGGCTTCGAGGAAGGTCCCGATAGCGGTGTCTACTGTGTCGCGCCGTTGGCGCGTCTGAATGCCGCCGACGGGATGGCCACGCCCCTCGCCCAGCAGGCATACGAACAGTTCTTCTCCACTCTCGGCGGCAAACCTGTGCACCACACGCTTGCTAACCACTGGGCACGCTTGATCGAGTTGCTCTACGCCGCCGAGCGCACTCTCGAACTCGCGAAGGATCCGGAGATCATCAACCCGAACGTCCGCACCATCCCTACGGAAATCCCCAAAGAGGGGGTAGGGGTTGTCGAGGCGCCACGCGGCACGCTCTTTCACCACTACGAGACCGATCAGCGCGGCGTCATCACGAAGGCGAACCTGATTGTCGCCACACAAAACAACGCCGCCCGCATCGCGATGTCGGTGGACAAGGCCGCCCGCGGGGTTATCAAGAAGGGTAACGTCGACGACGGTATCCTCAACCTGGTCGAAATGGCCTTCCGCGCCTACGATCCGTGCCACGGCTGCGCAACGCATGCGCTGCCCGGACAGATGCCGTTGATCGTTTCTGTCTACAATTCGCAGCGCGAACTTGTCAGAGAGATCAGGCGAAACTGAGACGATGAAGATCCTCGTCCTGGGCTTGGGAAACGAGTTGCTGTCTGATGACGGTGTGGGGATTCTCACAGCGCGTCGTCTCAGGACACAACTTGACGGTCAGGCCGAGGTGATCGAAAGCAGTCTCAGCGGCATCTCGCTGATTGAATTGTTCGCGGGGCACGAGAAGGCGATCGTGATCGATGCCGTTAGCACAGGGCGGCATCCGGTGGGCTCTGTTCTGGAATTTGCTCCCGAGGATCTTGGCCCTGTCGTCGCGCCATCGCCGCACTATTCCGGTCTGCCGGAGATCCTTGCCTTGGCACGGCAACTTGAAGTAAGTTTCCCTGAAGAGATCAAGATCTTCGCGGTCGAGACGGCCGACATGACGACCATCGGAGGATCGTTAAGCCAGCCGGTGGCAGCGGCAATAACCCCGCTAACCGAACGCGTCATGACCCAGATCCGGCAGTGGCGAAAGCAGGAACCCCATGCATGAGTACTCGGTCGTTCAGCAACTCGTAGACCAGTTGGTAGCCCAACTCCGCAGCCAGGGTGTCGATCAGGTCAAGACGATCCATCTCCGGCGAGGAAGCACCTTTGCTGAGGATCCGCTCCGGCTCGCCCTTGAGGTTCTCAGTGAGAACACCCCCCTCAAGGGCGCCGACATCGTCATTGACTCCTATTCAGTGGAGCATGCCTGCGCCTCGTGCGGCCGCTCACAGGTAGTCACATCTGAGGATCTCATCGGACATCTCTTTGTTTGTCCCGCCTGCGGCACAGCCAAGGAAATCGACGAGACCCACGGCCTCGAGCTCGTGTCGGTCACACTGTAACAGCACCGCGCGGCCGAGACGGCACCTGCGCGGAAGGTCAGTTCATACCATCCAGTGGCGGATGGTGCCTTCGCCTGCCCGCGTGCCACGACGCGGGTGTTCCGGTGTCGGTGCCACGGTGTCTTCAGACCTGTGCCTCATCGCGGCGATACAGGTCTGGGGGTTCTGTAGCAGAGCATTGACCACGTGCCCGACGAGATTGACGACCCGCCGCGGCGGGTCGCCCTCCCAATTCGTGGATGTATCACTGCGTCCGATTCGATTCACCCATCCGGTCCCGTCGGCATGCTGGCCATGGCGCCTGAAAAGACGATAAGCCGCCCACCCCGTTCGAAAAGACCGCAGATACCTCAAAAGAATCTCATTTCTGTGGCTGTTCGATCTTGACAGTCATTTGCGGAAAGCTTGCATTAGCACCCATGTTGTCCGGATGTGCGACTCAGGATGAGAACGTTAACCTACCACAGGAGGAGAAACTGATGAGGAAAACGTACGCAAAGCTGTTGATCATCGGCCTGCTGGCATTGGTGGTCGGTGGCTGCGCAATGGCCGCGGCTCCGGTCACGGGGTTCATCTACACCGACGCCCAGGGACCCCTGGGTGCGACCAGCAACTCCGGGGCCTCGAAGGTCGGGACGGCCTCGTGCCAATCGATCTTGGGCTGGGTCGCTACCGGCGATGCCAGTATCGAAGCTGCGGCGAAAAGTGCAGGTATCACCAAGATCCACCATGTCGACTATTACAGCCAGAGCATCCTCGGTGTCTGGGCCAAGTTTACCGTCAAAGTCTACGGTGAATGATCGGTCCCACTCCGGGGAAGGAAAGTGATCTTGCCGTACCCCCGTTCGTCTGAACGGGGGTACGTGCTTCGGGGCACGGATTGCGTGTCCGCAGACCCGTAGAATCCATGATTTCAAAACCGGACGGAACTCGATGACTGGGATTATCTACGAATCCGAGATATGGGCTGGCTACTCGGGCTCTCTGCGCGCAATCCTCGACGAGTACTCTCGCGCGTTGCGTGAACTGGACAATGTCGTCCGCCCGATTCCGCAGCAACTGTTTCTTGCGCATTCCGGCCTCAGCGACAAGGATTTCCCCGATGTCCGAGCCATCATGGAGCATGTGATCGGCGCCGCGCATGTCTATGTCGACTACATCCATGATACCATCAGCGGTACAGACCAGGGACGGCGATCCCACACTTACACCTATAGCACTCCCGGCGAGGCGATGGCGTCGGTCTGGGAGGCCTTCGGGCGGATGGTCGAGCTTCTCGGACGAGTCAGGGACTACGGCGACGAAGAACTGGAGAAAATTCAACTCGTGACTCGCTGGAACCAGCGATTTGATCTGGAGCAGATGCTGGAGCACGCGATCGTTCACATCCTCCGCCACCGCCGTCAGATCGAACGCTGGCTGGCCGCCCGCCCCGGCGGGTCGGCCGGTCAGAGCAGCCGCGTCTGAACGCCAGGCGGCCGATCAGGCCGCGGTTATTCGCGATGCCCTGGTAGAACCACTCCGTCAGGGTGGTGACCGGCCCCAGTCCTAGCAAAGTCCCGAGTCGGCGCCATCCAATCTGCCCCAGGACGAACGCGACAGCCTGTCCTCCCGCCAGCATGGCGCCACTGGATCGGACCACCTGCACCGAATGACCGCATCGTTCGTACAGTTCTGGCGTCATCGGCGGTGAGGAAACAGACTGATACGGCATAATTCGGAAGATCTTTCGCCGATCGTGCCGGGCGACCCAGCCGGCGGCACGCCGGCAAATCTCGCATTCGCCATCCCACAACAACCAGCACCGTTCAGGCGCCGTGCCCACCGCATCATTCCCCACGGACTACTATACGGCCCGGGACGGACAGGCCAGAGAAGAGAAAATTGGGAACAATTTCAGGCCGTGACTGCAATTGACGGCGGATGCAGGGTGCGTGCTCGCACGCACCGTCCTCTTGCTAGAGGCTCTTAGAATCGGTTTCATAACATTGCGAGTTGCTGGTGCCACGGCTCTTTAGAGCCGTGCGCCGTCGCCTGCCGCGCTCGCATGAAGCACAGATCTGAAGACCCGTGGCACCTCGATTCCACTGAGTACAGCGGTCCGGCATGACCGGAGAATGTGAAACGGGCCGAGCCGTGCAGGGGCACGGCTTGCCGTGCCCGTTTTCACCGTTAGGGAATTCACGCTCGTCGAAAATGATTTGTCGGCGATCCGATGCCTTGTGCGGAGCCGTGCCCCTACTTGATAATAACAATCTTCCCGATCTGCGCCCCCAGGCGCGAATCGACCCTGTAGATGTAGATACCGGAAACCACCGCCTGCGCATTGCGGGTCACCAAATCCCACCCCACCGAGGATGGGTAGGTCGTCAGATGGGGGTCCGGGTGGTGAATCTCACGGATGAGATCCCCAAAAAGAGAGTAGATCCTGATGGTCGCCGTGTCGGGGAGATTGACGAAATGGATGCGCCGGTCGTACTCGGTGAACTCAGATTCGCCGGGGCTCTCATAGCCTTCGTTGAAGTAGCTGGTCCGATGCCCCCAGGCGTCGCGGTATTCGATCCGGTACGGATTCGGATAGACCGCCACCTTCAGCCCGGAATCCATAACGATGTCTGATGAGTAGATCGGTTGCGCATATTGGCTGTTGGTGGAAGGCGTGGATTCGAGCGATTCGAGGTTGTTCTGGTAGTCCCCGAAGTCGAATGTGGTCACGGCGAAATAGAGTGGCACAGACGCCTGGAGTTTATTCAGGGTGAACTCGTAAATGCCGTACTTGAGCGGCTCTCCGGCAATGACAGTGTCCCGCTCTCCGATGCGCCGGATGCAATTCGTATCGAGCCGGTTCCCGACCCAGTACGTGTTGCCCGAGTTGCCTGCTTCCGCCGTCCAGTAGGAATATCGCTCGCGATAGCTGATATTGATAATCTGACCATGGCTGTTGAGAAGCGTGTCCGGAAAGGTGTCGCGGTACGCGGTTGCGAAGACCGGTCCGGGGTATTTCTCCGGTGTGAAGGTGGAATCTTGCAGGAGTACCTGCCACTGCGCCAGACTGTGCGGATCGGACGCCGGCTTCCAGGCATGATCGGCGGGAACGTAGGCCATTCTCCGGTAGTCTTCCCTGTCCCAACTCGTGATCAGCGAGTACTGATCGTCCCGATCGACTTGCCCCGAGTAGACGCGGTATCCTTCAAAATCACGCTTGGCGGAGACCGGGTCTCGCTCTGTTTCCGTGTAGGCCCCGTCCCATCTCAGTGTGACTTCGTTCGGCCGCGTGATCAGTTGGAAGACGGGACCGGGTGGTGCTTGGGGACCGCTAAGATCCACTATTCCGTCCCCCTTGTAGAACACCGAATCGCATCCGAACATGATCGTGATGGGTACGACCGTCGTTTCAGGGGGATCGCCAGTGATCGTTGTGTCGTAACCAAGCGTATCACCGCCCGCGCAATCGATCAGATAGAACTTGCCATTGTACGCGATTCCGTCGTTGGGGTCCGAGTCGATGCCCGGATTGTCGAAGACCCAGTCAGCCCAGCGCCCGTTGCGGATCAGATCCCTGAAATCCAGGTGGTTCGCATACTCGTCCGGATTGTACATATTGAAATGATTGTCGTAATTCCCCGGCTCGGTGTGGACTCTGGCTCCGGCGATGAAAGCAACCGTGAAGGGCACCGAATCTCCCGGAGCGATCGGGGCGAACGGGCCGTAGGAAAGCATCATTCGGCAATCGCCGCCGTTGGCGTAGTCGGACACCACCCATTCCTGTGGAGGGGGTGGGCTCCAGTCGTCGCCGGTGTGGCTGATTCCCGTGTACATCTGGTCGTAGTCGATTTCTCCGTTTGTCATCATCCGGTAGCGATTACGGTCGCCGAACGGTGATCCTGGAACGCGATAGAAGTTCGTCCGGTTCACCGCAAGCCGGGGGCCCCAGTCCGACCAACCTCCGTCGGTTACCCACCAGTTGAAACTGAATCGCCCTCCGGGAGCGCGCAACACCCGGACACCGATGGCGCCGGTCGGGCTCTTGTCGTCGAACTCTCCATTGGCCGGTTCGCCATCGTTGTCAATCGCCCAGGCGATATTGACCGTGTCCCGTGTCCCGGGAAGAATCCCCGGGACCTCACGCAGGAACCCGCAGATATCGTCGATGGATTTCAACGGCGGCGGCCACTCGCTCAGATCGATCGTGGCCCGCCGGTAGGTGAAGCTGTGATACCACTTGGGAAGGTAGATGATGTCCGGATCGGCGTAGATCCCCACGCACCCTTTCTCGATCGGCTTTGACGAGATGTTCTTGAGCCAGTAGTCGGCGATGATGAACCGTTGCGAATACGCGTCTGCCCACGCGTAGGTGGTCTGATGGACTTCCAGCCCGATCGGCATGTGAGGCCGCCGCTCAACGGCATCATAGTAATAGCCGGGGTTGCGTCCTGGTTTCACAACCGCGGTATCAGAGTAGACCATGTAAAACTGCTGCGGGGCGCGTGCGTCGGGATGGTAGTTGGGACGGTTCCTCTGTGATGATGTCTCCCAGATCCGTTCATAGCCGTTCATCTCCCAGGCCGGCTCACCCGGGAACGATGCACTAACCCCCGGGCCCTCGCTGACCAGCGTGTCCTCCCTGCGTATGCAGCCGAACAGAAGCTGGGAGCCATAAAGGTATGTCTTGCGCGCGCCGCGAGGGAATTCGAACCGCACGATCCCCTGGTAATTCGTGATCAGCGGGGAGACGTCATTGATGTCCACGGAGCGCTGATCGAAGATGATGCGTGCCGCCGCCGCCAGCGACGTGTCCGGCGATTCAACGGAAAGCGTGTCTTCCTCGGATGCCAGAGCAGTCGGTGTCCACGATAGGACTGCGATCAGAAAGATCGCCCGTAGCGAGAAGGCAGGCGGCCGAGGTACAAGGCTCCGGCGGGGTCTCAAGCTGTGTGGTCTGCTTCCAAGCATGTTCCGGCGGCTGCATCCATCGCTCACCGCGCAGACAAGATACAGAATCTGCCCTTTCTTACCAAGCCCCGCGTGGAGTTTATGCCACCCATGAACCTCGCGCCCCGCGCGGGCGGGCGGGTGCCTGCGCGAAGGAATCATGGGACCGCCTGCCCGCAATCTCCGAGGCTTGTTGAAAAACCCGGTTCCGAATCAGGGTGCCACGGACAAGCAGGTTCCCCGGTTCTTGGGGGAATCTGCTTGTCCGTGTCCTTTCCCCGCAGTTGGAACAAAGACACGGACAAGGAAGACCAAGCCCAAAAGCGGCTTGGCCTTCCTTGTCCGTGGCACCCGTGCATTCCATCCCTCATCCTGATCCGAGGGGCTTTCTCAACACGCCCCAACCCGTGGGGCACCCGGCGTTTTCTTGCCGGGCGGGGCAAGGCGGGTGATGCTTGTGACACACCCTGAATTCTGCTATAATTCTCCCGCCTTTCCAGCCGATAAAAGAGATAGGGGGACTGGCGGAAGAATGAGAATTACCGACGGACAAGGCCCCATTCAACCGGCTGACCGGCCCAACAGACGGATCGAGCGATCTGGTTCAACTCCGGGCCCTGCGCCGCGTGCCGCTGATCCGGCACGCCTGGAGCATGCGAATGCCCCGTCCGCGCCCAAAGAACCCGTGGCGCCGAAGGACAGTGCCGCCATCCATCAGGAAGACGCTCTGAGAGAGTCAGTTGCGCGGTTGATCGAATCAGGAGATATCAGTTCCACCGATGACAGTTCCGTCCGGCGTGTTCGAGTCGATGAGGCCAAAAGAAAGCTCGAGGCCGGGGCGTACAACCAAAATGACATCATCGGTGGCATCGTAGATCGTCTGCTCGGTCAATGGAAGATCTGAGGGTCGGCCCGAGTATCGACAATCGAACCTGACCCGGCGTGTTGGATACTGGGGCAGGGTGATTGTCGCAGTGCGTCTGAAAACGCTCGCCACACACTTGGGCGATAGCATATGAAGAGTTCGACAGCGACCATGACGAAAGACCGGGGAATTCTCGCCCGGATCGAGGGGATTCAGTCACTGCCTACCCCTCCTTTGGTCTTCTTCCAGATCAACCGTGTGATCAACGATCCGCATTCGTCTGCGTACGATGTCTCATCGATTGTGTCCGAAGATCCTGGTATCGCCGCGGGGATTCTCCGCCTGGCCAATTCGGCTTACTACGGACTGCCGCAGCCCGTCTCATCAATCCGTCAGGCCATCATTATCCTGGGCACGGACGCGCTGCGCTCTTTGGTCCTTTCGGTATCGCTCATGGACACATTCGCTACGTCCCCGCTGGAGAGAGAATACCAGGACCTCATTTGGCGCCATTCGCTGGCGACCGCCTCTGCTGCCCGCCTCTTCTTCTGCACACGATTCACAGCGGGGCTGATTCGCGGTTGCGAAGAGGGTTTTGCCGCCGGTCTGCTGCACGACATTGGCAAAATGATCCTGGCGTGCCATCTCCCGGCCGAGCGCGCACGCGTCCGCTCCAGCCCGGACTATGGAACGATTGAGGATCGTCTCGTCGAGCAGGAAACGATCGGGGTTACACATCAGGAACTCGGAGCCTGCCTCGCTGAACGCTGGGAGTTGCCGGTAATCCTGCGAGTCGCGATCAAGCACCACCACGACTTACAAGTCACCAACCCCGAACACCGGCTTCTGGCGAGAGTCATCCACGTTGCTGACTATCTCGCCCACGCGGCCGCGCCAACCGACCTTGGTTACGCCGGCGTCCTGCCGGTCATCGATCCTGAGACATTCGGAGAATTCCGTCTGGATGACGAGACGCTCGCCGACCTCGTCGGGCGGGTCCGCGAAGACTACGGACGCGCGGAAACTTTCATGGAAATGGCACGAGGCGCGTAGCCGCAATGACGCCGCCGGATTTCATCCTGCAAGCATCTCGGAGCGCGCGGACAAGGGGTTTTCAACCCCTTGGGAATCCCTGTCGAACATTTATTCGAGATCGGCCTTGGAGTCTCTGACAGAAACATGGTGCGTGCGGGCACGCGCCAATTCTCTGCGGCGGCATGCCGTCCCATTCTCTCAAGAGTTCTTAGGGCCTCTGACAAGATGACCACGCATACTGATGAACTGGAACAGGCGATTGGGATGCAAACGGGAGGGCGAGGCTCCTGCCGAGCCTCTTTTCCGCACCGTGAAAGGCTCGGCAGGAGCCTCGCCCTCCCGAAGTGTCGACACTCCTCTGAATTACCCAGGTTGATCACGGTGTGTGCTCACCGTGCGACCTCACTTTGTCAGAGGCTCTTTGGTCCGCCCCTCCCCCCAAAAAACTTGCGCCCCCGGCCCGAAGTGGGTATCATAGGTTCATGGCAGTGGGGCGATTAGCTCAGATGGTTAGAGTGCTTGCTTGACATGCAAGAGGTCACTGGTTCGATTCCAGTATCGCCCACCAGTGCTCCGGTCTGCGACCCGCATGACATGGTTTCTTCATGGCGCCGGAACTCTTGCCTCACGGGCTGCGTGTGGTAGAGAATGATGAACGATATGTCCGGGGAAACGATTCAATTGGTTCTGCCTGATGGCTCCGCGCGTCAGTTCCCAGCCGGGGTTACCGGTGCCGAGGTCGCCTCGGCAATCGGCCCGCGTTTGGCCAAAGACGCTTTGGCGGTCAAAGTCGCCGGCCGCGTGTGCGACTTGTCGTCTCCCATCACCGAGGATGCGCCACTCGAGATCCTCACATTCGATTCTGCCGAGGGCCGGGAAGTCTTCTGGCACTCGTCCGCCCATCTGATGGCCCAGGCGGTGACCGAAGTCATGCCCGGCACGAAACTGGCGATCGGGCCGCCCATCGAAGAGGGTTTCTACTACGACTTCGATCCGCCCCGCCCGTTCACGACCGACGACCTTGAGAAATTCGAGAAACGCATGGCCGAGATTGTCGCCGAGGATGCGCCATTTGCGCGGCGCGAGTGCAGCCTCGATGAAGCACGGAGGATCTTTCGCGAGCGCCAGGAGAAGTACAAGCTGGAGATCTTAGAGAAGATCGACGCCAATCAAGATCAGGCCAGCCTCTACGGCCATTCCCGTTTCCTCGATCTCTGCCGGGGACCGCATGTCCCCGCGACCGGTCGCATCAAGGCATTCAAACTGCTTTCCATCGCGGGAGCCTATTGGCGCGACGCGGAGGGGAATCCGCAGTTACAGCGCATCTACGGCGTCTCCTATCCCGACAAGAAACGCCTCGATGAATTCCTCCAGCGCCGGGAGGAAGCGCAGAAACGCGATCACCGCCGTCTTGGCAAGCAACTCAACTTGTTCTCGATTCAGGAGGCCTCCGGTGCGGGGCTTGTGCTTTGGCATCCCAAGGGCGCGTCCATCCGCCGCCGCATCGAGGAATTCTGGTACCGGCGTCATGAGAAATCGGGATACGAACTCGTGTACTCGCCGCACATTGCCCGGCTGCGGCTCTGGGAAACGTCGGGACACACCGGATTCTACGCGGACAGCATGTTTCCGCCCTTCGACGTGGAGAACAATCCTCATCAGCTTAAGCCGATGAACTGTCCGTTCCACATTCTCATCTACCAGTCCGACCTGCAATCGTATCGCGATCTGCCGCTGCGCTGGGCCGAGCTCGGAACGGTGTACCGCTTCGAGCGCGGCGGGGTTCTCCATGGTCTGTTCCGTGTGCGCGGATTCACACAGGATGATGCGCACATCTTCTGCCGTCGTGATCAGGTCGAAGAAGAAATCCTCCGGGTGCTCGATTTCTGCCTGTCGATTTACTCAGCCTTCGGTTTCAATGATGTGACCATCCATCTGTCAACCCGTCCCGCGAAGGCGATCGGGGAGGAGGCGGACTGGAGACTGGCGGAAAGTGCGCTGCGCAACGCCATCGAGAGACGGGCGATGCCGTACAAGGTCGACGAGGGCGGCGGGGCCTTCTATGGGCCCAAGATCGATCTGCACGTGAAAGACGCAATCGGCCGTTCATGGCAATGCGGCACAATTCAATTTGATTTCAACCTGCCCGAGCGGTTTGATTTGACGTATGTTGGTTCGGATGGCAAGAAGCATCGGCCAGTGATGGTGCACCGCGCGTTGCTTGGCTCGCTGGAGCGGTTCTTTGGGATCCTCATTGAGCATCATGCCGGCGTGTTCCCGGTGTGGCTTGCGCCGGAGCAGGCGACCATTCTGTCCGTCACAGACAAGGTCTCCGGCTACGCTGGACAGGTGCGGGACGAACTGTCCCAGGCTGGGGTGCGCGTACGACATGACGATCGTCCGGAGAAGATCGGCCTGAAGATTCGCGAAGCCGAAACAATGAAGGTACCATATATGTTAATTGTCGGGGACCGCGAGTCCCTGTCACACACAGTGTCCGTACGCGCCCATGGCGGCCAGGATATGGGTACGAAATCAGTGCCGGAGTTTGCCGAACTGATCCGTGCCCAGGCCAAGCCCATGGGAGAGGACGGCGCCTAACCACAATGCCCCGCCGATGAGCGGGGGGAGGTATGTTTCCATCGCTGTTTCGCGTCCGCCTTCGGTTCGCATCAACAACCGCATTCGTTTCCCGCAAATCCGCGTGATTGGTCCCGATGGCACCCAGCTCGGGATCATGGCCACAAAAGATGCTCTCCGGCAGGCGCAAGATCAGGGGCTGGATTTGGTCGAGATTTCGCCCAATGCCCGTCCCCCGGTGTGCCGCATCCTCGACTTCGGCAAGTACCAGTACGAGGAAGCGAAGAATGCCAAGCGCGCCAAGAAAAGGCAGCACTCTAGTCAACTGAAGGAAATGCGTTTCCGTCCCAAGATCGACGAGCACGACATCAATTTCAAGACCAACCGTCTGCGTGAATTCCTGCAGGATGGTCACAAGGTCCGTGCCTACGTCGAATTCCGCGGCCGGGAAATGACCCATACTGAGTTCGGCTACCGCATTCTCGAGCGGGTGAAAGAGAGCTTGGCCGACGTCGGCCTGCCAGAACCCTCCGTGCGCATGGAGGGTCGGCATATGTCGTTGATTATCAACCCGAAACGCGCCCCGGCTAAACCAAAAGATGATGATCGCCGCCCAGCCGAATCAAGAAAAGAGGAACCGGCGGCGATCCCCACTGAAGCCGTTCCGCCCGGAGTTTCGGCGCCGCCAGTCGCCTCCGAGGAACTCTCGGCCTGAGCGATCACGTCTGATCGAACATCCTTGATCTGGTAGCCCGGACATCCGCCAGTGGCGGGTCCGGGCTTTTTCTTGCCGCGTACGTGTGTTGACAGGCACACAGGTTACACGCTGTGACCCCGGGCTTGCCCTGGGAAACGTGGTGTGGGCATTCACGCCAGTTTGCCGCCTGGTCCCCATCCGCAAACCAAGCCCCGGAGGGGCGAAAGAAAGTAGCCCACGGCGGAAGCCGTGGGAGACGTGCGCTCTCGACCCAGCCCTGTAAGGGCGAAAGAAATATGGATTCACCCGCTAACTACGCATGATTCACGCACTTCGTGCGCCCCATCCGCCGTGGCAAACCGTGAGATACATGGAATCTCCTGACACGTCGGTTTATCACGCCGCAAGGCGAGATTCGCACCGCAAGCCGTCAGACACCCGGGGAATAGAAAGCGGAGTGGTGTGTATATTCATGTGCAGGCGTTGATTAACGGGAATACGAATTGGGAGGCCAGCGTTAAGGATTCTGGCAGATTTCAGCTGGGAAGATCCACCATCAGCCTACCATGGTCACGCGCACCCGGCTCGCCCGGGAAGCGGATGGAGATATCCGAGCCATGATGCCGGCCTCCGGCCGTCCGCGATCGGAGATCGCGGCCACGCAAGTCACACTGTCGAATCACAAGATCGTACGACAAAGAATCATCTCACTCATTTGAGCCTGCCATGGTCACGCGCACCCGGCTGGTGGCAACAGAACGAGATGCACATGCTCCGGCATGAACACGTAACCGAGAAGGAGGAATCCATGCGTTTGTCTGGCCCGGTCGAGTTGGCGCGCCAGAATTGCCATCGCGTTGGGAAGAGTCAGACTGGGCGCCCGCATGAAGCAACTGAACGTCACGAACCGTGCGGTCCCGAGGTCGTCAAAGTGGTGGAGTCGTGTCACAGAGGTTGCCGATCAGTCCAACTTACCCACGGTCCGCCGCGGCGGATGGGGTACCCGGCAAACGTCGTGGATCAGGCGCGACTACTGGCCGTCACCTCCCTCCACCTGTCCGGCAGCGCTAGGGCCCTCTATTTCATTCGAAATGATGTGCTTGAAGAAGAGTCTTTTAAGATGCGCGCAGTTCTCCCGCGAAGCTTTGAGTGCCCCTACGACTCCTGAGAGAAGTGAGAACTGAAGCACCATCCGTGATTTCGTTGTCACCTCTTGGAAGTCGTATTCCGTCTTCTTGATAGTCCAGTACTTGACCTGCTGTCTCAGTACAGCGGAATCCAAATCATCCTCCTTGAGGAACTGCTTCGCCTCCATCATCGAAGATTCTGAAAAGAACCAGAGACTCTCATACTGCCTGTTCTCGTCTTTGTCGAAGTACTCCGTGACGAAGATGTCCTCAATCTGACCGGGGTATACTTCTTGGTAGAAATCAACCACATCTTCGACCCGCTTGCGAAAAAGCCCCTGAACACCAATAGATTCAAGGTATGTGTCCCATTCAGCCTTCATGATCCATCTCCTTTCCGATTCTCCGGTCTCTCACGTCCATGATCATTCCTTCCACATAGTGGAGTATATGGCCAAGATAATTAGCCGCGAACTCGTCGCTCCTGTAATCCCACTGCCATTTCACATCCGGGGACGGGCGCTCGGTCCTGCGTTGCTCGTAGTACTTGTGAAGCAATCGTCTGATGACCTCCTGGAGCTGCGTCGTGATCTGTATCTCCACTGATATTGTGACGCCCTTTGTGTCCCAATCTTCGCGAGGTACCTCACAAGGGAAGGTGACATAGAAATGGGCTGCATAGTATCCTTCTTCTTTCGCTTCAAAATCGACTTTCGACTCGTAGGCCGCAGCTTTGGCTCGTTCGGCGAGCTGGGCGGCCAAGAAAGCAACACCGTCCAGGTACTTCACAACGAAGCAGGTCCGGACAGCATCGTTGACTCGTGAAAACCAGTTGTCGGGCAAGAGCCATCCGCAGTCAGGTGGTCTAGGCCAGTTGGGGTTGCTGATGACATTCTGCCTGAAGGTCTTCAGGAGGAATGAACCGAAGGGCTTGATCTGCAATTCCGGGGGATTGCTTCCTACAAGGAGGTAGTAGTTAGTGCTCAGGTAGAATTGCTGGTTGATCTGCTGAAGATCGAACATGAGGGATTGCCAGAACGCGCTAGCGCCGAAATCGGCAGCGGCCTTAGAGGTGGTATCCCATTCTTAGTTGAAAGTGGAACGGCTCCAACCCCTGTGGTTTCTTGAGCTTGAGAAGAGTTCAAGGGAAACACAGGCGAGGAGGAGCCATTCATGGGTAAGATGAGATTATCGACCG
>Ga0315273_10000934_pt1 | contig 32006 bp, 33 predicted proteins | sample YL17G02_0_MG_FD_205753 | JGI IMG/M metagenome (GOLD analysis project Ga0315273, IMG submission 205753) | Sediment microbial communities from Yellowstone Lake, YNP, Wyoming, USA - YL17G02_0 | ecosystem: Environmental > Aquatic > Freshwater > Lake > Sediment | place: USA: Wyoming | collected...
TTTGGGGGGGGGGGGCACCCCCCCACCACACTCAGGTCCGGTGTGGTGCCGGCATCCTGCCGGCACTTTCCGCCGGTTCCCGGAGGATCGCAGGCGCCAGGATCACCTCCTGGGTGCGAACACGAGCAACCAGCCCTTGCCCTTCGGCACCGGAATCGGCTCGCCCGGCGCGAACGTGCGCGCCGGCTGGAAGCCTGCGATCTCGGGCGCGGTGATCGTCGCGGCGGCGGGGTCGATGCCGAGCGCCGGCCAGTCGATTGTCAGGCTCACGACGATGTCGGTGTCGGCCCAGCTCGCGAGCGCGACCAGCGCCGCGCCCTCCTTGCGGTAGACGGTGGCGAGCACGTCGGCGCGGCCGGTCCGGATCGGGCTGGTCTCGACCCAGTAGCCGATCATCCGCGTGCCCTGCATACCGAAAGCGTCCCACGCCTTCCACAGCGGGCGCGGGTCGGCGTTGTCGCTCCAAGGCATCCGGTTGGTCATGCCGTAGACCATGCCGCGCCACGGGTTGCCGCCGTCCTGCAGCATCTCCCCCATCAGGCCGAACGGGATGCCGCTGACCTCGGTGAGGAAGAAGTCGGGCGGGTTGGTCTGGTAGTCGAAGTACTCGCCGAACCACAGGCGGTCGAGGTAAGGGAAGTGCTCGAGGTAGAGCAGCGCGCTGTTGATGAAGCCGTCGCGCGGGTTGAACTGGTTGGCCGAGTGGAGGTCGATGATCCCGGGGTGGCCGCCGGCCGTGAGCACGCGCTTGATGCGCTTCATCGTCGTGCGGTCGAACGCCACGTCGTCGAGGTACACGCCGTCGATGCCGACGTTGTCGACCAGCCAGCGCATCCCCTCGACGTAGTAGTTGTGCCAGCGGCTCATGCCGCTGTTGACGATCGCGGCGTCCTTGAGCGGCGGCACGAACCACGCCGCGATGTAGTCGCCGCCGAGGTGCTCCTGCAGCCACGAGAAGCCGCCGCCGGCGCCGGGCGAGAACACCTCGTGGCCGAGGCTGCGCAGCGCGAAGAGCTCGTACGCGTGGTTGGAGAGCTCGCGCACGGTGTTGTAGATCTTGACCTTGAGCCCCTTCGCGTGCGCCTCATCGACGTACGCCTTCATCTCGCGGTGGGCGATGAACGGGTAGTTGATCCACGGGTTGATCGGCGTCGCGTGGTGGACGTTGACCACGGTGGCGCCGGTGGCGAGCACCTCGCCGACCGGGGCGTAGCGGTGGTAGAAACGGGTCGCCCACTGCGCGTCGGTGTCGATCGGGTGGAACGGCGTGATGATCAGGTTGAAGTCGTAGCGCAGCGTCTCCCCTGCCGCCATCACGCGAGGACCGCTGGAGGCGCTGACGAGCACCTCGCGGCCGCGCTCGCGGATCGTGATACCTCCCTTGCCTCCATTGCCCCACGAAGGCGGCTCCCTGAGCGGCTTTTGCAGGTAGAAATTGGTGTTGAGCGGGCGGACGTAGTTGTCGCCGCGCAGCGAGAAGAACAACCCCGCGTTGACGCCGCCGATCCAGGCGCCGTCCTGGTTCTTCGTCGCGACGTCCCACGTCCAGTTGAGGCTCTGCGGGCGCGCCCCGCCCTGGCGACCGAGCCCCATCATGTACGCCGCCGCAGCGTGGGTATACGGGATCTCGAGGCGAACGTCGCGCAGCTCGACTGCCTGTCGCGCCGTCAGCGCCACCCGGTATGAGACGAACCCGTCGAACTCCATCGCGCCTTCGACCGCTGCAGAGAGCGTGTCCGATGTTGCAGACGCCGTCCAGCGCACCGTCCCCAGGGTGTGCTCGACGAAGGTGACGTCGCCGCCGCGCCAGGCGACCCGAGTGCCGTCGGTGGGCTCGGCGATCAGCCGCATCGGCGCCGCGAGCACCGGGTGCGGCGCGGTCGAGATCGATGTCATCTCTGGGGTGAAGAACGTCTCGATCGCCTCCGGCAGGCCGAGCCGCCCGAGCGTCACCCGCCGGCCCAGCAGGCCGATCGAGCTGCCGGTGACGCTAAGTGGCGTGTACGGCGCGATGACCTGGTTGTCCTGGCCGAGCGTCGAGTCGAGCCACTTCAGGCGCGTCTGCTTCCACGGCTCGCTCGCGCCACCGTCCGCCACGACACGCTCGGAGATGGTGATCGCGAGCCGCACCTCCGCCGGCGACCTGCCGGCCGCGGTGACGGTGGCGGCGCCCGAGTAGACGCCCGGAGCCGCGTCGGCCGGCACGTCGACGCCGCACCACAGCGCCTGTACCGTCCCCGCCGCGACGTCGACGGCGGCGGTGAAAGGCCTGCCGTCCCAGCCGGTCCCGCCGGTGTTGATGCAGTTGAGCCGTGACGCCGGGATGCTCCCGCCAGCGGCGGACGGGAGGTCGGTGAAGCGCACGCGCACGTCCACGAGCGGCTCGATCGCCCAGACGCCGAGCTGGAAGGCGAAGTACTCGCCCCGGGCGGCCTCGCCCGCGAAAGTACTCACCGGCCCGGACTCGATCCAGCGGTACGGGAGGTCATCCCGCATGCGGATCGGGTGCATCCGGTCCTCAGGGAAGACGAGGAACCCCGCGCCTGGATGGCGCTCCCGCAGCGTCTGCGTCTCGCCGGCGGTGGCGATCACCTCCATCGGGTAGACGTTGTCGAGCTCGTCGACCGCCTGGATCTCCTCGACCACGGCCTCGCCGACCCCGTCGCCTTTCGCGAGGGCGTTGAGCCACGCCGGATCGGCGGCGTCGTCCGGCGGCGGGTACGTCACCTTCGGGTAGTTGGCGCTGCCGGCGGAGACGAACGGCAGGTAGTACACGAAGTACCGTCCAGCGCCGGCGATCGGCGCAAACCACAGCTCGCCCCGCTCGCGCGTGATCTCGCCACGGCGCACGTTGGCGACCCGCTCGCCGGCGGCGGTCGTGACGATGATCCGCTTCGCCTCCGCGTTGCGATCGCGCCGCCGCCACGTGATGACCGCGTGGGCGGCCCTCGCGGGCGCGTCCACGCGGACCACCGCGCGGTGGTTGCCGAGAGTGCCGGCGTCCCAGGCGCCGGCCCCGTCCGTGAAGCGGACCTCCTGGCCGTCACCCCACGTTGCCGTGAGGCTCAGGACGGAGACCGCGCAGATGCCGAGAATGCTCTCTCGCGGGCTCATGATTGAGCCGCATTCTACGTCCCCGGGTCACGGCCCGAAGCAAACGCCGCGGTCAGCTCCTGGGGCGGGTCCGCTGCTTCCTCGCCCGGGCGCCGCCGGCGGCGCCGTCGCCCCGCGCCGCGGAGCGCGAGAACGCGGCGTTGACGACGTGGCAACTGCCGCCGCCGTACCAGCGGATCACGCCGCTGTTGGGGGTGCTGCCGATCGTGACGGTGGCGTCGGCGCAGCGCGGCTCGTGGCCGCACGAGTCGGTCAATACCACGCTGCCGTCGGCGGCGCGGTACATGTTCTCGCCGGACTTGTTGACGCACTGGAGCTCAACGGTGCGGCTCTGGGCGAACGCGGCGAGCGGGCTGAGCGCCGCCACCACCGCAAACGAAACGATCCACGTGCTCACTCTCATGGTTCCTCCCCGAGTGAGGCGTGGACGTGAGACAACTCTACGCCCGTTTGCGGCGCCGTCAAGCCCCCCGCTTGCCGTCGCTTGATCAGTCCCTCAACCAATTGCTGTCATCGCCTAGAAAGTCCCTCGGGAAGAGCGGTTATTGCGAGGCGCCCGGAACGCCGCAGGCGGGCCAGGCAACGAAGCAATCTCACCATGTCGGGGGAGACTGCTTCGTCGCCGCTGCGCGGCTCCTCGCAGTGACAGTGACGGTCATGGTCCGGGGTGAGCCGCGGATCATGTGGATTGCCTCAGGAGTCCATTTCGCCGAGCAAGACCGCGGGGGTGCGGTCGACCGAGCGTTCGGGTCGCCGGCGCGCGCCGGCCACGTCGCTTTCGCCCCCAGGCGAACCTACATGGGGTCGAATGTCGGCGACTGGCACCAACGTGAGCGGGCGCCAACGCCCGGCCGTCAGGACGCCGCCACGACAGCGGCGCCCGCCGCGGCCGCCTGGGCGGCAGCCATGGCGACTGCAACCTCGACCTGCGAGGCGCCCGCAAACGAGATGAGGCCGCTGCCCAGCCCCTTCAGCTTGTTCCGCCAGCGAACCGCTCCGGTCGTGCCGTCGAGACAGAACAGCTCGCCGGCGGCGCCCGCGTAGACGATGTCGCCGGCGGCACTGACCGTCACGAACGAGGTCATCTTCAGCTTGCGCCGCCAGATCTCCTGCCCGTCGGACGGGCGGATCGCAACCACGTGACTGCCGATGCCGATGAACAGGCACTGCTCCTTCGGACCCATGGGACCTCCTGCGCGCCGTGCGCTGGAGGAAGGGTACAACCTCCCGCCAGGGTTGCTTTGACTAGGTCCGGCGGAGGTGGCGGTGCACGGTGCCCTTCGGCAAGCGCGGCTGCGCCGGGGGCAGCGCGCGGATCGCCACCTCCGGCGCGGTGACTCCCTGGTACGTGATCGTCAACGCGTCGTCGAGCAGCGCGTTGAGGGTGACGCCGTTGGAGCCCGTCTTGCTTGCGTTTCTCTCGGCGAACGTGAACGTCATTCCCGGGACCTGCGAGAGGTTGCGGTCGGTACCGTCGCTGTAGCCTCCGGTGACCTCGAGCGATCCGGTGCGCCCCGGATCGAGGTGCAACGCCGGCGGGTTCACCAACAGGGCCTGCAGCGTCGCCGCGACGGTGATGTTGAGGTTGACCGAGTTGCTGGTCGCGACCGGCCGACCGTCGGCGGCGAATCCGAGCGCGAGGAGCACCTTCTCGCCGACGAGCTCGATCGACACCTGGACGTTGAACGTCGCGACAGGGCCGGCGAGCCGCGCAAGGAACAGCTCGTCACCGCGGTTGCTGAGCAGCAGCACGATCGTCGCGACATCCGCGCCGCCGACGACTGTTGCCGAGAACGACTGGGCGGCGGCCAGCGTCGAGCCCGGTGCCGGCGTGTTGATCGTCAGCGTCGTTGCCAGCACCGTCGTCGAGTTCGCCCGCTGCGGTACGGGCGCGTGGTTCGCCGTCGCGCAGCACGCCGACCTGCCGCCGTTGCAGAACGGCGCCCTCGTAGCACGAGCCCGTGGTTGCCCCGATGGCCGCGCACGCCAGCCCGTAAGGATCCCAGACCTCGTCGAGCAGCCAGTTCGCCATCTGCGACCCGGCGTGCGGTGTGTTGCAGGTGACGATGCGGCGCACGTCGTCACCGTAGTACTGGCCCTGGACGTACAGGCGGCTGAGAATGCCGCCCATGCTGTGCCCGACGAGGTCCACCTTGCCGATCGCGAAGTCCTTCTTGGCGGCCTGCTCCAAGAGCGCGGCCACGCCGTTCTCGGCCACGGCGAGGTTCTCGACGAAGGACTTGGCGTTGGCGTGGTCCTTGGAGTAGTCCACCCGGTAGAGGAGGTCCGGCGGGTAGTCGTGCGACACGCTGGAGAAGTTCTTCTCCATCTTTGCAAACGACTCCGCATCGGCCCACAGCCCGTGGGTCATCACCACCGGCGGCCGGTAGACGTGGATGACCATGGAGTTCCAGATGACATGACCCCCGCTCTCCCGCTCGTACTCGATGCCGATCGTGACGTCGCGGCTCACGTCACCGTCCGGAGGAAGATCGGTGGGGTGGGTGTACTCGAAGTACAGGCCGTGCTCATCCTGGGCGGTCACCTTGATGGCGCCGAACTTCTTGCGCTCGGGGGAGATTATCTTCTCTCTGTTTTCGTCGATGAAGAACGGCCTCGGGTTCTTCAGCTCGTTCGTGCACGTCGAGCCCGGATTGATGACGCGGTCGAGCTCGAACTGCGAAGCCGCGACGCCGTCGGCCGTGACCCGGAACTCGGGCGCCGGAAACTCGATGTCGGCGCAACGCTCAAGAGGACATTCTCGGCACCGCCAGTGGCGCCGGCCGACCGTCACCTTCCCTGGTGTGGAGCTGCACTACCGGACCTGACGCCCGCCGGCGAAGACTCGGGCACGGCGATCACAACGCCGACTGCCGCTCCCTGCCCCGCCCGGTCAGATCGCGACCGGCTCGACCGGCGCGAAGCACGCCGGAAGGTGAAAGTCCGGCCGGCCCGTCGCCGGGCGCCAGCACAGGTACTGGCGATCCCGGCCGCCGATGATCATGCACACGTTGAGCGTGGTCCGCCGGCCGATCTCCCCGCCGGTCAGGATGGCCGCGCGCGGTGCCGCGAGACCCGCAACCCACCCCGCAATGCTGACCTCCCCGAGGGTCTCGAGCCCGGCGACCGGCGCCGCCGTCTCGCCGCCCGGCTGGCGATACCCGGAAAAGGCGCACGACCACCACGCGCCCCCGGGCGAGAGGTTGAGCTCGCGGTATGCCGGAGAGCCCTCCATGCCGATGAACAGCTCGGCCGTGTCGCGCTGCCACAGACCTGCGGCGAAGCTGCCGGAGGCCACGGCGATGTCGTAGTCGGGCGCCTGGGCGCAGCCGGCCACGAAGAAGAGCCGATCCGGGTCGACGGCGAGCGTGAACCCCACCGCGGCTCGCAGCGGCGCCCCCGACCAGTCGCGTGTAAAGGCGACCCGCTCGAAGCCGAGTACGTCGCGGAGGGAGAGGGCGCGGTGGCTCACCAGCACGCGCACCGGAATCTCCGCGGGCCGGCCGGCTCGCTCCCCGCGTGGCTTTAAGTCTCGTGGCGATCGCATCATTGGCCGCCCTTCGGACCCCCCTGCACATGCTACGCTCGCTGCGCAACGATTGGGGGCAGCGGCATGGCTAGGAGAAGGCTCGGGCTCGTAACCCTGATGGCGGTGGCGGCGCTGGGCGCTGCCGGTTGCGCTACCAACTTCAGCGCACAGGCGGTGCGCGCGGAGATCGTCCGGCAGACCGGCGAGGACCCGCAGAAGGCGTTCGAGCTCAACCTCGGACGGGTGACGATGGCGCTCGCCCGCCAGGTGCTCGCCGGCGCCGACTCAGCGCCCGACGGCAGCCTGCCGCTATCGGGCCTGACCAGCTTCGAGCTGGCGGTGTACGGGCTGCCGCCGGCGGCGCTCTCCGGCGCGCGGCCGCTCGACTTCACGGCCATGGCGGTGCGCGGCTGGGAGCCGACGGTGCGGTTCATGGACAAGGGCCGCTCCGGCGTAGTGCTGGTGCGGGCGTCGGGCGATCGCATTGGCGACCTCGTCCTGCTCGCCGCGAGCGATAAGAGCGCTCTCTACGCCCACCTGCGTGGCACCCTCTCGCGTGAGCTGCCCGCCGCCCTCGGCGAGGCGGTCAAGAGCGGCGGCACCGACGCGGTGCAGCGCGAGCTGCAGTCGCTCGGTCCGCAGCGGTAGGCGCCCGCGGCAGCGGATCGCTGATACAGTTGCCGCCGGTATGAACGTGGAACCCCTGCTCCTCGCGACCGAGCGGTATGTCCTCAAGGACTTCCGTGGCTCGAGCCACCGCATCCTGGCGGCGTGGGTGCGCGAGCTGCCGCCGGGAACCAGGATCATCGAGCTCGGCGTCGCCGCCGGCCACCTCGCCAGGCTGGTGGCGCGCCCCGATCTCCGCTGGCTGGCGTTCGAGGCCGACATTGGTCATCTGCCCGAGCTGCGGCGACGTTTCACCGATGCCGCCATCATCGACGTCGAGGGGCTCACCCGCCTGCCCCGCGGCCACGACGTGGTGATCGCTGCCGACGTCCTCGACCACCTGATCGCGCCCGAGCACATGCTGCGCATGGCACACGACGCGCTGCCGCCCGGCGGCCGCCTGCTCGTCTCGGTTCCCAACGTGGCGCACATCTACGTCCGCCTGATGCTGCTGTTCGGGCGCTTCCCCTACGCCGAGCGCGGCATCCTCGATCGCACGCACCGCGTCTTTTACACCCGTCACTCGACCCGTGAGCTGCTCGCGCGCTGCGGCTTTCGCATCGAGCGCGAGACCGTCGCGACGGTGCCGCTGCCGCTGGCGTTCCCAAACTGGCCGTCGTGGCTGCTGGAGGCGAGCGCATGGGCGCTGGAGAAGCTCACCAACCTGATGCCGAAGCTGCTCGGCTACCAGTTCCTCATCGCCGCCCGCCGCATCTGAGGTACCAGGTACCACATTGTTGCACTTGCGGCGGTGAGCTGCAGGAGAGAGAGCGACCCTACTCGCCGTACTGGTCGATGACGCGCTCGATGGCGCGCTCGCACACCGCGCAAAACGGCTTCGAGCCCTTGGTGAACATGATGCAGTCGAGCGCCGGGCGGTAGATCCCGGTGGCCGCGTAACCGCCGCCCTCGAAGGCGCCGACCTTGGCGGCGAACGCGCTCGTCGCGAGAAACGCGTCGATTTTCCTGGCGTGCGCCAGCGACAGGTCCTCCGCCTCCGCCTTGAGCTTCTCGACCTCGGCCTGCGGCGCCCCCTCGCGCATCGCCTTGGCGATCCGGCCGTTGAGTTCCTCGCGCACCTTCTGGTAGGCGATGTCCATGGCGTCGTAGTCGGCCTTCTCCCACGGCGTCGGCAGCGCCGTCCCCGGCGTGACGAGGTCCTTCCACTTGAGGTTGGCCGGGTCGAGGAGCGCGGTGAGGTTGGCCTCGGTCGGCTCGACGCCCTTCGGGTAGAACTCGTTGTAGGCCACCGAGGAGGTGTAGTACTCGTCGCCGAGCCCGGCGAAGGCGTGGCCGAACTCGTGGACCATGACGTACGGCGTCCACTGGTTGTCGCTGGTGAAGGTGCAGAAGAAGTTGTAGATGCCGCCGCCGCCGTAGCGGGTATGGTTGACCATGATGTAGAGCGCGTCGTACGGCACGTGGGCGGCGATGTCGTGCAGGGCGCGGTTCTCCTCGGTGAGCATGTAGCGCTCCGAGCCGAGCGAGTCGAAGCTGGCGCCCACCGCCGTGTTCCTGTGGATGCCGCGGCTCGGCTCGCTGCAGCCGCTCTCCTGCGACGGCTTGAGCACGCCGTATACGTTGAAGCGCGCCTTGTTGCGGGCGAACGGCTGCTGCGCGAAGAGGATGCCGACGACGCGGTCGAGGTCCTTGCGGAACTTGCCCTCCTCGGCCGCCGTGTACCCCTCGCCGATGACGGCGATGTCGACGCAGCGGTGCGGGTCGCCGCCCTTGAGCGCCTCGACGACGATCACGCCCTCGGTAAGCGCGCCGCGGATCACGGTGTAGGCGGCCGGGTCGACCTCGGTCTCGAAGATGGGCTTCAGCGAGCGGTCGCGCTGGCGCCGCTCGATCACCAGGCGCGCCTTCGCCCTCGGGAACGGCGTCAGCACCGACTCGTGGTACGCCCGGCGCACGCCCTTGCCCGCGTCGGCGGTGGTGCGGTACTCGCCGAAGTACGAGTCCCATGCACGGGAGAACAGCAGCTCGCCCGACGCGGCGTCGTAGAGCTTCGCCAGGTAGTTGCCGGTGCCGATGGTGTCGAGCAGCCGGGTGCGGCTGCCCGCCCAGATCCCCTGCTCGTAGACGCGATCGAGGGTGAACAGCTCCTCGCTGGCGTTGCCGACGTGGACCAGATCGACCCGCATGGTGCGATCCACGAAGTAGCGGTCGAAGTTGTCCGCGACCGGCGCCGCGGCGGCCGACGCCGTGGCGGCCACAAGACCGAGGAGTACGACGAGGATGGCGGCTCGCATGGGAACCTCCCGCGCGCAGGATACTCGCGGCGCCGGGCCGCGAGAAGGCACGCTGAAACCTTCCCCCGGCGCCGTGCGTATTCCGGAGTGGAAACGATGCCTCATCTCCTCCTGGGCCGGGCTCCTTACCCGGCCCTCCTCCTTTGGGTCATTGAAGCAGTCATGAGTCGAGGTGCATTGAACGACCGGACTCCTGAACGGCCGGCTTGCTTGACCGCAGGTGAGACGTGGTCTAGCCTCGAACTCGACAACGCTCGATGGCACGGGAGGGGGCAATGAAGATGAACCTCGGGTTGGCCTTGTTCTTCGCGGCAGCGGTCGTCGCACCGACAGGAAGCACGGCGGCAGGGCCGCCAACGCTCGACGATGGGCTGCTCGACCCTGCGTGGTTCGCCGTCCCGGGAATCGAGTTTCACAAGGTCGAGGACATCGACTATCTCTGGGTCAGACCGGGGTTCCAACTAACGGGAAGGAAGATCCAGGTCGAGGAATGGTCCGACCCCGAGTTTCTCTCCATGAAGAAGAAGCGCGATGCCAAGGACTCGGCCAAGGCCGTCGAGCTCAGCGAGAGGTTCCCCGGCCTGCTGCGCGGGGCGCTCATGTCGGCTCTCGACGGCATCGCCGCGGTCTCGCGCAAAGAGGGCGACCTCTCTGTGACCGGACGGATCGTCGATTGCAACGCCGGCAGCAAGGCCGCCAAGTGGCTCGTCGGCCTGGGCGCGGGCTCGGCTTCCGCCACGTGGGACATGAAGCTCGTCGACAAGGCGAGCGGCGAGGTGGTGCTCGCCATTCACCACCGGGCAATCTCCGGCACCGCGATGTCCGAGATCGACGACAAGGTCATCAAGTGGCTCGAGAAGCTCGGGGATGCCTTGAAGGGCGACGTCAGCCGAATCTACGGCTCCGGCAAACCGGCGACGAAGTAGCGGCCGGACGGTTGGCTCAGTTCCTCGACCCGGCGATGTCGGCGACGCCGCGGACCGCCTTCTCGACGTGCTCCATCGTGTTGAAGGGGCCGAACGAGAAGCGCACCGTGCCGCGCGGTGCGGTGCCCATGTGCTCGTGGATGAGCGGGGCGCACTCGAGGCCGGTGCGCACGAGGATGTTGTGGTCGACGTCGAGAATCGTGCCGACGTCCGAGGGGTCGTAGCCGGCCACCGTGAGCGAGCACACCGCGGTGCGGGCCGTCAGCCGCGTGGTGCCGTGGATGGTGACGCCGGGGACGTTCTTGACGCCGTCCTGAAACGCCGCGAGAAGCTCGATCTCGTGGCGGAGGATCACGTCGATGCCGCGCTCGGTGATCCAGTCGCAACCGGCGGACAGGCCGGCGATGCCCACGAGGTTCAGCGTCCCCGCCTCGAGCCGGTAGGGGTACTCCTCGAGGTGATAGGGGTTGGCCGAGCGCACGCCCGTGCCGCCCCACATCGTCGACTCGATGTGCGCGTCGTCGGCGACGCAGATGCCGCCGGTGCCGGTCGGGCCGAACAGGCCCTTGTGCCCGGTGAAGGTGACGAAACCGATCCCCCACTCGGCCATGTCGATCGGCACCACGCCGGCGGTCTGAGCGCCGTCGACGGCGAAAGGCACGCCGGCCTCGCGGCACACCGCACCGATCCCCTGCAGGTCCTGGACGACGCCGATGACGTTGGAGCCGTGGTTGACGATGACCAGGGCGGTGTTGGGGCGGATCGCCCTGCGGATCTCCTCGGGGTGGACGTACCCCTCGGCGTCGGGGGCGACGAACGTCGCCTCGGCCCCGGCCCGCACCATGTGGTTGACCGGGCGGATCACCGAGTTGTGCTCGACAGCGGTGGTGACGATGTGCTGCCCGGGCGCCACGGTGCCCTGGATGACGAGGTTGAGCGCGTGGGTGGCGTTGAGGGTGAAGACCAGGCGGTCGGGGTCCTTCTTCTTGCCGGCGCGCACCAGGCTGCCGTTGAACAGCGCCGACAGCTTGGTGCGGGCGCCGTGGATCATCTCCTCGGCGTGCAGCGCGAGATCCGCCCCGGAGCGGCCGGGGTTGACGCCATAAGCACGGTAGAACCGGCCCATCGTGTCGTGGACGACGTCGGGCTTCGGGAACGTCGTGGCGGCGTTGTCGAGGTAGATGACGTCTTCCATGGGCATGACCTCGTGGCCCGGATGGGCCGCAGCTCGTGAACTGTAGCACAAGTGCCCTGCGCGACTTCCCGAAGGTGTAACCTCTCTCCTATCGGCGTCGTCTCAAGGGGCGAAGGGCGTCGCGAGCCGACGTCCCGCGAGCGAAGGGAGATCACGAACCATGGCCAGGATCACCAGAACGACAGGCACGAGGGTAGCCGCGATCGCCGCGACGATGGCGCTAGTAGTGCTCGCAGGCACGCTGACCGCCGGCGCGCAGATGCGCGGGGCGCTGCGCGGCAAGCGCGCTCTCCGGGCCCAGGCAGCCGCGGAGACCACGCCACTGCAGGTGCTGTCCGAGCTGCTGGCGCGGCTGCAGCTCACCGACGAGCAGCGCCAGACGATCAAGGGGATCATCAGCGCTCACAAGGACGAGCTGCTCCTCGTCGCCGGCGCCGAGCACACCAGCCGGGTTGCGTTGCGCGCGGCGATCCGCCAGCCGGCGCTCGACTCGGCAGGAGTGGCCGCGGCCGCCGGCGTCGTGGCGCGCGCCGACGTCCAGCTCTCGCTGCAGCGGGCGGCGATCTTCTCGGAGGTCCTCGCCGTCCTCACCGAGACGCAGCGCCAGGAGCTCGCCGCCTTTGCCGCCGACGTGAAAGCGAAGATCCTCGAACGCCTCGGCAACCTCGGCGGCGCCGAGGCCGACCCCGGGCGGCTGCTCGCGCAGGCCGGCAACCGGCTCGGCCTCACGGACGGGCAGAAGACGCAGATCAAGGAGATCCTCCTCGGCCACAAGGCCGAGCTGGCGGCGATCGTGACCGTGGAGGTCGCGGCGCGCACCGGTCTCAACGCGGCGATCCACCAGCCGGCGGTCGCCGAGATCGCCGTGCGGCGCGCGTGCGTCATGGTGGCCGCGGCCGATCTGCAGCTCGACCTCGAGCGGGCGCGCATCTTCGCCGAGATCTGGACCGTGCTCACACCGGAGCAGCAGGACCAGCTCACCGACATGCTGGCGGCGATCGAAGCGCGCATCACCGCACGTGTCGAGGCGCTGCTCAACATCTTCAAGGTGCTGTTCTAGCGCGGTTGTCACGAGCGCAGCGGAGCAGGGGCGTTGACTCGGAGGCGGCTTGGACGACGCGACGACGCGACCGGCGACCGTGGACGACGATCGCCGGCTCGTCCGCCGCGTCCTCGACGGCGACCAGGAGGCGTTCACGCTCCTGGTCCGCCGCCATCAGCGGCACGTCGCGCGCATCGCCGGCCGCTTCTTCCGCCAGCGCGAGACCGCCGAAGACGTCGCCCAGGACGTGTTCCTCAAGGCGTTCCAGGCGCTCCCGGGGTACCGCGGCGAGGTGCCGATGGAGCACTGGCTCGCGCGCATCGCGGTCAACGCCTGCTACGACCAGCTCCGCAGGCAGCGGCGGGGGCGCGAGATCGCCGTCTCGCAGATCGCCGAGAACGTGCCGGAGTTCTGGGAGCGTCTGGCGGCGCCGGACGCGGCCGACGAGGGCGGGTTCTGGCGCCGCGAGGACGCTCGGCTGTCGGCGGAGCGCGCCCTGGCGCTGCTCTCCCCCGCCGATCGTCTGGTGCTGACGCTGATGGTGCTCGACGAGCTCAGCGTGCGCGAGGTGGCGAGACTGACCGGCTGGTCCGCGGCCAACGTCAAGGTCCGTGCCTTCCGGGCGCGGCGACGCCTGCGCCGGCTGCTCGCCGAGGCGCCGGGGAAGTGAGGAGGTAGACCATGGCTGGACCGACAGGCTCCGGGTTCGACGACGATGCCGTGCAGCGGGCCGCTCGCCGTCTGCTCGCAGCGGCGGCGTCCGACGGCGCGGTAGGGCTCTCGGCGGGGTTCGCCGCCCGGGTCGGCGCCCGCGCCGCGACGGCGCCGATGCCGTCCTCCACGGTCGCGCTCGGAGCTGCGGCGTGGCGGCTGCTGCCGGCGCTCGCGACGCTGGTGCTCGCGGTGGCCGCGTGGACCGGCTACGAGAGCTCGCGCCTCGCTGCCGCGCAGGAGAGGACGCTGGCCCAGGCGGTCGAGCGCGACGGCGGCGGGGCCGACGTGGTGCTGGCGATGCTGATGCTCGGCGGTGATGCGCCGGCCGTTCCGGGGAGTCGGCGATGACCGCCGGCCGCGCCCGTCTCGCCATCGCCGGGGTGTTCCTGCTCGGCTTCGTCGCCGGCGCTGCGACGCTCCTGGTGGTGCGGGCGCGCATCGAGCGCCGCCTCCTCGACGCCCCCGACCCGCTGGCGCGGATCGTCGTCTACAAGCTCAACCGGGAGCTGCGCCTCACCCCCGACCAGCGCCTCGATATCTACCGCGTGATGACCGACAGCCGCGTCGAGGCGCTGGCCGTGTCGGCCGACCTGCTGCCCCGCCTGCTCGCCGTCTTCGACCGCTCGCAGGCGCGCATCCGCGAGGTGCTCACCCCTGCGCAGCAGCAGAAGTTTGACCGCCTCGTCGCCGAGCGCCGCCGCCTGCTGCTGCGCCCCGCCGCGCCGGCGACACCTCCGGGACGGTAGGAGCCCGCCGGGAGGGCCGGCGCCCTCGCCGGCCCGGGCCTCGCACGGCATGCCGATGACGCGCGCCATAGGAGGAGCATTCATGCCCCGATCGGCGGCCCCACCGCCGGCGGACAGGTCGCGACAAGAACCCACGTGCGCCGGGGACTCAGCCTGGACGATGGATGCTGCTGTCATTGCGAGGAGCCCCGCCGCTGGCGGGACGACGAAGCAATCTCCCCCGCATGATGAGATTGCTTCGCCGCCGCCGAGACCGGCGGCGACTCGCAATGACAGCGTAGTCGGAGAGACTTTCAGGACAATCTCCACGAGCCTTCGGCGCGTCTCTGCCATCACGCCGCCGCGCTGGTATCCAGCGCAGCGCGCAGCGCGCGGGCGAGGGTCAACATGTCGAACGGCTTCTGCAGGAAGCGCACCTCCCCCTCGTTGACCCCGCGGCGCACCGCCTCGTCCTCGGTGTAGCCGGACATCAGCACGACCTTGATGCCCGGCCAGCGGTCGCGCAAACCCGCCGCCAGCGCGGCGCCGTCGATCCCCGGCAGCATGAGATCGGTGAGCAGCAGATCGGGCGCCGGCTCGACCGGAAGGACGCCCGCCTCCTCGCCGCTGCCCACCGCGGTCACCGCGTAGCCGAGAATCGTCAGCAGCTCGGCGAGCCCCTTGCGGGCGCCATCCTCGTCCTCCACGATCAGCACCCGCTCGCCATGCCCGCGGGGCACCTCCGTCTCCTCACTCGGCTCGTCCGCCGCCTCGTCGGGCGCCGGCATCGCCGGCAGGATGACGCGGAACACACTGCCCTCGCCCGGCACGCTCTCCACCTCGATCCGCCCGCCGTGCTGCTCGACGAGGCCGTGCGCCACCGACAGGCCCAGCCCCGTGCCCTTTCCAATCTCCTTGGTGGTGAAGAACGGCTCGAACAGGTGCGAGCGCGCCTCCTCGTCCATCCCGTGCCCGGTGTCGATCACCTCGAGCACCGCCTCGCCGTCGCTACGCTTCGTGCGCACCGTGAGCGTGCCGCCGCCGGGCATAGCATCCTTGGCGTTGACCGCCAGGTTCATCAGCACCTGCTGGAGCTGCCCCGTGTCGCCATCCACCCACAGCCGGTCCGGCGTTGTGTCGAAGGCAAGGCGCATGTTCGCCGGGATCAGCCGCCGCAGCAGCACGCTTGCCGCACTGGCCAGCTCCCCCAGGTCCAACCGCTTCTTTTCCACCACTTGCCGCCGCGAGAAAAGCAGCAACTGCTGCGTCAGCCCCGCGCCCCGCTTGATGAGGGTCTCGACCTCCGCCACGATCCTCGTCAGCTCCGGCGAGCCGGCCTTGATCCGCAGCACCGTCGCCAGCGACAGCATCGCCTGCAGGATGTTGTTGAAGTCGTGCGCCACCCCGCCAGCCAGCCGCCCCACCGCCTCCAGCTTCTGCGACTGTAGAAGCTGCGCCTGGCTTTGCGCCAAGGCCGCCTCCGCCCGCTTGCGCTCGGTGATGTTGTCCATCGCGCCGATCATCCGCACCGGGTTGCCGTTCACGTCACGGGTGATGCAACCGCGGTCCGCAACCTCCGCGTACGTTCCGTCCCTGCGGCGAAAACGATATTCGTCGGACCAGAGATCGCGCCCCGAGTCGATGGCCGCGTGAATGCCAGCATTGACGCGATCGAGGTCTCCTGGGTGGATTCGGGTCGTCCACGACTCGATGCCGGGCTCGATCTCGTCCGCCTGGTAGCCGAACAGCTTCTGGACGTTCTCGTTCCACGCAAGAGCATCGGTCTGAAGATTCCAATCCCAGATGGCGTTAAACGTGGCGCGACTCGCCAATTCGAAACGCTCGAGGCTCGCCCTGAGCGCCTCCTCGGCCCGCCTGCGCTCGGTGATGTCGCGGATCGCCGCGATGTGAACCGGCCGCCCGCGGCTTTCGAAAAAACGTCCCGTGATCTCGACCGGAAACTCGGTCCCGTCCTTCTTCCGATGAATCCGCAGGGGAATCGTGACGACCTGGTCCGAGATCACCGGCGTGCCGTGCGTGACCCGTTGCGTCTCCTCCGGCTGGGCCGACAACTCGGTGTTCTTCCTGGCCAGCAGCTCCTCGCGCGTGAATCCGTAAAGCGTCGCGGCCGCGCCGTTGGCTTCAAGGATGCGACCGCTCTCGTTGTCGACCAGGAGAACGGCGTCGGATTCCATCTCGACAAGCTGGCGATAGCGCTCCTCGCTCTCCCGGAGCGCCTCCTCCGCTCGTTTGCGCTCGGTGATGTCGGTGATGGTCCCGACATACCCGACGACCTCGTTCTCGGCATTCGTCTCCGGGATGGCCTGCCCCATGACGCAGACGACGGTTCCATCCGCGCGCACGAGGCGGTAGTCCGAGAAGGACTCTCTGGCGAGTCGGCTCGACTCGCGCCAGCCCTCGATCAGACCCTTTCTGTCATCGGGATGGACAGCGCTCAGCCAGCCATCTCCCAGAGCTTCATCGACTGATAGCCCGGACAGGCGGCACCACCTTGGATTGACATACGTAGTCGCGCCCTTCTCATCGGTACGGAAAATCCCGACGGGAGAGATCCTGGCAAGGTTTTGGTAGCGCTCTCGGCTTTCTTGCAGCTCTCCTTCCGCCCGCTTGCGGCTGGTGATGTCGCGGGCCGTCGTGTGCATGAGCGCCTTGCCATCAACAAAGATCCTCCGGTTGTTGAACTCGGTTTCGACTTTCCGTCCGTCCTTGCGCAAGGTCGGCGCCTCGCTGAGAACCTCTGCCCCGGCCATGATGCTGTCGTGGTAGGCCTCAAAGGCGTGGAGATCGACCTGCTCGTGGAGATCGGGGATCCGCATCGACAGCAGCTCCTCGGCAGAGTAGCCGGTCAGCTCGCATGCCGCGCCGTTGACGGCCACGAAGCGTGACGCTGCGTCGCTGATGAACACGGCATCACGCGACCCCTCGAAGATCGCCTCCTGCAAAGCCAGCGCTCGGCGCAGCGCCTCCTCGGCGCTCTTGCGCTCGGTAATGTCCGAGAGGAAGTTCAGGGTGGCCGGCCTGCCCTCCCACTCGATCGACACCGCGCCGATCTCGACCCACTTGACGGCGCCGTCCTTGGGAACGATGCGGAAGGAGTAGTGGTCCGGAAATCTCTTGCCGGCAAGCCGCTGCAGGTAGCGACCAACGACCATCTCCCGGTCCTCGGGGGCGATCAGCTCCGCGAAGGGGACGGACGCGAGCTCGTGCTCCGTGTAGCCCACCAACGAGCACGCCATGGGGTTCACGAATTTCAGCCGGCCGTCCTGGGCGACGATGATCGCCTCGTTTGCCGTCTCCACCACCGTGCGGTAGCGGCTCTCGCTGATGTGTAGCGCTTCCTCCGCCAGTCCGCGCTCAGTGATGTCCTCGCCGATGCAGGCAACACCGGTCACTGCCCCGCCTGCGAGATCCTTGAGGACGGTGTTGTTCCACGCGATCAGGCGCCGCTCGCCGGCCCGCGTGATGATCTCGTTCTGGTGGCGCGCAGGGACTTCGCCCGTCGAGATGTGCGTGAGGAAGACATCCTGCTCGACCTCGGCGCGCAGGTCGGCCGGCACGAAGAGCTCGAACCAGCTCTGACCCATCACCTCGTTGCGCGTCCAACCCGTGAGCGAGAGCAGGTGGTCGTTACAAAGCGTGATGTTCCCTATCGGATCCAGCATGAGACCGATCAGCGACATGTTCTCGAGCACGCTGCGAAGCCGGTTTTCGCTTTCTTTGAGAGCATCTTCCATCCGTTTGCGCTCGGTGATGTCACGGCCGACGCAGTACATCAAACCACGCTCCGGCACCGGAGATGCTGTCCAACTTATGGTCCGGATCGTGCCGTCGCGGTGCATATACCGGTTCTCGAAGCCAACGCTCGGCTCTCCAGCGGCCAGCTTGGCGATCTCCAGGTCGTTCTTGTGGTGGTCGTCGGGATGGATGAAGTTCAGGAAGGGCTGCGAGAGGAGCTCTCCCGTGCTGTAGCCCAGAGCGGTCTCCCAGGCTGGGTTCACATACCTGAAGCGGCCGTCCATCCCGGCGATGCAGATGAGGTCGAGCGAAGCGTTGAGAACACGGTCCCTGTCCTCCTCCGCCTGCCGCCGCAACGTGCTCGCTTCGTCCGGGTGGGGCTGTTCGTCCGCCATGGTAGCGCACCGTTCGCGCTTGCGGTGTTCGGCCACGCCGTTCCCCTCTTCACGCGCGCCCTTTTGAGGGAGCTTACACCCGTCGCCGTCCTAGTGCGTATCGAGGATCAGCGGGAGGCCGTCCCTGCCGGCGCCGATGACGATCACCTTGGCATTGGGCGAGCTGGCGATCTTCTCGGTCGCCTCGATCCCCTTCCAGCGCAGCAGCGGGTCGCTGATCCCCTTGGCGACGATGTCCTGGAAATCGGCGATACCCTTCGCCTCGATGCGCTTGCGCTCGGCCTCCTGGGTCTCCTTCAGGAGGACGAACTCCATGCGCTGGCTCTCCTGCTCGGCGCGCAGCTTCTCCTCGATCGCCTGTGTCAGCCCGGGCGGCAGCCCGACCTTGCGCAGCGGCGTCGACTCGACCGTGATGCCGCGCGGCTCGACCAGCTTCTGCAGGTCCGCGAGGATCGTCCGCGCCACCACCTCGCGCTCGGAGGTGTACAGCGCCTTGGCGTCGTACGTCGCGGTCACGCCGCGCGCCACCGAGCGGAACTGCGGCTGCAGGATGATTCCCTCGTAGTCGGGTCCAATCGTCTTGTACACCTCGGGCGCCCGCTCCGGGTCGAGATGGAACAGCGCCGAGATCTCCAGCCCCACGGTCAACCCCTCCTTCGAGGGGACGTCCATGACCTCCTTGAGCTCCTGCGTCTTGATCGACATCTTGACGATGCTCGCGAGCGGGTTGCGCATGTTGATCCCCGCCCGCAGCGAGGTCGGCGACACCGAACCGAAGAAGTCGACCACCCCGACGTGGCCCGCCGGCACCACGGTGACGCACTGCGACAGCGCCACGACACCCGCCAGCGCGACGACGGCGAGCGGCGCCCCGCCGACCGCCTGGACGATCGGGTTGCGGCCGTACCCGGCCGAGCGGCGCGCCGCCCGCCACGTGAGCAGGACAGCAGTTGCGACGACCAACGACAGCACGAACAGCATCGAGGCCTCCTTGCCGGCGCCAGCGCACGCGAGCGCTGGGCGGTTGCCACGATAGTACCCCGCAGCGAGGTACCCGCCGGGTCGGGCGGCCGGCGCCGCGACGATCAGCGCGGCGCCCTGAGGAAACGGCGCACCGGCGACGCTCCCGAGTAGACGAACGGAGCCTCGTCGAGCGCGATCACGTCGGGCGGGTCGAGCCTGCCGTCGTGCAAAGAGCCGGGCACGACGAGAACGGCGCGGAGCAAGTAGCTGCCGGGCGGCTCGGAGCCGGTGAACCGGAAGGCGAGGTAGTCCGGCGCGGACGACGAGGAGCCGGTCGGGAAGCTCGCATCGGCGAGCAGGGGCAAGTACATCCGAGCATCGTGACCCGTCGTCATGAAGGCGCCGAGCGGCGCGACGTTCGTGACGAACAGCGTGCTGCCGTCTGGAAAATCGGCGGCGAGGAGCAGATCGGCGTCGAATGTCGGGCCGCTGTTTGCGTACTGCAGCGACGCGAAGAGGGTGTCGTTGCGGTGGAACAGGGAGCGGTTGAGCGCCACGCCAACCTCCGCGGCAAGGTGTGGCCGGGGCGTGAAGGTGGCGCTGGTGATGCTGCCCATCGGCTGGTACGAGAGGTTGACGAGCTGGACCGGGCTCTCGAGGCTGAGGTCCTCGCCGGGGGCGGCGGGCTTGAACGAGACCACGCCGGCCATTGTCAGCGGCACCGCGCTGTACCACGTCGCCCCGCCAAGCGTCACCGCCACCGGGACAGCGAGGTGAACATCGGCGCTGCCGGCGGGGGCGAACGGCGGCACGTCGAGCGCGCCCGGAGTGACGTTCGTCCTCTCCTCGAGCCAGCTCGTGAGGGTGGCCGTGGCCAGCTCCGCGACCACCGGCGTCCCGAGGTGAAGCGACACCGGGCCGAAGCTGTTGCTCACTCCAGCGAGGTCCAGCCGCGCCAGGCTGATCGGTATCTCATCGCGGCCGTTGCCGTCGCGGTCCGCGACGTCGACGGTGAACGCCAGGAGCGTGCCGGTCCCCGAGAACCGAATCGGCTCGGTCACCATCCCGGTGTGGACGGTCAGCCGGGCGTCGAACCAGAGCAGCTCGTCGATCTCGGGAAGCGGGCTCTCGGTCACGACGATGTCGACCTCGGGCCGGTTCGCCTTGTTCACGAGATTGAGGAGGCCGTCGCCATCGCGATCGGCCAGGAAGCTCCAGCGCACCGCGTCCGACCCGGTGCCCTTCGTGTCGTCGGCCTGATTGCGGTCGGACAACAAGGCCACGAACGGCACCCCGAGCACCCTGCCCGCGCAGATCCCGACCTCCCAGTGCCCGCCGGGCTTCGACCAGCCGATCTCCACGTCTTCGCCGGCGCAGATCTCGTCGATGATGTAGTCCGCGGTCGGCGGCTTGCCCACTCCGAAGGAGGTCGCGCGCCCGCCCGGACCGGTCACGTCGTCATTGCCGAAACTGTTGTCCTGATGCGTCACCCGGAGCAGCCAGTCGAGGCCGAAGTCTTCGAAGAACTGCAGCTTCCCGGTCACGAAGGGACGGTCGTTCACACCCCTGCCGCGCCGCCGGCTGGTGAACGGCCTGGCCATGCGCGTCTCGATCTCGCCGACGAGCGAGCCATCCGCTCCGAGGCCGGGGCGATGGACGGGAAGGCCTTGGAAGAAGAAGGGGTGCTCGTGCCCCAGCCAGTCCAGGCTGTTGGCCAGTGCCGCCGGCCCGCACTGCGACCTGGCAGCCTCGACGTTGGAGTGGTGATCCTGGCAGCAGACGAAGGTGTCGCCGAGGGCGCCGAAGACGAGGGCGCCCGGATCGGGCGGCAGCGGGTAGGGCAGCGGAACGGCGGGGCTCGTTGCGGCAAGCTCGTCTTCCTTGCCACCCTCCGCGACCAGCGTCGTCCCGACGGCAAAGGGCAACAACCCGCCGCCCGCGCAGGCGAGCAGCGGCACCGGCATAAACTCGACCCGCGCCGCGAGGCTCGTCACCGCCTGGCCCGGGAACTCCGAGAGCTTGAAATCTGTGGCGAGGGTCCCGAGCGGATATTCGGCGAACACGGGCAGGTTCTGCACCACCCACCCCAGCGGCGTGACGACATTGAGGAACCCGGTGTTGATGCCGGTGGCTTCACGCAGCGCCGCAACCGCGACCGTCAACTGGCCGACGCTGGAGTAGGCAAGGACCAGGTCGTCGAACGCATAGTCGATCTGCTCGAAGGTGACGCCATGACCGGGGGGGACGACCGCGGCACGCACTGGAGTGGGCACCGCCGCCGCAACCACGAGCACTGCAGCAGATGTCGGTGCCGCCAACCACCTGAGTCTCGCGGAGTCTCTGGCGACCAACGTCGAGCCCTCTCGCCGGTCAATATCGGCCCCGGCGGGCTGTCTCGCAACCGGTGATCCCAGTTCCGTCGCGCCACGGGCGCGCCCTTTGAGCCGGTCAGGGATCGGCGTCGGGCCGTGCTCCGCCGACGCGAAAAACACCTAGGTCTCCCTCGCACCTCACGCCCCACGGCTCACGCCCGCGAGCAACGCCCGGAGAACCGCCGCCGCCTGAGCGCCGATGCCGGGCGCCTGGCTCTCTCGTGGGCCGGCGACGTTGAGCACCGCGACGCGCCGTTCGTCGAGCCACGAGCCGATCGCGGCCCGATCAGCAGCCTCGGCGAGGTCGACGGTGAGACTCGGCTTGCCCAGCCTTCGCGCCAGCGCCACGGTAAGCGCCGTGCCGCCGCAGAGCGGGCCGCGATGTAACACCAACGTTGCGTCCGCGTCGCGGATGTTCCACTCGGTACGCTGCGCGTAGCCTGCCGACGGTGTCTCGCGCAGCGGGTAGCGCTCGGGGATGCGGCCGTCCTCGGCGACCCGGCCGCGCGGGCACCACCCCCCGCACGGGATCCCCACCTCCATCGCCACGTCCAGCGCCGCGCGGTCGACGCCGCTCTGCCCGCCGGACACGATCTTCAATCTGGGGTCAGGCTTGCATACTTGCATATTTCAAGTTTCCCCGGCCCTGTGCCGACGATCCTCAGCCAAAGCGTGCTCGACGATTATGCAATAATGCAAGCCTGACCCCAGATCTACAGCGGGAGAAGCGCCTCGCCTGCGGGGAGGAGCGCGAGGCACACGGCCAGGATCGCGTACAACGAGAGAAGCTGGACGCCCTCGAGCCAGTTCGTCTCGCCGTTGAGGGTGACGAGGCCGGCGAGGCCCACCGCCGCGCCGACCGCAATCACCTCGATGCCGGAGAACACCAGCGTCATCGGGTGGCCGAGCGTCGCCGAGAGGAGCACCAACACCGGGGTGACGAACAGCGCCACCTGCAGCGACGAGGCGAAGCAGATCGAGATCGCCGCGTCCATCTGGTTGCGCCACGCCATGATGATCGCCGCGGCGTGCTCGGCCGCGTTGCCGAGCACCGCGATCACGACGACGCCCATGAACACCGGCCCGAGGCCGAGTGCGTGGCCGACCTCCTCCACCGAGCCGACGAGCACCTCCGAGACCAGCGCGGTGGCGGCGCCGGCCGCGAGCAGCATCACCGTCGCGCGGCGCGAGCTCCACGTCGGCTCCGGGCCCGCGTGGCCGCCGCCGAGCAGGTGGCGGTGCGTCCTGAGCGAGAAGAACAGTGCAGCGGCGTAAACCAGCAGCAGGATCACCGCGACGGTCTGCGACAACGGGAACGCCAGGCCCTCGTGGTGGGCAGTGCTGGCAAAGTGGAAGAACACCGCGGGGAACAGCAGCGCGAACACTGCGAGGGCGAGCGAGCCGAGCTGGCTCTCGGCGGCGAGCGCCGAGAACTTCTGCACCGGGTGCTTGAGGCCGCCGGCGAACGCCGCCGCACCGAGGACGAGCAGCAGGTTGCCGATGATCGAGCCCGACAGCGACGCCTGCACCACCTCGACGAGGCCGCGGCGCAGCGCCAGCACCGCGATGATCAGCTCGGCGGCGTTGCCGCAAGTAGCGTTGAGCAGACCGGCCGCCACCGGCCCGAGCCGCGCCGAGATCTGCTCGGTAGCCTCGCCGAGCAGTCCGGCAAGCGGGATCAACGCCGCGCCGGCGAGCGCGAAGCGCAGCATCGCGGGGGCGTGAGCGTAGCCGGCGACGAGCGCCGCCGGGAACAGAAGCCACGGGATCATTCGCAGCGCCTTCACCTGCATGGCCATCCTCCTGCCGAGCTGCCGCGCGCTGTTATATCATCGTCTCGCATGAAACACCCTCTGAGAGTCGCGATGGGCGCCGACCACGGGGGCTTCGAGCTGAAGCAGCAGCTCGCCTCCTTCGTCGCCTCGCTCGGCCATACCGTGCAGGACTGCGGTACCACCGGCAAGGACCCCGTCGACTACCCCCGCTTCGCCCAGGCGGTGGCGTCGCTCGTCGCCGCCGGACAGTGCGACTTCGGCGTGATGGTGGACGGCGCCGGCATCGGCTCGGCGATGGCCGCCAACAAGGTGCCGGGCGTGCTCGCCGCCGCCTGCTACAGCGAGGCGCTGGCGAAGAACGCCCGCGAGCACAACGACGCCAACGTGCTCACCCTCGGCGCCGTCCACGTCGACGCCGAGACCGCGAAGCGCATCGTGTCGGTGTTCCTGGCGACCGCGTGCACCGAGGAGCGCCACCGGCGGCGTGTGCAGATGATCCGCGATCTCGAGCCCTCGGGCGGCGGCGTCTCGGCCGACGACCTCGGCCGCATCGCCGCCCGCGTCACGCAGATGGTCGGCGGCCGCGGCACCGGCGGTGGCCCGCCCGCGATCGCTCCGGCAGACGTCGCCAAGCTCATCGACCACACCTTGCTGCGCCCCGAGGCCACCCGCGTCGACATCCGCAAGCTGTGCGAGGAGGCGCGCACGTACGCCTTCTACTCCGTGTGCGTCAACCCGACCTATGTCAAGCAGTGCCGCGAGGAGCTGCGCGGCAGCGACGTCAAGGTGTGCTGCGTCGTCGGCTTCCCGCTCGGCGCCCAGCCCACCGAGAGCAAGGCGCTCGAGGCGCGGCGGGCGATCCGCGACGGCGCCCGCGAGATCGACATGGTGATCAACATCGGCGCGCTCAAGAGCGGTGACGACGACACCGTCTACAAGGACATCCGCGGCGTCGTCGAGACGTGCAAGGACGGGCGCGCGGTGTGCAAGGTGATCCTCGAGACCGCGCTCCTCAACGAGGGCGAGAAGCGGCGCGGCTGCCGCCTCGCGATGAAGGCCGGCGCCGACTTCGTCAAGACGTCCACCGGCTTCTCCTCGGGCGGCGCGACGGTCGAGGACATTGCGCTGATGGCCGAGGAGGTGGCGCCGCGCAAGCTCGGGGTCAAGGCCTCGGGCGGCGTGCGCACATACGCCGACGTGCTGCGCATGATCCGCGCGGGGGCGACGCGCGTCGGCTGCAGCTCGAGCGTCACGATCATGGAGGAGGCACTCGCCGCGCGCGGGCAAGATGCCCGCACCACACGCGGGCAAGATGCCCGCACCACAGCCTCCGGTGGGAAGGGGTAGGCCATGTCTGAGCTGCGCTGCTACGTGTTCCTCGACTCCCTGCAGCCGAAGTACGCGTCGTTCCTCGGCACCGTGGCGCAGGGGTTCCTGCCGGTGCCGGGGCAGGCGTCGCTGTTCGTCGAGGTAGCGCCGGGGATGGACATCATGCGGGTCACCGACGTGGCGCTCAAGGCCACCGACGTGCGCCCGGGGATGATGATCATCGAGCGCCTCTACGGCATGCTCGAGATCCACTCCGACTCGCAGGCCGACGTGCGCGCCGCCGGCCGCGCCATCCTCGAGACGCTCGGCCTCAAGGAGGAGGAGCGGATCAAGCCGGAGATCTTCACCAGCCAGGTGATCCGCAATATCTCCGACTACCACACGCAGCTCATCAACCGCACCCGGCACGGCGACATGATCATGCCCGGGCAGACGTTGTACGTCATGGAGTGCGCGCCCGCCGGGTATGCCGCGATCGCCGCCAACGAGGCGGAGAAGGCGGCCGACATCAACATCCTCGAGGTGCGCGCGTTCGGCAGCTTCGGCCGCGTCTACCTGGGCGGCGAGGAGCGCGACATCGACGTCGGCTACCGCGCCGCCGAGCAGGCGATTGCCGACATCACCGGCCGCAAGGCCGGCAAGGGCGGCGGATGATGCGGGTGGCTGGCCTCGAGACGCAGCACGCAGTTGTGGTGCGGGCATCTTGCCCGCACGGCCTCGAGACGCAGCACGCAGTTGTGGTGCGGGCATCTTGCCCGCACGGTTCGAACGACTCTTCTTCGCGCGGTCTAGGGAGGATCTGTGATGCTTGAAGCGCTTGGGATGATCGAGACGAGGTCGTTTCCGGCCGCGGTCGAGGCCGCGGACGCCGCGGTCAAGGCCGCAAAGGTCGAGCTGGTCGCCTACGAAAAGACTGGCGGCGGCTACACCACGGTGATCGTACGCGGCGACGTCGCGGCGGTGAAGGCGGCGTGTGACGCCGCCCAGGTCGCCGCCGGCCGCGTCGGCGAGGTGGTTGCGGTGCACATCATCGCGCGCCCGCACATCAACGTCGACCAGGTGATGCCGCTCGGCCGCCAGGCCGAGGCGCGCGGCTCCAAGAAGTAGCGCCCGCACGGGGCGCGGGCAGGAGCAACACCTATGGTGCTCGCCAAGGTTGTCGGTACGGTCGTCGCGACCCGTAAGGAGAGCAGCCTCGACGGGCTGAAGTTGCTGCTCGTGCGGGTGATCGACGAGGAGGGCAAGGAGACCGGCACCACCATCGTCGCGGCCGATGCCGTCGGCGCGGGCCCGGGCGAGGTCGTGCTGATCGCCTCCGGCTCCTCCGCCCGGCAGACGACGATGACCGACAAGCGCCCGGTCGACGCGGTGGTGATGGCCATCGTCGACTCGGTCGCGGTCGGTGATGTGGAAAAGTACAAGAAATGAGAAAGGCGTGGTCAGTGGTCGGTGGTCAGTGGTCAAAAAGCCCCCGACGCTGTTGTGGTGCGGGCATCTTGCCCGCACTTTTCGCCGACCTGCCGGAACGTGCCGGCGGGACGCCGGCACCACAAGGGTCGACCGAGGAGCGCGATGGCGAAGCTGACTGACAGCGAGATCGAGGCGATTGCGCGGCGCATCGTCGCCGACCTCGAGGGGCGGCCGCCGGAGACGGCGGCACCGGGTGGGGCCGGCACGGTCGCGGCTGCCGTCGCCGGTCTCGGCATGTTCGCCACCGTCGACGAGGCGGTCGCGGCGGCGGCCAAGGCGCAGCCGGTGTTCGTCGCACTGCCGCTGGCGCAGCGCGCCTGCATCATCGCGGCGATCCGCACCACCATGCTGGAGAGCTGCGAGGCGCTCGCCCAGGCCGCGTACCGGGAGACCGGCCTCGGGCGCGTCGAGGACAAGATCGTCAAGAACCGCCTGGTCACCGAGAGGACCGCCGGTATCGAGGAGCTCTACCCCCAGGCGGTCACCGGCGACCACGGGCTCACCATCATCGAGCCGGCGCCGTTCGGCGTCATCGGCGCGATCACGCCGTGCACCAACCCGACCTCGACCATCATCTGCAATGCCATCGGCATGCTCGCCGCCGGCAACTCGGTGGTGTTCAACGCCCACCCGTCCGCCAAGGCGTGCTCGGCGCAGACCGTCGCGCTGCTCAACCGCGCGATCACCGGCGCCGGCGGCCCGCCCAACGTCGTCACCTGCGTCTCCAACCCGACGATCGAGTCGGCGCAAGAGCTGATGCGCCACCGCGGCGTGCGTCTGCTCGTCGTCACCGGCGGTGGCGCGGTGGTCAAGGCGGCGATGGCCTCCGGCAAGCGCGCGATCTGCGCCGGCCCCGGCAACCCGCCCGCGGTCGTCGACGAGACCGCCGACGTCGACAAGGCCGGCCGCGACATCGTGCTCGGCGCCTCCACCGACAACAACATCATCTGCGTCGACGAGAAGGAGACGATCTGCGTCGCGTCGGTCGCCGATCAGCTCGTCAAGGCGATGACAGCCAACGGCGCCGTCGTCGTCGGCCCGCACCTGCTGCCGAAGCTCGAGGCGCTGATCTTCACCGAGCAGCACGGGCCGCGCCAGCACGCCGTGATCAACAAGGAGCTGATCGGCAAGAACGCCGCCGACATCCTCGCCCGCATCGGCCTGTCGGTCCCCGCCTCGACGCGCCTCGGCATCGTCGAGGTGGATGTCAACCATCCCCTTCTCTGGACCGAGCAGATGATGCCGATCATGCCGATCTGCCGCGTGCGCTCCGCCGACACGGCGATCGACCTGGCGGTCGAGGTCGAGGGCGGCAACCGCCACACCGCGGTGATGCACTCGCGCAACATCGACGCCCTCTCGCGCATGGCCAAGGCGTGCGACTGCTCGATCTTCGTCAAGAACGGCCGCTCGCAGGCCGGCCTCGGCCTCGACGGCGAGGGGTACTGCTCGTTCACCATCGCCAGCCCCACCGGCGAGGGGATGACCGGGCCGCGCTCGTTCTCAAGGCTTAGGCGGTGCACGATGGTCGACCACTTCAGGATCACGTGATGAAAACCCACCCCGCGCTCGCGCTCGTGGAGTTCTCCGACATCCCGGCCGCCGTCCGCGCCACCGACGCGATGGTCAAGAAGGCGCCCATCGCCGTGCTGCGCTGCGGCACGATTACCCGCGGCCGCTGGCTGACGCTGATCGGCGGCTCCACCGCCTCGGTCCAGGAGTCGCTCGCCGCCGGGCTGCTCGAGGGCGGCGGCGCCGTGATCGACCACCTGCTGCTGCCCGACGTTCATGCGCGCCTCTTCGAAGCGGTGACCGGCGTGCGCAAGCCTCCCAAGGCTGGCGCGCTCGCGATCCTCGAGACCGACACCGCCGCGGCCAGCGCCCGCGCCACCGAGGCGGCGCTCAAGGGCACCGGCGTCGAGCTGGTCGAGATCCGCCTCGCCGACCAGGGTCTCGGCGGCAAGGGCGTAGCGATCTACTCGGGCGACCTGCACGAGATCGAGGCCGCCGTCTCGCTCGCCCAAGGAGTGCTCGCTTCCATCGGCCGCACCGCCTCGGTGACGATCATCCAGGCGCCGCACGAGGCGCTCTACGCCGCCCTCGAGCACGGCACGGCGTTCGGACCCGCCGCGCTGCTCGACCTCGACGGCGAGGCTTGAGCATGCTGCTAGGCCGGGTCGTCGGCACGGTGGTGACCTGCGTGGTCTACGAAGGGCTGGCCGGCTGCCCGATGCTGCTGGTGCAGCCGCTCGACAAGACCGGCAAGCCGAAGGGCCGCACGCTGGTCGCCGCCGACTCCACCCGCATGGCCGGCCCGGGCGAGCTGGTCTACTACGAGGGCGGCCGCGAGGCCGCGATGGCGCTCGACCCCTGGTTCGTCCCCGTCGACCACGCGATCGTCGGCATCGTCGACACGCTGAACGTCCCCGGGGCCAAGCCATGAGGCGAGATGTCATTGCGAGGCGCTCGGACCGCCGCAGGCGGGACGAGCAACGAAGCAATCTCCCCAGGCTCGGGGAGACTGCTTCGTCGGCCTGCGGCCTCCTCGCAGTGACAGCAGTTCCCGGCTCGCTCGCCGAGAGGGGTCTCACCTTATGATCCTCGGCCGCGTCATCGGCGCGATCACCTCGACGATCAACCACCCGTTCTACGACGCCCGCAAGCTGATGGTGGTCGAAAAGACCGACGCCGCCGGCGCTTCCCTCGCCGACTACCTGATCGCCGTCGACACCGTCGGGTCAGGCCCCGGCGAGCGTGTCCTGGTCCTCGACGAGGGCAACGGCGCGAGACAGGTGTTCGCCTCGACAGATGCGCCGGTGCGCTCCGTGATCGTGGGGATCATCGATGACGTCGAGACCGGCGGTTGAAGGGTCAACCTCTGCGGCGGAGCGCACGCTGCACCTGCTGCCATGACGAAGAGGTTGCTGATGCGGCTGCCAATACGTGAGCCTGTCACGTTTCTTCACTGGCTGGATCGAGATCATGCGGGAAAAGCCGATGACCCTCGAACACCGTAACGACCTCTAGCCTCTTCGCGGTGACGCGGTATACGACGCGGTAGCTGCGGAGGAAGACCTCGCGAATGTCGTCGCGCCCAAGCTCGGGAACGCGCCGGCCAGCCTGTGGAGCCGCTGCAGCTCTGGCAGCCACGGCGATCAGCCTCATCACCCAGCGCTGCGCCGCGCCTAGGTCGTCGCTGGCGATGTAGTCGCCGATGGCTTCGAGATCCGAGAGCGCGCGGTCCGTCCAGACAACCGGCAGCAGGCGGCGAGCCCGTCTTCGGTGCGCCGGTGGCCGTTCCGATTCCGACTTTGCGGTCACGTCGTCGGCCCACCGAAACGCGCTTTCAGGCGAGAGACGACTACAGAATGGGAGTGGACACGCCCGGCCTCGGCGTCGGCAAGCCCCGCGCCGACGGCCGACACGAAGCGCGCCTGCTCCGTGAGCTCGTCGAAGGCGCGCGGCGAAAGCAGGACGGCCGCCGGCTTGCCATTCTGCGTGACGACAACCGGAGCGCCGGTCTCGCCGGCCTTGCGCAACCAAGCGGCCGCCTGCGCTTTGAACTCGCTGATCGGCACGAAGTTCTCAGAGACACGTAGCGTCGGCATGAGACAACCTCCAGTACCAAGAATAGGCCGAATTCGGTCCTCTGGCAACCTCTCTACGGGAGACTCGTCGGGGCGGCCCAGCCTGAGGCCGCACGCGAATGGCGGCCGATTCGACCCGCATGCCCGGCCCCGGCGACCTGGTGTACTACGAGGGCGGCCGCGAAGCCGCGCTGGCGCTGGATCCGTGGTTCGTGCCGGTCGACCACGCGATCGTCGGGATCATCGATCACGTCGAGGCCTGACAGGGACAAGGGACTTCCTATCCCCTCGAGCGACTGCTCAATTTGCGCTTGACAGCGGGCACGCCAGTCCCACACTCGTACCGGGTGAAATCGAACTTCCTGTCCCTTACTGCTGTGCACCGAAGGTATATTAGCCTCCTGCTGCTGTTGATCGCCCTGGCCATCGTCGGGGCAGATCGGGCGGATGGCTCTGTGCCCGCCGAGACCGCCAGGCACTCGAGCACGCCGGTGCTCTCCGGTAGCGAGCTCGACTACCCCCCGTACCGCGTTGTCAAGCAGGACGGACAGCCCGATGGCTTCTCCGTGGAGCTGTTTCGCGCCGCCCTCAAGGCGATGGGGCGCGAGGTCACCTTCAAGCTCGGGCCGTGGGCGGGGCTCAAGCAGGATCTGGCCGCAGAGCGCCTCCAGGCGCTTCCGCTCGTCGCCTCGTTTTTCGGTCGCGCTCCCTGCAGAGGCAGGTTGCCAGCCGCACGCGGGAGCTGAGCCGGGAGATCACCGAGCATCAAGCGGCACAGGAGGAGCTCCGCCACTCTCAGAAGATGGAGGCCATCGCTTTGCTGGCCGGTGGGGTCGCCCACAACTTCAACAATATTCTGCAGACGATCAGCACCCACATCTCCCTGGTGCAGATGAAGCTGGCCCGCCGGGACCCAAGCCGGGCGAATCTCGAGCGGGTGGCCGCGGAAATCCGGCGGGCCGCACGCCTGCCTCACTTTTTCGGATACCGGCATCGGCATGGACGAAGCCACGAAGCAGCGGGCATTCGAACCGTTCTTCTCCACCAAGGGACTGGGCAGCGGTACCGCCATCGTCAACCAGGTCAACGGTCGGATCCAGATCGAGAGCACCCCGGGCCATGGGAGCACGTTCCGCGTGCTGCTTCCTCTCGCCGAGCCCGAAACGGCACCACCAGCCCCGTCCGCCCCGCCCTGCACGACCACTTCCGAAATGTAGTAAGCGTGCCAGTACTGTCGTGGCGGCACTCGCGATTCTCCGTGCACACCTCTGTCACAGTCCCGCCCGATAAGTGCTCGAGGCCACGTTTCCGGTTCGGATGTCGGTCCTTGCGGTGGTACCTGTTTGTTTAGCCGCCCCCTACCTTCCGCGGGCTGCTGATCTTCTTGATGCTCCGCGTGGGCTGGCCGGTCCGCTTCCACGGCTGGTCGGCGGCGTGTCCCGGAGGCGCCGTGCGCGGCGCGCGCTTCTCCTCGGGTGGTGGGGAGGAGGGCTCCGCGCCGGCCTGCCGCGCGCGCAGCTCGCGGTCGGCCTCCTCGTCCTTGGTCAGACAGCAGTGCTTGTACTTCTTCCCGGAGCCGCAGTGGCACGGCTCGTTGCGACCGGGACGCTTGTGCTCTGGCTCGGCCACGGCTCTCCCCTTTGCACTTCTACTCTATCACCTCGGTGTGGGGCCTGCTTCACGGCCAGATGATTCTGCCCGCATGATCGCCGCGGCAACCGCCAACTGCGCCTCTGCTGCCCAGCGGGTAGCGCCGGTGGGCAGCGGCCTACGGGGCGGTTACGGTGGCGTAGACCGTGGCGCCGGCGAGATCGCCCGGACGGGTGGTGGCCCAGGTGATAAGCATCTGGGCGCCGATGATCCTGTAACGGCCAAGGCGAACGGCGCCGCCGTCGGAGTGCAGGTCGATGAGTCCCCCGGTGGGTCCACGGTTGGTCTGAAGAGAGCTCACCGTCCCGGCATCGACCTGAGTGCCGGCGGCGTTGCGGAGGACGTACCGGTAGTCCTGGGTGTGCGCATCGAGGCGGATGAAATCGAGTCGCGGAGCGAGAGAGCCGCTCGTGCGCGTCCATGTGCGCGTGAGCGGGAAGCTGACGGCGACGGGATTGCACGGGAATGGCTCGGTCAGCTCCTCGGTGTAGGCGGCGTTGGCCCAGATCGTGTTGAACAGCCCCGCGGCGGCCGGCGACAGGA
>Ga0315273_10000935_pt1 | contig 31991 bp, 32 predicted proteins | sample YL17G02_0_MG_FD_205753 | JGI IMG/M metagenome (GOLD analysis project Ga0315273, IMG submission 205753) | Sediment microbial communities from Yellowstone Lake, YNP, Wyoming, USA - YL17G02_0 | ecosystem: Environmental > Aquatic > Freshwater > Lake > Sediment | place: USA: Wyoming | collected...
TGGGATTCGCCCGTCCACAGGTCGAGACGCACCGACGGCGTCAGGGTCCACGGGGCGTTTCCAGAAGGGTGCAGCGTCGCCGTCGCCCGAACCCCGCCACGCGTAAACCGGGTGCCCTCGCGCACCATGTCTCCGGTAAACTGGTCATGCCGCACTCCACCGCCCACCACGACGCTCCCCCGCCAGCCCGCGAGCGAGACCGCCCGACTTTCCGACCAATCCAGCGTGCCGCTCAGCCCCTCGGAGCGCACCTGGTAGGCTGGCCCCGATGGGGGCGTCGGGTCCTGCACCACGCTCTGGAGGTATTGCACCGACCCGTTCCAGGTCGACGCCCCGGTGACTGAAATCCCCAGAAATCCGGCACGATCATCCGCCTGTGCCGTGAGGGTCTCATTACCGACCGACCCCGGCAGTCCGCGTCCCGAGGCGCTGGCCCGTCCCTGGACACTCACGCGACCGGAACGGCGGAAGGACAGCTCCCCGACCACTCCTCCCGTATTCTGACGCCGCGCCTCACCCCCGCCCCGGTTGGCCGGCACTCGATATAGATACCCATTCGCCAGCTGCTCGCCCCGGATGAAGAGTCGGGCGCCTGCGAGCGACCCTGCGAGCGCCGCGCCTCCACTCCCATGACTCCCGACCCACCCGGACGCCCCCGAGCCGCCGGCGGGTTGGCTTCGGACGGCGATCACCCCGCCGAGCGCCGCTCCTGCCCCGCCAGCGGACTGTGCGCCCGGCAGCACCCGCACTGAGGCGATGTCCCGGGTCGCGACGCGGCTCAGGTCCGCCCGCCCCGTGAGCGGGTCGTTGATGGAGAAGCCATCGACCAGCACGATCACTTCTTCGGGAGCGCTCCCCCGGACCTGTGGCGAGGCCGGACCGTTACCCCCGCTCCGGCGCACCACGATTCCCTGCCACCCATCAATGGCGGAGGCGAGGTCCGGTCCGCGACGCACCAGCGTTTCGTGATTGAGCGAGGCCCCAGCTTCCTCCGCCTGAACGCTGATGTCCGGCAACTCAGGAGTGATCGCGACGAGGCGCACTGTCCGTTCCACCTCGATGCCGGGAAGCAGGTCGAGCTGCTGGCGCGCCGGGCGATATCCCACCGCGGTGATGACCAGCGTCCAGACGCCCGCCGGGACACTCCCGAGCCCAAAGCGTCCATCTCCACCGCTGAGCACCGTGGTCGTCCCCAACTCGATCCGCGCGGAAGCCACGGGAGCGCCAGACGCCCCATCCACCACCCGCCCTCGCACCGCGACGGGAGACTGGGCGGCCAGCAGCGCGGGGAGCCCGCACCACAGCACGATGCCGCACGGCGTTCCCCTCATCGGGTCGGCGTCTCCCCCGGGCGGAGGGGAACGAGCTGTGGGGAGCCGTCGCGCCAGGGAGCGACGGCAACCGGCCATCCGAACACGGACGACAGGATGTCCTCCCGGAGGACCTCGCGCGGGGCACCGTGCGCCACCGTCCTCCCCTGGTCGAGCAGCAGCAACGCGTCGGCGTAGCGCGCCGCCAGGTTCAGGTGGTGCGTGATGACGAGTGCGCCGAGCCCGCCTTCGGTCAGCGCCCGCACCAACTCGAACACCTCCATCTCGTGCCGCACGTCGAGCGCTACCGTCGGCTCGTCGAGGAGGAGCGCCTCCGGTTCCTGCGCCAGGGCCCGGGCGACGCGCACCCGCTGCCACTCGCCGCCGGAGAGTGTCTCGGTGCGCCGCTGGCGCAGGGACCACGCGTCACAGCGCTCGAGAGCCGAGCGCACGGCCGCTCGGTCCGCGGGCCCGGCGGGCGCCAGCGGACCAAGGCGCGCGTACCGTGCCATCAGCACCGTCTCCTCCACGCCGAGCGGGAAAAGGACCTCCTCTCGCTGGCTGACCACCCCGAGCACGGTGGCAATCTCGGCGCGGCGCCAGGTCGCGAGCGGCCGGCCCTTGAGGGACACCGCCCCGTCTTCCAGGTCGACGAGCCCGAGCAGCGCGCGCAGCAGCGTGGATTTCCCACTCCCGTTCGGCCCCACGACGGCCAACAGCCGGCCGGGCATGACGTCGCACGTGACCCGATCGAGCGCTGCTCGGGGCGCACCCGGGTATCGGACGGAGAGGCCCACGCCGCGGAGGATCACGCGAGTGATCTCCGCAGCTGGAGTGCAAAGACGGGCACGCCGATCAGTGCGGTCACCACACCGACCGGCAACTCCAAGGGGCGGAACGCAGTCCGGGCGAGCAGATCCGCCGCCACGAGGAAGCAGCCGCCGGCGAGAAACGCCGCCGGCAGAAGTTGGCGATGCAAGGGTCCGCCCCAGCGCCGGATGACGTGGGGCACGACGAGCCCGACAAATCCGATGACGCCCGAGACGGCCACCGCGGCGCCGGTGAGCGCCGCGACTGAGAGGTACACCCGTCGTTTGAGCACCTCGACGTCGGCGCCCAGGTGCTGGGCGTTTTCCTCGCCGAGCGTGAGAAGGTCGAGCCCGCGCGCGCTGACGAGGAGGACCACCAGCGGAACCCCCGCGTAGACCGCGAACACCGCTACGGCAGGCCATGACGCCATGCCGAATCCCCCAAGCAGCCAGAGCATGGCGCTCCGCAGCTCACTGGCCGCCGCGAGCGTGATCACGGCGCTCATCAGCGACCCCGCAAACGCGCCCACGACGACCCCGCCGAGGAGGAGGATGTGGGGATCGAGCCGCCGGCCGGCCACGACGCTCAGGCGATACACGACCGCGACCGCGGCGAGCGCCCCGAGAAACGCCGCAAGCGGGACGGCCCAGGGGCCTCCAAAGTGGAGTGCGATGGCGAGTACGGCGCCGAGGCCCGCCCCCCCGGACAGGCCCACCAGGTACGGGTCCGCAAGCGGGTTCCGGACGAGCGCCTGCAGCGAGGCGCCTGACACGGCGAGGGCGCCGCCGACCAGGAAGGCCAGCAGGACCCGCGGCATCCGGAGGGTGCGCACCAGCGCCGCGTCCCCGGTGAGCGCACCGGTCAGGGCGCCGACCAGGGCATGGCCGGACACGTCCACCGCGCCGAACAGGAGTCCCGCGACGAGGGCCAGGACGGCGGCGCTGATCAGCGCGACCCAGTGCCGTGTCGTCACGGCTGCTGTTCGCTCCCGAGCGCCGCCCGGAGCGCCAGGAGCGCTGCGGGGCTGCGGGGGCCGGGCCGGCTGAGCAGGGTCCCGGGCACCCGAACGAATCGATGTTCGCGCACCGCGCGCACCGATCGCCACTCCGCCCGGCGGGAGAACGCAGGGAGGCTGTCGCCGACCACGAGGATCACGTCTGGGTCCCGGCTGGCGATCGCCTCCAGGCTGACGGGCGCCGATGCGGCCGCCAGGTCGTCGAACACATTCCGCGCTCCCGCACGCGTCACCAGCTCGCTCAGAAAACTCCCCGCGCCGATGGCAATCGGGGGCTGGTCCCAGGCCAGGATCAGGATGCTGGCTGGCTGAGCGGGCGTCGGGCGGCTCGCGGCCGCCAATTCCCTCTCGAACTGGCGCGCGAGGCTGTCGCCGGCATCGGAGCGACCACCGAGCTTGCTGAGGAATCGCGCCAGGCGCGGGATATCGCTCAGCCGGTCGGTCGTGACGAGGACCGTGGGAATGTGCTGGGCACGGAGCCGATCGGCCGCGGCAACGTTCTGAGTGGAGTGGTAGAGCACCACCAGGTCGGGCCGGGCAGCCAGGATCGCTTCCAGGTTGGGTTGCAGGCCGTCGCCCAGGTTGGGCACCCGGGTGGCCTCCGCAGGGAAGTCACACCAAGTGGTGCGCCCCACGACGTGGCCGCCGAGTCCCAGTGCGAAGAGGAGTTCCGTGGTGGCGGGGATCAGGGAGACGATGCGGACGGCAGGCGCCTCAAGCCGGACGGTGTCGCCGGCGTCGTCCACGGCGGTGATGGGTGCCGTGCTCCGTGACAGGTCCGGGCTGGCACAGGCCGTCGCTCCAACGAGGAGCGCCAGCAACCCCCATGCTGCACGGCGAGGCATCCGCAAAGAGAACCGCCCACTTCCGGGAGGGCGGCGATGGGCGGGACTCGGCGGAATGACGCCGGGGCACGCCACCCGTCCCTCCCCCGAGGGAACTTGTGGTGGCGCGAACAGAGAGGTCTCCTGGCTTCGGGCCTCCGCCCGCCTTCCCGGTTTCCCAGTGGCGATGTGAGCGGAGAGATCTACCCGTTACAGTGGCGGGGCCGCGCCGGACTTGCACCGGCTTCCGAGCATCTGCGTTCGCTTGCGATCGATTGTGACTGGCCGCAAACCTACGGGCGCGGCCGTCGCCCTGCAAGGGCTGCCGCCTCGGCGGCGGCCTTGAGGCGCGCGCGCTCCGCCTGGTAGGCCGCCCATTCGTCCTCCCCGACCGATTCCCGCGCCCCCGCGTATCGGGCGTCCATCCGAGCGAGCTCACCGATCAGGTCACGAGGCGGTGGTTCCCGTTTGGGCGAGGGCGCCTGGCCGGTCTTCCGGAAGGCGACAACGGCCCCGCCCGCCAGGGCGGCGGCGAGCAGGCCGATCAGCCAGATCAGTGTCCCTCGGCGAGCCGTCGCCCCGCCGGCAAACTGCACCTCGGCCCACTCTCCCGTGGGCGATGCGGCAGTCCATCGGCGCAGCGCGCTTCCCATCAGCGTGACGGAATCGGTCGGCATGAGCCCCGCGCCGCGGACCGAGGCCCCCTCCTCCTCCACAAGCAGGTCGAACGAATCCACGGGAGCGATCCACCTCGGGCGGTCCACGGCAGCCGGCAGCTGATAGCTCACCATCACGCTCTTCCGCCCCGGTGAGATCGGCGCGAGGAGGAAGAGCGTGTCGCCGCGGAACTGAATGGCGGACCCGCTCACCTCGCCCTGCTGGACCTCCGCATCCCTCGCGCCGGCGGGGAGCGGCATCCACCACGTCGGGGAGGCGGAATCACGTCCAATGCGCGTGTCCGGCCCGTCGTTCCGGACGGTGAACAGATCGAGCACCGCCCGCGATCCCGACTCGTCGAGCCGGCGGATGATCACGTGCCGGGCGCCAAGCAGCACGGGCGCTGTCGAGGAGGTGTCGGAGACCAGCACCAGTGCCGAGTTGGAACCGGGCGCTCGAAGGGGATCTCCGAAGTACTCGATGCCGGCAAATCGTGCGCTGACGAGGTAGAGGGCCGCGGTGTCTCCCACCAGGCGGAAGCGGAACCGGCCATCGCGTCCCGTGGTGCCCGAATCGATGGCACCCTGTGCGGTCCGCCCCACCCGGTGCAGCGTGAAGGGCACGCCGGGAACGGGCACGGTGTCGGTGCCCTCAATTCTGGCGACGCGACCCGCGATGGTGAGGGGCACCTGGGCAGCCAGCGGGGGCGCCGTGAGGCTGGCGAGTAAGCCCGCCGTCGCCGCAAGTCTAGGGAGTGAAACGGCCGAAATCCTGAGGATCGAGCTTCTCAAGGTATTGCTTGAGTGATTCGGCATCGAGCCGGCGCTCGGGCGCCGGCGGGCCGGTTTCCGTGCCGCTGTGGTCCAGGAGGTCGTCGGTGGTGAAGATCGGGGCGTGCAGCCGCAGCGCCAGGGCGATGCTGTCGGATGGGCGGGCATCCACCTGCACCACGTGTTCGTCGCGACGGATGAGCAACTCGGCAAAGTAGGTGTTATCCCGAACACTCGTGATGGTCACCCGGCGGAGCTCACCCCCGAGCCCGACAATGACGTGCATCAGCAGGTCATGGGTCATTGGCCGCTGTGCCTTGACCCCCTGCAGCTCCATGGCGATGGCGCTCGCCTCGGCGGGTCCGATCCAGATCGGGAGCACCCGCTCCCCGTCCTTTTCCCGGAGCAGGACCACCGGACTGTTGGTGGTCTGATCGAGGCCAAGATGCGCCACGTGGACCTCGATCATCCGCACCTCACCGGGCTTCGCTCAACAGGGCGCGGACCCGGTTGGTCTGCTCCCAGGTGAAGAACTCCTGCGCCCTTCCGTAGGCCTTGGCCGTCACGGATTTGCGGCCGAAGTGTCCGTAGGCAGCCGTCGGTCCGTAGATCGGGCGCTTGAGCTTGAGGGCGGTGATGATGCCCCGCGGCGTGAGGTCGAACACCCGGCCGACGACCTGCTCGAGCCGGCTATCCGGCAGGGCACCAGTCCCGAAGGTATCCACCATGATCGACACCGGCTCGGCCACCCCGATGGCGTACGCCACCTGCACTTCGCACCGGCCGGCCAACCCTGCCTCCACGATGTTCTTGGCCACCCACCGCGCGGCGTAGGCGGCGCTGCGGTCCACCTTGGACGGGTCCTTTCCGCTAAATGCGCCGCCGCCGTGGCGTGCCATGCCACCGTAGGTGTCCACGATGATCTTCCGGCCGGTCAGCCCGGCATCGCCGTGGGGGCCACCGATGACGAATCGGCCGGTCGGATTGACCAGGAACTTGGTGCGGCCGCCACCGAAGCCGGCCTTCTCCAGCACCGGACGAATGACATGCTCGATGATCGCCTGGCGGATGGTCGAATGCGCCAGCTGCCGGCCCGCGTGCCGCTCGGCGTGCTGGGTAGACACCACCACGGTGCGGACAGCGACCGGCCGGTCGCCCTCGTATTCCACCGAGACCTGGGACTTCCCGTCGGGCCGCAGCCACTGGAGCTGGTCGAGCCCCTTGAGGCCCTTCCGAACGTCCGCGAGCCGCTCGGCGATCCGATGCGCCAGGATGATGGGCAGCGGCATGCGCTCCCGGGTTTCACGGGAGGCGTACCCGAACATCATCCCCTGGTCGCCGGCCCCCTGCTCCCGGTCGCTCGTCTCGTCCACGCCCATCGCGATGTCCGCCGACTGCCGACCGATCGACGAGAGCACCGCGCAGTGGCGAGAATCGAACCCGTAGGTGGCGTCGGTGTAGCCGATGCGCTCAATGGTACTCCGCACGATGCCCGGGATGTCCACGTAGGTCTTGGTGGTGATCTCTCCGGACACCATGACCATGCCGGTGGACACCAGAGTTTCGCAGGCCACCCGGCCGTTCGGATCCTCGGCGAGGATGGCGTCGAGGACGGCGTCGGAGATCTGGTCGGCCACCTTGTCCGGGTGGCCCTCGGTCACCGACTCGGAGGTGAACAGGTATCGCTTCGGGTGGGAACGCTTGGCAGTCATCGCAAGCCCAGTTGGAGAATGGTGACGTTCAACTCTAAGGGAAGTTAGCGGCCGGGTTGGAGGCAGGCAACGCACCGGCGGGGTCGAGGAGCGACACATCAAGATAGGCCCCGACGGCCGCCCGAAGCACCTCGCGCACTTGTGCCGCCGTGTCCACCTCGAGCGCCCGCCGCGCAGCCTCCTCGGCCACCCCCGCCGGCACGCTGCGCACGATCAACTTGAGCAGCGGAAGAGCCGGGGGAGCCACGCTCAGCTCCACGAAGCCCAGCCCCATCAGCAGCACCGCCGACAGCGGTTCAGACGCCATTTCGCCGCAGATGCTGACAGGAATTCCGGCCGCGGTGGCGGCTGCGCGGACCGCACGCAACTGCCGCAGGATGGCGGGGTGCTCGGTCGTGAACCGATCCGCCAGGCGGGCGTTGCCCCGGTCCACCACCAGCGTGTACTGCGTGAGGTCGTTGGTGCCGATGCTGAAGAAATCCGAGACCGCGGCGAGCCGATCGGCCAGGATGACCGCCGCAGGGGTCTCGATCATCACGCCGAGCGGAACCCGTTCCGCCACCTCGACGCCGGCGCGCGCAAGGGAGGCACGCTCTTCGTCCAGCATCTCCCGCACCTGGTGCACCTCCTCGACCCGCGTGATGAGCGGAAGCATGAGCCGCATGTCCCGCCCGACCGCCGCCCGCAGCACCGCGCGGAGCTGGGGCCGGAAGATCTCGGGGTGATCAAGGCACACCCGGATCGAACGCCAGCCGAGGAACGGATTGGCCTCAAGCGGGGCGTCGAAGGCGACGGGGAACTTGTCGCCACCGAGGTCAAAGGTCCGCACCACAATGGGTTGGCCGGGGAACGCCTGGGCCACGCGGCGGAAATAGTCCGCCTGTTCCATTTCGGTGGGCACCACCGCCCGGCCCGTCAGGAGGAACTCGGTCCGCAGCAGGCCAACACCTTCTGCACCGTGGCGGACCGCGGGCTCGATCTCCTCCGGCAGGTCCACGTTGCCCCGAAGAATCAGGGTCCGCCCATCCGGCGTCACCGCCGGCGCGGACAGCCCGGCTTCCAACTTCAGCTCCAACCGGTGCCGCCGGTGCAGGCGGGTCTTCGCTTCCTCGAGCTCGCCCCGCGTCGGGTCGAGGATGATGACGCCCGTCCGCCCATCGAGCAGCAGCATCTGCCCGTCCCGCACCCGCTGCAGGGCGCCGGCCACGCCCATCACGGCGGGAATCCCCAGGGAGTGCGCCAAGATGGCGGCGTGGGATGTGCGGGTGCCCTCTTCACTCACCAGGCCGACCACGTGCTCGCGGTCCAGTTGCACCGTGAGCCCGGGGGAAAGTTCGTGCGCGACGACGATGACCTGCTCGTCGAGCGCGCCGGACCAGGGCTCGCGCTCGGACTCGCCCATCAGCTTGAGCACGACTCGCCGCTGAATGGCCGTCAGGTCCGTGAGCCGTTCCCGGAGCTGGGCACTGCCAGAGCTCGCCCAGAGGTTGCGCAGTTCCAGCGCCTTGAACTCGTAGGCCGTTTCGGCGCTCAGCTGATTCTTCCGAATCAGCGTTTCGACCCCGGCCAGGAAATCGGAGTCCTGCACCATCAGGATCTGCGCCTCGAAGATGCGCGACTCCTCGACGCCGGCCCGGTGGAGCACCCGATCGCGCAGGGTCTCGAGTCCCTCGACCGCCTCGTGGACCGCCGTGTGCAGCCGGCGGACCTCCCCCTCGAGTTCCGATTCCCGGACCGTCCGGTCCGGCACCTCGGGAAACCCCCAGTGCACCACCATGGCCGGCGCGAATCCCACGCCGGGCGAGACCCCGACCCCCTGCAGGAAATGGGTGGCTGTCATGACTCGCCAAACCCTTCCGCCACCAGGCCGGCCAGCGCGTCGAGCGCGGCCTCCGCGTCCGGGCCTTCGGCACGGATCGTAATGGAACTGCCGCACTCGGCGGACAGCATCATCACACCCATGATGCTCTTGCCGTTGATAGCGAGGCCCTCCTTGACCAACTCGATGTGCGACTGAAAACCAGACGCCAGCTTGACCAGTCGGGCCGCCGGCCGGGCGTGCATGCCCAGTGGATTGACGATTGTCGCCTCGCGTTCGATCACGGCACGACCCTCGTCCAAAGGAGCGCGACCACGGCGAATGCCAGCGCGACGCGCGGCGAGGTCCAGCGGGCGCCACCCCACCGCAGGAGCACGAATGCAGCCCCGGCGCTGACGATCGACTCGACCACCGGCCGCCACGCCACGGGCGCCAGCAGCCAGGCGCCGACGAGTGGCACCGCGAGGCCCGCGGCGAACCCCGCCGGAGCGGCGATGCGGGCCGCCATGCCCGGCAACCAGGACGATGAGATAGCGGTGCCGACCTGCATGCCGCTGTCCAGGCCCGTCACGAGCGCCCAGCGCGTGACGAGCACCCGGAAAAGGTTGTAGGCCAGCACCACCGCCACTAGCACCTTCCCCCCACCGCCCAGTGCAATGACCGCCAACGCCAGGGACATCAGGATCGGAACCAGCCCGGCCCAGAACACCTGGTCGCCAAGCGCGCCGAGGGGGCTGCAGAGCGCCGTCCTCAATCGCTGAATCTGCACCCCGGGCGCACCATCGTGCTCCGCGCGGGCCGCCGCGCCCAGCGCCAGCCCGGCCAGGTAGGGATGGCAATTGAAGAATTCGGCGGAACGGGCGGTCGCCTCCCGGTGCCGCTCCGGAGAGGCGGCCTCGAGGTCTTCGAGCAGCGGTTCGGACGCGTATCCCATCCCGACGCCGATCATCCGCTCGTAGCTCCACGCGCCCTGCACCGCCATGAGCCGCAGCAGCGCGCGCCGCCGCCCCTTCACGCCGCCACCACCAGCGCGGCCACCATGCCGGTGGCCAGTCCGACTCCGAGCCACGCGAGGCGGCGTCCGCGTCCTGCCGTGCGGAGTGCGCCGGAGAGCGCTGCCGCCATGCCGACACCGATGAGGACCGGCGTCTGAAGTGCGGGGAGGGGTGCCGTGGCGTCCACCTGGGTGCGCACCAAGATGGCCAAGGCCAGGGCCAGGGCGGTCACCCCGGCACTCCGCGCGACATCCCGACCGATCCCGGCCCATTGCAGCTGGCGGACGGCGCTCGACGAGCCGGCGTTGAGCGCGGCCGACAATCGGTGAAGGTGCCGGGCGTTGGCGTGCCGCAACCAGTCGAGCGTCCAGCCGGCCGGGAGCGCAACGGCGAGCCCGAGCAGCGCCCCGAGACCGGTGCCCTCCATCGTCGGAAGGCCGGCGGCCAGCACCGCCGCCCCCACCGCGGCCGGCCCGAATTCCGGATATCGGCTGGCGCCGACCGGCAGCACGTCGAGGGCGAACAACTCCAGCAGCGCCCCAACCCGGAGCCCCGCCTCGAAGTCCCCCAGGAGCCACCCGGCCACCGAGGCGGACACCAGTGGGCGAGAGAGCAGACCCTGCGGCACGCTGACCAGGTCGAGACCGACGATGGTGCCCCAGAGCAACAAGAGGGCGAGTGCGGACGCCGGGAGCGCGCTCACGCGAGCCCTTCAAGGCCGACGGCGCCGGCACTGGGAACATCCTGCGCCGTGACCTGCACACCGGCCTCCTGCAGCCGCCGGAGCTCCCGCAGCTCCTCGTCGGTCAGGTACACGTACGGCAGGCGCTCGGTCCGCCCGGCGCGATGATGGATGCCGCCGAGATTCACGGCCGGCGGATGCGCTACGCCGGCCAGCAGGCGGGCCATCGTCTCGACCTTGCCGGTCAGGATGAGGACCGCCGTCGGGCCCGCTTGCCACTCCGGCAGCCGGCTCCGCCCCTGGTCAGTCGTCACGAACTCGACGTGCAGTTCGGGAGGCACCGCCATCCGATACAGGTCCTGTTCCCAGGGACTGGCGGCCACATCGTCATCCACGAGCACGATGTCAGCGATACCGAGTGGGCGGGCCCATCCCAGGACTACCTGGCCGTGGATGAGACGGTCGTCGATGCGCGCGAGCCGGATGGGCATCAGGGCGTCCGGATGGCTCTCTCCCCCGTTGCGACCGCCCGGGCGGCGGCCTCGGAGGGCGCTTCATCGGAATGAAATACGAAGTCAATCAGCATGGCGAGGTTGACCCCGGTCACGACCCGCACATCGGGCTCGTTTCGGAACCGGTGCAGGGCGGCAAGGAGGCAAGAGCCGCTCGGCATGTCCACGAACACCACGGCCGGGGCGCCGCCGATCGTGTCGGCGATCCGCTGCTCGAGGCCGTCGCGATCGCAGTCCGTGTTGGAGATCGGTATGAGGCATCCAGTCAGTCCGGTGATCTGCTCCACAGCCCCGATCAGCGCCGCAGCGAGGCCCCCGTGGCAGACCACCACGCCGCGCAGCGGCTCACTCATAATCTTCCTGGAGATACTCCCGGATGCCGCGCTGTTCCTTCATGCGGCGGATCAGGCGCTCATTGAACGCGGCCGCGACGTCCACTCCGGAGTAGCGCAGGAGGTGCATCATGGCGACGACCTCGGAGATGACCGTCAGGTTCTTGCCGGGGTTCAGCGGCACGATCACCTTGGGCACCTTCACGTCGAGGATTTCCACCTCCTGCTGGGCCAGCCCCGTGCGCTCGGTGTCCTTCGCGTTGTCCCAGTCCTCCAGCTGCACCACGACCTCGATCCGCTTCTGTTGCCGGATGGCACGCGCGCCGAACAACGCGGAGATGTCCACCAGCCCGATGCCCCGGATTTCCATGTGATGCCGCGCCAGTTCGTGGCCCTTGCCGATGAGCACACCGCTGCCGCGCCGGGACACCTGGACCACGTCGTCGGCCACCAGCCGGTGCCCGCGTTCGACGAGGTCCAGGACACACTCGCTCTTGCCGATGCCGGAGCGCCCGATGAACAGGAGCCCCACGCCGTACACGTCCGCCAGCGACCCGTGCAGCGTGGTCCGCGCGGCGAACGCCTCCTCGAGGACCGGCTTGATGCGGCGATAGAATTCGGCCGTCTTCAGCTGGGTCCGCACGACGGGCACCTGCCGGCGCTGGGCGATGTCCAGCAACTCCGCGGGCACGGCGAGTCCCTTGGTCACGAAGACGACCGGGAGGTCGAATCCGAAAAGCCCCTCGAGCGCCGCCACCCGGCCCGCCGGCTCGAGCGACGCCAGGTAGGTGATTTCGGTTTCGCCCAGCACGTGCACGCGGTTCGGGATGAATCGCGACGTGAAGCCCGCGAGCGCCAGGCCCGGGCTCGCCACCTCGGCGTCCGGCAGGAACCGGTCGAGGCCGATCGGGCCCGTCAGACACTCGAGCTGGAGGGCCTCGGCGCTGCCCTCGACCAGGTCACGCAGGCGGAGGGTCACACGTTGTCCAACTCGGTCGGCTTCCGCTTGCGAAGCCGCCGGGTACCCGGCTTCTCGAGTTGCCGGCGCAGCCTGGCCTCGGCCTGATCGAGCGCGGACCGATGGTCGTCGCCGCGCCCCGCGGCCATGAGCAGCTCCTCCCCCGCGGCGTGCAGCCGGATTTCGGCCGTCGGCACGCCCGCGTCCACGTCGAACAAGACGACGATTTCGGCGGGGCGCCCCGCGCGGACTTCGAGGCGAGCCGCGACCTCGCGCACACGCTCGTGCAACAGGTCGGGCAGGTCACAATGGCGAGCGGTGATGGTGACGGGCATACATCCCCCGTGCAGGAGTAAGGTCAGCGGCCGCTGAGTTCCCGGAGGTGGCTCTCCGTCAGATCGGCGGCGCGGTCCCACGACAACGACTCGGCGAATCGCCGGCCCGCCTGGCCCAATCGAGCAACCAGGGCGGGATCCGCGGCGAGTTCCAGCATCCGGGCGGCCAGCGCCACGGGGTCCCCGTGGGGCACCAGGTACCCCGTTTCCCCGGCCCGAACCGAATCCCGAAGCCCGGGGCTATCGGAGGCCAGGGACGGAGTTCCGCAAGCGGCCGCCTCCACAACGGTAATACCCCACCCCTCCTTCGGCGAAGGGAAGAGATTGGCCCAGGTGCTCCGGAGGAGGGCGAGCTTGTGTGGCTCGGTGACGAACCCATGGAATCGGACCGCGCTCCCCTGGCCGAGCTCCCTCGCCAGCGCCTCCAGACGGCGGTGGTCGTCTCCGGTGCCGGCAACGTCGAGCGACAATTCCGGGCGCTGCTGGCGCGCCAGCGCCAGTGCCCGGACGGCCAGGTCCACGCCCTTGTAGCGCTTGAGGCGCCCCACGTACAAGAACGACGGCGGATCCGACCGGGGGACCGACCCGTCGGGACGGAATACGCCCGCATCCACGCCGGGATGAATGACCCGAATCCGGTTCCTCGGCACGCCGCGCGCCTCCAGGTCGTCGCGGGTGCTCTCGCTGATGGCCTCGAAATCGGCGCGGCGGTAGGCCCAGGCGATGGGACGCTCAGCGAGCCACACAGTCGCCGCCATCGGCCATGGCGCCTCCTGGAACGCCGTCGTCCCGAAAAGATGCGGCACCAGGACACACATCGGGCAGTCCGTCAGGCTGGACAGGAACAGCGGGAGCTTGTTGATGTCCTCCACTACCACGTCCGGCCGCTCGGTGGCAAGTGCCCGCCGGACCGCGCGCCGGCCGGCCAGGGCGAAGGTGTTCCGCCTCGCCACGCGAGTCACCTCGATCCCATCCACGGTCTCGACCGGCGTGGCTCCCGGCCACCCCGAGCAAACCAGCCGCACCCGATGCCCACGGGCGGCCACCCGTCGGAAGATCTCGAACAGGTGGATCTCAGCGCCCCCCGCGAGCGGGTTCAGGCGGTCCAGCCAGTTGACGACGAGGAGGTTCACAGCCGGCCGAGGGAGTGTGCGACCCGATCGAGAACCCCGTTGACGAACGCCGGCGTCTTCGCCCCGCCGAACCACCGTCCCAGGCGGATGGCCTCGTCGATGACGACTTTGGGGGGAGTCGCGCCAAGACGCAATTCGTGGATGCCGAGGCGCAGGATATTCCGCTCCACAACGCCGATGCGCTCGATCCGCCAATGGTCGGCGGCGCCCTCGATGAGCCGGTCGAGGGGCTCGCGGTCGGCCAGCACGCCGTTGGCAAGCGCCTCCGCCCCGTCGAGCACCCGCGGCTCCGGCCCCGTCAGCCGGGCCAACCCGCCGACGGCGCCCGCCATTCCGGCGCCTGTGATCTCGCAGGCGTACAGCAACTGCAGCGCGCGGGCGCGGGCCCGCGTCTCAGGCCTGAGCATCGGTCCGCCGGAGCTGGGCGAGGGTGTCGGCCGCGGTGATGGCCGCCTCCGCCGCCTCGTACCCCTTATTCCCCGCCGTGCCGCCGGCCCGGTCGAGCGCCTGTTGCATGGTGTCCACCGTAAGCAGGCCGAAGCCGATCGGCAGCACGTGGGCGCGCGCCACCGCGCCCAGGCCCCGAGTGGATTCGCCGGCGACGAACTCGAAATGGGGTGTGTCGCCCCGGATCACGGCCCCCAGCGCCACGAGGCAGGCATACTGGCCGGAGCGCGCCGCCTCCTCCGCGAGGACCGGCAGTTCGAAGGCCCCCGCCGCCCAGAGGACGTCGATGTGCCGGTCGGCGATCCGGGCGTCACGGCAGCAGTGCCGCGCGCCCTCCAGCAGGCGGCCGGTGACGAGCTCGTTGTATCGGCTCACCAGGATGGCCACGCGGCCCACGGGGCCAAGGCGGCCAGCGTATTCAGGCATGGTCAGTGGGCCAGGAGATGGCCGAGCTTGTCGCGCTTGGCGGTGAGGTACCCGGTGTTTTCCCGGGTCTGGTCAATGAGCAGGGGGACCCGCTCGACGATCTCGAGGCCGTAGCCCTCGACACCGACGAGCTTCCGGGGGTTGTTGGTCATGATGCGGATAGTGGACAGCCCGAGGTCGCGCAGGATCTGTGCGCCGATACCGTAGTTCCGGAGATCCGGGGCAAAGCCAAGCCGCTCGTTGGCTTCGACCGTGTCGTCGCCGCCGTCCTGGAGGGCGTAGGCGCGAAGCTTGTTCAACAGCCCGATCCCCCGCCCTTCCTGATCGAGGTAGACAATGACGCCGGCGCCGGCGGCTACGACCTGCCGCATGGCGGCGTGCAACTGCGCGCCGCAGTCGCAGCGCTGTGACCCGAACACATCGCCGGTCAGGCACTTCGAGTGCATCCGGACCAGGACATCCCGACGTCCCTCCACCTCGCCGTGCACCAGGGCGATATGCTCCGCCTTGTCCACGTCGTTCCGGTATCCGATGACGCGGAACTCGCCGAACTCCGTGGGCAGCCGGGCCGTCGCCACCCGAGCGACCAGGCGCTCCTTGAGCAGCCGATATGCCACAAGGTCGGCCACCGTGACGAAGGTCAGGCGGTGGGTCTCCGCGAACGTCTCGAGCTCCGGCCGCCGGGCCATCGAACCGTCGGCGTTCAGGATTTCGCAGATGACGCCCGCCGGGGCGAGCCCCGCGAGGCGTGCCAGATCAACGCTGGCTTCCGTCTGGCCGACGCGCTGGAGCACGCCGCCCGGCCTGGCACGCAGCGGGAAGACATGACCCGGCCGCCGGAGGTCCCCGGCGACGGTGGCGGGGTTGATGGCCACGTGGATGGTGGCGGCGCGGTCCGCGGCGGAGATCCCGGTGGTCACGCCGAAGCGACGTTCCGCGTCGATGCTGACCGTGAACGCCGTGCCGAGCGCCTCCGTGTTGTTCTCCGCCATTTGCGGAAGGCCGAGCTGGTCGCAGCGTTCCCCGGTCAGCGCCAAGCAAATGAGCCCGCGCCCGTGCAGGGTCATGAAGTTGACCATCTCGGGCGTCACGAGTTCCGCGGCGCAGACGAGGTCGCCCTCGTTCTCGCGGTCCTCGTCATCGGCCACGATGACGATCTTCCCGTTGCGCAGGTCCTCGATGGCCTGCTCGATCTTCGCGAACGTCATGTAGGGTCTCCGCGGCGCGACAGCCAGGCCGCCACGTATTTGCCGAGGGTGTCGCCCTCCAGGTGAACCCGATCACCGACCTGGCGATCCCCGAGGGTGGTGTGCTGTAAGGTATACGGGATCAGGGACACCTGAACCACGCCCCGTCCAGGGAGCGCGTTGACGGTCAGGCTGACGCCGTCGACCGTGATGGAACCGAGCGGCACCGTGGCCCGGGCCACTTCCGCGGGGACGCTGATATCCAGCAGCCGGGCGTCCTCTTCTTGCCGGATCCGGCGAATCCTTCCCACTCCGTCCACGTGCCCTTGCACCAGATGCCCGCCAAGGCGGTCGCCGGCCCGGAGCGCTCGTTCCAGGTTCACGCGCCGGCCGGGTCGATAGTCGCTGAAGGTGGTCCGCCGCAGCGACGTGGCCACCACGTGGACGGCGAAGGCGCCCCGCAGCCGCCGCGCCACCGTCAGGCACGCCCCGTCCACGGCAATGCTCTCGCCCAGCGCGAGGCCGCGCCACGGGCAGCGGATGAGCAGCGTGCGCCCGCCGTCCGCCGCCCGCGCGGAACGGATGGTTCCCACCGCCGTGACCAGTCCCGTGAACATCAGCCCCGGTCTGCCACGAGCAGGGTGTCGGCGCCAAGCGCGCGTCGTTCGACGACGGTCCACCGCTCCGCCGTGGCCAGCTCGACGCCGGGCAGCCCAGCCACCGCCGGCACGCCACCCTCGCCGAGCCAGACCGGGCTCTGAATCCAGTAGAACCGGTCCACCAGCCCCTCCCCAAGCAACCCGCCGGCCAGCTGCCCGCCGCCTTCGACGACCATCGATGCGATCCCCATGCGCCGGAGCGCCGCCATTCCATCACGCAGGCCGGTGGCCCGGATGAGCCGGGCCCCTGATTCCCCGAGCGCCTCTGTCCGTTCGCTGGAGAGGAGCGGCCCAGCGACGACGCAGGTGGGCTTCTCACGCGCGGTCCGGAGCACTTCAAGGGTCGTGGGCAGGTTGCCGGCCCGGTCGAAGACCACACGGAGCGGATCCACCCGGGGCGAAACGGCCCCGCGCACGGTCAGCGAGGGATCATCGGCCCGTGCGGTGGCGCCGCCGACGCCGATCGCGTCCATCCCGGCGCGAAGCCAGTGCACGAAGTCCCGGGCTGGTTCACCGGAAATCCACCGGGAGCGACCGAAGCGGTCCGCGATGCGGCCGTCGAGCGAGGTGGCCAGCTTGAGGGCCACCCAGGGGCGGTCCGGCGAGCGCCAACTCCCGAGGAACGGTGCGTTTTGCACTGCCGCGTCGCCTCGCAGGCATCCGGCCTCGACCAGGACGCCAGCCGCTCGGAGCGACTCCGCACCGCCTGCCGCCGCGGGATTGGGATCGTCCAGGGCATACACGACTCGCGCGATACCGGCGGCGAGGACGGCCGCAGTGCAGGGCGGCTGCTTGCCATGATGCTTGCAGGGTTCCAGCGACACCACCAGCGTGCCGCCCCGCGCGTGGGGGCCGGCGGCATCGAGGGCGGCACCCTCGGCGTGGGGCCCGCCGAACTCCGCGTGCCACCCCTCACCGACCACGGCGCCGGCCCGGTCGAGCACCACCGCGCCGACCAGCGGATTGGGGTGGACTCGGCCCCACCCGCGCCAGCCCAGCTCGAGTGCCCGCTGCATGACTGCGGCGTCGGTCACGTCCGTCGGCCCTCCGGGCTCACCCGGCAAACCGGACGCCGAGCGATCCGGAACGCACGTGGCCCATGATCCAGGTTTCCACGCCGTCGGCGGCGGCCGCGAATTGCGCCGCAGGGACCGCCTCCTGGGGAAGCACGGCGATCAGCCCCGCTCCGAGATTGAAGACCTCGCGCATTTCCGCCGTGGAGACCTTGCCGGCTTCCTGGAGGAGACGAAAGAGTGGCGGCCACGCCCAGCTGCCGGGGTCCACGACCGCCTCACAGCCGACGGGCAACACTCGCACGAGGTTGCCCGGGATCCCGCCACCCGTGATGTGCGCCAGGGCGTGGACCCCGCCGAGCACCGGCGTGACGGCGCGAGCGTAGCTCCGGTGCACCGCGAGGAAGGCCTCTGCCACGGTCTGCCCCAGGCCGGGCAACGGGTCGTGGACACCGAGCCCGAGGTCGTCCGCCGCGATCTTGCGCGCGAGGGTGTAGCCATTGGTGTGGAGACCGGTGGAGGCGTAGCCCAGCAGGACATCGCCAGGGCGCACCCCGTCGCCATGGAGCGCCTCATCCTCCTCGACCACGCCGACGATGGTGCCGGCCAGGTCGAAATGCCCCGAGGCGTAGAGCCCGGGCATCTGGGCCGTCTCGCCGCCGGCGAGATCCATCTCGTGCGCCCGGCAGCCCCGGGCCACGCCCTCGACGATGCCGGCCAGGACGTCGATGCCCAGCCCCGCGCCCGCGACATAATCCATGAACGCCAGCGGGCGCGCGCCGTGCACCAGGATGTCGTTGACGCTGTGATTGACCAGGCACTCGCCGACCGTGTCGTAGCGACCGGCCTGCTGCGCGACCAGCACCTTGGTGCCCACTCCGTCCGTGCTCATGACCAGCGTCGGGGCGCGCATCCCGGCCGGGAGGCGCACCATCCCGCCAAAGGCGCCGACCCGCCCCGCCGTGCGCGCCGTGCGGGTGCTCGCCACGAGGCGGCCGATGCGCTCCTTGACCGACTCGGCGTCGGCCAGGTCCACACCCGCCGCGGCGTACTGGCGCGGTTTGGCGGGGCGATTCACGGGACCCGTTCCGCCTGGACCACGTGGGTGAGATCGTGGAAGGCGCGCACCCGCTGCTCGACGTCCACCGTCGTGACGCCCTCGAATCCCTTGATCCCGAACTGCGACACGGCAAAGGAGCCCATCGCCGCCCCGTACACCATGGCGCGCCGCAGGTGGTCGCTGTCCACCTGCCCGGCGCGGGCCAGGTACCCCATGAAGCCGCCGGCGAAGGCGTCGCCGGCGCCGGTCGGATCGAAGACTTCCTCCAGGGGGAACGCCGGCACGTAGAAGGTGCGGCCCGGCTCGATCAGCAGCGCGCCGAACTCGCCCTGCTTGATGACCACGCGCTTCGGGCCGTGGGCCAGGATCCAGCGCCCGGCGCGGTGAATGTTCCAGTCGCCCGACAGCTCGCGCGCCTCGCCGTCGTTCACCATCAGGATGTCGACCCGCCGGAGCAAGTCCATCAGCGTCGACTTTTTGCTCTGGATCCAGTAGTTCATGGTGTCGCACACCACCAGCGTGGGCGATACGATCTGGTCCAGCACGCTGTGCTGCAACTCCGGGTCGATGTTCCCCAGGAAGACAAATCGGGCCCCATGAAGCGCCGGCGGGAGCCGCGGCTGGAACTGTGCAAAGACCCCGAGGCGCGTCTCCAGCGTTTCCCGGCTCTGCAGGTCGTAGGAGTACTTGCCCTTCCACCGGAAGCTCTCGCCGTCCGCCCGCTCCACACCACTCCAGTCGATGCCAAGGGGAGCGAGGCGCTCGAGTTCCTCGACCGGGTAGTCGTTTCCGATCACCCCGACGACGTGGACCCGATGCAGGAGTGCGCCGGCCACGCTGAAGTACACAGCGGAGCCGCCCAGCGCGTCCGCGGTTTCGCCGAAGGGGGTGTGGATCGAGTCGAGTGCCACGCTGCCAACGACGAGCAGGCTCATCGGGTCACATCCGGTCGGGGGCCGTCAGGCCGAGGAGGGTGAGGCCGTTGGCCAGGACAATGCGGGTGGCGCGCGCCAGCGCCAGGCGCGCGCGTTCCACCTCAGGTGGCTCGCCGAGCACGCGGCACTTGTGGTACCAGCCGTGGGTGAGTCGCGCGAGTTCCTCGAGATAGCCCGTCACGCGGTGGGGCTCCCGATCGCGGGCCGCCCGGGCGGTCAGGTCCGGAAACGCCGTCAGCTTTTTCAGAAGTTCCCGGTCTTCCGGCGCGGGCAGCCCGTCGAGGCGCACGTCGGCGTCCACGCGCTCCGGTGTGACCCCCGCGACTCGAAAGAGGCCGCTCATCCGGGCATGCGCCATCTGCACGTAAAAGACCGGATTCTCGTCGGTCTGGCTGGTGGCCAGGTCGAGGTCGAAGTTGAGTTGCGAGTCGCCACGACGCATCAGGAAGAAGTACCGGGCGGCGTCCGGCCCGACCTCCTCGATAAGGTCGCGCAAGGTGACGTACTCTCCCGAGCGCTTCGACATCTTCACCTCGGCGCCGCCCCGCAACACCTTCACCAGTTGCACCATGGCCACGTCGAAAAACTCGTCCGGATACCCCAGCGCGCGCAACGCCGCCCGCACCCGCGGGATGTAGCCGTGGTGGTCCGCGCCCCAGACGTCGATCACGCGGTCAAACCCGCGCTCGTGCTTGTCCACGTGATAGGCGATGTCCGGGAGAAAATAGGTATAGCTCCCGTCACTCTTCCGGAGCACGCGATCCTGGTCATCGCCGAAGTCGGTGGTCCGGAGCCAGAGCGCACCATCGCGCTCGAAGGTGAGCCCCCGGGAGTCGAGCAGCGCAAGCGTGGCCGGGATCGCCCCACGGTCGTAAATCGCCTGCTCCGAGGACATCACGTCGAAGCGAACGCCGAAGCTGGCCAGGTCGCGGTCCTGTTCCTCGCGCTGGATGACCTGCGCGAGCGCCCGACACCGGCGGACGCCCTCTTCCTCGGGCAGGTCGGCAAAGGCGCGCCCTTCCCGCTCCAGGACCTGCGCGGCGTTTTCGCGGAGGTACTCTCCGTGGTAGCCGCCCTCGGGGACGCTCGCGGTGCGACCGATGGCTTCCTGCACGCGCGCCCAGAGGCTCTGGCCCACCCGGTCGATCTGCACGCCAGCGTCGTTGATATAGAACTCACGCGTGACCTCGTGCCCGCTCCACTCGAGCAGCGCGGCGATGCCGTCGCCCAGCGCCGCGCCGCGGCCGTGCCCCACGTGCAGGGGCCCGGTGGGATTGGCGGAGACGAACTCAATGTTGACCCGGACACCCCGGCCGAAGTCGAGTGCACCATAGCGCGGGCCGGCATCGATGATGGCGCGAAGGGAGGCGGTGAGCTCGTCGGCGGCCAGCCAGAAGTTGATGAAGCCCGGCCCCGCGATTTCGGTCTTTTCGATGACGCCTGGGGGCAGGTCGAGCGCCTCGATAATCCGGCCGGCCAGCACCCGTGGCGGCGCCTTCTGCACCTTGGCCAGCACCATGGCCAGGTTGGTGGCCACATCGCCATGCCCCGCGTCCTTGGGACGCTCCACCACGAACGCGACGCCCTCGGCTCCCAGGGTCGCGGCCGCTCGTGCCAGTGCCTGGCGAAGCACCTCGCTCACTCCGCCGCCTTCTTGGGGGCGCCGGCAGCCTTCGGCCCCGCGTCCTTGGATGGCTTCGACTCCGACTTCGGCGCTTTCGCGCTGTCGGTTGCGCTCGTGCCCGCGTCTGCCTTGGCAGCTCCGGGAGCCACGGGAGCCACTCCCTCCCCCGACTCAGCCTTCCGGGCGCCCTTCCCATCCTTGCCGTAATCCGTGATATAGAAACCAGTTCCCTTGAAGTGCAGCCCGGCGCCACCGGAAATCTGGCGGACCGCTGGCTTGCCGCAGGTCGGACACTTGACCCGGGGCGACTCGGACATCTTGTGGATCTTCTCGAAGTTGTGGCCCGCAGTGCACTGATAGTCGTAGGTTGGCATGCCGCTCCGCCCGGTCTAAGTAAAGCCAAGCAACAAACTTAGCCGCTCGGGGAGCGGGGTTCAAGGAAGTCTCAGGGCGTGGGCCGATAGCTCCCCCAGACGCTCCGGAGCGCATCGCTGATCTCGCCCAGCGTGGCACGGCTTCGGACCGCTTCCATGATGGGCGGCATGAGAGGATCCGCCGTCCTGGCCGCGTCGCAGACTGCCTTGAGGGCCGTCGCGACCCGGGTGCCGTCCCGTCCTGCCCGCACCGCCGCCAGGCGCGCCCGTTGCCGGCCCGCCAGTTCCGCGAAATCCGGCATGGCGATGACCGGCGGCGCTGCCCCATCGGTGAACCGATTCACCCCCACGACCACCTGCCTCCCTGCCTCCTGCCGCTGCTGCGCCTCCCATGCGCTCCGCGCGATCGCGTCCTGGAAATGTCCCCGGGCCACCGCCTCGGCGGCGCCCCCGAGGGCATCGACCTCTTGAATGAGCCCCAGCGCCTCCGCCTCGATCCGGTCGGTCAGTGCCTCCACGTAATAGCTCCCGCCGAGCGGATCGATGACAGCCGCCACCCCACTTTCGAAGCCGAGAATTTGCTGCGTCCGGAGAGCGAGAGTGGCCGCATCGGCGGTCGGCAGGGTCAGCGCTTCGTCGTAGCCGTTGGTGTGGAGCGACTGGGTGCCGCCCAGCACCGCCGCGAGCGCCTGCACGGTGACCCGGACCACGTTGTTGAGCGGCTGCTGGGCTTGCAGGGTGACGCCTCCGGTCTGGGTGTGGAACCGGAGCCGTGCCGTCGTGTCATCGGCGCCGAAGCGTTCCTGCACCAGGCGCGCCCACAGGCGACGCGCCGCCCGAAACTTGGCGGCCTCCTCGAAGAGGTCGTTGTGCGCGGCGAAGAAAAAGGAGAGGCGCGGCCCGAAGCTATCCACCGGCAAGCCGGCCGCGATGCCGACCCGCACGTATTCCAGCGCGTTGGCCAGCGTGAAACCGATCTCCTGCGCGGCAGTGGCGCCCGCCTCGCGCATGTGGTAGCCGCTGATGGAGATCGGGTTGACATTCAGCCCGGCTTCGGTCACGTAGCGGAAAATGTCGCCGATCAGCCGCAGCGACGGACCCGGAGGAAAGATGTACGTGCCGCGGGCGATGTACTCCTTGAGGATGTCGTTTTGGATGGTCCCGCTCAGCGCCTCCGGCGGCACCCCCTGCTCCTCGCCCACCACGACATACATCGCGAGCAGGATGGCCGCCGTGGCGTTGATGGTCATCGAGGTGGAGACCTGATCCAGCGGAATGCCGCGAAACAACAGGGCCAGGTCCTCGACGGTGTCAATCGCCACGCCCACCCGTCCGACCTCCCCTTCCGCGAGCGGGTGATCGGAGTCGAGGCCCATCTGCGTCGGGAGGTCGAACGCCGTGGACAGCCCGGACTGGCCGGCCGCGAGAAGGTGGTGAAACCGCGCGTTCGTTTCCTCCGCGGTCCCGTAGCCGGCGTACTGGCGCATGGTCCAGAGCCGCTCGGTGTACATCGTGGGGTACGGGCCGCGGGTATACGGAAACCGCCCCGGCGCGCCAAGGTCCTGGTCGGGGTTGCCGGTCCAGTCGGCGGGGCTGTAGAGGGACTTCGGGTGTCGGTCAGGCATGGCGCTCAGGCCTCGAACTCCCGGATGGTCCGCGCCACGAACTCAACGTCGGCCTTTGACCCGATGGCCAGCGGCACCCGCTGGTGGAGGGATTCCGGCTGGAAATCGAGGATCCGGCGCACCCCGTCGGTGGCGGCGCCCCCGGCCTGCTCGGCAAGAAAGGCCATCGGGCTGCACTCGTAGAGCAGCCGGAGCTTGCCATTCGGGTGCTTGGTGTCGGCCGGGTAGAGGAAGATCCCACCGTTGATCAGGTTCCGGTGAAAATCGGCTACGAAGGCGCCGATGTACCGGCTGTTCTTCCCGGCGATCCGCTCCGGCGTGTCGCCGTGGAAGCCCCGCACCGCCATCTGCGTGCCCCGGCTCCACCGCGCGTAGTGGGATTCGTTGACGCTGTAGTACTTGCCGACCTCGGGCGTCCTGATATTGGGGTGCGACAGCAGGAATTCGCCGATGGTCGGGTCGAGCGTGAATCCGTGCACCCCCTGCCCCGTGGTGTACACCAGCATCGTGCTCGAGCCATACAGGACGTACCCCGCGGCCACCTGTCGATGCCCCGGCTGGAGCACGTCTTCCAGCGTGCCCCGGCCCTCCATCGACACCCGGCGATAGACGCTGAAGATGGTCCCCACCGAGGCGTTCGAGTCGATGTTGGACGACCCGTCGAGGGGATCGAACATGACCACGTACTTCCCGGCCGGGTACTCAGCGGGAATCGGGATCGGGGCGTCGTCCTCCTCGGACGCCATGACGCACACCCTCCCGGTGTGGTTCAGCGCGTTCTTGAGGATCTCGTTGGCGTACACGTCGAGTTTCTGTTGCTCTTCGCCCTGGACGTTCACCGTCCCCATGGCCCCGAGCACGTTCACCAGCCCCGCGCGCCGCGTGGCCGCGGCGATGAGCTTGGCGCCCAGCGCGATGTCATAGAGCAGGTTCGACAATTCCCCGGTGGCTTCCGGATACCGGTGTTCCTGGTCAATGATGAATCGCTCGATGGTCGTGACCGCCGTGGTTCCGATCATGGGTCGCTCACTGTGCGCGTGGCCACTCCCCGACGGGAGCGGATGGTCATGCTGCTGCCGTCTGTCCGGACCTCGATGCTGCCGTCCCGGTCGGTGCGGTACACCTCGACCGCCGCCCCGGCCAACCGACCGAGGGCCTCCGGCGAAGGATGCCCGTACCGATTGCCCTCGCCGACGCTGATGACCGCAACGGCGGGCCGCAGTTCCCGGAGCCATGGAGCGCCCGTGGCCCCGCGGCTCCCGTGATGACCGACCTTGAGCAGGTCCACCGGGCCGACCCGCCCCGCGAGGAGGGCCTCTACCGGCAACCCTGCATCGCCCGCCAGGATCGCGCGAAAGCTTCGATACTCGACGAGCAGGACCAGCGAATTCTCGTTGAGGTCGGTGCCCCACCCCACCCACGCCGTGTCCGGATGCAGTACGCGGAACCGCACGCTGTCGATCACAAAACTGTCGCCGCGCCGCGCTCGCATCCACGGTTCATCCAACTCATCGAGCTGGGCCAGGAACCCGGCGTACAGCGGGTCCGGCGTGCTCAACGCGGGGTCAATCACCTCACCCGCCGGGATCCGGTCGAGCACCGAGGGCACGCCGCCCAGGTGATCCGCATGGGCGTGGGACAGCACCAGCGCCTCAATCCTTCGCACCCCGTGCCGACGGAGGAACGGCACGACCACGCTCCGTCCGGCATCGGACGCGGGCCCGGTGGGCCCCGCGTCCACCAAGACCCAGTGCCCAGCGGGGGTCCGGATGGCCGCCGCATCGCCCTGACCCACATCGAGAAAATGTAACGCGAGTTCCGACCCCCCGTCAGGGCGGACACGGAGCGCCGGGAGGACGGCGCTGAGCAGCCACGCCCAGACCATCGCAGTGGCAACCCAACCCCACCGCCGGACGGCCTCCCCCCGTGTGGTCCGCCGGATGCTCCACACCACGGCCACCAGGAGGACGGCCCAGGGCGCCGCCGAAGGAATCGTGGCTGGCACCACGACGTGGCCGCCGGGCAGGGCGGCGCCCCACCGCGCCACCTCTTGCAGCAGTCCCAAGCCGATCCCCGCGCCGGCGGCGAGGGGCGACGCAAGGGATGGGAGCACCATGGCGACGAGCAGGCTGGCCACCACGGCGGGCACCACAAGCGCGGCCAGTGGGATGGCCACGAGGTTGAGCCCGAGCCCGGCCAGCGCGACCGTGCCGAGGGCCGCGGCGGTGACCGGCGCCGTGGCGAGGGTGGCCCCCGCCGAGCCGGAGAGCATCCGGAGGAGCGCGCTCTGGCCGAGCCGGCGATCACTCCACGCAGAGAATGTCATCGCTCCCCAGAGCGCGGTCACCGAGAGCCACCCGCCCAGGTCGAGCACGGCCCACGGGTCGAACAGCAACACCGCGAGTGCGGTCGCACCCAGGAGCGCCGCCCCCTGGGGCATTCGCTGTCGGACGCGTTGGACGGCCAGGAGGACCGTCAGCGCGGCGGCACGGGCGGCGGGGGCGGGCCAGCCCAGAAACAGGGTGTACGCCACCGCGAACAGGGCCGCGGCGAGTCCGGCGCGCCCCCGGCCGGTGCCGGCCAGACGGAGAAGCGCATAGACCCAGCCGGCCAACAGGCCCAGGTGGAATCCGCTGATTGACAGGAGATGGACCAGCCCCGACCCGGCAAAGTCCTCGAGCAGCCCGGGATCGAGATCGCCGCGCCGGCCGAGGACCAGGGCATCTACCAGCGGCGCTCTCTGGCCGTACAGCCGGGTTGCGCCGCCGTGGAGTGCGTTTCGAAGGTGATCTGCAGGGCCGGCGCGAAGGGTGAGCGTGCGCACCGCTGAGACGATAAGAATCCCGGCGGGCCGGTCGAATCGGCCAGGCCGCGGCCTCCACCGCCCGACGACCTCCATTTCGGCACCGGCGGGCGCCCGCAGCGTGCGGGGCCAGCGCACGGCAACGGTACCCCGGCATCCTGCCCCTGGAGCGGCCGCCTCGGTGCGGGAGCCTCCGGAATCCACCGGTTCCTCGGCGCGGAGCGCGAGCGTGACTGTGCCAGGAACCAGCCGGGCCGAACAACTCTCCCGATCCCGGTCCCGGGCGAGGCGCCCAGCGAGGATCCCGAGCACCAGCGCGGCGGGGCCGAGAAGCCGCCACGTTGCGCCGCGCGCCAACACCAGTGAGAGGGTGACCACCGCCACGCAGACCGGGGCCGGAAAACGCGCGAGGCCGGTCGCGAGACCGGCCCCGTAGGCGATGGCGATGCAGGCGGAGGCGGGGGCCCTCATGGCCCCGGGGCGCTCATGCGGGCGGCCTGGTGGCCCTGCCGCAGCGTGGCGACCTCGTCACCTTCCGAAAACCTTCCATGACGTTGATCTCGATGGTGACCCTGGTCTGGTCCTTGTCGAGATTCAGCTCGGTGACCACCGTCCCCTCCACGCTTGCCACGTACCGCGCGGGCAGGCGATTCAGGGCGTACACGAGCACATCACTCCGGCAGACTTCGCATCCGCAGAAGTCGGGAAAGTGACCCCGCAGCTGGTCATAGGACGCGACCACGTGCGCTTCGACAAGGTTGTGGATCATAGGACCGCCAGTTGGGGGGCGACCACTGCGCCGCTGAAGGTGGATCCCGTGGTGCCTGTCAACCGCACCGTGCGATACTCGCCGATGCTGCCCGCGGGGAGGTCGAGCACGACGAGCAGGTTGGACCGGGTGCGTCCGAGGAGGTGCCCGCCACGGCGCGCGGGACGCTCGACCAGCACCTCGTGCACGCTGCCGACACGGCCGGCATTCCGCCGGCGGGTCTGCCCGCGCACATGCGCGATGAGGCGCTGCAGCCGCTCGGCGCCGAGCGCCTCCGGCACCTGGCCCGGGATCCGGACGGCCGGGGTGCCCTCGCGGCGCGAATACAGAAAGGTATACGCCTCGTCGAATCCCGCCTCGTCCACAAGGGAGAGCGTCTCGGCGAAGTCCGCCTCCGATTCCCCCGGAAACCCCACGATCAGGTCGGTCGAGATGGTGATGCCCGGCATGGCCGCGCGGAGCTCGGCGACCACCTCGAGATACCGCGCACGGGTGTAGCGCCGGCGCATGCGCCGGAGGACCGTGTTCGATCCACTCTGCGCCGGGAGGTGCACATGCTCGCACACGGCGGGAGTCCCCACCATGGCCTCGATGACCCCTGGCGTGAAGTCCGTCGGGTAGGGGCTCGTAAAGCGGAGCCGGCGGACGCCGTCCACCGCGCCGACCGCACGAAGCAAGTCGCCGAAGTCGTGCGTCCCGTCGTGATAGCTGTTGACGGTCTGTCCGAGGAGGGTGACCTCGCTGGTGCCCGTGGCCGCCAGCGCCTCGACCTCCCGGACGACCTCCACCAAGCTGCGGCTCCGCTCCTTGCCGCGCGTGTACGGAACAATGCAGAAGGTGCACTTGTAATCGCACCCCCGCTGGACGGTCACGAAGGCCATCGGCCCGGTCTCGCGGGCTGGGGGAACGTCTTCATAATGTTCCCATGACCGGAACCCCGTGTCCATGACCCGGTCGCCGGCCAGCGCCTGCCTGATGAGGTCGGGCAATTCCCGGTACGCGTCGGGCCCGGCCACAAGATCGAGGCGGGGCACCTGCGTCAGCAGCTCCGCGCCCAGGCGCTGCGCCATGCAGCCGACGACGCCGAGGACCGTGCCCTCCCGCGTAAACCGCTGCAACTCTCCGACGCGCCCAAAGACCCGTTGTTCCGCGTTGTCGCGTACCGCGCAGGTATTCACCAGGAGCACGTCGGCGTCCTCCGGGTGGTCCGTGGCCACGAAGCCGTCCCGACCAAGCACGCCCAGGATCAAGGACGAGTCCGCCACGTTCATCTGGCAGCCGTAGGTCTCGATGTAGACCCGACGGATCATCAGAGGGGGCTCCACGTCAGGGCTTCAGGACGAGGCCGAGGGAGAGCACCCAGGCGTCCTCGGAAAACCCGCCATCCGCGCTCCTCCAGATCCGTTCGAGGGCCAGATCGACGGCGGCGTGCCCCTTGGCAAACCGCATACCGCTGCCCGCGGCCACGGCGAACTCCGACGGCTGTTGCCCTGGCACCAGCGGAAAGGGCAGCTGTGCGGTGCGCATGCCCACGCGGATCGGGAACGTGCCGGGCCGCGCTGGAGAGGTCGCGATTTCCGCCCCGACCGATGCCCGGAGCGCGTTGTCCGCCCCAATGCCTCCGACCGCCTGCAGCTTCGCATTCGCGTCCGACCAGGTGGAGTAGGCGACCTCGGCGTTGAGGATGCCCCGTCCGCCGAGGCGGTACTGGGCGCTGCCGGCGAACGACCACGGCAGTGAGAAATCGTACGCCTGAAGCGAATCGAGGTCGACGTTCATGGTGCCATCACGCCGAACCACGGCCGCGAGCAGCAGCGCTTCTGTCGGATGAAACACCGCGCCCAGGCTGAGGCCGATGGCGGTGTATGCCAGCTCGGAGCGCTGGCGGACATCCGAGAGCACACTGTCCGAAAAGGCCCGCCGGAGGGTGATGCGGTTGGACCCGGTGATGAAGTGGAAGCCGAATCCGAGCGCCAGCGTCTTGCCTTTTCGGTAGCCCACCGCCAGCCGGAGGTCGGAGACCCCTCCCTTGGACTCGAGGGAATCCCGATACTGCACCGGAACCCCTTCGACCAGCGTGGTGCCTGTGGTGACGGTGCCGAAGTCCCGGTCGGCGTAAGAGCCAAAGCTGCCGGACAGATACACCGGCGACTCCTTGACGCGATTGACAACGATGACATTGGGGAACCCGCCATCGGTAGCGGAGCCGGTGCCGCCCGGCGTCGTGCTCGTGCGCCAGTTCTGGAAGAAATTGAAGCCCGTGGTCAGCCCGACGACGGAAGTGATGGCGGCCGGGTTGGTGGCGGACAGGCCGTCCAACAGCGACAGGCTCCCACCCATTCCGACCGCCCGGGTTGAAAGGGGACCCTGGGGAATGCCCAGCCCGCGGATCCCGAAGATCGAGGACTGGGCCGCAGCGCCGCCGGTGACGCCGCACGTCAGCGCCAGAACAAGGGAAACGCGTCGCACTCAGGGCTCCTGGAATTCCAGCGGGACCACGTACGTGATGCGAAGCCGTGGGGCGCCGGAAGGGCTGCGGGTGGACGCGAACACCGGCCGCGTGAAGGAGGAGGCCTCGGGCTGGAGCGACAGGAAGAACGCCTGGGCCGGAGGGTTGTCCGGCACCTGCCAGGTCCGGACGAGGGTGACGACCTCCAGCGTCACGCTGTCGGTGGACCCCACAGTCAAAGCCGTGGAGGTCGCGAGCAGCGGGACGAGGGGTGACTTGGCTCCCTGGTCGCTCAGCACCCCGCGCGCGGTCACCGTCGTCCCGATGTTGGGCACACCCTGGATGGGCTCGATCGGGGTGAACAGTAACTCGGCCCGGAGGATTTCCACGTTCGTCAGGACGGCGGGAGGCACGTTGAACCGCACCAGGATCCGGGACGACGGCGCGCCGCCGAGCTGGAGCTGATCTGAATCGAGCGGTGGCGGATTCTGCTCAACGTAGGTGTCGAACGCGGGCACTCGCCTAATCGGACCGGGTTGCTTGGTGGAGTCCACCGCAGCGACGCTGATGTACGTGCTGATGGACGGCAGGAAAGTGGCTGCATTGGTACTCCCGAGCTCCACACCGGTGATGGAGTCGGCGGTCATCCCCACCGCGATGGCCAGCACGCCGCTGTCGGCAGGAAGGATATCGACCTTCGCGAGGTCGGCACCGGCGAAGACGGCGCGCAGGTTGCCGTTCTGCAGCGTGTCCGGCACCACCAGACTGTCGAGCAGAGTGCTTGGAGTGACGTAGCTCGCCACATCCGCATACGTCACCCCGCTGTCCACCGTGGCCGGGGCCCGATACAACTGGAGCACGATCCCGGTGGCATTGGCGTCGCGGGCCAGGACCCCGATGCTGATGACGACGCTGTCGATAGTGTAAGCGTAGAGTGAGTCCCCAATGCGGACGGAGTCGGGACGTACGCCGAATCGGACGGCCGCCAAGTATTGATCAGTCGGCTCCAGAGTCGAGACCAGGAGACCGGTTCCCTGCCCCGCAAAGACGTAGCCGGCGAACGAGCTGTCCCCGTCGAGCACCGCCTCCAGCACGGTGTCCCGCACCTGCACCACGCCACCAGGGCAGGTCTGCGGGCACACGCCCGGCGTCGTCAGGTCCTCCGAGCAGGCCAGCAGCCCGAGCAGGAGGACAATCCCCCGCGAACGACTCGTCAATCGCAGCATACCGACCCGGGAGAAGAAGATGATCAAGGTGTGTCGAGCCGGCGCGGGGTGAACGCATCCGGCAACAGCTCCGCCAACGTCCACTGCTGCTCCGCTGCCGGGCCCACGGCGCGGATCCGCAGGTCGAGGCCGAACTCGGCGAGCATCTGGCGACAGGCCCCGCAGGGGGACGCCGGCGGGTCGCAGTCACTCACCACGACGATCCGGCGAAACTCGCGCGCTCCCGCCGCCACGGCGGAGACCAGGGCGGTCCGCTCCGCACAGATGGTCAGCCCGTACGAGGCGTTCTCCACGTTGCAGCCGCTGAAGACGCGGCCGTCTGAGGCTTCCAGCGCGGCCCCGACCCGGAAACGGGAATACGGCGCATAGGCCAGGCGCTGCGCGGCGCGCGCCGCCTCGACCAGGGCATCAGCCATTCCAGATGTCTCCGAGGAAGGATCGGCCGGACTCCAGCGCGGAGACCCCGAGAAATTCCGCCACGGTCTGCCCGATATCCGCGAACGTCGCGCGCTCCCCAAGCGGTCCAGGCCGCACGCGGGGGCCGTGGACCAGGAGAGGGACCCGCTCCCGGGAGTGATCGGTGGACGGGGTCGTCGGGTCGTTGCCGTGATCCGCCGTAAAGATAACGAGGTCGTCTTCCCGCACCCGCGCCAGAAGCCCCGGCACCGCTCGATCCAGCTCCTGAAGCCCCGCCGCAAACCCCGGGACGTCGTTGCGATGCCCCCATGATTGGTCGAATTCGAGGATGTTCGCGAACAGCAGACCGCGGTGCATGGTCTCGAGCGCGAACGCCATCAGGTGGTAGCCTTCCGCGTTGGTCGCGGCGTGGATGCTCACGATGTTCCGGCCCGCGAAGAGGTCGTCCACCTTCCCGACCCCCAGCCGCGGCAGGTGGGCATCCGCCAGGCGGTCCAGGAGAGTCGGGCCCGGCGGCGGCAGGCTGATGTCCTGGCGATGCGCCGTGCGCGACCATGCTCCTGATTCGCCGATAAAGGGGCGCGCGATGACCCGCGACACGTCATGCGGAGGCCGCAGCAGTGCTCGGGCTTCGCGGCATGCCGCGTACAGCTCCCGCAGAGGGACCACCTCCTCGTGCGCGGCCACTTGGAAGACGCTGTCCGCGGAGGTGTACACGATCCAACGGCCCGTGCGCACGTGCTCGGACCCCAATTCCTCGAGAATGGCCGTCCCCGACGCCGCCTTGTTCCCGAGGACGCCCCGGCCCGTGCGGCGGGAGAACTCCCGCACGACCTCCTCCGGAAACCCCCTGGGATAGGTCGGAAACGGCCGAGTGAGGGTCAGGCCGCAAATTTCCCAGTGCCCGGTGGTGGAGTCCTTGCCCGCCCCGGCAGGCTGGCAGGAGCCCCAGGCCGCGGTGGGCGACCTGACCGCCGCCACACCGGGGAGCGGCGCACAACACCCGAGCCCCAGTGCCTCGAGCTCGGGCAGGGCCAGTCCGCCCACCGCCCGAAGCGTGTTGCCCAGCGTGTCGCTGCCGGCGTCACCGTAGGCGTCCGTGTCGTGGGCGGG
>Ga0315273_10000936_pt1 | contig 31990 bp, 24 predicted proteins | sample YL17G02_0_MG_FD_205753 | JGI IMG/M metagenome (GOLD analysis project Ga0315273, IMG submission 205753) | Sediment microbial communities from Yellowstone Lake, YNP, Wyoming, USA - YL17G02_0 | ecosystem: Environmental > Aquatic > Freshwater > Lake > Sediment | place: USA: Wyoming | collected...
CGCCCCGCCCGCGCCCGGCCCGCCGCCCCCGCCCCCGCGCCCCCCGCGCCCCCCCCCCCCCCCCCCCCCCCCCCCGCCCCCCCCGCCCCGCCCCCCCCCCCCCCCGCCGGCGCCCCCCGCTTTTTTTCGGTTTCCTTTTTCTAGAGGCACGCCATCGTCATCGCCATCGCAAACCCCGCCCATGCGCCCATCTTTTTCTATTTGCACGCGGTTTTGATGCCGGCCGTGGTGAGGAGAGAAAGAGGGCGGGCGTATGCGGTATTTACCTTGTATAGATCTTACATTTGTCATCATGTGTCAAGTAAAACAAAACAACAGAGTCCCGGTGTATGTGTGCAAGAGAGCGACGCGTGCAAGTTCCGCGCCCGCGCGTGCGTACCTCACATCGCAGGCAAGTCGTGTCGCCGGGTGCGGCGGCGCGCGGTGCATGGCTCTCTCGCAAAGTAAAAAAAAGCGCTTCCCCTGTGAGGGCCCCCTCTCAACATCATCATCCATCACCATCTTTCACATCTCATCACACTTTCCCTCGATCACGCCACCCGGAAGGTGTTGAGGGCGCCCTCCACGCCCCGGCTGGCGCCCTTGAAGAAACGCTGTGAACGGAAGAAAGAATAAAAAAGGAAAGGCGTGAAAAAAGGCATCCCAAGCGTGAAGGCAACAATCTCTGTAATATGACATTCTATCAGTTTTGTTATTTTTTGCTCCTACCTTGTCCCCCGTGATGGAGTGCTGGATAAAGAGGGCGCCGCCCGTGCCCACGCATGCGCTGATGAGGTGGTGGCGGCCGCCCTCGTCGCCGTCGGCCGTCCTAGAAAAAGGGGGGTGAGCGACAGATGAGGGCGCACAAGAGGGGGGACGAAAGGAAGAGGGCGGGCGGGCGGGGGCGCGGGGGGTTGGGGTTGGGGTGTGCAGACTCTCTCTTGCCCCGCGCGCCTCTCTCTCCCTGCCTGTCCCGCGCGTCACTCAATGCACCGTACTCACCGGGTCAGTACCTCGTACGTGTAATACTCCTTGCCCTCCACGGCCTTCGTCTCGACCTTCAGCAGGGACGCGGCCGCAATCTTGTTGGCCCCAAACCCGCCCTCCGATCTCGTCTCTCCGGTGAACGCGGCCGAATCGCCAAACAGCCAGGACACGGTCGCCAGGAACTCTTCGGGCGTGCCGTACCCCGATACGGCGGTCTTGCCCGGGGCGGGCGCGGAGTAAACGGACAGCGAGTTGGTCAGGTCGCCATTGTCCTGGAGGTTGAGCAGCAGGGCCGTCCCCGCCGGCGCGGGTGGCCGCTCCTTGGACGGGTTGTACTTGGCCGGGATGTTCAGGGAGAAGCCGTCGCCCTCGTACCTGGTGAAGCCCGTCGCGTTGGTGGGCGCGGACCCGAAGACGCGGGCGGCCTCCCCGTACGCCGCGGCCGCGGGGAGCGGGGACGAGGTGGTCGCAGCGGCCAGGGCGGCGAGCGACGAGGCCAGGCCGGCGAGGGCGGCCCGGCGGGAGGGCTGTGCGATGCAATTGTTTGCGTGGGGACTTTGTGAGGCTTGGGTTCCCCGCGTGCACCACCTGGGACGCGAGAGTGCAAGCCTGGCCCTGCCCCCTCCCGGGTGGCGAGAGCTCGACAGAGAGGCCCAATCGGCGCTGCGCGTGGCTGCTCCCCATTTCCACTCCCTCTCCCCTTCTCACCTCTCCAGCCGCCACCCCCGCCCGGACGACCACGCCGCTCCGGCGGGCGGTCGGGCGGGCAGTGAGGGAGGCGGGCGTGCGGATGGCCTGCATTGCGCGAAGTGGAGGAGACGCGGGGAGAGAGAGCCCCTAGCCGAGTTTTGGTGTGACGACCTCTTATCTCCTCTCCACTGTTTGTCTCCCTGTTTTGTGCCGGGGTGCCCTTTCCTTACACGCGCCCGTCGGTCACTCACTGGGAAAGGCCGCACACGATCAAACACGCAAACAAACATACACACCTCAAGGAAAGAAAAGGGAAAGGGTGCAGCCGGGGCGGTGTGCGAAAATACACCGCTCAAAACCCATCCATCCACGTCCGCGTTTCCTTAATCTTGCCGTTCACCTCAAGCACGCGCGGTCACGCGACCGTGAAGCTGTTGTAGATGCCCAGCGCGTCCTTGTCGACACCCTTGAACCAGCGCTGTGAGGTGATGGCGAAGGGAGAGGTCAAGGGAGAAGAGAGGGCGAGTGAGAAAAGAGATGAGGGTGGGTGGGTGGGTGACGACGCCCCATGCGCCCGTCCCTCCTTCCCAAGCGCGGCCGTACCTTGTCGCCGACGGTGACGTGGGCCATGTAAAGGATGCCGTTGCTGACGGAGGCGGTGACAAGGTGGTGGCGGCCGCCCTCATTGCCGTCGGCAGTCCTGAAGAAATAAGTTCGATGGTTGATGATGATGAAGATGAGGGGATTATAATTCGAGGTGCTCTCTCACTTCTCCGCCTCTCGCCCGTCCCTCTCTCTCTCTCTCTCTCTCTCTCTCTCTGCTCATTCCAGAAACTCACCGGGTCAGGATGTTGTACTTGTAGTAGGTCTTGCCCTTGGCGTCCTTGGCCTCCTGGACATCCAGCAGGGAGGCAGCAGCGACCTTGTTGGCGCCAAAGCCGCCCTCGGACCGGGTCTCCCCCATAAATACCTGCTCGCCCAGCAGGGGGCGAACGATCTCGTTGAGGAACTTGTCGGGCGCGCCGTAGCCGTCGATGGAGGAGGCGGTCGACTTGCGGGCGATGACGTCGACGTGGTTGACGGCGTCGCCGTTGTCCTCGTAGGTCAGGACAACGCCGGGGACGACTTGCTGGCGGCGGGGGTTCCACTTGGAGGGCAGGAGCAGGGCAAAGCCGTCGCCGGAGTAGGGAATGAAGCCGGTCGTGTTGGTGGCCTGGACGGGAGTGGTTGCGTGAGAGATGCGGCGTGAGCGAGACGTCGAATGTTCTTGATGGAGAAGAGGCGGGTTGGGCAGGGCAGGGGTCGAGCGCCTTATCCTTCTTCTTTCCCCGCCGCCGCCACCATTCGGGAATCTCCCACCCATTCCCATCGCACACACGCACCTTGCCGAACACGTTGGCGGCCTGGAACAAAACGGAAACGGTGCGGGATGTGGAGGAGTGAGTGTGCGCGGTCGTGAGAGAGAGCGGCCGCAAGAGATCGAGAGAAGCCCCCCCCCAAAAAACAGCGCTCGCTTTTCCTCATCACCACCCCAACTCACCTCGCCGTACGCGGCCTTGGACTCGCCGGCGCCGGTCACCAGGGCGGCCGCACCGGCTAGCAGGCCGAGGGCGGCGCGGCGCGGGACGGACTGTGTTTGTGGGGACGAGACGGAGAGAGAGGGGAGGGTGAGAAGAGTTTACCTCACCCTTTGTGGCGGACTCGGGGTGCCTCCCCAATGCGGGGCGGTCACCGGTTAAATCCTCCCAACGCCCACGCTGGGCGGGGCTGGAAGGGGTGACCCACCAGCATCCTGGTGAGACGGTGTGTGCGCCACACCACTCCACGGTTGCACACGACTGTACGCGCACCACCACTCGCCCGCGACCGGCGAGAGCGAGCCTATAAAAAGAAGAAGCAGTTTGCTCTCCTTACGCGCCCGCCACGCGCGGGCCGGGCAAGCGCAGCCGCCTCGGTCCACGTCCAGGAGGTAGGATAGAGATCTGGCTGATTGCTCGACAAGGTTTCAGGCCGGTCCGGGCGGGCCGCCCACGCCCCGCGCGGAGGGGCGGAGCAACCACTACAGCAAAACGCCGGCGCCGCTGCTTGGCTTGGCCCGCTCGCCGTGCTCGCCGCTGCCTCTCTCTTTCCTCTTACCTCCTCAGCCGACGCGCGGGCGACGACGGAAGAGCGGGCCGGCGCGACCGCGGCCTTCCGGCCGGACAGCAGGGTCGCCTTCTGCTGGGTCAGGGACAGCATGGTTGGGTGAAATGGGTGGGCGCGCGCGGGGAGAAATAAACAAAGGAAAAAAAGTGTGGGCCTGAAAGGGTCGGGCGAAAAGTTTTCCTTCCATTTCATTTCACGCCCAGCGCCCCGGCCACCGCCGCAGCCTTGGCCAGCAGGTCCGCCCCTGTCACCGAACCGCGCCCTATGCCATCTCCGCCCTCCCACCCCTCCCACTCTACCCCCACCGCCGCGCACAGGCGTTGCAACTCCTCCGCGAGGGCGTCGGGAGGCGCGGGCCCAGCGGGCTGCGGCAGGGAAGGCGCGCGCAGGGCGAACGCCGCCCCGCCCGCGGCCGCGCCCGGACCTAGCAGGGCGGTGCGGGCTTAGGCGACTAGGGCAGCCGCGGCTGCCCGGGCGGCCGCGTCGGGTGAGGATGAGGAGGCGGGCGCGGTCGCCGTGGCGCCCCTGGGCGGCAGGACACACACGCCCCCGGTGCAGCAGCCGGAGGAGATGTGAGGCGGTTGAGGCGCCGCCGCCACACTCCCGCCACCAACCCCTTCATTCCGCCACACCCGCACATGCGTCAGTTCGGCGTCCTCGTCCTCCAGGTGAGCCGCCCGCATGGACGCCACGACCCGGTTCGCCAGGGCAGCGGCGCCCATGTAGAGCGCCAACAGGGTGAGCGCGCCCGCCCGGCTGGCGCTGGCGAAGCGCAGCCACCCGCCGCCTGCGACCACGAAGTTGCCCAGGAGCAGCGGGAGGATGAGTGGGTAGGCGGCATGCACCAGGATGGCCCCCACCGTCACCATCCCGACCCCCAGCCGCACCAGGCTGTCCAAGCGCAATAAGTCGGGCGGCTGTGGGAAGAGCAGGGCGAGGAAGCGGCGGCGTGACCGGCGGACGGGGATGTGGTGGGTGGGGGAGGGCGGGTCGGGCGGGGCGCGGGGTGGGTGGGGCAGGTGCGTGGGTGGTGGGGGTGGGGCGGCCGGCGGCGGAGGGCTGGCTGCATCGGTCATGAGGGAGGTTGCAAAGCGAACAAAAAAACTGCGAGAGATGCGAGCTGATGGGGGTGAGATACCCTAGCGCCCGCACTTTTCAAGCCCGCAGACTTTTGTTAAAATAGTGGATGCGTGTACCTAGGGTGTGCATGTGAGGCAGGGCGTGCGGGTGTCGCCTACGGCGGCGTATACAAAAATGCGTGTGAGCGAGCGATTCGAGAGAGCAGAGAGAAAAGCGGGCTGACCTTCGCCACCTCTTATTCCATCATCTACCGCACGCGCACACCACCAAAATAGACCGACACAGTGAAGACAAAAGGTTCAAACACACTCTCGCAAACGCACAGCCCCGACCACCTCTCTGCATCCCGCTCAAACCTTGGCCTTGGCTGCCTTGGCACTCCCCACCCCCGTCCCCGCCTTCTCCCCACCCTTCTTCTTCCCGCCGCCGCCCCCGACCCCGCCACTCTCCTGCTCCGCCTGCCGCTGCGGCTCGAAGACATAGAAGGAGTAGATCGCATTGCGCCGCAGCTGGGCCATCATCTCCACAAACAGTTGGTACCCCTCCAGCTTGTACTCGGCCAGCGGGTCGCGCTGGGCATACCCTCTCAGCCCGACGGCCTGCTGCAGGAACTTCATGGCCTGCAGGTGCTCCTTCCACAGCGTGTCCGTCTGAGCGAGCACGAAGAAGCGGGCGGCGTCCGTGGACAGCCCCGCCTCGACAGCATTGATGGCGGCCACCTTGGCGCGGTAGGCTGCCAGGCCGCGGCCGCGGATGAACGCGCGCAGGGCCTCGTAATCGCCCGCCGCGTCCAGGTCCGCCGTGGAGGACGGCGCCGCCGCCGCCGCCGCATCGATGCCGGCCGCCGCGGCCAGGGACGCCGGCGTGATGGGTTCGCCGATCCCGTCCCCGCCCGCGACCAGGGCCGGGCAGTACTGCCCCAGCTTTGATGCGAGCGCCTCGAGCGGCCATTCCTTGGGCGGCAGGGCCGGGTCGACGTTGGCCTCCAGGATGTCGTCCACCGTCCGGGACGCGTACTCCTCGTACAGGGCCGCCAGGTCGCCCGCCTGCAGGGCCCGGCGCCGCTCCCCGTACACCCGGTCCCGTTGGGTGTTGAGGACTTGGTCAAACTCAAACAGTTGGCGGCGCGCGTCGAAGAAGTAGGCTTCCACCTTGCGCTGCGCCTCATTCAGCGCGTCCGTCAGCATGCGGGACTCGATCGGCAGGTCCTCGATGGAGAAGGCGGTCATGAGCCCCTTCACCTTGTCCCCACCGAACACGCGGAAGAGGGCGTCCTCCAAAGACAGGAAGAAGCGGGTGGAGCCGGGGTCGCCCTGGCGGCCTGCCCGTCCGCGCAGCTGGTTGTCTATGCGGCGGGACTCGTGGCGTTCCGTGCCGATGACGTGCAGGCCGCCGCAGGCGACGACGCCGGCCTTCTCGGCGGCGGTGACGGCCGCGTACTCGGCTTCCGCGGCCCGGAAGGCGGCCCGGAGGGCGAGGGTGGTGGGGTCGTCGCTGGGCGCACGCTCGCACGCGATGGCCAACCGGTCCTCCGCCTCCAGGTCGGCCAGCGCCCGCTCGCCCCAGGCGGCCACCGCCGTGGCCACCGCATCCTTGATCATGGCTTCCGTGCCCGCGGTCAGCGCACAGGGGAAAAGGTCCGGCGAAACGGCCCAGGAGGCACGGGGCTTGACGCGCGCGCCCACCCCGCTCCCCGCCGCGGCCTCGAGGGACGCGACCGCGCTCACGACCGCCGGCATCAGGTCCGCCCGCACCCGCAGGCGGGCCATGAACTCCGGGTTGCCGCCCAGCAGGATGTCCGTGCCCCGCCCGGCCATGTTGGTGGAGATGGTGACGGCCCCTTTCCGCCCGGCCTGGGCGACGACCTCGGCCTCCCGCTCCACATTTTCGGGCTTCGCGTTCAGCAGCTGGTGCTTGATGCCGGCCTCAGCCAGGGCGGCGCTCAGGGCCTCGCTCCGCTCCACGCTCGTCGTGCCCACCAGGACGGGCCGCCCGGACTCGGTCATGCGCTGCACCTCCGTCACCACCGCGCCCCACTTGCCGCCCTCAGTGCGGAAGACGACGTCCGGGTTGTCAGCCCGGGACGCGCCCCGGTTGGTGGGCACGGGCGTGACGTCCAGGTCGTAAATGGACGCAAACTCCTGGGCCTCGGTCGCGGCGGTGCCGGTCATGCCGGCCAGCTTCGGGAAGGCCCGGAAAAAGTTTTGGTAGGAAATGGAGGCCAGGGTGACCGTCTCGTTCTGGATGGGCAGCGTCTCCTTGGCCTCGATCGCCTGGTGCAGGCCGTCCCCCCACCGCCGGCCGGGCATCGTCCGCCCCGTGAACTCGTCGACGATGATGATCTCCTCGCCCCGGACAATGTAGTCCTTGTCCCGGATGTACAGCTCCTTCGCCTTGGTCGCGTTGATGAGGTAGGACGCCCACTGCTCGCGCGGGTCGTACAGGTCCTGGACGGCCAGCACGTCCTCGGCCGCCTCGTACCCGTCCTCCGTGAACAGCACGCTCTTTTGTTTCTCGTCCACCGTGTAGTGGACCTCCCGGGCCAGCGCGCCCGCCAGCTTGGCGGCCCGGTAGTACTTGTCGGACGGCTTGTCCGACGGCCCCGAAATGATCAGGGGCGTGCGGGCCTCGTCGATCAGGATGGAGTCCACCTCGTCAATGACACAGAAATTGAAGGGCCGCAGGACGAGGTCGTCCTTGACCTGCGCGAGGTTGTCGCGCAGGTAGTCAAACCCCAGCTCCGAGTTGGTGACGTAGGTGACGTCACACCCGTAGGCGGCCCGCCGGGCGGCCTCGCCCTGGCCCTGCTGGACCAGGCCGACGGTGAGGCCGAGGAAGCGGTGGACCTGACCGACCCACTCCGAGTCGCGGCGGGCGAGGTAATCGTTCACCGTGACCACGTGCACGCCCTCGCCGGAGAGGGCGTTCAGGTAGGCGGGCAGGACGGCCACCAGGGTCTTGCCCTCGCCCGTCCGCATCTCCGCGATCTGCCCCGCGTGCAGGACGGCCCCGCCGATGAGCTGGACGTCAAAGGGGCGCAGGCCGAGCACGCGGGCGGACGCCTCGCGCACGACCGCGAAGGCTTCAGGGAGGATGTCGTCCAGGGAGGCACCGGACGCAAGCTTGGACCGTAGGGCGGGCGTACGGGCGGCCAGGTCCGCGTCGGAGAGGGCGGCCATGGCCGGGGCGAGCGCGTTGGTCGCGTCGAGGACGGGCTGGGTGGGGAGATGGTGAACGGGGTGGGTGAGAGGGGGAGACAGCGGGCTAGGCCATTCCGCCCCCGCATTCCGGGTGCGGCGGGGCAGGTTACCAGCCTTTGCCCTGCCCCACCACGCACATTGGGAGAAACACGCTTTGAGACGTGCCTGGGGGGTGGGGCCAGGGCGCGGTGGGCGATGACTCGGACACACCCCACTGCCGGCAGTGGGCGCGCGGCCACACCACACCCGAGCGAGCGAGTCGGCTCGTCTAGCTTCTCTCTCTCTCCGCCTCCTCTCCTTACCTGGTACCGCTTGCGGGTGGCTTCCCCTTGGTCCACCGAAAACAGCTTGCCCAGCCCGCCAAAGACGGCGGCTTTCTGGGCGTCGCCCCGTTTCAATGAGGGGGCGCGAGCTGATGAGTGATGCGGCGGCGGCAGCGGCGTGCGGCCGGCGGCGTGCGGGCGTGGCGGCGCGGCGGCCGCGACGACGCCAACGGCTGGGTGAAAGCGCCGGGCCACACCAGACCGGCTGGAGCAGCCGGCCGTGGCGGCGGCGGGGGCCGGCATGGTGTGTTTGTGTGGCGAGGCGGGGAAGGGAGAAAAAGGCTCGGCTAGAAGAAATGAGCTCAGCTCAGCTGCCAACCTCAGAGTCACTCACTCTTGGCACGCACGCCCCGGAGAGCGCCAGGACCAGGGAGCTGAACGCACACACGGCGCTCAGCGACACGCATTGCCCCTCTCATGTCCCCCCTCCGCCCGACCTCAGGCGCGGCCGCCTCCACCTCCACCCCCGCTATCCCAATTGGCGGCGGTCTTCGCCGTGCCAGCCGTCTCTTCACGGCACACACGCCCCAGGGCGCGGTGAGGCGGTCATCCACCACCATCGCATCGGGCGACGGGTCGACTGCCTCATTTAACCGGCTTTGGCGGCGGCGGAATGGGGAGACGATTGGCCAGCAGACGACACCGGGCGTGGAGGCGGTGGCAGTCGTGCCGGCGCCGCTGCGGCCGACCGCTGCGGCGCACATGTGAGATAAATGAGAGTGGGGGGCGAATGCTGGCGACATGCCACAGACAATGCAGGCCAGTGGTATGCGTTGGTGCTGAACCACCCCTGTGGCTGTGGAAAGAGGGTCAGGAGCGACGCCCACCGCCCCTGCCCGCACTTGGGAGAAACACAACACACTAAAAAAAACATCACCCCTCTCCAGGCTGCTCATCCCGTTGTCGGGCGTCCTGTGCGCCGCCCTGGCCGTCCGGGCCGTCATCGCCGCCAACCTGGCGTCCGGACCGTCCGCGTCACCGCCCACAGTGGCGGCGGCGCGGGTGGACCCGGACGCGGCCAAGCGGGCAGCCCTGGCAAGGGAGCTGGCGACGACCGCTGCCCGCCCTGGCGGGGCCCGCGCCGCACGGGCGGCCGGCTTTTCCACCGCCCTGCTGTCCACCCGGGCCTCCGTCTCCCTGACCCGGGCCATCCAGGCCGCCGAATTCGGGGAGACGGCGGGCGCCATGGCGGAGCTGGACCGGGCCCTGCGCACACACGCGGAGGCGCGGGGTGGGGTGTCCCTGCCCTCCGGTGCAGGCGCGTCCGACAGGGCCCGCCTCTACTGCCTATTCCTCCAAAACACGGAGCTGCCTGCCGACTTCGGGTCCCTGCTGGCGTTGCGGGACCTGCTGCACATCAGTGGGCCGGACGCGGAGGCGCTGGAGGCGGAAATCCTGTCGAGTGGGGCCGACTTTTCGATTTGATGGGAAAGAGGATGGATGGATGGGTGGATGGATGGAAAAAGAGTGCAGCGCGTCGCGTTGTGCGCGCGCGCCGACTCCGAGCCTTTTTCTGTTTCTGTGTGTAAGGGACGCCAGCAGCCCCCGTGCCTGCATTGATTGGTTGAGCGAGTCTCCACCTCCGCGCGGGCGCACGGAGAGAGGGAGGTAGCCCCTACACACACAAAAAAAGCAAAAATAATGAGACGCCCCCCTCCTCTCCCCACACGCTTTCCATTTTCACCACCACCCGCCGCCGACCTGGGCCAGGAAAACGTCTAGCGTGTCCATGTCCTCCATGCCGAGCTGTTGTGGGGGTAAGATGAGGGAGAGAGAGGGTGTGAATGGAGTGTGGAGAGCACTTGGGTTTGCCATCCCCGCACCCCTCCCTTCCTCTCTCTTCTCCCTCTCCCCCTTCAGAGCAACTCACGTCTGCCGGCGTCTCCTGCCCGGTCAGGCGGACACCGTCAAACATGAAGGAGACGGTGTTGATGTCGACTGTGCATGGAGGGGAGAGGAGAGGAGGAGGGTGAGGAGGAGGGTGAGGGAGGACAAAAGAGGGCACAGGTGTGGTTTGCGCGACCTGTCCCACCCGCGCCCCATATGGAAAGGAAAAAAACACCCAGCCCTCTTTCTCTCTTCTCACCTCCCTGCCGCTCCGCGAACACTTTCATCAGCTTCTTGACCGCGGTCGTCCGCTTGGTCTTGAACTGGATGACGGCGCCGTCCTGGTGGTGAGGGAGATGGGTGGGAAGCAAAGTGAGAGTGAGGACAGCGAGCGATCCCTCTCAGCCCTGCCAAGTTTCAACGGCCTCTCTCTCGGAGTGCGGTCTTTCCCACACCCTCCACCAGAGACAGGCTGGACCTCTAAGCTCCTCTCCCCTTCCAAGCTCCTCTCCCCTTCCCCCCGGAGGAGATGAGGACACAGGTGTGCATGCGCGGGCGCGCGTCTTCTCTTTCGCTTGCGCCCATTCCCGCTCTCTCCCTTTTTTCTTTCTTTCTCTCACCTGCGTCTGCACTTTGATCGTCAGCATGTCGTCCGGAGCGGACCCGCCGCCGTCGGCGGCGGCGCCACCACCCTCAGGCTTGACACCGGGTGGGGGAGGGGACGCGTCGTCGGCCATGGCGTGTAGTGGGGAGGAGAAGGATGAGAGAGTGTTGCTAACGCGCAGTGCACTCTCTCATTCGTCTCGCAACTTGCAAGCGCAAGGTGGCTCGCGCACGCTCTTTGCTCGTGCCACCGTTTTACGCTCACCGGAGCTGTCTCCACAATGACGTGCTAGAGAGTCGTCGCAGCTCATTTAAAAAAAAAAAAGTCCCCCTTGAGAAACGGGCCGTGCAAAAAATAACGCGCGACCTTTGCTTTTCGCAAACCTCGCCCCTCCCTCTGTCCAGAAATCTCTATGCCGCCCTGCCGCCTCCTTGCCGGCCCCGCCGCCGCCCTCGCCCAGCTATCCCTCGCGTGCGTCGTCCTGGCCGCTCTCATGGCGAGGCGGGCTCGGGAACACCCGCGCCGCCCGCTGGGCGTTTGGGGCGCCGACGTCGGGAAGCAGATGCTGGGCGCGGGCGCAGCGCACGCGTCTGGCCTGCTGGTTTCGGTGGGCGCCGCTGCCGCCCAGGCTTCCGCAACGCCCGCCGCCGCCAGCGAGTGCGGATGGTACGCGATCGCCTTCAGTCTGGACACGCTGGTCGGGACCTGGCTGAGCCTGGCTTTCCACAGGGCCGCCGTCCGGTGGGCGGCGGCCCGGGTGGCCGGGTCGGCGGCCCCGCCCCCGCCCCCGCTCGCGCCTGCGCCCTCGCCGCCCCTGGCCGTGTCCTTCACCGAGGCGGTGTCCCGGTGTGGAGACTACGGGAAGCCGCCCTCGGCCGCCCTGTTCCTGCCCCAGGCGCTGGAGTGGGTGGGGTGCGTCCTGGCCGCCCGCGCCCTGTGCGCTCTCCTGGTCGCCCTCCTCCACACCCCGCTCGGCGCGGCCGCGGCGGGCGTGGACGCGCTCTTCGCCCGGGCTGGACCCACTGTTGAGCTGGCGGTCGTCATGGTGACGGGGCCGTTGGCGTGCAACGCGGTGCAGGCGCTCCTGCAGGACGCCGTGCTGGCCCGGCGGCGGCGCGTGGGTTTCACCATCCCGCCCGTCTCGCCGCGCGTGTCCGGAGCGGGAGGGGATGAGGGGCCGCCTCCGCCACCCGCACCGTCGGGCGACATGGAGGCACTGCTGACCCCGCTGCCGCCGGACCGGGTGACGCGGGGCGTGATTTGAGATGAAATGGAGAGGCGGGACACAGTTTGTTTTAGGGCTGTAAAAAAAAGGTAGTGTTTAAGACAAAAAGGTAACTACGGACGAAAGTGGCGGGTAGCGACCCTCACACACACCGCCCCGCCATGCGAGAGAGAGTGTGGAGCCGCTTGCGGTGAGAAAAATGCGCGGGAATGAAAAAAAAAAGGAAAAGTAGGGAAAGTGGGACACGCGGTGGCCTTCCAAAAGACAAAAAGCCACCAGCTCCAAAATAAGGGTTGAGAAAAATTCAAGGTGGAGGACTTCAAACGCACTCCCACGGCCGGGCCGGGGCGCGTGCGACCACACACGCACACACACACAAACACAAAGGCAAACGCGCACACACAAAACTGAAACGCACAAGGCACCGCGTCGCCCGAAGAGGAGCGAAAGCAGCACTACCGACCCATCATTCCTCCTCGCCCTCCTCTCCCCGGGGCGTGCCGGCCGACCAGGTCGCCGACCCCCCGGTCGCCCGCCGCACGTTGCCGCCGCCACCGCCGCCGCCCTCGGGCGGACTGGCCCCGCCGGCGGACGGGAAGGGCTCGGGCTCGCCCGCCCGCCCGTCTGGGCCCGCTTTGAAGAGCAGTGGGCGGCAGCGCTTGTCCTCGTGTAAAAGACTCGAGTGCTGAAAGTGCGAGACCAGGGCCGCCTTGCCCTGAATGCGCGCGTACGCGAGCTCGCACACTTTCTCAGAGTTGAACCGATCCCAGCGCCGGCCGTGAAAGCGGGCGTGCAGGCGGACGATGTGGGCCGGGTGCGTCAGGTTGATGAAGGCGTACCCGACCCCGCACCGGTTCTTGAAGTCGATGGGCAGGTAGAAAAAGTCGTACGTGCCCGCCGCGCCCGGGACGGCGTCAATGGCGGCCAGCAGCATTTTCTGGGTGTACTTGTTCGGGATGTGTTTGACCATGAGCGTGGTGCGCGGGTCGGCACCCGTGGCGCACCGGCCCAGGTCGAGGGCAAACAGGCGGGCCTGGGAGGCGCGGCGTTCCGCGTCCGCGCCCGGGTCGGCGGGGCGGCGGGAGAGGCGGCCGCCGGGAGGAGGGGCGGGGGTGGCCGCGGGGGGCGTCACACCCAGGGCGGATGAGGAGGAGGCGGGGCGGGCGGCGAGGAGGGCGCCCGCCGAGGCAGACCGGGCGCGGCCAGAGGAGAAAGGCGCGCCGCCGACGCCACCACCCCCAGCCGCCGCCGCAGCCGCCGCGGCGGCGGCCGTGAAGACGGCGTGCTGTTGGTGGGCGGCCGCCGCGGCGTGCTGGTGGGCGGCCAGGACTTGAAACACGTGGGCGGCGGCCGCGGCTGCGCCGGGCGGGGCGCTCACTGAGACGCCGCTGCCCACGCTACGCACGCCGGCCGCACCTCCGGCACCACCCGCAGCACAGACGGCCAGCAGGGCCTCCTGCTGGGCGGCGGCCATGGCGGCCGCCGCCGCGTACGGGTCGCCGCCGCCGCCGCCGCCGCCGCCGCCGGCAACGCCATACCCGCCCGACGTTGCCGCCAGGGCTGCCGCCAGGGCGGCTGGGCTTGGCGTGTGCGCGTGGTGGTGGTTGAGGTGGTGGTGGTGGGCGGCGGCGGCGGCCGCCGCCGCCGCCGCGGCCGCCGCGCCCGACGAGTCCCACCCGGCTGCCGCCAGGGCGACTGCCCGGTAAACGTCACCCAGGCTGCCGGTTGACACGGGGGTGGGCGGAAAGGGCGGCGGAGCGGGGGTTGGAGAAAAGCCAACACCAGACCCGCCGTCGACCGCCTGCCCGCCCAGAAAAGAAGGGGAGGCCGCCCCGCCTGCTGCCGCGGGAAATGCGCCGGCGGATGCGGCATGCCGCATGATGCTGGACGGCCCGACCGGTGCCTCCGCCCCGCTCCCTCCAGCCAGCAGGTCCGCTGCCGCGTCGGCCGCCGCCCGGGCATCGAAAAACTCGACCAGGGCCGCCCCCGGCGCGCCCGACAGGTGCGGGCGGACGCAGCGAACGTCCCCGTAGGCCGCCATCCGGGTGGCCAGGGCAGAGGGGGGCAGGGTGGCCAGGTCGTGGCGGCCGGCCAGGGTGATGACGCCCTCCGCGGTGGCGCCGCCGTCGTCGCCGGGGGTGGTGGCAGACGCGAATGAGACCGAGAGCGTGGCGTGCGGTTCACAGCCAGGCCGGCCTCCGCCGCCGCCCCCCTCCCCTCCGCCCGGCCCTGCCGTCCCGTGCAGGGAGTGGCAGGCCAGCAAGGCGGCGCGCAGGTCGTGGTACGCCACGACCACCGTCCCGGGCACGGCGGTCGGGGTCAGGGAGCGCAGGTCGCCATAGGGCTCCAGGGCCGCCCGAACCGCGTGGAGGGGCAGGGAGGGCGCAAAGCCGTGGACGAGGAGGGTCCGGGAGGGTGGGGGCCCACCCCCCGCGGAGGGCAAGGTCGGCAAGGCAGCCGCCGCGGCGGCCCGGGCGGCGGCGGCGGCGGCCGCGGCCGCCAACGCACCCGGCGCACCCCCACCACCGGGCGGGCAGTCGGCAGTGCCGCCCGGCCAGGAGGAGAGCCGGCCAGTCCCGCCGCCCGCGCCGACCAGGGACGCCACGGAATCGCCCCGGGCGGCGGCGGAAGGGCGGGCGGTGCCTGTGAGGCGTGCCTGCGCGTCCGTCACTCCTCCTCCCGCGGCGGTCACGGTCGCGGCGGCGGCGGCAGCGGCGGCGGCCAGGGCAGACGGGTGCGCGGCCACGGTCGCCGCCGTTGCCGCCGCCGCCTCGCGTGCCATGTATGCCCGCTCCCGCTCCGAGAAGGCGTCCTCCAAGGCGGCGGCCAGGGAGCCCGTCGACGCTCGGGCGGTGGGTGGGCGACCTATCCCGTGCGTCGCCGTGTGGAGGAGCAGGGCCGCGGAGGCGAGGTCTCCTGTGGACGCGGACGCGGCGCCCCCCGCACCCGCAGCACCCCCACCCCGCCCTGCCGTCGCGGCGGCGGCCGCGTCCAACGCCGCGGACGAGGGCCCGCCGCCGCCCAAGCCCAAGCGCCCTTCGAAGTCGGCGACCAGGGACGAGAAGGTGGCGGACGAGCTGTGGGCGCCGCCCAGGCTGGAGGCCGACGCGGATTCGGGCGGGGAGCGGCCAGTGAAGGGCGCAGCCGGGCCATCGAGGTGGTGGTGGTGGCCGTGGCCGTGGTGCTGCTGCGGGTAATCACTCGCCGCCAGCAAGTCCGCCGCAGACCCAAAGATGGTGCTGCCCGCGCCCGGTATGAGACCGCTGCCGTACCCGGACAGGGAGGTGGCAGACCCGCCCGCAGAGGAGGCGAGGGCGTCGTCGGAGGGCGGGATGGCCGCCAGCGCAGCCGTGGCCACCGCCGCCGCCGCCGCGGCGGCCCGGCGGCGGTGCCCCAACGGTAGCGCCGCCGAGGGGGCGAGCGGGGCGGCGTCCTCACCGCCGCCCACCTCCGCCCCGCCCGTGGATTCCAGGTGGGCGAGGGCGGCGGTCAGGTCCGGGTGGGAGCCGTCCTGGAATGAAGGGAGAGGAGAGAGAGAGGGCGAGAGGGGGTGAGCGAGGGTGGCGGGCGGGCGGGAGGGCGAGCGAGGGGGAACGCGGCTGTAGCTAGCGGCGGCCGGTGAGTGAATGTGTTGCCCTCCCCCTCCTCTCTCCTCCCATCCCATCCCCTCTTACCTGCGGCCACCCAGATCCCAGCAGGCCGGCCAGGGAGGGGGCGGACACGTCATCGCTCGGGTCGGCGGCCGCCCAGGGCAGGTCGGCCATGGGAAGTGACCTGTTTGGGTTGAGAGGGAAAAAAAAAGCGCGCGCGCGCGTGAGCGGAGGAGTGGTGGTCGAGAGAGCTCCCCCATCCGGGGGGGAGGTTCGTGGGCGGGCAGGGGGTCCGAGCGCGCGTGCAAAACATGCACCGGCTAGCCAAGCCATGCCTCTGTCCCTGCGTGCGTGTGGATCAGAGCATGTGCCAGGCAGCGTCGATGGAACCGGGCTTCACAGGGACCGGGTCGGCGGCGCGCAGTTTTTTTTTTTTTTTTTTTTTTTTTTTTTTTCCAGCAGACGTTTTTTTTTTTTCACGTGTGCCCAGGGCGATGCTGGGGCGTGGCTCCCGCCCGGGCCCGCGCGGCCTTTCTACCAATCTTTTACCCAGTCATCCAGGTCATTCCTGGGGAAGGTAAAAATGAGGCGCCGCCAGCGTCCAAGCCATCCCCCCGAGAGGGCACTGCACTCGACCTGCCGCTCCGCGGAAGCGTTGCTCGACTCACCTGTGCCTGCTTTCAGGGCCTGCGAGTTCCACCCAGCACTCTCTTTGTGGAGAGATAGGCCAGGGAGCACCAAAGGCCGGGCGTGTGCGTGCGTTCGTGGATGTGGAGCCCGCGCGCGGCCTGTTCCAAGAGGCGCGGAAGGCGCAGTAAGGGGGGAATGGTGACAAAACACGACCATCGAAAATCGCCCATCCAATCATTGTTCAGGGGGCCACCCCACCGTTGGCCACCGCCTGCACGGCCGCCGCCGCCGCCGCCCGCACGTACACGACCTCCTTGCCCGCACCCACCCGCACGGCCTTCTTGCCATCCCCGCCGCCACCTGCACCACCCGCCTCGCCTTCCTCCTCCTCCTCCTCCTCCTCCTCGCCCTCGCCAAACGAGTCCCAGGACGCGAGCCGGGTCAGCCCGCCCCGCCCGTCCCGCACGATCGCGGCCGCGCGGAAGGGCGGCGTCTTGCCCGCCGCCCGGGCCGCCTCGCCCGAGACGTGGGCGGCCCAGGCGCCGGCCAGCTGGGCGCGGCGGGTCTCTAGGGAGCCCGTGTACCCGCACGAGATGCGGAGGAGGCCGTCCGACAGGCCGACCGCCGCCCGCTTCTCCTCCGGCATTTCGGAGGACGTCGACGCGCCCGAAACGCTCAGCAGGGTCTCGTGGTAGCCCAGGGAGACTGCCATGAGGCCGAAGCCGGCCTTGTTTTGGAGGCGCTCCATCAGCCGCTCCGCCGCGGCGCGCGACCCGGCGTCCAGGGTGAGCACGCCGCCGCTGCCGTACCCGGGGTTGACCAGGCGGGCCCACCGGTCGGCATGCGGGTGGGAGGCTAGGCCCGGGTACCGCACGCTTGCGCCCGCGGCCTGGAGGGCGGTCGCAAAGGCGAGCGCCCGCCGGCCCTGCTCCCGCACGCGCAGGCCGAGGTGGGGCAGGCGCAGGCCCAGCTCGGCCGCCGTCTTGGCGTCCAGCGTCGGGCCCGTCACCATGATCGGGCCCAGCCGCATGTCCATCAGCGAGGCGATGAAGGCGGACGTGCCACACACCGCGCCCGCCAGCACGTCCGACGCGCCGGAGATGCCCTTGGTCATGGAGTGGATGACGATGTCCGCGCCCCACCGGGCGGGCGTGACGGCCAGCGGGGCAAAGGTGTTGTCGACGATGAAGGTGGCGCCCGCCGCGTGGGCGAGGGAGGCCAGGGCCGGCAGGTCCGGGACGACCAGCGTCGGGTTGGACAGGGTCTCGCAGTAGACAGCCTTGGCGCCCGGGTTGGCTTCCAGTGCGGCCCCGACGGCGGCCGAGTCGGCCGCGTCCACCCACACCGTCTTGATGCCGCACTTGGCTGGCAGAAAGTCGGCCAGCAGGGCGTACGTGCCGCCGTAGATGGCGTCCGCGGCGATGATGGTGTCACCCGCATTGCAGACGCTGAGCAGGGCGACGACGATGGCCGACATGCCGGACGCGGTCGCGTAGGCGGCCTCCGTGCCCTCCATCGCCGCCAGCTGGCGTGCCAGGGCGAGCGTGGTCGGGTTGAAGTTGCGGGCGTACGCGAAGCACCCACTGTTTTCGGGGGTGACCTGGCCGGAGAAGATGCCGGAGAGGGTGTCGGACCGGAGGACTGGAAATTGGGAGAGGGGAGGAGAGGTTGGAGGAGACAAGTCAGCGCGCCCCGCTTGTCTGTCTCTCTTTCTAAACCCTCGTTGTGCACGCGCGCGTCACGACCCCACCACCCGCCCCAACGCTGCGTGCGCGCCCCGGGTTCGTCAAATAGTGCCTCCCCCCCCTCTTACCCGTGAAGGTGGTGGAGGCTTCAATGCTGGGGTTGACGCCGCCAAACTGAAAAGGAAGGAGAGAGTCAGCGCGCAGCGAATTTCGGAGACAGCAAGCGCGCGCGGCGGCCGGCGCGGCGTACGTCGAGAGACACCACTCACACTCGGCGGTATTGGCCAGCATCCTGGGGCATGCACCGGGCAGGGCGGTTGGGCACCGGACGGGAGTGGAGGGGCCCCCCCAGGAGGCGTTAAAGGCCTCCTTGGGGAACGCCCCGACCCCCGACGCACTCAACAACGCACATCAACCCCAAAAAAAACAAAAATCACACACCTCGCCAAACTCCCGCTTCGCACTGGCAAGCGCGTCCTCCGGGTCCCAGTGCGGGGAAGTGGGTGACACGGTGGGAGGGCGCATAAGTGAGTGAGGTGAGGAAACACGGAGAAAAATGAAATAGAAGTGAGGTAAAAGGCGAGGGCGAGGAGAAGACAAAGGTCGTATTTTCCCCGCACGCCGCGCTCTCCTTTGCGTCCACGCCCTTCCAAGGCCTGACGTCCCGAGAGCCTACAAACACACACATTCCCGAACAAACACACACACACACACACACACACACACACACACACACACACACACACACAGAGGGAGAGAGAGACCTGGAGGGATGCTGCCCAACCGCCGTGCGTGTGCGGTCGCCGCCGCTGCCTGCCTCGCGGCGACGACCTGCTGGGCCGCCACCCCGCCGCCGCCGCTTCCTCGTCCCACGTCTTTATCCTGCCCGACGGCCGCCGCCACGCTCGCCGCGCTCGCCCCTGCCTGGTACGCCATCCTGAAGAAAGCGGGCAACGGGCCCCTCCTGGCCGGCACGGCACCCCTGCGCGGCGGCCTGACCCTCTTTGCCCCGACCGACGCTGCGCTCGCGCGTGCGGGCGCGGTAGACACGGCTTGGGCGCCGGGCGTCGCCGGCTCGCCCACCGCGCCGCCGGGAAGCGTTGCCGCCCTGCTCGCGGCTGCTCCAGCAGCGGGGGCTGTCTTAATTTCGGGGCATGCGGTCAGGGGCACGCTGCGGGCGGCCGACCTGATGGGTGGAGGAGACCGGTCCTTGCAAACGCTGGCGACCAGAAAGCTGCCGGGGCGCTTTGATGAGGGGCTGATGCTCCAGGCCATGAGCGGCGCACGCGCACCCACGCCCCTGATTACGTCTGCCGGCGGGGTGACGGCTGCCCTGGTCGGGCCCGACGCGGGTGGCGGCTGCGATGGCAGGGTCGCAATCCATCTGGTTGACGCTGTGCTGCTCCCTTTTGAGCCATTCAAGGGTGGGGCTGGGAAAGGTGGGGATGGCGGCTGACAGAGGGGCAGGCAGAAAGAGAGAGGAGAGCGGCCTTGTGTGCGTTGTGTGTGACTATATGCTGCGCGCACTGTCGAGTCTTTCAACCTCCTCCTCCTGCTTTTCCCAGCGCTGCCGCGCACGCGGCCCGCACTTTGAAGTTCTCATCCCCCGCCGCCGCCGCCTCGAGCACCGCCCGCAGTTGCGCCGCCTCACAGCCGTACACTTCCCGGACGACCGACCCACCCAGCGCCCGCCCCGCCGCCGCCGCCGCATTCCACCGCCCTTTGGCGGCCTTGCCCGCCTCCACCTCGCCAGCAAGGGCTAGCAGGGCCGGCCCCGCCCACGGCGCGGGCGCCAGGCCGGGTGGCCACGCGTCCGCGGCCGCGAGGGCATAGCCCAGCGCCCGCAATGCTCCGGGCACAGCCGGCGGGCCCCCCACCCCGCGCGCCAGGCAGGTGGCCGCCCCAGCGACGAGGGCGGCCAGGTCTGGCGGCAGGGGGGCCGCGGCCTCAGCAAACGCCGCCAGCGCCGCGGCGCTCGCCGCCCGGACGACGCCCGCACCGTCATGGGATGCCCGGGCCAGCAGGTCACCCAACTGGGCCGACTTGGGCGGGGGCGGACTGCCGGTGGACCACAGGTGGCGGGCCAGGGCGGAGAGGAGGCCCAGCGCCGCCGCCCGGACGGGCGGGGCCGGGTCGCCCGCGCCGGCGTCCACGGCCTCCCACACGGCCTCCGCTGATGGCGCCCCGTCGCCGGCGATGCCGCCGGAGGCGGCGAGGTCGAGAGCGGCGGCGCGCAAGGTTGGTGGGCGGGCTGGGGTCAGGGCGGACGGAAGGGCGCGCGCCCAGGCGCGGCGGGCCAGGGCGGCGGCCCCGCTGTCGCGGCCCTTACCTACCAGCGCGGCCAGCGCGCCCAGCGCCAGGCCCGCCCGGGCGGCCGCGGCGTCGCCTCCCTCCTCCAGGTCCGCCTCTACCAGGTCCAGGAGTCCCGGGCCGGCGGCGGCGGCGAGGGCGGCGGCGGCCCCCGCGTCCCGGCCCGCGGACAGGGAGATGGAGCGGAGGGCGGCGAGCGCGTCACGCCGGGCGAGGGCCGGCCACCCGGGCCCCGCGCAGGCCAGCAAGGCCGGCGCGGCGGGCGCCAGGTCCGCCCCCGCTGCCGCCGCGGCGACCAGCGCCCCGCATGCCGCGGCGACCAGGCCGCCCGCGTCGGCCGGCGAGCGGTCGCCCGCGCCCAGCAGCCGCCCGGACGCGGCGCGCACGCCAGCGGGCAGCGCGCTGCCAGCAAGCCCGGCCAGCCGCGCCCACGGCAGGGCGGCCACCGCGCCGCCCCAGGCCCGCAAAGCCGCGGCCGCAACCGCATGGGCGGGGTCACCCTCCGCGCCTGCCACCGCGTGGCCCACCGCGCCCGTCGCCGCCCGGCCCAGGGCACGGGAGAGGGAGGTGAAGGCGCCTTCTCCTATTCCCGCGCCACCACCGCCACTCCCGTCGTCCGCCACCGCCCAGAACGCTCGGGCGCGGGGGCCATCAAACAAGGACGCCACCGCCGCATGGGCGGCAGCCCGGACGCGGGGGCAGGGATCCCGGAGGGACACGTCGGAGAGGGTCAGGGCATGGTGCAGCGACAAAGAAGAAGAAGCAGGCGGCGAGGTTGTCGAAGGCCCTCGCCCGGGCAGGAGCAGGGTCCACGCCGCCGCCAGCGCCCGGGCGTCCGCCCGCGCCGCCGCGGACACGCACCGGCACGCGGCCGCCCGGGCCTTGGCGGACGCGGACGAGTCGCCGCCCGACCCGCCCGCATCCGAGGATCCGGACGCGCTGTTGCTGGCGGTCGCGGCCCGGGCATGAGGGGGGCGGTAGGACGGAGGGGGTGCGTCCGCCCGCGCTGGCGCCCTTCCCACCACGCCCAGCCCCCACCCCTGCCGCAGGATGGTGACCGTGCCAACACCGTCCAGGGCCGACGCCGCATCCGCCCCGCCCGCGGCCAGGACAGCCTCCAGCGCGCCCAGGGCGGTCGCGGCTGAGCGCGGGGCGGGCGGGGTGGTGGCCAGGGCGGCGGCCGCGGCGGCCAGGCAGGCGGCCGCGGCGGCGGCCAGATCAGCAGCTCTCAAGCCTGCTGCATGCTCGGTCACGTACCCGGCCAGCCCCCGGGCGGCCTGGGCGCGGGCGCCGACGGCGGCGGACGGGGATGGCAGTGGGGCGGCGGAGAGCAGAAGGTTGCGCGCGCTCGCCGGCGCGTTGCTGCCCCCCTTTGTGTCGGCCAGGAGGCGGGCCAACGCGGTTGTCAGGTCGCCCACGCCCGGGCGGAGGCAGGAGATGTGTTGAGGAGCCGGCACTGTGGGTGGCGGCGGAGGTGGGGCGGGACCGCTCATGGGCGCGCTGGCGAGCGCGCGCAAGCGCGAGCAAAAAAAGTTTGCTCTCTGCTAGACAATGAACAACGCAACGACGCGTATTCATATTTCCCCACTTCTCTTTTCCGGCGTGCCCTAGAGCTCTCTGCTCGTGCTGCTCTATTTCCACACTCATTCCCACACACCACACACACCAAATGGCTGCCACGACTTTCGCGCCGGCCGCTCGCCTGGGTGCGCCCCGGGCCGCGCCCGCCGCGCCGGTCAAGAAGATCGGCCGCCCCGCGGCTCTCGTGGTCTCCCGCCGCGGCGCCGCCCTGGCCGCCCCGCTCTCCCGCCGGCCGGTGCGGGCGGCGGCTGGCGAGACCGAGACGGCGGCTGGTGAGCTGGGAGGCGTGGGATACAGAGAGAGGCGACGCGTGCCTGTCGAGAGAGCGGCGAGAGGGTGCCCAGTCGCCCGGGCATCGGTGGCGAGAGAAGCTGGGCGGCCTTGTGTGGGTGGCGCGCCCTGTCCCGTTCCCTTCACGATCGCGAGGACCGGCACTCTCAGTCTCGGCCCGGGGATGGGAGCGGGCATGAGGCGCGCGCCCACTCAGATGGCCGGTCGTTTCACACCGCCGGCGCTCTCGCCGTCGTCGGAGGGTCAGGCCGTTTTTTTTTTTTGGTCGAGAGGGCCTGCTCGCTGTGCGAGCGCACCCTTGTCGCGGCCAGGGGCGTTTGCTCCACAGCAGCAGAGATGGCCTGCCCCCGCGCCTGGGGTGGGGGCGGGAGGTGGTGAGGGCAGGGGACGTATTGCCCGAAAAGAGACTGGAGGCCGTGGTGCCTCCTTATCCCTCTCCCGCCCGCCCGGTGCACCACCACCAGCCAGCATCCCTCCCTCCTCTCTCCGCCAAGAAAGCGGACCGGACGCGCGTTCTCCGCACACACACTCATCCTTCCTCCTTCCCCCCCCCTCTCCCCGCCCCAACCCCCCCTATCCTCTTCGCAGCCGGCCCCGTCACGGACGCGACCTGGGATGAGGCCGTCCTGAAGGCCGACGTCCCCGTCCTCGTCGACTTCTGGGCGCCCTGGTGCGGGCCCTGCCGCATGATCGCGCCCATCATCGACGAGCTGGCCGTCGAGTACAAGGGCAAGATCAAGGCGGTGCGTGCTGAAGGGGGATTCTTGCAGGGGAGGGCGGGGCGTGGCGTGTGCGTGGGGTGCCCTCTCGACGGAGGGCAGAGGAAAGAGAAGGCTCTCTTTCACTCACCCCCATTCCGTTTTGCTTCCGTTTTGCTCCCTCCCTCCACAGTACAAGCTCAACACGGACGAGTCCCCGTCCATCGCCACCGAGTACGGCATCCGGTCTATCCCCACGGTCATGCTGTTCAAGGGCGGCCAGAAGGTGGAGGTCGTCATCGGGGCGGTGCCCAAGTCGTCCCTCGTCCAGACGGTCGAGAAATACCTTTGAATGGTGAAACACACCGGTTTGTGACTCCCCTTTTTTTGAGACTGGCTGGAGGCTTTTGTGAGCGCAGGTGGTGTGCGCGGCATCTGGGCGTGTGCGTGTGTGTGGGCGTGTGGGCGTGTCTTTTTTGTGGGCGATAAAAGCGACGTGCAGCCGGGGGGCGGCGGGGGAAAAGAGTAACTGAGAGAGAGGACAGGTGGGTGAGGAGAGTGTGTGGGTTGTGATGGAAGGAACAACGGCGAGCTGGCTTCTTCCATGCCTTCATCTCTGTTTACACGAGCCCTTCGTTGCGCCAATCGCAGCGCAGGTCGAGGAGGTGGTCGTCAAAGTCCGAAAGGGCAGCCGCCCCGCGTCCGGGCGCCATCAGGGCGGCCCTGATCAGATCGCCCAGCCCGGGCGGGGTCTTCAACAGGGCGGCCGCCGCCGGCGCCCACTGCCCGCCACTGCCGGCCTTGGCCCCGTCAGGGCGGGTCCACAAGGTCACCAGGCCAGGGGCGGGCCGGCCCGCGGCCAGGTCGCCCAGGGCGGCGCCGCTGAGCACGAGGGCGAACGGCGGCGAGGATGTTGTCGGGCCGCCACCCGCCTCCCCTGCCATCCCTGCCCTCGCCACCGCGTCCGCGGCGGCCCGGCCGCCACACCGGGCCAGGTCACCATCGTCCGGGCGCTCGTTGGCCTGGTAGTACCCCACCAGGCGCAATCCGCGGGAGCGGGCGTAGGCGTCGGCCTATGTGTGACAGGAATGTGATGTGGATGCAAGGTTAAGAAAGCGAGGGGGGCACTGACCGCGCCGCGCCATCATCTCTCTCTCTCTCTCTCTCTCTCGTCCTGCTCCTCCCTTACCTGACACAGCCCAACTTCCAGCATGGGCGCCAGGCCTAGGCCCGAATGGAGGAGCGGGATCGCGTCGACGACGCGGACAGAGGAAGACGCATCGGCGCCGGCGTCCTCCGCTCCTCCCTCCCCATCAACAACAACATCCCGCCCCAACAGCACCCCGCACACGGGCGAGGCCGGGTACTTGGCGGCATGAAGGGCCAGCTTAATGAGCGGGGTGGTGGCCAGGTCGATGGTCATCGGCGTGGCTTGTGCGGCGGGGCTTGGGGCGCGAGGTGAGGAGAGGTGCGAAAGAGGGAAGAGTGCATATATGCGCTGCACTCGCGGTCGGGCACACGTGCGAGGTTGATTTGGTCTTCCGTTTTTTTTTTTGCGCTTTCCCCTACCCGCACAGAGGGGCGAACTCGCGCACACGGACCCGCACGCACAAAATGCCACGCCCCCTGACCTGCTCACCCTGCTGCACGTCCGGGCGGGGTGGCGGCAGGGGCCGCCCAGGAGCCACGCTCCTTGCGCGCGTCGCCGCTGCCGACCCCGCCTCCGTGCCCCCTCCTTTCACCCACCCGCCTTCCTTCCAGGACGCCGGCGCCGTCGTCGCTCCGCAGCTCCTGGTCATGCGGGCGCCGATGGTGCTGTTCACAGACCCTCCACCTGTCGCGCCTTCCTTGGTTGACAACCCAGCCACATCTTTTAAGCCCGTCCTGAGCCCTCGTGTGGCGGCCGCTGCCGCCTTTGCATCCGTTCCGCCCGTTGTGTTCTGGGTCCGCATCGCCCTCAACACGCGAAGGGTGGCGAAGGAGGCAGAGGACAAGGAGGCGGCCAAGGAGGCGGCAAGGCTGCAATTGTTGGCGAGGCTGTCTCCGGGGAAGCAGCGGCAGGCCGAGCAATGAAGAATGAGGCGGGGCGTGGCTTGGGTTATTAGTTGGTCGTTGTTGTGTTCATCTTGTGTTCATCTACACGCGCGCTCCCTACTTTTCATCCACCCTCACCGCTCCAGCAGGAGCACCGATTCCACGTGGGCGGTGTGCGGAAACAGGTCGACCGCCAGCGACCTGACCGGCCGGAACGCATCACCACCACCGCCACCACCGCCCGCACACAACCGCACCGCGTCCGCGACCTGGGAGTCGACGTTGCAGGACACGTACACGATCCGCCTGATGCCGCCACACCCCCGCAGGGCGGCGCACACTTTCGGGTGCAAGCCTGCCCGGGGCGGGTCCACAATGGCGATCAGATTGGGCGGGTGGTGAGGATTCTTCGCTTTGTCAAGGAGCCCGGCCATCACGTCCTCCGCCCGCCCGGCGATAAAGGTGCATGCCGCCTCATCGAGGCCGTTGGCCCGCGCATTGGCCACCGCGTCGGCGATGGCGGCCGGCGTAATGTCGACGCCCAGGACGCGCGTGCCGACCTCACCACCCCCCGCGCCAACCACGCGGGCCGCGCACACGCCAAGGGTGCCCGTGCCACAGCAGACGTCCAGGATGACGTCACCTGGGCTCGGAGCCGCCCAGGCGACGGCCGCCCGGTACAGCAGGGCCGCGGCCGGACTGTTGACCTGGAAGAAGGAGGCGGGCGAGACGCGGAAGGCCAGGCCCGCCAGCGTGTCAGTCAGGCAGCCGCCGCCCGCGCTGTTGCCTGCACTCTCGGTGGTCAGGCATGCCAGCGGCGCGTCCTCGTCTGCCGCGTTGGAAGGGCCGGAATGGTGCTGCACCCAGACGGAGGTCGCGGGCGGCGGGCTGCCCGCGCCCGTGGCGACCGCAGTGATCGCGGCCACCAAGACTTTGCTCAGCGCCGCGAGCTCTGCGCTGGCTACCTCGGGCGGCGCCGCCGTCGGGTCCACCTGAATGACCAGCATCACCTCTTCGGGAGGTGGCAATGGCGGTGGGGGCGAGGGCACAACAGCAGGCGCCACAGCAGCACCACCGTCCTCCTCTCTCCCAGGCAGCACGCCCGCCGGCACCAGCCACCGCTCCCATTCCAGTGCCGCAAACGCCGGGCAGGGGGCGTCCTGTTCGGCCAAGGCCTCCTCCAGGAGCGCCTCCGACCCGGAGCCGGGCGCAGGGCCCGGCATGGGCGTGGCCGTGCGCGCCTCCCGCACCGTCAGCAAGCGCCAGAAACCGGTGTTGGCTGTTTTATTCCAGGGCGGAAGGGCCAACCCGCCGCCGCCGGTCGACAAAAAGGCCGTCATTGCGCCGGCCGCCGCTGCCGAGGTAGGGGACACATTGGGTGCAGGCTGTGGGGAGCCGACCTCGATGATGCCGTCCTTGAAGGCGCCCAAGCAAAAGCCGACGCAGGGAGCGGCGTCATTGGTGTCATTGGCAGGCACGCCGACGCCAGGTCCCACCGAGAACTCGCACTTGTTGCGGTACCCACGGGTGGCAGGCGACCGCACAATGCCGACCGGGGTGAGCGCCGGCCCCCAGTCCTCCCCCGGCGGGGCGGCGCCGCCCAGCCGCCCCAGCCCCGCCTCGACCTTGCCCCACTTCCGGGCGAGCTGCGCAGCGTACGGCACCTTCCACAGCGGGCACACCACGTCCCGCACGTCCAGGTCGGACGCGGGGACAATGGTGCGCCGGTTATCGTCCTTGACGGCCGGCCTGCTGCCTTTCTTCATGCCGGGTGGGGGTGGGGCGGCGGCCACGGCGGCCCCAGCCGCGACCCGGTCCGCGACGCTGCCAAATGACAGGAACGCCAGGTTGGCGCCCCGCTTCTTCCGGGCGACCCGGATACGGGTGACGCCTGCGGAGGTCAACCAGGCCCGCAACGCTGCGTCATCCCAACGGGGCGGGACGGGGACAAGGAGGGCCGCGAGGTTTGGGGGAGGGGAGGTCGCCGGCCGCAGCGGCTGCTGAGGCGCATGCGGTGCGCCCGCTGCTGGAATCGCCCCGTCATCCTCGACTTTTAAGACTTTAGGTGGTGGGGCATCTGCAGGGGCGTCTGCTGGACGCTTGGCCGGATGGGGGTCGACGTCCGTTCTCATAAGAGGGAGAGACGACTTGGGAGTGTGCGACAAATGCGTGGCGTATGCCACACTAGAAAATGAGCTCTTCTTCCTCGTCTGACGACGACGACGCCACCGCTGCCGCCCTGGCGGCCTGCGTGGTGGAGGGCAAGGACGTCCAGGCGGGCGCCGCCGCCGCCGCAGCGACCGCCGCTTCCCGGGCTGCCGCCGCTGCCAAGGGCAAACCGCGCGGGCCGGCTGCCAACACTGCCAAGACGGTCGGCGAGGCTGGGGCGGGCGAGGATGCGCCCCTGTCGCCCGCGTTTCGCGACAAGCTGTACGCGGTGCTGGCACGGAAACTAGAGGCCACCATGGATGCCGGTGAAGAGGAGGGGCTGGCTGCTGCCAAGCCCGAGAAGAAGCGGAAGAAGGAGAGGGAGGAGGGGCGGTCTGGGTTGCAACCCAGCGCGGCGGCGCCTGGACCCGCCGACGACGACTCTGACGGCGGCGGCATCATCCTCTTCAGCCGTCCACCACCCGTACTGGCTGATGCAGCATCACGGGATGGCGTGGCGGGCCCGTCTGGGGTAGGCGGCGCGGCCACCACCGGCCCGTCTCACCCCCGCTCTCGCCACCCGCGTCGGCGGCGGGTCGCCCTCTCGCCCTCTCCCGCAGACTCTTCGGGCGACGAGGAGGAGCGCGCCGCCCGGGCTGCCCGCGTGGCTGTGGATGGTGACACGCTCAAAGCTGACGCGCGCACGGCCGCTGCGTCCGCCGCTGCCGCCGTCGCAGGTGAGAAGCCGCTCGCTGAATCGTCTGATGAGGATGGTAGAGGGGGGAAGGGGAGGATGCTGGCAGGGGTGGCGGGGGCGGGGCTGGGCGCGGCGAATGCGAGGCTGGAGAGGAGCGCCAAAAAGGTGTAACAGAAGAAGAAAAACGTAGGCGCGGGGGCGGCGGTCGTGTGTAAAGCCTGAAAGCAAAAGGCAAAGCAAAGGTTTTTTTTCCACCATCCCCCCCACCGTCCCCGCTCTCTACAGCCCCGCCACCCCCCCGCTCAGGGCCTCCAGGACGAGCTTGGCGACCGCGCCGGCGCTCGCACAGTTTTGCCCGCTCACCAGCCGGCAGTCCCGGACTGCGTGCGGCGCGCCCGGCATGGTGCCCGACAAGAAGCGGGCGCCCGCCCCGGTCAAGTGCGACTGGAGCAGGGCGGGCACGAGGGCGGCCCCGCCGTCCGCGTCCTCCTCGGCGTTGGTGTACCCGGTGAGCACCCGCCCTTTGGCCAGGCCGGCCAGCGCGCCCACGCCGTGCCCGACGCCGGCGCCGATGCCGCCCGCCGCGTGCACGGCGGCCGCCAAGGCGGCCGCCTCGCTGTTGAACATCAAATCCCAGGCGGCGCCCCGCCCGCCGGCAAAGACGACGCCGCCTAGGTCCTCCGGGACGAGGCCGACAAAGGACCGCGTGTCGGCCAGCTCGCGCTGGGCGGCCGCGTCCCCGCCAAACCGGCGCAGGGCGGCCGCGGCATCTTTGTTGGGCGCGCCCATACTGGCCGGGTCGAGGGGCACGGGCCCGCCCGCCACGCTCACGATCTCCACATCACACCCCGCGTCGGTGAGGGCGGTGTAGAGGACGGCGATGTCGCTCAGGGCGGCGCCCGTGGGCAGGGAGGTGTCGCCCAGGGCACTGCATGAGGTGGCGACCAGGGCGATCGGGCCCGACCGGCGCAGGGCCGACGAACGGGGGCGGGAGGTGGTCGAGGTGCCGGGGGTGGCAGCAATGGCGGAGAGGGTGGTGGGCATGGTGATTGGCAAGAGCTGGGGTTTCGGGGGAGTGGCCGATCCACTCACCTCACTTCCTTTTCCTACGCGCGCGCTCTCACACCGCCATGGCCCCTCCACACCGCGCCCACGCCCTGTCCTTCTACCAGGAGGACATGTCATGCATCATGCCCACGCCCTACGTGTCCGCCTTTCATGAGAACACGGCGCCGACCGACTTTCAGCACCAGCCGCTGCAGGCGCCGGCCAGCCCCACCACCCCGTCCTACCCCACCACCGGCGCCGTCTCGCCGCCCTCCATCCGGGTCGCCCGGGCGGCCGCCAGGTTGGCCACCTCCAAGCGCCCGCACGCTGTCGCCGCCTTGCCGACCGACATCTGGCCCAGTGGTGAGAGGGTGGGCAGAGAAAGAAGTGCCGTGTGTGTGTGTGTGCTGTCAAAATCACTCGCACACCCCTCATGACCCTTCTCCTCTCATCCACCATCCAAAAGCCTTTGACCCGGCCACCCCCACCGCACCCCCCCACACCGCCCTGCCTGGCCGGGGCGTGACCGCCACCAAGCACCTATCCCACCCCCCCGCCGCGTACGTGGGCGACCCGGCCGGCCCGGAGGCCGAAGCGATCGGCCCCTACCCCCTCGGCCCGGGCGGCTCCCTTCTGGCCGCCTTCATCTCTGCGCCCACCGCCCACCTCGTCCTGCCCCCTCACGCCCGAGCGGAGAGCGACTACGCCGCGGGCGGGGCAGCCCTGGCCCAAGCAAAGCTGGCGGCGGCGGAGGAGCAGCCACCACAGGCTCAACACGGCCCGGCGGGCGTGGGCGGTGGTGCTGAGGGTGGCGAGGAGGAGGCGGCCTTTGTGGCGGCCGCCCGGGAGAAGCTGCACCGGGTGGAGGAAGCATCGTCCCGGGCCCGCCTGGCGGCGGCTGCAGCGGCGGCCGCGGCGGCGGCGTCTGACGCTGCCCTCGCCCGGGCGGACCGCGCCTCGCAACTGGCCGCGCGGGCCCGGGCCCGCGGCAAGGCACCGCCGACCCCGGGCACAGAGGCGTTGCGTGAGCGCCTCGCGGATGGCCGGTCGGCCGTCGAGGCGTCCATCCGCCGCCTGCGGGCAGCCGAGGAGGCGGCCACCTCCGCAGACGCGGACAAGCGGACCAAGGCCACGGAAGCCAAGGTCGCGACCCGGACCGCCCGGGAAAAGGAGGCCGTGCTGAAGGAGGTGGAGGCCCGCCTGGACGGCCTGGCCAAGGTCCGCGGCGCGGCGGGCGCGGCCGCCGACCACGCTGCCCGCCTGGGCCAGGACGCCAACGAGGCGGCGGCCGAGGCTGAGGCGGCGGCCGCCCTGGTTGGCGAGGCCGGTGCCGCGGTCGTGGCCGCCCGGGACGACATCGACGGGCTCGCCCGCGCCTTTGCGGCAGCGGTCGCAGGCGAGGAGTTGGCGGGCCCACTGGCCGAACGGTCCGTGGCGGAGGCCGGGGAGTTGGAAGGGGCGGCCGCGGACGCCGAGGCCGCCGCGCACGCCATGGCGGAGGAGTGGGGCGCCGCGATGGGGTCCATGCAAGCCGCGGAGGACACCCGGGACGCGCTACTGCTGGAGCTGGCCGAGGTCGGGGGTGGGAGTGGCGGGGGGTGCGGGGCGGGGGTGGTCGGCAGCGCTGGCATGCCCCGCCCGGCCGTCCTGTTTGGCGGCCGAGGCGCTCGGGCTGCCACCACCACGACCACCACGACCATGCCCGCCGCCGCCCCGAAAGTGGCCTTCCACCGCACCGCGGCCCCGCCGACGCCCTTTGAGGAGGCGGTTATGGCGGAGGAGTGAGCTGGGAGGAGGGTGGGTTGAGAGGTTTTTTGCCTTCTGCATGTTGCTTTGTTGCTTTGCCTTACGAGTTTCAGTCTTAGTTTGCACTAGACCCCAGCTCTGTCTCTGTCCCCGGATTAGAAAGGTGGATGTCAAAAAAGAAGGGCGGGCCAGCGACGCGGCGCGGGGCGCTGCGCTGGGCCTGGAGGATGGGAATCCACGTTTTTCTGTCATCATCAAAGGTTGCCAAACCCGGCGGCGACCTTCTCCTTGGTCTCCGCCTTGCGCGCGTCCCGCTTGCTGACGCCGGCCTTCACTGTCCGCTCCCGCAGGATGGTCAGCAGCTGGGCGATCTGTAAGAAGGAACGAGAAAGGGAGATGAGAGGAACGTGTGAGCGAAGAATCGGGGTGGGGCAGGGCGGTGTTACGTCTCTCGCGCGCGCTCACGCCTATCCACACACACTCACCTTCTTGCGGTTCCAGCCAAAGTCAGAACCCTTGTACTCCTGTGGCAAGGCGGGGAGAGGGAAGGAATGGCGGCGTGAGAGAGCGTTAAGGAGAGGCGAGAGCCCCCGTAGTTGTCTAGCCACCGACGGCGGCTGTAGCAAAACGCAAGCGCTGGCTTTCGCTTGTCCCGGGCGGGCTCCTAGCCCTGCCGGCCTGCCTCAACCACCGCCCGGTTAGCATGCCAAGCCGCCTACCATCCCAACAACGCGGCATCCAGGGCAGGCAATAGGGAGCTCCGCCTCCAAAACGCGGCTCGCCTTGCGCGAGGCTTTGAGAGGTCCACACACGCTTCGCACCCGCAGCTGCGGCGGCAGCTGCCAATGCGCCGCGCCGCGCCCGCCCTTCCCCACTCTCTCTCTTTCCTTTCGCACCTGGCGTGTCTTCTGGGCCATGCGCAGCTTGAACAGGGCGGTCTTGCCCTCCGAGACGGCGGCCTTGATGTCCTCGTCGGACAGCGACCGGAAGTCGGCGGCCTTTGTCGGCTTGGCCGCCAGAGGGGCGACGGCGACGGACCGGCGGCCAGAGGTGGCCGGGGCCAGGCGGGGCGCCGGGCGGGTGGCGGGCCGGAGGGCGGCCTGCATTGTGGGTGTAGAGAGAGGGTGTGTCTGGGGCGGGGCGGGGCGGGGCACGCCAAAGTTGAAGGAGTGAGGGTGGCAACACCTTCGTTGAACTTTTTTCGCAAACCTTCCCCTCACATCAACAATGTCCTGCACGCACCTCTCCGCCTGGAAGGCCGGGCGGGAAACAGGCGGCGCCGGGTGTGGCGCCGGCGCCGGCGGCGAGAATCATGACACCGCCGCCTTCCTCCCCGTCGCCCGGGCCCTGGCCATGCACTGGGGGCGGGCGGGCGACGGGAAGGTGAGCGACTAGAGCATGGGGTGCTGGAGAGAAAGACGGGTTTTGCCCGATCGACGGGGGGGGGGGGGGGGGGGGGGGGGGGGGGGGGCC